>Ga0307510_10008423_pt1 | contig 12284 bp, 8 predicted proteins | sample 12_EM_MG_FD_207224 | JGI IMG/M metagenome (GOLD analysis project Ga0307510, IMG submission 207224) | Populus trichocarpa ectomycorrhiza microbial communities from riparian zone in the Pacific Northwest, United States - 12_EM | ecosystem: Host-associated > Plants > Roots > Unclassified | place...
CTACTTTTATGATCAACTGAAAATGAAATTTATTTACGATTGATAAAAAATTATGTAAGAATATTTTTTATTGTAAGAAAATATTCTTCATTTAGTGTAGATAATATTGAATAATAAAAGATTGGATATGCTACTTTTTACATTTTTACTTTTTAAAAACACTTTTAAAAAAATTTAAATTTTTTTATTTTTTTCTTTATTTTAAATTAATATTTTTTTAGTATTTTTAAATTATTTTGATGCGCTGGTGTTAAAAATAATTTTTTAAAAATAAAAAAATTATTTTAATATATTTTTAAATAAAATATATTTTAAAAAAAAAACCATAACCATATTTCCACACAATAAATTTCAGCAATATAAATAAACAAATAAATTATCAGCAGGATAATATAGTTATATTAAACAATTTGATTTGACACGTGTTAATTTTAATAATTGGCTCCTACAGAGTCACCTTACAAGAAGAACAAAACAAAATCGGAAGGAATTTTGGCATTGCGCGGGTGACGGTTGTTTCTTAAGTATTATTTATTTAAAAATATATTAAAATAATATTTTTTATATTTTAAAATTTATTTTTATCTTAAAATAATTTAAAAATATATAAAAAAAATTAAATAAAAAAACTTAACCAATCACGAGAGTCAGTTCAACATTTTGGAAGGAACCTCCAGGCTCCATTATTGACCCGTGTGAGTTTGTAAGGTTCATGAACCTGCAGGAATCATCAAGCTGCCCATACCTAGAGTTGGATATGCCAACAACCTTCAATTTCTTATTTTCCTGTTTGTTTTTATATTTAACAAGTCTTTTTGAATATAAGGGAATATATCATTTGAAAAATATTGGGTGAGATGGGCGCTGGGAATTGAAATAATATCGAGGTGTATGCACAATGAATAGTTCGTGTGGTGAAAATGGAGAGAAAGGCAGGGGATGTCTGAGAGAAAGAGGAGAGAACACATGCATTCTCCTCAACTACGAGAGCAACCCTTTGAAGTTAAATAGGATTTAAAAAAAAAATTAAGTCCCCTCATTTTATCTTGCATGATTTTAGGTGAACTGCAAGTTTTGATTAAAACACGATTGTATGTTCTAAATTCGGGTGCTTGTGTCCAATTTCCTGCCTCTCAAAGGAACAGTAGCAAAATTACAGTCGTTAAATTTTTTTTTTAGTTTAACGTGGGTGTCCGGGCCAGCTTGCGCGCACCTCAACTAATCTCACGGGTCCTGAAATTAACGACCATGTAAGCCTCCAGTAGCCATCATATAAGCAATCACATGACTCGAACCTGAGACCACAGAAGGAGCAAACCACAGTCGTTATATTTTGCTTCATGCATGTATTCTCCTTGTAATTCCTATAAACTCCTGTTTCAAATTATTCATGCATCTTTTTAATGGTTTTAAGCATGGTTATTTGAGGTGGGATTTAAAGATTAAAGAAGAAAAATGATGAAAAAAAACTAACGAACTGTTTCAAGTTATTTTCAAATGTAATCAAATCACGTATTCAAACGCTTGTCACAGAGTATCCTTCCTGAAAGTTGTAAGCAACTTCACGTTTATCCACACTTGGAAAGAAACTTCATTCAAAACTTGTCTCGCCAGATTGATGTCAGTTCTCCTGCTTGACAGAGAGTCTTATTTCTACCAGCCATCCCAAGCTCCACTGCCTACACCCCCTGCTTCAAAATAATTACAAAGAAATTTAACTCTCAATTTCAGAAGCATCAAGCATTTAGCATTGGATGTTTTATAGTATTACTGCCAGCATATCAATACCTCAGCTTCAAACAGAATTATACCAGCAATTTGCCAAAATAATCATAAATGGCCATCCTATGTCCCCCTGTACACATGATCTCAATCATCCTGTGCACATCAAAATTATATCAAAACTCCTCCTGTTGTCAGTCACAAGAAGTTTAATTCCCACTGTACAGTATAAAACTTCAAGATACAAAGTTTTTTTTCTTGAGAACATACCGTACATGTATTCAACAAACAAAACGACATATAATCGTATTCCGCAAACAGAAGAAGCTATTTGAAAACAATAAATAAATATATAAATGAAATAAAACTCAGTGGAAGTGCTCTGCATATTTATTTGTTTTCATTTGCAAAAGAAAGGTAGCATCCACGCACATTGCAGCCAAGAGCATCTTCAAAGTTACTTATTATGAAAATCCAAATTCGTTTAATCATCTAGAGAAGAATTAACCAGCTTTCATTCCTCAACTCTGAAATGAGCATAAACAAAATAAGTTGTTCTGCCGTTGATGCATCGCTGTTCTGCCCTTGATGCATTGTTGTTCTGGAGAAATCCTCATACAATAACATTGTATGAGCAAACATCTGGAGGACAGCCATCCTCTTCCATTTTTCTGAAAGCTATGCATGCTTCATCTATCAAATCTTCTCGTTGTTCTGGAGAAATCCTCAGACAACATTGTATGAGCAAACATCTGGAGGACAGCCATCCTCTTCCATTTTTCTGAAAGCTTTGCATGCTTCATCTATCAAATCTTCTCGTTGTTCTGGCGAAATCCTCAGGCAATAACATTGTATGAGCAAGCATCTGGAGGACAGCCATCCTCTTCCATTTTTCTGAAAGCTTTGCATGCTTCATCTATCAAATCTTCTCGTTGTTCTGGAGAAATCCTCAGACAACAACATTGTATGAGCAAGCTGGAGAAATCCTCAGACAACAACATTGTATGAGCAAGCATCTGGAGGACAGTCATCCTCTTCCATTTTTCTGAAAGCTTTGCATGCTTCATCTATCAAATCTTCTTGTTGTTCTGGAGAAATCCTCAGACAATAACATTGTATGAGCAAGCATCTGGAGGACAGCCATCCTCTTCCATTTTTCTGAAAGCTTTGCATGCTTCATCTATCAAATCTTCTCGTTGTTCTGGAGAAATCCTCAGACAATAACATTGTATGAGCAAACATCTGGTGGACAGCCATCCTCTTCCATTTTTCTGAAAGCTTTGTACGCTTCATCTATCAAATCTTCTCTGCAAAGTCCATTTATTATTGCAGTAGATACCCTAGCATTAGGTTGCAATCCATTGAATGTGCATTCCATAAACAGTTCCCTTGCAGTTTTAAGATTCCCAGATTTGTACATGGCGCGAATCAGGATATCATAGGTTACCAAATTAGGTTTCAAGCAACTATCTTGCATTGCTCTAAACAATCTCAATGCATTATCAAGATACCCTAGTTTGCATAAGCTGTCGAGCAAAATTGTGCAAGTTACTAAATCTGGGGAGCAGCCCTGGGCTTGCATATCCTTGAAAAGCTCTCTTGCTTCACAATGTCTCCCTGCTTGGCACAAGCCACTAATAAGAGTGTTGTAATTAAAAGTGTTAGGAATTAAGCCTCGAAAACTCATTTCATCGAAAAGTTCTCTTGCCTCATCTATCCTCTGGGCCTTACAATATCCATTGATTAAGATGTTGTAACTAACAACATTAGGCATGCAGCCCTTGGTTATCATTGCATCGAATACCATTCTAGCTTCAAAAACTTTGTTTTGCAAACAATAGCCGTTCATCAACGAATTATAAGTCGCATAATTAGGCTCCACACCCTTTTCAATCATTATTTTGATTATTCCTTGAGCCTCTGAAAGCATGCCTTCTTTACAAAGTTTATCAACCAAAATATTGAAGGTAACTACATCTGGCATGATGTTCAGACTCATCATTTCATTGAACAATGCTGAAGCCTCTTCCTTCTGGTCTGAATTGCATAGACCATGCATTAAGATACTATAAGTGAAAACATCAGGCCGAACACCTTTACCCTTTATCTCAGAGAAGATATCTAAAGCTTCACTGACTAGTCTATCCTTGCAAAGGCCATCAATAATTGTATTGTAGATTACAATATCCGGCCGGCCACCTGCCTTGTCCATTTTCTTGAGCAATCCAACAGCGACAGTGGTTTTCCCAATCTTGCAAAAACCTTTTATAATCGTATTATAAGTATGTAGATTGGGTTGATATCCGCTCGCCACCATCTCATCAAAGAATTCCATAGCACGAGCAAATTTATCCTCAAAACAAAGCCCATTAATTAAACTAGAAAAAGTCACAGCATCAGGTTCAAAACCAAGCTTAATGATTTTTCCCAAGACAGAGAACGCAAAATCGACACGTTGCAAGCGAGAGAAGCAATTGATCAAAATGTTAAAATGAAAGACATCACGTTCAATCCGCAGCAATTCAATTCGTTTGGACAAAGAAAGCACAGTCCCATAATGTTTGATTCTAACAAGAGCTGATAATAACTTATCAAATTCAACAATACAAGGCAGGGGATGCTTATGAATCATGTGGTTGAAAGAAAACAAGGCATCTTCAATGTTTGTAAGAGAACATCCCTTTTGGTACTTTTGCCTACCACTACCACTACGACTACGACTAATAGTGGAAGTATGAAGACAGCAAATCATACCCTTTTCAGTTTGGCTTCGCTGAGAATGAAACCCTAAAAGGGTTGAAGCTGAAGAAGAAATGGGCATTACAGCACTTTGCCGCTTCATTGCCATGGCCATCACTTGAAGTAGGAGAGAAGAATGCCAGAGGAGGGGGGAGAAAGGGAAACATGGCTTAACCTAGGATGAAACGGTAACGCTTCAGCTTAAATTCTTTTCCTTAAACTGTTCTCCCATGCTAAAACGACGTCATTTCTTACAACTCTTTTTTTGTTCTTTTTCATCTGGAATAGCGGTGTTTCAGTTTTTTATTTCTCCTCCTTTTGTTTTTGCTTTCCTCCTCCCCTTTTCCTTCTCGTTCCCTTTTAGTGCTCTTTTTTTTTTCTTTGCCTTTTTTTCCCCTGGTTTCTTTCATTTTGGTCTTCTATAGTATTTTAAATTTTAAAATTATATTTAAATACTTGATATTATATTGAAAACACACTTTAGAATAAAAGATTATCGTTTTAATAAAAAAAACATAACATCAATCATAATGGAATTGATTTATTTAGCTTTGTTTTTTTATTTACTTCATGTGTTACAACCTAGGTTTTTTAAAAGTTAATTCTCGAGTCAAATCTATAAACTATAATTAACATGAATTTTATAAAGCATAGTCGTTTTCGTGTAGTAATAGACACAAATTATTATGGTTTGCTATGGTTAAATGACTATTTTACCTCTCCGCTCATCAAAATAGTATTGGTTTAGGGATATGATCGTTTTTTCATAAAGATACAATGATTACTGTTGATTTTTATTGGTCAGATTAGCTTTTTCAAACAATAAATAAATAATAAAAATATTGCAATACCTTTTAAAGAAAATAAAAAAATAACTTGCATTGAAGGGTTTTTTTTATCAATATGTTTTTCGTTGCACAATGTAATTAATACCAAACCCTTATAGTAAAAACAATTAGACTACCATGGAAGGGTTTTTTTGTAAATTCATTTTTTATATCCAATGTAATTACTTTCGTTTCTTGTATACAAAATTTTATAAACTAACATCTAAGGAATTTTTGGATTTTTTATCATGATTTTTACATTATAAACAATGTAAATAAGGGTTAGTTTTATCTTTTTAAAGGTATAGAATTAATAATAATATAAAAAAGAATCAGGCATCTAGAGATAATGTGTCTACCCATAGGGAAGAGCTGCTACATTCAAGTAGCACATGTAACATGCTTTGGTGGCCAAAAACACCAAATTGTTGTGTCGCCAGATTCGATGGAGTGGCTATGCTTCTATTGGACTGACGTGTGTATCATGGTTCTCGGTGATTTAGCGGCACTCATGTTTTTTCTTTCTCCTTTCTTTTCTCTCTTGTGGCATCAAGATACATGTTGGCCAAGAAAAAAAAGGAATGTGTGTCCTCTGATTTTATTTTTATTTTAATTATAGTCCTCATTTGATTAATTTTTCTTTTCATTTTCATCCCTTTAAATTTTTATTTGATTTTTATATTATATTTGGCCTCATTCTCTTTGTTGCTATTTTTTTCTCTTCAATTTCATCATTTGAAATTTTATTTTGATTTGGTTTTTATATTGAATTCGGTTCTTATTTTTTTAATTACTATTTTTTTTTTAATTTCATCTCTTGAGATTTTATTTAATATCATATTTGGTCTATGTTTTTTAATTGTTATTTTTATATCAATTTTCTAATTGAATTTTGTTTTAGCAATTTCATCCCTCATTATTTTATCTATTTTTATGTCGAATTTTGTTTTCATTCTTTTAACTGTTTTCCCCCTCCTTTCCATCACTTTTTTAAATTAAATTTCTTTTTTTTGTTTCATTCATCAATATCTCATTGGTTTTTAGTTGGTGTAATGCCAGTCTCATGTCTCGTGTAAGCCTAGAGAAATTTTTGTAAAATAATAAAGAATGGATAAATAAGACATCATGAGAATTTTATTATGATAAAATTAATAATGATTAGTGAGATTATTTTGAAAATAAAAAATAGATTTTGGACCAAGTTAGTATAAAGAGGGTATTAAATGTTTGAAGAAGATTAGGAAAATAACCAAAAAATAAATTAAGAGATTTGTGGAGCAAGTTTTTAAATTTTGAAAACTTCCATCTCTCTTTTTATTCCTTTGAGGTCAACGTCAAATACATTGAGAGAAAAAGGAGTTAGCATGAAAATTTTCAAAAACATTCTTATGCAAATACTTAGAAAAAAAGGGATTGAGGGTAAAAGTGGGTTTAGAAAAGGATTAAACAAAAGAAAACACTAAGAGTAGAGAGGATTTGTAGAGAGAGAGAGAGAGAGAGATTGATTAGAGGAGAGAGTGAAGAAAGGAGGAGAGAACAAATAATACTTGGAGAAAACCTAAACTAGTTAGTGTTCGAAACTAAAATTACAACTTAGTAGGGTATTTAGAACGTGTTTATGTCAATTTAAATATAAATTTCTTGATTTTCATTAGAATTCTTGCAAAATTGAATTAGGGTTCTAAATGGAAATTTTTGGGAAAGGTAAATTATCTTGAAATTAGGTTTCTAGGATCATTATAGGTTATGTAATCAATGAATTTATAATGAAATAATGAAGAAATTAAAGGATTAATGAGGCCTTAGGTGGCCAGCCATACCTAGAGAAATGAATAATATTTTTTCTTAATAGCTTTTATAAAGTGTGTTGTAATTATGTCATAATGATGTGAGTAATGTTTTTTTAGTATTTAATGTTGTTTTACATAGTGATGATGAGTTTAATAAATTGAGAATTTAGTGTAATTGAAGAAATTGTTAGACAAAAGAATAAGAAATTGGTTTCTAAGTAAGAAAAATTATAGAAATTAACAAGTTCATGTTTTTCTTTCCTATAATTATGAAAGGATGGTCAAAGTAGTCATGTTTTAAGCTAATATAAAGATTTTATTAAGATATGATATATGGTGTAATTAGAATATAATAAGGGTAGATAAAGATGAAAGTATGATGAAATAGTTATGTATGATTAATCATTTAAATAATTAATAAAAAATTAAAATGATGAAGTTATATGTAACATATGACTAATTCCGTTAGAAATCAAAATAGAACATTGAGAATGAAAAGTTAAATATAATAGTGATATTTATTATTGAGTCTGTTAAGGGCAGTGCTGATTAATGAGAGAATTGATTCACATGGGATACCTTAACAGTTGTGCCACTAACTCAAATCAGAGGAGGAGCTTCTAACACAATAGGTAAGTGCTCAGCACTTATAACATTGTTACGTTATGTTAATGTTGAAAATTATTCATTTGTTGTGATATTATTGTGGAAACAAGTAAATAAATGAATGATGGAAGAAAAAGAAATACATAAAAGGAGAACTTGATTAGCTACTCCTGAAGGGAGGCTAACGATGTCAAAAGACCCTTGACATCGATACTAGAAATGGATAAAATTAAGGCATTTAAAAGAATCTGATTAGTTATTCTGGGTAGTTGAATAACTAATTATATCAATGAATTATATTGATACAGTCATTTTCATTAAAACTTGATTAACTACTCCTGAATGGATAAACTTAAGGCATTTAAAAGAACCTGATTAGTTATTCTGAGTAGTTGAATAAATAATTATATCAATGAATTATATTGATACAATCATTTCCATTAAAACCTACTAATAAAGGGAGGTTAATGATGCCAATAGGTTTCTTAACATTGACATTTTCAAATAATGGATTTAAGATACCCGAAAAGGGGTTAATTAGTTTTTCTGGGTCAGGATAACTAATAATATCATTGGGACATATTGATATCAACACTAATTTCTAGTTCTGATTAGTTGATGTCAGGTAAATGAGTCTAATGATGCTTGTAAAATTACTTGCATTAACTAAACTTAGGATTCGAGGAAAGTAATAGTATAAAAAGAACATTAGGAGATCATAGATTTTCAAAAGAAATAAGATGGACTGGATATCAAAGAAAGTGTGACAATATGACTGTGTTGAATAAAAAATAATGATTAAATAAAAACCAAACAAGAATGTATGATCGATAATTTAAAAAATTGAATAATACTATAGTTGCATTTTCAAAATAATTATGTTTATCTTTCAGGGCCTTCTCATTTATGTCATGTGTAGTCATTTTCTTATCATGTTTTGTTATTATAGACTAAAAATAATATGTATTAATTTTTAGATTGACTGTAATCTTATTTAATTGTGTATTAACGACGTCCGAACTCTATATTTGATGCATGGATATGAACAAACAAAATTATTAATATGATGTTTTCATGACTTGGATGCTTATATTTCAAATTTTACTTTTCCTTAGATTGTATAATTATTTGTGGATATAATCATATATGTTTGGAGTAGAATGATAAGTATCATTGATGTTTGGTGAGATCCAAGATAACTGAATTAAGATTTGATATTGTATATAGAAGTGTAACGAGACATAGTTGATAACTTGAGATTTTCCGGTATATGAGAAATTTTATTAAAATTTTGGTAGATTATATACATAAAAAATTGGTGTGAATAAATATAAATATGTTTTTTTATTCAATAAATTTTAGAACTGTTACACCTCGGGTCACAAGTGTGAGATGTTAACCTGGATCGACATAATTTTTTATCCCCCCTTTTCAAATTATTTTTTTTAAAATTTCATTATTTAATATTGTTTTTATTCAAGATTTAATTCTTTTATTTTTTTTTCAATTTATTTTTTATAAAGATAACCCAACCTTACGATCCAATATCATGAGTTTACCATGCTGACTTAAATTTGCCCAAACAACTTGTTTGAGTTTTTTTTTGGGTTCATCTAATTAAAATATTATTTGATTTTGTGTGGTAGTTATTATTTTTTTCAATTTGAGATGCTTTCCAACCCTTTTGTTTGTTTTTAAAAGTTTTCTTTATTTTACTTTATACAAGAAATTCTTTTTTTTGTTATACTTTCAAAAAAATTTAAACTCTTTTTTTAAGGGCTGCAAATCACCCTTATTGTTTTCTTCTAAAAAAGTGAATTATTGTTTGTTATAAAAAAAAATCCACGTATCTAATCAACATGTGTTTAGAAGGAAAATAATTTTTTATATAAAAAATATTATATCTAATAAGTTCAAGATTGATTAGATAATTTATCAGGTTAATTTTAGTTAATTCATGATATGATTATTTTTTTTTCATTTCTAGTTTTTTTTTGATTTTTTTTAATGTTCACCTAAAATAAAAAGTTTGCTATAAAAAAACATATTAAATAAGTTATTATATATATTTTAAATATTTTTTTTAATTCATATTGGAGAAAATAAAATAATTATTAAGAATATAAATTTAAGTACTAAAAATAACAATAATAATATATTTTTTTAATTTATACAAATTACGCCACTTTTTTAACCATTTCGGTAGTGGTCCAGTGGTAAGAGCTTGGAACCAAGATGTTTGCTCCCTCTGTGATCTTAGGTTCGAGCCCTGTGGTTGCTTATATGATGGCCACTGAAGGCTTACATGATTGTTAACTTCAGGACTTGTAGAATTAATCGAGGTACACACAAGCTGCCCGTACACCTATATTAAACTAAAAAAAATAAAAATTCACATAACACATAACCCACGCACACTTATTATTACCTCACTCTTCGCTCCTCTACCTTTCTCTCCATAATTTATTATTATTTTTCCTAATTTACAAAACCCTTTTTTTATTTTTAAAAAACTATCCTATTAATTTATCACACTTAATCCTCTCCTCCTCCCAATTCTTTTTAGGGTTTGACGAGATGGACTCAGAGGATGACATGATGGACGCGAACGACGTCGAATCAGTTGACGATGATTTCTATAGTGGTGACATGGAGGATGATTATTACAGTGATGGTGTTTATTATGATAATGATGATGATGATGTTAATGATGATGATGATGGTCCTGATTATGATTTTATGGCTGAAGCTGTTGATGATCCCGATGACTTGTCGTTCCGCTCTCAGGTGATCTTTTTGTTTGGTTTTTTTTTTTGTGATTTTAGTGATAAACTTTGCTGCTTTGAACTTGTTGTGCTGATTTTGGGTTAAGAGGAGTAATAAGTGATTATTTGTTTCTTTTAGAGATTTTAAGGGCTAAAGCTTATTGCTTTAGTGGAATCGAGGTGATGTGTAGATTTGATAAAGATAATTTGGTGGGAATTAAGTAGTTGTTATGGGGATTTTAAGTGTGTGTTTTTGTGAGGGTAGATGGGTTTTTTTTTTGTTTAGAGGAGTGTAGGTTTAATTAAGGTTTGTTTGGTTGATGAGGAAAATTTTGATGTGAGTGTAGGGAATGGGTGAATGAAGGGATGATTATGTGCATGTTAGTTGAGCTAAATTTGATTATATAAGGGTAATTTATATGGTTGATTTTGCTTTTTGACTGAGGGTTAGGAGAGGGGAGCATTGAACTTAAGTAAAGCTAGTATGTTTTTTGCTAGAAATTTTTTTGTACTGGGTAGAGGTTTCTTTTGGCTACTTAGTGTTTGATGGAGGGATGCGAAATTGGACTAGGGAATCATATGCTGTATATTGATTTTGGTGATCAAGTATCGGACATTGAGTTCGGTTCACTTAAGCCACATTAGCCACATTGTGATATTTGGTTTGATTATAATCTCCTTTACTGCTATATATTGGATTAGGTGTTGGAAGGCATATTGCTTCTTGGTGTTTCTCCTGTGACAAATTTTAGGTGGAAGAGAGCCTAACTGATTTAAGAAGTTGTTTTAGGCTGTGGAAGACATCTCTTTTCATGTTGCATCATCTCCTCTTTTTTCTTTTTCTTTTTCCAGTGAAGAAGCAGGGAATTTGACTTTTTTTACCTTTCCTCCCAATTTGTGATCACACTGATATACTTTTAATTTATGTTATGCGGGCGTCTCTGGATTTGTAGCTGTTCGTCCATCTAATAATTGATGGGTTTGATTTCACAAACCAACTTAGAATGAAAACAAGAAGTAGAGAGTTATTAAGGATCTCAATTCAACTACGATGGGCTTTACTTTTATACTACGACGACGATGATGGTTGCATTGCTGAGGCTGTTGTCGAGCCTGATGACATGTCTTTGCTTTGCTTAGGGTCTGTCTGTTTTATTGAAGAGGAAAATTTGAGGAAAATGTATGGAATGAGTGAATGAAGGGATGTGCTTGTTTAGTGTGATTGAAAGATTGTTTGGTTGATAAGAGGACATGGGAAGAAAGATGAAATTTTGGGTAACAATTTGGTATTCAAATCATGAGTGAATGAACTTATCTGATTCTAAGTGTTGTATTAGGCTCTGCATTGTGTCTCTTTGTGTTTCCTTGGCCCCTCCTTTTTTTCCTTCTCCTTTATTGCTTTTCCTCACTACAGAAACATGTTGAATCTGTAAAAAATAAATAAAAATATAATCCTTTTTGGGTGTTGGAACATTACTCTTTGAAGCTGGAAAGTTAAAATTGTAAGGTGATAGCTCTTTGGTTTTGATTTTGCTTTGTTTCTTTATCTATTAGCTTCTAATATTTTGCATGTGTTTTCTGTTTCAGCAAAGTTATACAGTCTTGAAGGAAGAAGATATACGTCAACGCCAAGAAGATGATATAACAAGAGTATCTACTGTCCTTTCCATATCAAGAGTCGCAGCAAGCATCTTACTCCGTCATTATAATTGGTAAATTAGCAGATCTTTTTTTTTTTGTAGTTAGTTTGTCAGGGTTTAGACAGATGCTTGTATTGTTGTTCACAGCTAATCAGTGAATTGTGTGTGGAAAATAACTATGGCAACTTGTACATG
>Ga0307510_10008424_pt1 | contig 12283 bp, 10 predicted proteins | sample 12_EM_MG_FD_207224 | JGI IMG/M metagenome (GOLD analysis project Ga0307510, IMG submission 207224) | Populus trichocarpa ectomycorrhiza microbial communities from riparian zone in the Pacific Northwest, United States - 12_EM | ecosystem: Host-associated > Plants > Roots > Unclassified | place...
GTATGCGCGGGACCGGGTACGGGTCAGGATTCTGCTACCCGTCAGCTTTAAAACAAGCCCTAGAACGTCCAAATCGGACCAGAATTGAATGAGTTATGCTTAAAACAAGTGTTATACACTGTTTTAACCATATCTCGCTCAAATCTTGTCCAATTTGGACGTTCTAGGGCTCATTTTGACGGGATTTTACCCGCCCAGACGGGAAAAAACCCGCCCGGGTGCGGGTACGGGGCAGGCGCTAGGTAGCCGCGGGACTACCCCCGCTGTTCCCTAGGGGTGGTACTAGCAGCGGTGGTGTCAAGGACTGTGAAGCTAGGTTGGGGAAGATAACTGGTGGAGTGGGTAATTCACCCAGGGTAACTATCAGAGGTGTCCTCACAGGAGACAATATATCCATTGCCATGTTGAGTTCCAGTGGTCCAGCTATGGTGAGTGGCATGTCCTGGGGTGACAATTGTCAAGAAAAGGGATATGTCACCATTCCAGTCAATGTGCTCTCAGGTGTAGATGGTGCATTGTTCTTGTTGGTAGACATAGCTTTGATAATAAGGGATGGTGAGGTTACTGGACATGAAGGGGATGGAGTTGAGTCGTCGAGGTGGAGGGTTCTGTAAAGCGAGTACGCGCTGTAGCCTCGGAGCGAGCGCTTTCCCTTCGCCAACACACCTGATGATGCCACAGGGCAGCGAATGCCTGTCGCTGTCATATTCTCTTTCCCATCTTTGTACGTTCTTTTATTCTACTTTTGTCCTAGTTTTGCCTTGTGCATAGTATACTTGTCTTGTATATAACCCTCACTGCCTGGCCTAGAGCCGGCATCAAGAGAATATAGCCCACTCTTGTTCCCTTTTCATTTGTGTGCCCGTCGCCTCAAGCCTTACGCCGTTACGAATCCCCAGCTGCACCGTTGGAGCACATCTCACACACACACACACACACACACTCTCTCTCTCTCTCCCTTTCTCTCTCCTCTCCTCTTCCCCCCGGATCTCAGAACAACCTTGAACTTGCACGTAGACCAAGTGCCTACGTTATAGTTCTTATACTCTTGGATTGCTTTTGGAAGTCTGCTAGTAACTCCGGGGCATGGAGATCCTCAGAGTTAGTCCATGAGTCATGAGCTGGTAAGTAACCCTTCCATCACATGAGGTATTGCTTCTTCTTCCAATGGCCAAAAGACCTCTCCTTTAGAATCTTCTTGACTTCCCATTTGGGTTCTCCTTCTAGAATGTCAGGAGGTGGTTCGATAAAATTGGGGCCGTGTTGATTGGTTTCTTTGTAAGGCATAAGTAATGAGGCATGGAAGATGTCATGGATTTTCCAGGTGGAAGGGAGTTCGAGTTTGTAAGCAACTTTTGATATTTGGGAGACTACCTTAAAAGGTCCATATCTCCTTGGGGAAAGCTTGGGTGTGGTGTTACTTGGAAGTCATAGGTTGGTTCCTTCTAGCCAGACCTTTGAGCCTACTGTAAATGGAATGTATCATGGCTTCTCTTTTATCCAGGATTCTTGCACTTTACGTTGGGCCTCTTGGGCAGCTTTCCTGGCTTCTTCAATGGATGAGAGTCGTTGTTCAAGGGAGGGAATGGTGGTCTTTCTAGTTGGTTGGTGTACTTGGGGTGTGTATCTGATAAGTAAGTTGTATGGTGTTTTCTTGGTGGTTGCAGATGGCCATGAGTTCTTGGTGTACTGAGCGAGTGGTAACCATGCGTGCCAGTTGTTCTGTTGAGTTCCACAGAATACTCGGAGGTATTGCTCCAAGGTTTGATTGGTTCTTTCGCTTGCTCCATCAGTTTGAGGGTGATATGCCATACTGATGTTCTGATGGATGTTGAGGATATGGCAGAGTTCTGTTGAGAATTTCAATACAAAGCGGACATCGTGGTCCGATATAATTTTGCGGGGAATGCCATAGTGAGGGATGACGTGATTGAGGTAGAGTAAGGCCACTCCTTCTGAGTTGATGGTCTTGTGACAGGGTATGAAGACAGACGCTTTGGAGCAATTGGTGTCCGTGATTGTGAGAATGGTATCAAAACCTCCTGACTGTGGGAGTTTAGTGATAAAGTCCATTGCAATAGTTTCAAAGGGTCGTGCGTTGTCTGCGGGAGTGATGGGGAATATGGGTGGATGGGTAGGATGGGTATTGACTTTGGTCATTTGGCATGTCGCGCATCCTTTGACGTATTCAGTGACGAAGGTTTTCAGGTTGGGCCACCAGTAGTATGGGGTGATTAGTTGAAGTGTCTTGGTAATCCCAGCATGCCCGGCAGTCACATGGTCGTGAAAAAGGGAAATTACTCCCCTCCTAAGAGCGTTGTCTGCCATGACAACCAGGGCAGTCCTGTGATACCAATGTGTGCCATCTAATAGGGAGAGGTTATATGTTGGTGCCCATTTCTTGAGTAGCGGCTGCTCTTTGTATTGAGCCAATTTGATACAGCTGTCCAAGTTGTCCCCAATACTGTCCATATTGAATACTCAAATTGAGGTGTGATTGTCGCAGAAATAATGGTCTGGCCAGACAGTAACATCGTCATTAATTGGATTGGGTCCTTCATAGTCAGGTCTTCTGGATAGGGCATCTGCATGATTGGTAGTGCCAGGTTTATATTCTAAAATGATGTTGTATTGCTCCCATTCTGGTAGGTATCCAGCAACTCAAGGACCTATTTTTCTGGGTTCCTGATAGTAACGAAGGTTGGCGTGATCAGTGAAGACTAAGACAGGTATAGTTGTCCCTTTGAGGAGGTGAGACCAGCAGCGTAGTCCGCACATGACTCCCAGGAATTCTCAGTCATAGATGGGGTAGTTCTGCTCGGTTTGGGTGAACTTTTGGGAGTGAAATCCTATTGGTCATCTTGGTCCTGGTTTCTGGGTGCCATCTGGTTTCATAATAGAAGGATCCTGTTGATATAATATAGCACCTGTTCCAATTTGCAACGCATCTGTTTCAATGTCACCACCACAATGTGAAGGCAACACTGATTCAGTGTTGGAGTAACGAGTTGTCCTAACTTGGCGGTATGACGTGTGGATAGCTTGGTGCCAAGTTGTAGTCGATATGAGAGAAGTGGTTCCCGCACTAGAGTAACATCCTAGTGCCCACTTATAGAGAAATGTAGAAAGAAAGGAAGGGAGTTGAATTGACAGGAGATTCAACTTGCCGTCTTAGGGACAGCAATAGATCTCTTTTATACTAAAGATACAGGTATGACTCATCACCGTATAGTAAGCCAGATACGTGCTATGACTAAGATACTAGGGTGATCAATAAGCGACTCCAGCTTGATCAGTAAGCACAATAAGACTTGTCAGTCATCCGATCACCAATCACTAGGGCTGGTTCCCACAACTTACAAAGGCTGTATCGTATGAGTAATGACGATCACCTAAGGCCGGTTTCATCACCTCCCGCTCTAGCCAGCGCAACCGCGCGCGGACTTCTTCCAACCCCCTCGAGTGGCCAATTGCTCGTTCCTTTGCTGAATGAACGGCGTCGCCAAGCACTCCATGTGCACCAGCTGCTTGGGGGCGTGAGCCAACTCCAATCGACCTTCGCAGATGGCCTTCGCGATCCTAACCGCCCCAGCTTCGGCTTCAAGCCATTTGAGCTCCGCATTGATACAGGACAAGTTGTCGTCCAGTTTGCGGTAGCATGCGATATCCGTAGCGACACCCCAGTCATCAAGTCAGTGGGCTGCTTTGGCGAAGTTAGCGTGAACGGCAGAGGTACCAACCAAGAGTTGGTGAAACCAGGCCGGAAGGGGGTCAATAGGTTCAGATGAGTAGACGGCTCGAGCGTAGATGGGGAGGGAGTAGGGTGCATCCAAAGGTCCTTGTTCTTGTCCATATGCTTGTACATACCCGTCATGGGCTGGGGTGATCCAGTAGGCTTCAGCGTAGCTTCCTTCGCCCAATGGGATCTTGAGGTTGGGGTACATGGTATTGCGGACATATCCGTTGGGAGCCTGTTCGTAAGTCTCGGCGTACCCTTCAATGGTTGATTCAAGTCTCTTGATTTTGTCCTCAAAAGCAAGCACGGCGAAGCGGTGGACTTCTTTGCGGTTCTTGACGGTCTGGACCAGACCAGTTGCGATTTCTTGAAGGGTAGTGGGATCGATGTCGACGTTGGAGGTGAATATGTTCTCCACTCCACAAGGGGAATAGCAGGATGGGGGTGAGTTGGGATGGCTTCCAGGGGATTCAGCCAACGCATTGACGGAGTAGTCGGACATGGCAGGGGAGACGTAATTGCCGATGTGGATGAGGGAGTACTGTTCGCCGTTATGTGTGATAGGTGCAAAGGGATTCGTGGCAAAAGTATGGATGTTCGAGAGCGTGGACGTGAGTGGGATGGATCCGTTGTCCAGGACGAAAGACGTGAAATTTGTGGGTGGTAAACGGAAAAGGGCGAAGCAGGGAAGCTAGGAAGGATTGGCAAGGTGGAATGGGAGGAGGTGTCCAGGAATTCTCTTCCCAGCCGAGTGGTTCTTGGTCAATAGCCAGGATGAGGAGAGATGGGGCTTTGTAACGATAACTGGCCAGCTTTTATACTCTCCAGTGGGGTCCCCTTATGATAACTTTTGACTAAATCAGGCGCGTGAGTGTCAGCTGCAAGCTCCCATGTGTCATCGCTATCGGGATATCCCTTCCAATGAATCAGATACTGCAGGGTCCTGTTGTGCCCAAAGTATCGATGGTTACGGATTTGTTCTACTTTGTATTGTTCCTTGTCGTTAATTAGATCAGGTGGTGGTTGGGAGAAGTTTGGGCCGTATGCGGTCATTTTGCAATAGGGCAATAAGAGAGAAGCATGGAACGTATCGTGAATTTTCCATGTCAGGGGTAACGCGAGTTGATACGCCACAGGAGAGATCTCTTTGATGATCTTGAAGGGTCCATATCTTTTGGGCACTAGCTTGGTTGCTTGGTAAGGAAGACGGAGATTCTTTCCTTCTAACCAGACCTGGTCTCCGATATTGTACTGCACTGATGGGGTTCCTGATTTCTCAGCAATTTGATTTAGGGCCGCAGTCACCTGGGCGCATCTTTCTTCCATCAGATGGATTCTTTCTTCTGTCGTTTCATTGGTAGATGGAGTGCTAATGGCCGGGTTTAGTTTGAGATCGTACCCCAGAATTATTTGGTTGGGCGATAATCCAGTGGTAGAGTTCTTCCGGTTGTTGTGTACTGCCGTAGCCAAGGCTAGCCATTGAGTCCAGTCTTTTGGGGCTGCTGATGTCACTAGACGAAGGTATTGTTCCACCCATTGGTTCTTTCGCTCTGATAGTCCATCTGTCTGGGGATGAAAGGCCGTTGATAGGTTTTGTTGAATGTCTAGTCTTTTTGTTAGGGCTTTCCCAAAGTGCAAAGTGAATCGGGGGTCTTGATCGCTAATCACTTTAGTGGGCAGTCCAAACCATCGAAACACGTGATCCATATACAGTTGAGCGATCTCTGGTCCCGTGATTGTGGTGTCACAGGCTAGGAATATGGCAGCACATGAGCATCCTTGGTCCACAATGGTAAGGATAGCGTCCTTTCCTTTCACAGGGGGTAGTCCCGTGATTAAGTCCATAGCTATTTGTTGGAATGGTCGAGCGTTGGTTTCTGTGGGGATATGATAAGGAGGTGTCTTGGTTTGATGAGTGATGATCTTGTTTTGTTGGCAGATTGCGCATCCTTTTACGTAGTTTGCGATCCATTCCTTCATTCCTGGCCAGTGATATCGTTCTTGAGTTTTACGAAGCGTTTCGTCTTGACCTGGATGACTGGCAGATGGGTGATTGTGCATGAGGTTCATAATCCCTCGTTTGACTACGTTGATAGGGGGTATGCTGATTCTTGGTCCCAGCATTGTTGTCACGATTTTGAACTTTTGTTCTGGTAGGACCGTAACTTGTAGATTGTCCTCCTTTCCTTGGTCTACTCCAGGTAATCGCGAAAGGGCATCAGGTGGGATATTGGTTTTTCCTGGGATGTAGAGGATGTCAAAGTCGTACTCTTGTAGGTCTGCATGCCAGCGCGCAGTTCTTTGGTTAAGGTTTTTGGGGGATTTCCAGTATTGGAGATTAGCGTGGTCTGTCATAATGGTGAATGGTTCTTTCGTCCACCCTAGGTATGGTCGCCAGTGTGAGAGTGCTTTCATTACGGCTAGTAGCTCCCTCTCATAGATGTTGTAGTTTTGTTCTGCGGGGATGAACGTGGCTGAGTAGTAGGCGATAGGATGGAGTACGGGTTTTTGACGTTTTGAAAGAGCAGAAGTTGTGGGGATGTCTCCCTCCTGTGAGAGTACGGCTCCCACGCTGTATGCAGAAGCATCAGTTTGGAGGAAGAACTTCTTCTTGAAGTTGGGTTGTTTAAGGACTGGTGCTGCACATAGTCGGGACTTGAGGGTCTCAAAGGCTTTGAATTGCGGTTCGTCCCAGTGCCAGCTTTCAGATTTCTTTGTGAGGTCAAGTAAGGGTTGAGCGATTTCGGAGAATCGTGGGATAAAGTAGCAGTAGTAACCGCATAATCTGAGGAATGCACGGACGTTGGTGGGGGTAAGTGGGACCGGGTAGTCTGCAACTCCTGTGAGTTTCTTTGGGTCCATGTGGAGTTGTCCTTTCCCTACGATCACTCCAAGGTATTCGATTTCTTCTTGTTCAAAGGCGCATTTCTCGGGTTTTAGGTAGAGGTCGTTGGCTTCTAGTTTATCCAGTATTTCATGGACGCGTTTTCGGTGTCAAGCCAGGTGTTGTTCATGGGTTTCGTTCAGGTACTTTTTTGTGTGGATAGCGATATCGTCCATGAATACAGACGTGTCCCCTTTTGCTACGTCTGGGTGGAATATTGTGTTCATCATCATCTGAAACGTCGCAGGGGAATTGGTAAGGCCAAAGAACATGACCATAGGTTCAAATAGCCCTTCCGGTGTGAGGAAGGCAGCTTTCCATTCGTCACCGGGTTTGATCTGAATATTGTTATATCCCCATCGGACATCGAACTTGGTAAACAATGTGCATCCAGCTAGTCGGTCAATGACAGAAGGGATTAGAGGAGACACGTTGCGGTTCCGTTTGGTCCACTTGTTAAGGGGTCGATAATCTTGAACTGGCCATAATTTCCCATCTTTCTTTTTGATGAAGAAGAAGTTAGCCACATATGGGCTCCATGAAGGTCTAATTGTATTTCTAGCCAGGTGTTCTTGAACGAACTTGCTCACTTCTTCAATTTCTGATTGTGTCAGTGGTAGAAGTCTTCCAGGGAGAGTTGTGGGGGCTCCAGGCAAGAGTTCGATAGCATGATCCCAAATTGTATGCCTGGGAAGGCAATGCGATTCGTGTTCACTGAATACTTTACAGTGTTGCATGTATTCTACTGGTATTGCAGGATCTTCTTCTTTTACTGCAGAGTTGATCATTACTTGCCCAATGAAGTATTGGTCGTGGTACACCAGGCGTGGTGCATTTATTGTTCTGGGTAAGAATCGTGCCTTTTTTGCATTAGGAGCCCTGAGGATGATAGGGAGTTGTGATGAATCAATCCATCCTTGTTTCCAATCAATCTTGGGTTGTACAGTGGCAAACCAAGAGTACCCTAGGATGGCTTTATGTTCTCCTAAATCTGACAGGAAGAAATGTAGTTGACTTCTTGACATTCCTGTTTGGACTTCAATATCTGTGTAATGTTTTAGCATCCCGGCTTTGTTTTCGGCCCCGTCTACATTAAACAGTTGTTGAGGTTTATCCAAATTTTTGATGGGAAGCTTTAGCCATTTGGCGTAGCTCAGATTCATGAAGTTTTCTGTTGCCCCAGAGTCTACTAGGGCTATTGCTTCAGCTCTTTTTGCAATCGAGTGTGTATAGATTTGAACAGTCATAGATTTTCAGGCTGATATATACACATTGTCATTGCTACTTTGCTTGATTAATGCCAACCTAATCAAGCTGTGGGAAAATCCTCTGAGACTCCCATTTCTTCGGCTAATTTCGCTTTCTCATCAAGAGACATAGCGTTGAGTTGTTGTTTGATATCCTCAACATGGGTAGGGGTTTCGAATCCTTCATAGTTATCGTATTCTTCATTGAAGTCGATGAGATTTGCTTTGGTTTGTCCCTGACGGTGACGACGTGGACAGTTCCTGGCATAGTGACCCGTTTGTCTGCATTCGAAGCAGTTATTGTTTGTATTCCCTGGGGGTGGTCCAGTGGCATTGTTTCAAGGAGCTGGTCCAAAGCCGGTTGCATTTCCCTGCATACACACCCTATTGTTTGAGCGCCAGTTTGGGGTCCTAGTTCGTCCTAAGTCCATTGGTACTGGTACATTGTTCATCCAGTGGGGTGCGTTGGTGGAGTTATATTGCATTTGGGGAGGTCCCTGACGGAATCCAGGTCCCCGTTGTTGCATGAATCCTCCTTGATTTCCTTGACTTCCTTGGTTGAAGAATGTTCGTGGCCTTTGGAAGTTAACTGGTCGTGGAAATGTATTGAAGACTCTGCAGTTAAACCCTCCGGTTCCCCTGTTTGGGTTGCGAGCCCAGAGTATATTATTTATCAAGACTTTGGATCGGGTGGCTGAGATTGCTTTGTCTTTGAGGTCAATATATGTGGTTGGGGTTGGGGAAGTTAGCACTTCTTTAAGGATGTCATCGGGTAATCCTTTGGTGAAGAGTTGGAAGACGGCGCCACTGTTGGCATCATAGCCAGCGATGCGACTTAGGTCTTTGAACCTAGCGATGTAGTTGTCAATTTCTGGGAATTTCATAGTGCAGTGTTCTATTTCTCCTCTGGCTCTGTTCTCTCTTTGACTGTCTTGGAACTGCTGTGAGAATTCATACAGGAATTGGTCCCATACGTCGGGGATGTTATCCAAGACAGGATCGAGGGTGTCCAACCAAGTTCCCATGTCTCTGGTCCATCCTGTGACTTGAGGTCCTTTCATGAGGGTAAGAGTTAGAGTGACCTTTTTTATTGGGGAGTTGTAACCGGCTACATCTTGATTGAGTCGGAGGTATCCTTTTACTTCTTCGATGAAGTCATCGGCAATAAGGCAGTCTCTGGTGAAGACTTGTGGCAGTCCTCCCATAGATTTGACATCAGCCGCTTGTACGATGGGTTGTTGACCTCCTTGGGCTGGGGGTACTGGCACGGGAGGTGCTGGTGCTCCGGGTGGATTGCCACCCGGACCTCCAGATCCTCCTGATGGTGGTCCTCCACTTGGGGGTCCTCCGCTGGGTGGTCCCGATTGTCCTCCTCCAGGAGTGGAGTATCGGCCAAGGCTGGCTCTGAGTTTGGAATTAACGCTTGCTGCAGTTCCAGTAGTAGTCGCAGTTGTTGTACTTCCTGTTCCAGTAGTGCCACTTCCAGAGCTTTTTCCTTTAGAGCTTGAGCCATCTCCTCTGCCTTGAGTGAGTGGTTGAGTATCTGTGGGCTGTTGGATAGTGATAGAGGTAGTAGCCATGGTTGATAGTTTTGGTGAAATGGGCGAAAGCTTCATATGCCGTGGAAGGGAGATGGTATTTCTTTGGGGAGTGAGTTCTCTGGGGATTTCTGTATCCCTGATTTGGTTGTCGATGGAGAGCCCTCCAGTTTGTCTGGCTAGTTCTTCGTCTGAGTCCTCTTCTGCTTCTGGCTCACTGTCTGAGCTAATACTCTTTTCTTTTGTAGTGCTGGCTCCTTCGATGTCGAAAATGTGGATACTAGTTAAGGGTTGTCGTAATTGAGGTAGCCCTGAATTGGAATCGTGTGCAATTTGATGCCAAACTCTGTTGTAGAGGCAGACTGGAATAGCATGTCTGTTTATGACCTTATCATTGTTGTCGCAGAATAACTGGATAGGGTAGGTTCTGGTCCCAGTAGCGTTGGGTGCCTTGTATGCAATACAGGAGTTTAATTTGGTTTCGAGTATCTGCTCTTTAGTTAAGAGCTTGTTGTACGTGCTACTAGCTGTCTTGACTGTAGAAAGTTGAATCTAATGTCACCGCCACAATGTGAAGGCAACACTGATTCAGTGTTGGAGTAACGAGTTGTCCTAACTTGGCGGTATGACGCGTGGATAGCTTGGTGCCAAGTTGTAGTCGATATGAGAGAAGTGGTTCCCGCACTAGAGTAACATCCTAGTGCCCACTTATAGAGAAATGTAGAAAGAAAGGAAGGGAGTTGAATTGACAGGAGATTCAACTTGCCGTCTTAGGGACAGCAATAGATCTCTTTTATACTAAAGATACAGGTATGACTCATCACTGTATAGTAAGCCAGATACGTGCTATGACTAAGATACTAGGGTGATCAATAAGCAACTCCAGCTCGATCAGTAAGCACAATAAGACTTGTCAGTCATCCAATCACCAATCACTAGGGTCGGTTCCCACGACTTACAAAGGCTGTATCGTATGAGTAATGATGATCACCTAAGGCTGGTTTCATTCAAGTTCGAATTGTCAGTCAGGGTCTGGTTGGGCGAGTACTGGTGTGTGGGTAATCATGTCGATAAGTTTGTTTTGAGCCTCCTTTTGTTGGGGTCCCCATTCAAAAGGTACATCTTTTCCAGTAAGTTTTGTGAGTGGTGCGGCGATGATACTGAAATTGGGGCAGAACATGCAATGGTATCCAGAAACTCCTAGGAATCCATGGACTTGTTGTTTGTCTTTGAGTTTGCGTGGGTAGTCCCTGAGTCCTACAACTTTAGCTGGGTTGACTGTAGCTCCATCTTTTGATATTCGGACACCTAAGAAATCTATTTGCGGTTGCATAAAGACAGATTTCGATAATTTGAGGTGTAGGCCATGATGTGCAAGGAGATCAAATAGGAAGTGAATAATGTCAACATGAAGGTTGAAGTCCTTGAGTAGGGTTCCTATTCCGCAGTCATCCATGTAGTTCTGGAGTATGTGCCGTATTTTGAGTACACCTTTCTTCTTGAAGTATTTGTATAACTCTTCGAGAATACCATTCATAAAGCGTTGAAAACTTGCTGGGGAGTTGCTCATGCCAAAGAACATTACTTTTGGTTCAAATAATCCTTGACAAGTTTTGAAGGCAGCTTTCCATTGGTCCCCTTTACATATCCGGATATTGTTATAGCCCCAACGGATGTTGAATTTACTGAATAATTCCATTCCCTGTAGGTTTTCAATACATTGTTTGAGGTTGGGGAGTGGAGTGACATCTTTTCTGGTAACCGCGTTGAGGGGACAATAATCAATAATGTACCATTTCTCTTTAGAGTCCTTTTTAGGGACCATAAAGGTTGAAAAACCATAGGGGGAGTCCGATGGTGTAATATATCCTTTGGCCAAGTTTTCGTCAATGAATTGATCCTCTGCTTTTTGTTCATCCCTTGAGAGTGGATAAACTTTGCAATTGAAGCAAGTGGGGGCAGTATCCATTAGTATGATTTTATGGTCTCCTTCACCATGGGTTGGTGGGAATTTGTTCGCTTCTTCATCTGAAAATAGTGCCATGTGACATTTGAATTTTTCCAGGAGGGTAATTTCCTCCTTCCCATGTTCCATTGCGTACTTATGGGCCATTTCTACTGCTGTATGGGTGCGATTGACTTCCACTGGGCCTCCCTTCATTTCTAAAGGGGTTACTCCCAACCATGGATTGCACCTGGTTTGTTGTGCTTCAAGGATAAGGTCTTCATTAACCGGTATTTTGCTTTTGACCCATGTTTTGGCGTGTTGGAGGGTTCCGAATAATAGGGTTTCCATTTGAACTTTTGGGCCTAAGAGTGTTCCTTTTTCCCAGTCAATTTCGGGTTTAAAAGCTTTAAACCATGGGTAGCCAAAGAGAAGTTGATCGTGTCCTAGGTTAGTGACAAAGAATCTTTGACATTCCCATTTGTTGCCTTTAGTAACAAGTAAGTCACAAGCATGAGTGATTGTTCCGTGTCAGTTAAGGGTTCCATCAACATTGAATACTGGGCAGGGATAGGGGAGTTTCTTCATTCCTAAGTGTAGTTTGATAACAGTTGTATGGTCAATGAAATTTTCAGTTGCCCCAGTGTCAAGTAGGACTGTTTCTTCTGCCTTCCCTCGATAGTGTAAAAACACGACTTTTATTTGCACAGAATTTGAGTGATTTACAAAAACACTATCGAGTTGGAATGCCCTAACTATGGCAGCTAGTTTTGGGCTTGAGGAAAATCCTTCGGCATAAGGGATTTGATGATGCTCAGCTTGGTATCTTCATCAAGCGAGCCCATGTGGTCTTTCAAGAAACCAGAAATGTCATTTGGGGTCATATCAATGGGGTCCTGGTTCCAGACAGTAGGAGTGTTGTTGCCAGTGGTT
>Ga0307510_10008426_pt1 | contig 12283 bp, 5 predicted proteins | sample 12_EM_MG_FD_207224 | JGI IMG/M metagenome (GOLD analysis project Ga0307510, IMG submission 207224) | Populus trichocarpa ectomycorrhiza microbial communities from riparian zone in the Pacific Northwest, United States - 12_EM | ecosystem: Host-associated > Plants > Roots > Unclassified | place...
GAAGTATTTAAACCAAAAAGTTTTTTATCCCACATTGAAAAAATATAATTTTTTTCTTGTGAACATAGAGTATATATACGAAAGGGCTTCAAATCTCATATTGAAAAAATAACTTTTTTTCTTGAGAACATAGAGTATATATACTAAAGGGTTTCAAATCTCACATTGAAAAAATATAACGTTTTTCTTATGAACGTAGAGTATATATACGAAAGGATTTCGAATCTCACATTGAAAAAATAACTTTTTTCTTGGGAACATAGAGTATATATACTAAAGGGTTTCAATTCTCATATTGAAAAAATAAAATATTTTTCTAATATTTATATAGTGAACTTTAAAAAGTGTTAATAACCAACTAAAAAAAATGAAAAAAGAGTGGTATAGGAGAACAACCACATTTGAAGAAAAAAAACATCGGGTCTTGTCCGGGTTCGCCCAGTCATGGGTCGACCCGCCGGGTCGACTGAGTTTTGTCGGGTTGTTGCATCAGCCAGTCTTTTAACAAACCCAGACTGGTTCAGCTACCGAGTTGACCTGCCAAACCGGTCCGGGTTTAATAACTATGATTGAAATCATTAGACTAAATGGTATAAACATTCTCATTACAACCCATTCAAATAACCACAAGATTTTCCTCAATCCTAATCTTCCTCAATCCTCTATTAAGGCACTTAAATAATTAAAGTAGGACTGATTTTCTTGATTTTCTTTTGAGGACAAAACTTTACATCTAATATGATAGTACTTCATCTTAATTTTATTTTTCTTTTGAAGTTTATGTCTCACTCATGGATCCCTTCATAAGCTAGGAATATTATAAATATGATAGAAAATTTAGCATATTTTGCATGTGTTAATTGGCAAATTTAGCATGTGAAGATTAATTAGTTGAATCGGTCAATAGATAGTTAGAAGATTAGTTCATTGTATAAATAATAATTAATGGGAATCATGGAATCCAAGCAAAAAAATTGATTTTTTTTTATCAGTTAAAGTTGTTAGTTCTATCTCTCTATCTCTCTCTCAATTTCTTCTCCTTCTTCCTTAATTTTTTTCTAAACTCATTATTTGTTAAGAAAGATTCTTAAGAATCGGTATCAGATCTGCTTTCCAAGATAAAAGAAAGGTTGCTAATGTTTAAAAAACAATCAATAATGGTGGAAAACAATAAAATCAAGGCTTTAGAACAGCATGGAAGGAAGGTATATGAACAAATTAACTTCAAGTTGGAGACCATATTGGTTGCACTGAAGACATTGGCAGTATTAGCGTATATGCTTTGAAGCCAATCAATTGTTTATATATGGTATTGATTTTGTTCATGTAAACATATTTAATTTTTAATAAAGACTTTATTTATCTTTAATATTCATCAAATATTTGTTTAATTAATCTAGAGTAAAAATAAAGTCATTGAGACAAAAATATTTTATAAATAAAATTATAAAATCGTTATAAATATGAGATTCCTATTGCATTAAAGTATTGTTTATAAATGTTCTTGGTCAATACTCTAGTAAGATTGGATATTAATTAGAGTTATTAAGACTGATATATAGTAATTTCTTTCCTTTATGAAAGAAAAGAGTTGTTTTTATAAATTAAGGTATAAGGGATGTCTAAAACTAATATGTAGATACTTGTTAGATGACATGTACACTGAACTGACTTATATAAGGATTCCATATGAAGAAATCACATGTATCTATTGAAGGCTCACGTAACAATTTATAAGTAATCTTTAAATTTGAGATTACTAAGTTATTTTATATGGGGAATGTAATGTTTTGATTATGCTACACATTGTCCTAATCAAGAGTAACAAATAAGTAAATATTAGGTATAACATGAACTATATCAAGATATTTAAGTAATAAAAAACACGGAAATCATTGTTGACATTGATTCAGACCATAAAAAATATCATTATTAGTGTCAACGAGTTTCATTTAATTAGCAAAGTTTTACTTTGGTGTTCTTTGCCATTCCACTTGCCCGAGAGAGTAAATTTGGTTTTGGAAAGTTTTTTCTAATTCAAGTTGAATTTGGCTTTTGACCGATTTTGAGTTGAGACCATAAATGGTTTTCTCAAGGTTTTTAGGATATATTTTTTTTATGTGATTTTGAGTAAAAAAATAATTTGAAAAATGAATTTTTGAGAATGAAATACCCCTACCCTGATTTTTTGGTTACCCTTTGATTGCTAGATTTTAGGATAGAAGATGACGTGTCGTCTATGTTATTTCAAAATAATAATGACAAACAATGCATTGCACACTCTTTATTATACAAAAATAAAAAGCTTGACCTGTGAGCCATGTTTTTTTTTATTATTATTAGGCTAGATGCACGGGCTAAAATGCACCTAGCCTATTTTGATTTTTTTTTTACTTTATAATTTGAGTTTTAATCTTTAATTTTTTTTTTAGTTTAACGTGGATGTCCGGGTCAGCTTGCGCGCACCTCGACTAATCCCACGGGCCCTGAAGTTAACGACCATGTAAGCCTCCAGTGGCCATCATATGAGCAACCACAGGGCTCGAACCTGAGACCACAAAGGGAGCAAACCTCTTGATCCCAAACTTTTACCACTGGGCCACCACCTAGATGGTTGCTTTAATTTGAAAATTTATTTTATTGGAATACATTGAAATTTCAATTTTTTTTATGAAATCATAGTTTTTTTATTATATTATCAAGAGCTCTTTTTAACCATCATTCATTATGTTTTATTTAAAATAAAAAAAAATCAATCGCTATTTTTTTTTAAGATTGTTTATAGCATTAGCACTCTTTGTTTTTATAACCCTCCATGATGGTTTTCTTTTCTACAATTTTATTCGGTAGCTTTCAATTTTATTATTGTATAGTTTACATGAAAAGAAATCCAAGAAAATAAGTTATTAAACTTATTCAAACTCATCACCTTATTCACGAGTTATTAATTATTAAAAAATTAATGACAAGATTTATTATTATTTTTTTGCATGTCCCCGAAAATTAAAAATAGATACAAATTCTTTTAATTTATAACCCACTATACAATCTGTTATATAAATAAGTAAATGCTCCTTCCTATTATGAATAGAAATAATATGGCTGATCATTATAGGTATAATAGTAAATACCCGGAATCACGTTACTATTAAATTTTTTTGATTCACAGGTTTAGGAAGCCAAGTCAATAAAAAACATCTTCGTCTCAGCATGTAAAGGAAAAGAAAGCTTAAAACAACACAATCTTGAAATTATTCTCTCTTGATATCAAATCAGGTTTTAACTAGATATATCAAATTAGATTTTAACCAAATGAAAATGATACAAGGTCAGCTTCAATTTAAAACCCAAGTCAAGTAAAGGCCTAGTTAGAGTGTCTCTTAAAACTTGATCTTTAAGTTATTATTAACAACTTTTTTTTTAACATTATGAATGCTTTTAATCCTTCATTTGTTTTATTAAATAGACGCTTTAAATTTAAGTTCAAATGGCATGTGAAGAAGCAAAATTGTGAGAAATAGCTGGTTCTAGATTACACCGCTGTGAGGGGCATTCAGACTCTATGGGATTCTTGGGGTATCAACAACGCTGCATAATCATCAACCTCCACCTGTTAAAAAGAAGATTGTCAAGTTAAAAGGGTAGAGCATTCGTCAAGGGACCTTCATCATAACAGCAAAATAGAATTGCAGTACCTCAAATCTTTTGCCACCGTAAGTGAATTCCACATGCAACAGCTTAGGTTCACCAGGGCAAGGATCGCAAAAGCCCATGATTCCTGACTTCCTTACACCCTCATGAAGCTGCACCAGCATTTTCGACACCAGAATAAGCACAAATGCAAAAAAACATGGAATAAGGAATACAAGATAAAACCTCTGACAAAAAATCTACTATCAAAAGCAACCAGAAAGCATACAACAGGACTAGAGAATTTATCCGGCATATAACATCAATAAATTACTGAAGTTTTGAAAGAGAGAGAAATTCCAACAGCCCCTCTAACCACCATGAGGAGCTGTAACAGGATGTCAATTATGACTCAAGGTATATTACTTTGGGCAAAGGCGTGAGGGGCTGTACACATTCCTTTGGACAATTATGACTATGCAAAAGCAATTAATCAAACATGATAGATGGAACACATGGTACCATCACACAAGGATGACCATTAAAACACTTCAGATGCACATTCACAGCATTATCCCCTCAGTCACCTGAATGTAGAGAAGAAAGCTGCAAACATCTCAAGACTGAATATCCTGCATTTACAGCATTATTTTATGCGCATGTATTCTTCTTCAAGGTAGATTACAGAATCCAGCAAACGAGCACTCAAATAGTAGATCGAGCAGTCAACCTCAAACTAAAACATTTAGCCACTACACTCATGTTTGAATTAAAATATAAAGTTTGTTGATCATACAACTAGCTCTCTCTTAACACACACACTTACACGTGTGTTATTTTTTCACATCCATTGATAGAACCACATTTCAATGTATATTTGATAAGAACATGATTTAAAAGACATATACCTTCAGTTGGCCAGAATCGTTAATTAGGAAATTAAGAGGTATTGTAACATCAAAGACTTCTGAAGCTGATTCTTTGTTTACTTCTCTTGATTCATCTGCTTTCTTCAAAGCTTTACTGCTTCCATACACAGCTTTAGTAATTACAAGTTCATTTGTTTCTAAATGCCTACTTATTTTCCTATTGGCCACAATTTTTAATAATTGTTGTGCCTTTTCTGCTGCAGCTCTTGCCTCTTGAACCTAAACAATGATCCAGAAACAATCTTCAAAATCAATTAATGAAGCTAAATAACGAAGCATGTAGAAAACCATAAAAAAAAAAAAAGAGAACAAAGCATGAAAAGGTACCAACTTCTGTCCAAAATACATGTGACATTGCAGGAAAGTACAGATGCTAAAAATGCTCTGTATTTGCAAATAAGGGGAAAATCCTTTTCATGTAAAGAAGAAATTTTACTAGTAGTAGCACAGTTACAACGAGGAGAAGAAAGCCTACTCAAAAGAAAATGACAACCAAGAGAATAAAGCATTCTAATCCCATTGAATATCTTAAGAACCTCCTCTAAAGGTCCTTGCAGTAAAGTGACCAATAAAAATTAAGGAAATCATCTCCATTAAACTACTATAATTGTGAATCAAAACCATGCAATCAAGGATCGGGCATTTTTAAAATTGAATAATTATGATTGGGCATTGACATGTTATAGAGTTCCCATAACAAAAAGCAGGCATAAACCACTGCTTCCTTGGGCAACCTTAGCATCCATACCTGGGCAGAATTTCTCTCTTTATTCTCTAAAGTCTTCTGCTTTTCCCTTTGAAGGTAATAAGGTTTGACTACGAATTTCTGCCATCATAAGGATACATGGTTAAGCAGATAATATACAGATGACATTTCAGTAGTCAAAAAAAATTCTTTTGGTCATTGTGGTCGCACAATTTAATCAACTTATGGAGAGCAATCAAATGTCACTCCAGCTCGAAAACCATTCAAGGTTTAGATTTGTGAAAGTTTAGATTTATGTCAGATGTTTAACTGTAAACCAGAGTATAATGAGCCCTTCCTGGTACAGGATTTAATCTAGGTTCTCTGGTTCTTTAGTCACCTGGGGTTCAGTTGAGTGTACAATGTATACATCAAGCTGATAGCTTTATTGGACACTAAGAATAAAGACAAAGTTTATGTTATTTCTGCTGGCCTTCTCATAAATTACAGCTGCTTCACCTTATCAACATGAAACTAAACCTAACGAAGCATAAGGTGATTGATTGTTTAGCATGCAAGTGAAAACATAAGAGTGGCATCAGTAATAACCTTGAGTAAGAAGTAAAGAGATGTTGGGATTACAAATGCTCCAGTTGCAAACACTGGATTCAAATGCCTGGAAAGCAACATCTGCACAAGACAATCCATCAGCAGCATGATGATAAAAAAAAAAAAAAACAAGAAGCACACAGGCAATAAACACAGACGTGCCAAGTTACCAATGGAATTAGTTCTGCTTGCTTTCTTGCAAGTAAATAGAACCATGCTACGGTGACATATATTGTAGCAGAGGTCTTCTCCATCCATTAGATACTTTTCATACTTTGCCAAAGTAATGCAAAACAGTGTGAAAAGAAACAATTTTTTTGTTGAGAAATATGAAACAGAGACTTATTTTATTTGCATGCTACCCATCTACTGATTAGAAATACATTTTGAAATTTTGGAGGCGTGTAAATTGTTTCTCACTGGAAATTGAATATGTAAAGAGATGTGATTTTCCACGTGTATTAAAAAACAATGAATACATTCATAATATTATGTAAGGTCTAATCGATATATTTTGCCTATATTATAATGTTTTTACGACTATGTTAGGTTTAATTGATTTATTTTCCCTAATTAAAAGGAAGTAAAAATATCATTATACTTTTATCTTAATTTAATACATTTTCCATTATTCTATGAGTAGGAAAAATTTGCATTCAGAAAACAGAATAACACATCCATCACACTTGACACAGAAATTAGTAGAGAACAATGTCAAGCAAACATGACCTGTCAAAATGAACAGCAGAAAGAATAAGTTTTGCTTACAGGAATAATCAACTTTTGTCCTCCTCGGTGCAATTCAAATTTCCAAAAGATTCCCTGCCAGCAGAGAGGAGAAAAAATCTAAGTTGGTGGTGCATTCATTGAGCATCTAAGAGAGGGTTATAAAATGAATGCCTTTGCCTTTTAAATTTACAAAAGAACATTTATATTTTTTTTCTTTTTTTCCCATTTTAACCTATGACGGTTTAAGCGGAAGGTCCCATAGGTCATTGCATCCATGCTTAATAAAATTGCAGAAATTAGTGCAAATGATTTATCCACACTCTGCTATTATAATGCCTTTTAGACATTAGTTTATGTAACATAATTTACATAAAAATAAATTAGCAGAAAAGTTGTGGCTTCTTTATTTTCTCCTAGTAGAATCCAAGAAAGCTCAAAAAATAAAAATAAATAAGCCATGCTGCCAAGGTAACACGTGCAGGTTTGAGTTTTGAGAGCAGCTGCTCTGTGAGAGAATGTTGAGGTGCAAACTCTCCCTCATTGGACCCCACACTTGATGGCATATCTGGATGATATACTGGTATACATCTCCACAGAACTACTTCTATGGTTCATTCTGGTTTCGTAAGAACCAGAATGTTACATGCAAAATGGCAAAATAACATAAAAGCACAATACTTAAATTTGGTCTCTTGTTTTTAGATACCTGAATTCCTATTGTATACAGCATTCGAACTGTGCTGAAATTAGATAATTTCCTCCCCCCACCAACTTCAACCTCCAAATTGGTGCTGCAACAACAATTGATTCACTCTTATGCAAGATATTTTATGAAGCATTTACACATAACATGAGAGAAAAATGAATATATTAAAAGCTATTGCCAACTTCAAGCTATCCAATGCCCTAGATTTATCCTGATTGTTGAAATTAACTGTTTGCGTCACATATAAGTTGTGCACTTGTGTCTCAGCAGGCATCACTCCTGTTTTCTGACAGATAATAAATCTTTCAATAGATTTATAGATGATGTTGTCCCCCCATCAGTGCAAAAATTACTATAACTCAAATGTTTTGACTTTCTAATCTACAGCATCATTCATTTGTTATTAGTGATGCAAAAAAACTCCTTAACATAAGTATAAAAGAATATGCACATCAGAAACGGTTGTTAATAAACTGTACTGAAGAGCTGAACTACGAGCGTTTCTCTCTCAATCTTTTTTCTTCTTGGTTAAGACCTCATGAGAGTGATGACTTCTATGATGGAACTTTCCTCTCTCATTCAAATGTGTGCTCCCACTCAACATGTTTCATCTAAATGCTATGGACATACAAAATTTTAAAGCATGGGTCATATCTTTTATATATGTAAAGCAAACTTGGTCAAATTCATAATCTATATCTTGTAAAATTGAAAACTTTCCAGACACATATACCAGTACAAATGGGAATATGGAAAACTAGTAAATCCAAGGCGGACATCATATAAACAATATTAGTTACCGCCAAAGAATACTCCTTTATTACGATTTTGAGCATATACCTTCCAAATCTGCCAGCAATACGACCATGAGATTTTGAAGAAAAGCGATGAGTATAATGAGCTGACGCGGCAAAAGAGCTTGTGCCAATCTGCAGTCAATAAGCAAATGCAAAAAAAAAAGGAAGAGATGAGCATGAACTTAGTGTGAATTTCTAAAAATAGTAATAGCAAGGTAATATGCATGGAATATGAAATAGCTAAAGATAGATAGAAAATGGAACACGATAGAAAAGTAGATTTAAAAGAATGGAGATGGAACAAAAGTAAAGTTCATAGCAAATCAGTTGGTCATGGGCAACTCCAAGTTAGATAAACTTATATATAGTTCATGTTCTCTCACAGTTGATTGTAACCAAATAATAAACTTGAGTGCAGAAAGCAAAGATTAAGCATTTGGCTAATCTATGTTGAGCAATAAACTAGTCACTTAACCAGTTGATCAAAGCATGCAATTTCAGAACATGATGGCAAAACCCTACTTTACTTGTAGTCACAATATCATTTACTTTTTCTCACTCAAAACTATTTCCCAAGGTTTTGAGGACATTTTTGGCATTGATGTCTTGCTTGAAAAAGCAATTAGATGTACCTTCAGCTCTCCAGAAGCAGACATTTTTTCATGTTTCTTTTGCCATCCAACTGCTATAGATGACTCAGGACCTAATAAAAGCTGTATCTGAAAAATAGAAAGTGCCAAACAAACAACAATTCAAAGATTTTAGAATAAGAATAGAAGAAATATACAAATGTAACTCTTTTATTTTATTTACTTTTTGACCCTACCCGTAATTCCACTAAATCAAATTGGTAATTGATAGTTCAAGTCTCTAATTACACTAGAATGTATTTTTATTATTATTATTTGACTATATTAAGCCCACTATCTGATAGAAAAAGTTCGCTATATTGAAAATCTTGGGATAAATTACATCAGAGCCATTGACCAATTTGATTCAATGCTTGAAATAAACACCCAAATCATATAATCACGCTAAAGGTACAAAGTAGAAGAAAAGAAGATATAAATGAACAAAAGTAATTTACATTTCCATTTGCTGTTTCAGAGAGTTGGCGGGTCCAGGTATTGGAAAGATTAATTGAACCATCCCTCAGAGACTTTGCTATGGCAATTGTAGCCGTTGAGTGTAAAGATAGGTTACTGCAAAGTCACATTTGAAAAAAAAAAAAGATACAGAAAGACCAATAATTGTGCCATGTAATCATGTAGGTTCCAAAATCAAATTCCCTACCGTGTTGTTTGCACACCAATAAGTGCTCGTAAACCAGCTGATGCTATGAATTCTATGGATGAAACTGGAGAAAGCTGGTGCCTGAGCACTGTAGAAGCAGCTCCACCACCAGAATTTTCATTAACTTCCAAATTTCCACCAATAGCAATAGCAGTGCGCTTAGATAATTGAGATTGAACTTCGCTAGACATAGCCATTCTGGAAGAGGAAGTCCAAAGATCAGTCAACAAAGAAAGTAGGCACAAGATACAGCACTCATCTGAAGTGTGATAAAGTATTTAGAAACAAAATGAAATCGTAAAGTTCAAGAAACAGACAATTTAACAGTAATGAGCATCCCTGTAGACTATCGTTTTAACAGTAATGAGCATCCCTGTAGACTATCGTGATAACCATAATAAAATGAAAAATCATTTTGATAATAAAAGCAAAATACTGCCTATGCTTGCTTGGTGGGCATGCATGTGAGAGAGCACAAAAACTTTTCAACTCCGGTATCATATAAAGCATTAAGCTTTTCAAATTGATCCTCGCAATTTATGACATGCTTCTAGAAGACCTAAGTTCCATGGAAAAATACGTTGAAAGTTTCTGGTAAGGTTATACAGAGATATCAGCCAACAATACATCAGCCATTTCAGAACTTCCCATCAAATGAACGCTAAACTTTAATATAAAAGGGGGGGTGGGGGTGATTTATACCCTCGCATAATGCCATCACCATCCAGAAACTGTGGCAAGGACAAATGGGAGAGTATTGTGCCAGAAGGTCGAAAATGAGCTAACATCTTCTCTTCTTCCTTCCTCTTTCGCAACCTTTCAAGTTCGGCCTTTAACTCTTCAACTTTATCCAGCTTCGGACCAAGCTCCAAACCAGAATTTATACCTTCCATGCCATATATGTCATATATTTGCCTTTTATACTCATCCGATAATATTTCATACGCTTGGCATATTCGTTGAAAGTTCTCAGTGGCTATTTGCTGCATCTGAAAACAAGCATTTTCAACCAACCCAGACCAAAAAAAAACAAAATCAAAGACCAAATTCCGTTCAAGTAAATCGCACCTTACTGTTTATTATTTTGGACAACCAACAGAATCCCATTTTTAAAGAGTGATCCATATTGTCAGAGAATGTTCAAGAGTTTACACTGAATTAAGCTTGTTTAACAAGAAAAACACTCGAATTATGGAGTTTTCAGAGCTAGAACAACTTCTTTAAAGCTAAAAAAATTGAATTACATGAAAATCTTGGTACTTGTCAGGATGATAAACTTGAGCCCAATGTCGATAAGCCTTTCTGATATCTTCATCGGTGGCTTCCGGTGACACTTGGAGAAGTGCGTACAGTTCTCTCTTGGGTGGTCCGGCCTCTTCTCCATCCATTTCTGTTCTTCTTCTCTTTTTCTTTCAATCGATTTAAAAACAAGCAAACAGAAACGCAAACACAGAGCTAGTTTTAGTGCCTTCTCTGTTTTTTAGAGGAGGCACCAAGGGGGAAGGGAAGACAAGGCTGGGATTTTAGTTTTAGGGGTTTTGCTTTGCAAAGCGTGGCGGTTCAGTCAGTGACTCGGTCGGTTCATGGCCTTATTATTAATTTATTATTGCCCACGGTTCCGGTTCTTCAGGACGAAACTAACGTCACAACCGAGTACATGGGTTTCTCCAATTACTAGCTGCCATTGTCTGAGGCTAGGGGAAGTTTCATTTCAGTTGCGTCGTCTTTTTAGTTTATCTTTGGGCTTTATAGATTTATCCAAGATTCGGTTTGACTTGATGTATGGAATGCAGCCCAACCCTCAAAATAATAATTGAGAATCTCGCAATTTGCTAGCCCGGCATCAAAAATAAAATGTTTTTTAAGTATTTTTTTTTCTTTGTTTAATTTAATTTCTTTTATTAAAATACCTGAAAAGATAGTATTATTTTTCGAATGGTGGATCCGAAAACATATGGTTGACGATTGTATAAAGAATGTTTAGAAATGTGGTAGCGGTTGTTTTTAAAAATATTTTTCATTCCAAAACATATTAAAATAATATTTTTTTATTTTTTTAAAATTATTTTTGACATCAACACATCAAAATGATATGAAAACATAAAAAAATATATTAATTTAAAATTAAAATAAATAAAAAAATTTCAAATTTTTTTAAAAGCGTTTTTCAACCGTAGTACCAAACACTACCAAAAGGTTTGTAAATTCAAATTGTGGTGCATCATTATAATTAGACAAAGAGTTAGCAGATAGCGATTAAAATTAATATTAACAGCGATTAACATTAATATTAACATTAATTTAACAATAAAGCTAAAACAATATGATAAACATCGAACACATATTTATTCATTCACTGTACACTTTCATAAAACAAAATTAAATTTTCATCTATGTAGCTTGCAAACCTTATAATTCAATTATGAAAGTTTATTTTTCTTTTTGCATATTCAAATAGAAAAGAAAGAGTCATAAAAAAAATACAAGGAGAGAGGAAAATTATGGACAACCACATTGTAATGGTTAAAAAGTTCAATATTGATGTTCTTGGATTTATTTGGACAAGAGTGGTTACATGGAGATGATTTAGGTCTTTATTTATGTTCGAAAAGGTATATCTAAGTTCGGAAAAAAACATTAATTGACTTATTAGCTTTTAATGACATTTTAGAGTATTTTAGGTTATTATTGGGGTTATTGAGCTTTTTATAAAAAATTTAGATGTTTTTAGATAAAAATAGATTGAGATTTAAGTTTTTAGATTTCAAATATGATGTATACGAATTTTTAACCAACCCTAATGGTTAAAATTTGAATTAGGCAACGTGTCATCTATTAAATAAATAATAAAAAAATAACATGTTATCTATTTAATTTAAAAAAAAAGTGGCACATGGGACCAGGC
>Ga0307510_10008428_pt1 | contig 12282 bp, 10 predicted proteins | sample 12_EM_MG_FD_207224 | JGI IMG/M metagenome (GOLD analysis project Ga0307510, IMG submission 207224) | Populus trichocarpa ectomycorrhiza microbial communities from riparian zone in the Pacific Northwest, United States - 12_EM | ecosystem: Host-associated > Plants > Roots > Unclassified | place...
TGGCGATTACCTTTTCAGCCAGGTGGGCCGGGATAAAAAGCACACCTTCTTTTTCAGATATAACCAGATCGCCGGGCAAAACAATGGCATGGCCTATGCGTATGGGCGTATTAAGCCCCATTAATACCATTCCCTCAAGATATGACGGATCAAAATCGCGCACAAATGCATTGAAACCACGGATTTCCTTCAACCCCGACAAATCGCGTGCAGAGCCATCAAATATTACCCCATTGCCCGTCTTACTGAATATCGAATTCCCCAGGTTATCACCAATCAAAGTCCCTCCCCTGATCTTACCAAAACCATCTGCTACATAAACATCTCCTTTGGTCAAAACATCAATAGGCCACGAATTGGTGTTTCCCTTGCGCCCTTGCTTCGCCCCCCTGTCTTTAATATTTTTTTCTATGTCAGGGCGGCTTGGCAGATACATAGCGGTAACAACACGGCCAACAACGGGTATCGTATCATTTACCAATTTCCAATCGCCTTCAAACTGGTTGTTGTAGCCTTCGTTCCGTAATACGGTCCAGGCCTCTTCTATGCCGATCTTTTTTGCCCTATCTATCAGTGCGTCCGGGATTTTTGGCCTTCCGTCAGGAAAACGCTCACCTTTCCATTCTGATGTATAAAATATCAGCTCGTCCTTCGTTATAGTTTGCGCTTTAGCCGCCTGGTAACTGACCGCCGTAGTAAGAAGCGTTAAGAGTAAAAGTTTATAATATTTCATTGTTGGTATAACTGGTATGGTATAGTTAAATTAATGCGTTTCCCCCTTTACGGCTGATTGTTTATTTTTAGCGGCATCCCTGGGAGGATATACAGGCGATGCAATTCCGTTAAGATCGTATACTATTTTACCTGCCCTGATGGTAAGCTCGCACTCCAGTCTTTTATTAGCTTCTACCTTGTAACCGGTATAATCAAATAAACCGAATTTGCCTTCACGGATACTTAATACAGCCACATCGGCGCCAGATCCTACCGACAAATTACCCAACTCCTCACGCTTTATTTCCTTTGCAGGATTTGAGGTGCTGGCTTGTATTACATCATGCAGGGACATACCCATGGCCAGGAACTTCGTCATACAGGTAAGCATATCCTTCATGGCATCATTCATACTGCCCACATGAAGATCAGTACTGATAGAGTTGGGAAAGAAACCTTCCTTTGCTGCAGGTAATGCCTGCGAATAAGCAAAACTGATATTGCCATAACCAACATCAAAAATGATCCCGCGTTTCCGGGCTTCATAAACAAAGGGTTTTACTTTATTGGTTTGCAAATCCACAATGTACTCCCGGCTACCCATCTGGCCAAAACAATGGGTAAAAATATCGCCCGGGCGCAGGTGCTTCATAAACAATTCTTCAATTGACAGTGGCGGATTACTCCCACCGAAATCAATCATAGCCGGGATACCGCCTGCCAATGTGCCGGCTTCTACCGCACGATCGGCAGGTGTCCAGTCGTGTCCGTCGTAATGGGCCAGTTTAATGCCAACCACAATGTCCTTATATTTTCGGGCAACCAGGGCGGTCATCTTCGGATCCATGTCGTTAAGATTCTGCTCATATCCGCCGCGCATGCCTTCGCCAACTATATTTAAAAGTGCCAATACCCTGGTTTTTGAAACGTCAATGGTTTGTGTTTTAAACGTAGGGAAAGTTCTCCAGCCCGAGCTGCCTGCATCTACAACCGTAGTTACGCCGTTTCGAAATGTAAATCCATCCGGGGATATGCCCAGGTTTCCGTCTTCGTACTGATGATCCGGTTGAGTACCATAAAAATCATGCGTGTGAATATCGATTAAACCGGGTGTAACATACATCCCCTTCGCATCAACTACCTGTATCCCCTGCTTTTGGTCGATATCTTTTGAAACAAGCACTATTTTGCCACCACTAACCGCAACATCCATAATCGCGTCGATATCATTTTTAGGGTCGATCACATGCCCCCCTTTAATGACGATATCATAAGATTGCGCCATAGACGCCCGGCTAAGGATGCATAGAAACATCAATAGCAAAAAGCAGGTCTTCAGTATTTTGAAATTCACGGTCAGGTATTATGGTTTATAATTCAGGTATAATAGTAAGCATAAATTACTGTCAGATAGCTTGTTGTAATATAGATTTTACTTTACCGGCTACAATATCAACCTGATCCGGGCGTAAAAGCACCACGCCAATTGTCAGATGCTCTTTATTTCCGTTGGCAACAATGCTTGGTGTGCCGCTTTTCAGTGCTGCCACTACCTGATCGGGATTAGTTTTAATTTTAGCCTGGTCCCAGGTTACTTTCAGGCTCGGGAAAGCATTAGCCGGTCCCGGATCAATCACGGTTTCGGTTTTAACACCCTGCAAACTTTCCAGTTGGGAACCAATATGTTTGGTACGCTGGATCCAGTCTTCCCATTCTTTTTTATGGTCCCGTTCCAGATAGGCTTTCAGAGCGGCGTACATACCGAACATTTCTTCCTTATTTACCTTCATGGGCCGGCCAATAGGCGCTTCGTTGGGACTGTGATTAAGGCGGGCAGCAGTAATTAAATCTTTACGCCCGAAAAGCAAACCTGCGCTTTGCGGACCGCGTATCATTTTACCACCCGAAAAAGTTACCAGGTCGAAACCTATTTTCTGATACTTGAACAGGTTTTCTACGGGTGGCACATCAGCAGCGGCATCCAACAATGTAGGGATATTGTGCTTTTTGGCAACAGCCACAAAATCGCTGTGCGAAATACTGCTTTTTTCTGCCGCGTTAAAGAATAGCGCCATTACTGTTTTATCATTAATAGCTTTCTCCATTTCCTCAGCGCCTTCCACTTCAATAATTTTGGCGCCGGTTGTAGTTACAGCCTGGTCAAAAAGGTATCTGTGTGTTTTTTGCATGATCACCTCTGGCCGCGGTCCGGGCAGGTTTGGCAATTGCCTGATCTTTTCATGATCCGTACCGGTGATGGCAGCGGCAGTACTTAATAGTATAGCACATGCGGCACCCGATGTAACCATGGCTGCTTCCACATGCAGCATTTCGGCAATTTTGGCGCCTACTTTGTCCTGGAGCTCATACATATTGGCGAAATCGTGCGAGGTGGAGTTGATCGCGTCCAATACTTCAGGCAGCATCAGGGAGCCTGACAAAAAAGTCATCGTAACCGATGCGTTGATCACCGGTGTTACGCCAAGCTCTTTAAACAGGTCGCGCTCCGGCTTTTTTGGTGACGATGGTTTGGTGTCTCCAATGGAAGCTGCCTTACTCACCAGCCCACTTGCTAAGGGCAATATGGTAAGACCTTTTAATATATCTCTGCGGTTCATTTTACTAGTTTTTTATATGTAAGCTATACAATCCATTTCTACCAGTGAATTACCCGGCACACCTCCTTTAGCAACGGCAACCGTAGTACGCACCGGCGGATTTTTGCCGAAGCGGCCCTTATAAACCTCGTTCATACCCTGGTAGTCTGCAATATCATTCAGGAAAACGGTTACTTTAAGCACCTTTTCCATAGAAGAACCTGCTTTGATCAGCTCTTTTTCCAATTCCTTCAGTACAATTTCGGTGTGTGCTTTAATTTCAAACGGTTCAACATGCGCGCCTTTTCCGGCTATAAAAATCATATTACCCAGTTTGGTGGAGCCGGAGAATAAAGGCACATCCTGGAAGGTTGTTACATTATTAGCTTCCTTTTCAGCAGGCGCTGCCATTGCATCCTTGCTTATCCCGAATACAGATAACCCGACCACGGAGGCCAGCATTTTTTTCAAAATAGATCTTCTTTGTTCCATGTTGTTTTGAGTTTAGTGATCGTTTGTATACTATTTATTGCTATCCATACTTATTTTGTACTGGCAGCGGCGTTCTTTGTATTTAGCGTCAGAATATATTTTATCATCTTATCGGCATCAGCCGGGGCAATTGCAGGGTGCGGAGCCATTGGAACGGTCCCCCAAACACCACTGCCGCCGCTGACTATCTTTTTTGAGAGGTCATTTACGGAGTTTTGATTTTGCGGATATTTTTCGGCAACAGCAATATAAGGTGGCCCAACCAGTTTTTCATCAATTTTGTGGCATGCCAGGCAATCAGATTTTGCAATAAGGGCTTTGCCGTCTTCAATTTCCTGTGTTGTTGCAAATGGTGGTTTAGGAGTCGCCGGTGCTGCTGCGGCAACAGGCTTCTTTTTTACGGTAGCTTTTTTCTTTACCTGGGCTGATGCGTTACAGGCAAGAGCAATAGTTACAATACAGAAGGTTCCCGTTATTAACTTTTTAAATTTCATGTTTCTATTTCTGTTTTTCAGACATCTTCCATTCGCTGCCGGGGCATCCACTCTGAATGTTTTGCCAGGTTTACAAAATATAAAACCCTTAACTCAGACGTTACCGTTACTTTACATAAACTTTTTTTGTTTTTTACAAAGCTTTACTACTTAAAAAACTAGTCAGCATTGATCTGGCTGTGAAATATATTTTATATCTCTATTTCTGTTTTTTAGACATCTTCCATTCGCGGCCGGGGTCATCCACTCTAAAAGTCTCCAGGTTGCCCTGATCCTGTAATGTAATATACATCGTTTTTCCATCGGGGCCGCCAAAGGCAACATTGGTTGGCTTCTGGCCGATGAGTGTTATCTCCCGGACGATTTTTCCGTCGGGTGATACTTTAGCTATTGTCCCTTTACCATAACGCGCCTGGTAAATATTGCCCTTTACATCACACCTTAATCCGTCCATTCCAAAATCCGTAAATTCGATTATCAGCCGTTTATTGCTTATTTCACCTTTGGAAGAAAGATCATAGGCCCATATCTTTCGCTTTTCATTTACATACAAGGTACGATTATCCGGACTTACATCAATCCCGTTAACAGTCGCCATGCTGTCTAAAAGCGTTACTTTACCATCCGTATCGATGCGCCATATTTTACCGGTTCCAGCTTTCCAGTTCGGGTCGCTGGCATATAGCCTGTCCTTATTATCAATAGCAATATCATTTGGCTGGCTCATTGTTGCTTCATGAGCAAAAATGGTTTGCTGTTTGGTAGCCATATTTACCTTAATGATGTTGTGCCCGGTATAGTCTGCAATGAGCATGTTACCATGACTGTCAAACCTGATCCCGTTGCCAACACTTCCTTTAGGTAATTCGATAAATACGCTGGTTTTGCCATCGGGTGTCATTTTGCCGATAGTGCCATCATGATCAAAGTTCACGGCGTAAACATTGCCATCTTTGTCAACAGCCGGCCCTTCTGCCCCAATAGTGAAGCTTTTAGCCGGGGTAAACAAGGAGGATTTGAAAAGTGAGGAGGTATCTGCGGATTGCGCGTTTGAATTTATTGCAGCAGCTATAAAGAATACTGGCAGCAGTAACCGCTTAAAGAGTGATTTAATCATGATCATAGTTTTGTTTTGGTGTCATTTTTCTCACCGCGCTTACTTCTGCAGGTGTTACAATTTCGGGCAGGTTATTAAAATTTGATTTGATGTAGGTGAGCACTTCGGCTATCTGGGCGTCAGATAAAAAGCTGCCATGACCAGGCATCACTTCATTATAGGAAAGACCTTTTACCCGTACAGGGCCCTTAAGCCCGTTTAGTATCACATTGATCAGCCTCGTTTTGTTATAATTTACCCATTCTGATTGCGCGATCGGCGGGAAACGATTGCCGTCGCCCTTGCCGTCTGCCTGGTGACAGGCTATACAATAAGTACTGTATACCACCGATGTTGTCGGCATGTCTTTAAAAAGATTATCCTTGATCTCATCCGGCGTTTTGATATTGGATGCTGTCTGCTTGCGTTTTTCCATAGCCGCAAGCTGGGCTGTTCCGAAAGCTTTTTTATCGCCTTTATACATTATCCGCCAGATCTTTCCTTTTTCGGTTTCACTTACATATAACGATCCGTCCGGACCTTCAGCCAGTCCCATCGGGCGGTATACGGCATCACTTACACTTAAAATCGGATCAACTCTCGCAAAACCATCTGCAAATACTTCCCATGGACCTGAAGGCTGGCCATCTTTAAAGGGAACAAATGCAATGATGTAGCCCGCCTGCGGATAAGGGGCGCGGTCTGTAGAGCCATGGAAGGCTATAAAAGCGCCGTTTTTATAATGGGCAGGGAATTGTTTCCCCTTGTAAAACAACAAGTCATTGGGTGCAAAATGTGCGGGAAAACCTATCAGGGGCTGTGCCAGTTTTGCTCCGTCACCTTCTTTTACCTGGTCGCCGCCATACTCGGGGTTAAGCAGTTTTTTATTCTTAATTCCATCGTAATAATAATAGGGCCAGCCACCGTCAAACCCTTCATTTACCTTAAAAAACTCTTCTGCAGGTTGCATCGCACTTTGCCATGGCGTATACAAATCGGGCCATATCATCCGGAAATCGTCGCGGCCGTGAGCAACTGTATAAAGCGAGTTGCTCTTTGGATCCCAATCCAGGGCTACGAGGCTTCTTAGCCCGGTTGCATATCTTATCCCATCAGATTGATGTTGATTGGTTTTATTGGCGTCGAACCTCCAGATCCCGGCATGATCTTTTAGCCAGGGGTTTCCCTTATCGGGTGAACCCGGATCACCTATTCCCGGAGAACCAGGCTGACGATTATTTACCTGGCCAGCGTTAGAACCCGCTCCCCACCCTACATAAATGTGCCCCTTATTATCAAAAGCTATGGGTTTGGTTTGATGTTCGTGATAAGGGGGGTTATCAATTACGATGGTATCGATCCTACTGTCGGGAACCAGTTGATCGCGTTTAAGCTTCATTCGGTAAACCATCAGTTCTGAACTAAAATAGAGATAGCCATCGTGCACCCGCATGGCTGTACCGTAAGTGTGGCCGTCGTATTTACCAAAGGGGGTTATGATATCAGTCTTGCCATCGCCATTGGTATCCCTGAGTGCTATATTACCATAGCCCCCGTTTAAATAGTGATTGCGCGCTTTTACATAAATATCGCCATTTTTATTAACAGCAATATGCCTGGCCTGTCCCTTTAAACTATCAACAACTACCAGTGCCTGGAAACCGTCGGGTAAAAAAAGTCCGCCATTATCTGCATCGGCATGCGGAGAGTTCAAGTGATTGCTTTCCCATGAAAAGCCCATGAAGACGAGTAGTGCCCCCGCAACAATAATTTTTAATGTGCGCGCACGAAAATAACTTATAGCCTCAGTCATAGCAGTTCCAGTGCTGTTTTAAGGTTAATTAAGAAATAAGAATAAAATAATAATACAGGTTCGGCAGAAAACGGATACTGCCTGAATATTTATACTGTTAAAAAACAGTTTGATATTTTCATAATTCATCGATAACGACGCCGGGCAAACACATTTGTTTATCACTAAAACCCGGGGTAAATAGGTTTATCCAATTGCAGGCGCCGTATTCCTTTTCACACAAGTGGTGCGGGTAGACCCAATTGCCTTGGCAAGATAATAGAAAATATTTGGTTTAAACAATTGGAGTTTTCTAATAAATTAGATAGTACGGCAAAAATAGACAACTTTGGCGCAGCAAAATATTTAAACATCAAACCTGAATACAAAATTGGCTAAAAAAGAACCAGGAATTAATAGCTTTCATTTTCAACCACCAAATGGTATCGCCGGGATAATTCAATGCATCGAAGCTATTGATCAAGGTCCCTTACTATACGAAGAAAAGAACTTTAATAGCCGGACAGAGGCTATAGATTTTATTGAGTTTCAAATTATTGACCAGATTGAATGGCTGCTGCAAAAAACAGATCAGCCAAATGAACTAATCTTGCTGAAAGACCGTGCCGTGAAAATAAAGCATGAGCTGGAAGAAATTAATGCCGAATTATTTCAAAGGCTGAGGGAAAGTATTCGTAACAAAAGTTTTACCGGAAAAACGTTTAAGAGCCTGATAAATGAATACGTCGATTTCCGTACTGACCTCAAGGAACATTATGAGGAAGAAGGATATGACAACCTCGATATCTTCATTAATGAGTTAACATCCTTTCGGCCTATACCAGAGCAGACCAGGAAGTTGGAAGCAGAAATGGTGTTTTATCAAAAAACTCCGGCCAGGATCATTTTCGAGCTCGCAGAGGAATACCAATTTACGGAAGATGATGTGTTCTTTGACATGGGCTCTGGTTTGGGACAGGCAGCTATCCTGGTAAATCTCCTTACTGGCATCACAGCCCACGGTGTAGAATTTGAACCCGCTTTTTGTGATTATGCGAAGGCTTGCACTGAGCAGCTTAATTTACCGGATGTAACCTTCATAAATGCAGATGCACGCAAGGCAGACTATTCGAAAGGGACTGTATTTTTTATGTATACCCCATTTAAGGGTGGAATATTGCAGGAGGTTTTAGAAGTGTTGAGAAAGGAATCATTGTCGAGAAAAATCAAAATCTTCACTTATGGGCCTTGTACTGCACAGGTAGCTTTAGAATGCTGGCTGGATTTTTCAGGAGATGATGCGAACAGTATATATTCATTGGGTGTTTTTAGCAGTCGTTAACGCCATTCATTAAAATTGAAAAAGCTGTGAATTTTTGATTCACAGCTTTTGTATGATTTAGCAATCGAGTGAGGCTTTATTACTTTGTTTCTTTTACACGTATGCCTTTTGCATCAAACATACCCATGAGGCTGCCTTTAACATGGTCGTCATCCACCGGGTCGAGCGTAAGCGTAACATCATAGCTCTGGATGGTGAAAGCGGCTGTTATGGTTTTATCTTTCTCATCGATCTGGGTAATCTTCGTCATTTCCTTACCCGTTGTATCCTGCACTGCGCCGGTTAACTTGCCATCCTTCCGCTCCAGAACAAAGGTCATTTTTGCATCGCCATTAGGCGTTCCCATTACGGTGACATTCCATTTGCCGGGGTAATAATCGGTTGTGGTTTGTGCTTTTGCATTCAAAGACAGGAACAGTGCTACCACTACTGTTAAAATTAAGCTCAGTTTTTTCATGATTAATTGATTTGATATTTAATGTTTAATTGTGTCGTATTCTAATTAATAGCTCAACCCATAGCCAAATTTGTACAGCGGATCTTTTGAGTCATATGGCATATCTTCTTTTTGATTGCGCACGGCATCCATAGATGATGGCATTTCGATCGGCAGACGGCCCTGTGGTTTATATTTTCCAAAGACCACATCTAAGAATGCCTTGTCGTTTGATCCGAAGCTGGCAAAAAGCGCTTTGGCATTTGCACTGATCTCAGGTATTACAGCAGGACGATCCATATAAATATCAACCACCGTTGGTACTGCTTTCTCCAGGTCGAGAATATCCTGCAATTGCTGCCCCTTAAAATCCAGGTCGCCCCAATGGAACATCGCCGCTATAAAGTTGCCTTTGGCTTCCGGGATCGGGTAATTTGCAGTTTGTAACCTGATAATGGCCATATCTGCCTGTTTCGGATCCGTTACAATCGTACCATACTCGGCAGCAATTTTTGGGTTGATATTTTTGATATAAATTTTCACCTTATTTGGCGCTAAGGGAAGTACATGGCTATCATTTTTCAAAAGCGTGAGTGATCTGCGCTGGGCATCCTCTCCGGCTTTCATGAATTCAGGACTGCCTACAATCGTTGCAGCTTTCTTTTCATCAACAAAAGGATTGTCGAACAGGCCCAGCTGGAACTTCAAACGCAGCAACCTTACTACCGACTCATCGATACGATGCTCACTCAATTTCCCATCCTTCACCAGTTTCACAATTACACCAGGTATTTCCTCACCCCCCAGCTGGTCAACGCCTGCATCGATAATTTTTTGCACCCGTTCTTCGGTATTCAGGTTCTCAACACCCCAGGCCCTTGCAGGGAAATTAACCGGGCCGATCTTTGAGTCGGTCACCAGGCCCCAGTCGGTACAAACCACGCCGTCGTAGTGATATTTTTTACGTAAAAGTTCCGTAATAATGGCTTTGTTGTAGGAAAAGCCCACTTCCGGTATATCTTTTTGCCCCATTGGTACGCCGTAGTAAGGCATGATGGCCGCCGTGCCGGCATTGAATGCCGCCTCAAACGGAACCAGGTGGTAATTAAAATTGTTACCCGGGTAAATTTCACCTTTTTGGAAATTAAAGTGCGGATCCATGCCGTCCTTTTGAGGGCCGCCACCCGGGAAGTGCTTGGTCATCATGGCTACACTGTTCGGGCCCAGCTTTTCGCCCTGGTAACCTTTTATATAGGCGGTTGTCATGCGTGATGATAATACTGCGTCCTCACCAAATGTGCCGGCGATACGTGGCCAGCGTGGTTCAGTCGCCAAATCCACCTGCGGATGCAGGCCCTGCCGAATGCCGACAGCAAGATACTCCTGGCGTGATATATCAGCGAACTGTTCTGTTACTTTATCATCACCAATGGCCGCTAATCCCAGCGGGTCGGGCCACATGGAAAAGGTTTTGGCCGACATGGCAAAAATGCCTGCGCCGCCCTGATTCCGGGGGTCGGATGCAATGCTAAGAGGGATACCCAACCTTGTTTTTTCTTCGTACTGCTGCATCCGGTTGTACCACATGGCTAAGGTATCGGGGGCGGGCACACCAAACAGGTTAAAATGCGTGATCTTGTGCTTATCGATCTCGGTAATTCCTACCGGCAACATAGTTGATATGAAATCCTTAGCAGGCTTATCTTCGATGGTCCCATCGGCATTTACGCGTGCTGGAGAATAAAACATCATGCCCGCTTTTTCTTCGATGTCCATTTGTTTCAAAAGATCCTGCACCCGCTTTTCTACCGGCTGACTGACGTCTTCATAGACATCCATCTTCCCGTTTTTATTCAGGTCGCGATAGGTTGCATTCCCGTCTATGCGGATCAGTGCGGATTTTGCATTCACTTCCGGGGACAAGTTGTTTTCGACCCTGCTTTTGGCAAAGGCAAGTACTGCCAACAGTGCCCCGGCACCTGCTGCGTACGACAATGGTTTGTTGATTCTCATGTTGATATAAATAGTTAATTTGGTTTTGACGATTTGTTATTGATTGATTTACAATTGTTAAAGAGTACTTCTTATTATAAATAATCTCATTTATTAAATTTTAATAAATAAAGGTAAAATCTTTTTTCTTATATTTATTAAATTTTAATAAATAATTTTTAGCCCTACGGAAGAGATGAAAGGCTTAAAGGAATTACAGCATTTTTTTAGTCATGGTTATTTGGATTACCGGCCATACCTGACTGTTGATTGCGCCATTTTTGGGTATCATGATGGTGAGCTTCAGCTGCTGCTGGTGAAGAACAAGGCAGTTACCATGTGGTGCCTGCCCGGCGGGTTCGTTAGGAAGGATGAGAGCCTGGATCAGGCTGCTACCAGGGTAACAGCAGAACGGACAGGTATGAGCGACCTGTTTTTAAAACAATTCAAGGCATTTGGCGATCCGGGTAGGAATGATCCGCGCGGGGCGTTTGAACCGGAAAAGCTTTTTGAAATAGCTGGGGTTAAGATAGATGAAAATAGTTGGCTTGTCGGCGACACGGTATCAGTAGGGTTTTATGCAATAACCGACATAGTAAATGCCAAACCCCAGGCTGATTTCCTGTCAAGCGAGTGGGGTTGGTTCCCGGTAGATAAGCTCCCGCCATTAGGCTTTGATCATGACGAAATGGCTCGCGAGGCATTGGCTGCGATGAGAATAGATCTGTATCATTTTCCGATAGGAAAGAACCTTTTGCAGCAGAAATTCACCCTGAAAGAGATCCATTTGTTTTATGAAACGATGATCGGCAAAAAATTAAACCCAAGTAATTTCCCTAATAAACTCATTTCGCTGGGACTATTGGTAAAGCTTGATGAGAAAAAAAGTATCGGTGCCCACCGCTCCCCTACATTTTACAAATTCAATACGGATGTTTATGACAAGGCTTTGAAAGAGGGGTTGGTTTTGGCGTAATGATTGAGTATGGCCAACGATATAAGCGGACACAAACGCCTTACTTGGGAAAAAGACTATTCGATTTTTCCTTATCTTGCATAAACTTAGATATGAGTCCTCTATACTTTCATTCACCGGATAAGCTAAGAAAGGCACCACTTTATCACCTATATATAATCTTAGCCGCGCTCTTACCGATATTAGTATCTATGTTAGCTGGCTTTATAGGGCACTGTATGGGATGCAGTATTAATGAAGCAGGAACCGATGACTGCGTAAGAATTGGAATTCCTTTTGGCACAATACTTAACCCATTCGGTGTTCTTGGTTGGCTTGGTATTATTACAATTCCCTTGGGAGTGATCGCCA
>Ga0307510_10008430_pt1 | contig 12281 bp, 12 predicted proteins | sample 12_EM_MG_FD_207224 | JGI IMG/M metagenome (GOLD analysis project Ga0307510, IMG submission 207224) | Populus trichocarpa ectomycorrhiza microbial communities from riparian zone in the Pacific Northwest, United States - 12_EM | ecosystem: Host-associated > Plants > Roots > Unclassified | place...
TAAAAACGGGAGACGATTAGAATAAATATCTAATAGATTCTTAAGATAAAAAATAATTTTTTTACTTAAAACTTTGTGTCATATTAATGTGATTTTTTCTTGGCAATTGTCTTATTAGAATGTTTATTTCAATGAAATTTAATTAAAAAAGAGGGAAAAAATCGCAATGGGTTAAATAAATAGTGGCTTAGAGCACTTGATCCAAAAAAAAAAAAACCCTCTCGCGGGGCCTGCATGTGCACAAGTGGCCTTTTTTTGCTTTTGATTGGGAAAAAGGCGACAACCTGTTTTCACTTTTTTTTTCATAAATAAATAAAGATAGGTGAAACATAGTTTATTGCAGCAGACGATCCTCTGTTAAATGAAATAATTTGATATAAATATTATATTTTAATAGTTTAAATTAGAGTTAATATTTTGATAGTTTAAATTAATGTTAATGACATATTTATTTTTTTATTGTCAAAATCCAGTGATTTCTGTCCTCTTTTAATCAAGAATAAAAAAATAACAAAAATAAATTTTTATACTAAAATAAAATTGAAAAATTATTAAAGAATCAAAATTATATAATTTACATGATTATTTATGTTGGAAAATCAAAATGCATCTTTTTTTAAACTTATAATACCTCACTCATGTTTTCTACACTTCATTTTGATACCTTTCTCTTCCAATCCTATTATTTCATGAAAATTTAAAATCAATTGTTTTTTTAATTACAACTACTAAAAAATTTAAAAATCAAAATAAAAAAATACAAAATTTTATTCCATTCATCCACAGTAAGGATGAACAATGATGACAATACACAGCTAAAACACCTCATCATTTAGATTATAGGTAATTGCTACCCCTAGATTTAAAAAAAATAAATAAATTAATACCCGCCTAAAAATTCCATCATCAGGCTCGAGGATATGCTGAAGCAAAGCTACAAAAGGCTTAAACAAAATCACATTTTCAGAGAAAAATAAAATCCCTAAAATAGATCGAAAAAATATTGATATTTAAATCATAGAATCTTCTGGTTCCAAGGGAGCCAACAAATATCAAAAGTGTACACATTGGCACCTAAACATGGTGCTTTTCTCCCTTCATTTTCCTTTTACTTCTTTCCCCTTCTAGAAAAGGATGCGAGCAGTCGTCACAAGCCTCCTTTGAATTGATTCCGGCTAGTTCTTTAACAAGCATCTTCATATGTTCGATAGGAGCCTCAAGAATTCCACATCTAGGAAATTGAATTAGCTCGAGCTTCCTTGAGGCTCTACAATTCCGTATAGATATCAGAAAGAATATGTCAAAATGATTTTAACTTTAAGTTCTTCAAAGTATCAAGAAAGGTGAATATAATAACATACCAGACGTTTAAAAGATCTGCTATTTGGTGATTTCTTTTTCTCCTCTACACCTGGTTTTGCACGATCCAAGGCCTGTGATACAACGTGTGTTACTCTATGAGCCCTTAACTATAATAAATGAAAAAAAAACCCTCTTCTTTTCTTTGAATCATTGACTAGCCAAAAACCATGCAAGGAAATTTGAGGGCCCTGAGAAATCAAAGTCCAGAAAGGACAGAGAAACGCGCTTCTTTTGGATAACTATCTGAACATGTCCCCATAATCCTTGGATACCAAAATGAGAATGACTGAAAGAGAAATTTAAGCAAAGACTCGTCTGTAAAGCAAAGCTCAACACTGAGCTTCTGTGGTCATTTAGGCAGCAGTTTCAGGAATTTCCTAGGAAATTGTAAGTTCTAGCCTTCCACTTAACTGACACCATTGCTGTGGCTTTACCTTGAGTTGCCTGTAATGACAATATATTCTTGTCACTGTCACCAACCAAACAGCCATTCCAACTGCGGGCGTCAATAATGGATTTTATGAGTTTAAGATCAAGGACAGCAGTACAGCCCTGCAAGGTCCAGGACCTATGTCAGTGAGTTGCTTGGCTTCCCTTGGGAAAAACAACAGCAACAATGCAACGACTCCTTTTCCCGCCTTTTCCCAATATCAACCGTAGACCTCTTCTAGCTTGATGGTTTTGTGCAGCTTAACATACCCAATTTCTTTCTTTCTTGGGTTCATCTGGAGGCCCTATGGAGCAGCTATCCACTATCCCTAAACCCCACACCCTTCTAGGTTTGAATAAACCTAAATTTTACATGGAGTGCTGATGCTGCACAGCCTGCTAGCAAGTAGCAACATGGTAGCTTAAGACCAAATGCACAGCAAAACTATGAACCCGCACTAAATTTATTTGGTTGTGAAAGAACCGTCTTTCCTGTCAGACCTAAATTTCTTCATACTTTAAAAAAATTATTTTCCACCAAGGAGAAAACTGAGCAAGCAAAGTCAACTGCGAAAGATGAAGATTTTACCTGAATCATAGATTCTACACGTCTTCGCATGCGAGTATGCATAAAACCCTCCGAGCACTGTTGAGGAAAGTGCATCGAATAATTATGTGTTTAGGTGGGGCAGATTAAAGGAAGCAGGAGCACAACCATAGATCCATACACTATTATTTATACAAAGGTTCTTATAAAACAACAATAGAAACTAAAATTAGATAGGCTTGAATGATGAATTTATGTATCTAATTACTTTGAAGCGCACATTAGCAACAAGGAAAAATGAAAACAAGTTCGAACAAAGAGTCAAGTTTCGGTGCAACGAACACAAAAGATCTTGCTGGGTACAATCTATAATACTATTTTGATTTCCTGATTAACAGAGTAAACCATCTAACTGATCATCACAGAATCGTATTTTTTACCATGCAAACTCTGGTTAACTACTAGGTCCAAATTCCAAAACCATTTTGAAAAATAATTATTGCACCCCCACATAGTATGACAGAAATTAGAGAAACAAAATTACAATAAGAGGGCAGTGTTGCATGTTGAAGTCCTGATGTAGCAAGCCAGTAAAAACTTTTGATTTTTTTTTTCCAAACTAAAACCCTTATTTTGTACATTTTGGGTAGAAGAGGCCAAAAAAACTTTCCTTGTTCATGCATATTGCAACAAGGACTTTGTGTGTTATGCATAAAGCTGAAATAAGTGATCTTTTCTGTCAGTGTGTGTCTGTGTTTGTTATTCGACATTCCAAAATATGTGAAAGAGCTACAGGTAACAAAATAAAAAGTGGGAGCAATCTGCAGAAACCTCACCTTAACATGATAACTAACATATGCATGAAATGTTGATAAATTCCACACTGTCCGGTCCAACTTTTTGCCTTCCACATGACGAGGAAAAATGACTGCATTGTTTCATGTATGGCACAATTTGTTATGCTGCAATAAAAAAGGAGGGAACTAATTGTAGCTATTCCTGTGACATTACCAAAAGAAACAAATCCTGCATTTGCAGACAATGCTTCAGCAGGGGCTTCCTTCAATTCAAGAGGTGGGTTAGGAGACCACAAGCAAGGAGGAGCATTATTAAGTCCAGCTGTATGCCTGGCTTCGACAAATTCCTGAATGTAAATCAGAACTTTATAATGTTAAAAGAAAAATGTTAACCAAGAATAGTTACACAAGATTTTTGCTGTAAGCAGCATAGGCAACAGAATTATAAATAATTGTAATATTAGTATCTAAATAAAGTATGTAAGTGACAGTATCGTCTGTTGCCCACATATATACAATTTCTGAGAAGCAACATAGATCATTAAAACATAACTACATGTGGAGTACCTGAAGGAAGGAAGTAGCAAAAGCAATATCTATGGAGTCCTTGAATCTCATGGGAAATACCACAGTAACCTTGTCTGGCTGCATTAACAAATTAAAGTTTCTCACTCAGTTAAATTTCAATCCACGATTGTTCTCATGTTACTAGATATGGGTCATATGACAAACAAACAATATGAAGTAACCCAGAAATTAATCTTTCAAAATAAACTAAAAGCCAAGGCAAGCTAGATAAAAAAATGGAACAGGAAGAGAGAGGAAGAAGACACAAAGGAGTAGGGCAGTTTCCAAAAATGACATTTCTAGAAGGTAACCACTGTACAATGCAAGTAATTCTTTTGATAAGGTGTACATGCATGTATTAATTAAGGCACACAGAGATTGCCAGCTGATTCAAAAGATGTGAAAACAAAACAAAATAAAAAAAAAACCATAACCATCCCTACTGCATTTGCAACATACAAAATATGCATAAATTAAGGAACACTGAATAAGAGGGAGAAAGAATCCCCTCTTTGCACCACAAAATGCTAGCTAAAATATTCTCCTTTCTATAGGTATAAAGGTAATTGCATGAAGGTAAATGAAGAAGTTCAAGTGACATATTTTATTCCCTTCCAACTTATGATCATACCTGAGGAACAAGGAAGAAAGACTCTTTGGACCGATGCACGAGGGCCAGAAGCCCATCAATACCAGGAATAACAGTCCTTGATGAAAGATGTTTTAAAACTACTCTTAATGGAGCACCTAGCACCACTTCCCTAACAGATGCAATCTTTACCAAGAGAGCATACCTGTGCTCTGCACAATATCAACAGTACACTTTCTAAGAACAACATTAATAACAGCCATTAAAATGAACAAAAACCTGACACTTAATCACAACCTAATCCACACAAGAATCAACTAAAGTAGCAGAACTAATCCTGTAAAATAAAGAGAGAAATCAATGCATTCATGAGCAAAATGGAACATTCAAATTCTGAGAGCAGTTGGCTTGCAACTTTAATTGTATGGTTGGTATGTAGAGCCCCCTACAATTGCAAAGAGAACCAATATTCAAGGTGAAAAAGAAAACAGCAGTACAAAATTGTCCCACCATCCAAGTGATGAAAAGGGCTTTGTAATTGCATTTGCAGCAGCCACTCAATTCTCCACAATATATTGACATGATCATAATCCTATTAAACCTTTCTTGCAAGACCCAATGCTGCTCACACTAATTTTTCTCAGTGTAGCATGGGAATAAAAAGACCAGTAGAAGGAATAAAGGATAGAGAAAGCAATCAAACATCAGACATAAGCAGAGGAACGGGAGTGTGTAAGAGAAGAAGAAAAAGGAAGAATTCTACTATGATAAATATGCCAAAGCCTCTAAGGACGGCTGCTTAGGCTACAACATAGTCTTTCTAAGGAAGTGATAAAATAATGAATTAGCCCTTCCAAGTGAATGTCGCAAATGTCCCAGGGCAATACCCCTGTCCTCCATTAGCAACACATTTGGTCCAGGTAATAAATGTATAAGATCTATCTCTCACTTAGAGGCTGCTAAAACTTCACAAAGGGAGTATACAGATTTCAGGGGTGGAATAGCAGAACGCTCCTAACAAATGAAAAGAAAAACCTTTTATATTTCAAATCCACTCTAGAAAGAAATGACATAAAGCAAACCTTAGAGAACATGTTTAATTATATATTTCTCTTATTCGACAGCCTGGAGCTAGCCGGTTTCCCGATCGGAGATCCATGGATCACAGACGGTATCTCCCCATGGCCTTGTGCTATATTCAGATTAAGAAGAGTTTCAGCTTCCAAGCAACATGCACGAGTAAACTAATTTCTTGGATTCATGAGGTAATTCCCTGGACTGAACATCCTTTCTTGTAATAATTAAAGGGATATCCATCCTTTTGAACAGGATGCTGGGTCAATTCCAAATGTAACTGCACTCCTACCAATTCACTAAGCTATTTCAGCAAGTAGTCGATGGAACTTTCCCTAGTATTGGTAATATGGTCAGAAATTTTTTAAACCAAACTTGAACTAGATGACAATCTAACAAAGGACCAAAAAGAAGAATATATAAGCAAAGCATAATCCTGCAATGGATGAACTTTTGAGGAAAAAAAAGAAAGCAAACCAATGAAGTGGAGGATGCTTATCAAGTAACTCTTGGTGTCATCTTTCGCTAAAATGTAATGTAAGGCAATGTCATGTAATATGGTAATATGGAATGGAAATGTGTTACAATATCCATGATGAGAAATAGCTTCAGTAACAGCTTAGCAGCAGTATCTCCAGTGGCAGTTAGCAGAGGCAATAGCAAGAATAACTCAACATGTGATTGTTAATAATTCACATGTGGTTTGTAAGTATCTGGCAGTTAGAGTTAGTTAAGCATGGGAAGTTAGTTAGCATAGTCAGTTAGAATGTATAGCATAAATACTGTAATGTGTAATTCTAGAGAAGGCAAGTGGTATGAGTTGACATTCCTGTAAAGTTTTGCAGAACCCTTTCTCCCTATTATTCTTCTAATTCTCTCTCAATTCTCTTCTTTCCTCTTCTCTAAACTTTCTTTTCTTCTCAAATCCTTGTTGTTAAGCAAGGATCATAACAAAATGATCCACTTCATTCTACAAAACATGCTAGCGTCCTATAACATATACATCATAACAAGCAAATAATGACCTTAGGAAAGGAACTCGTAGAACCTTCATCAAGTGGAAGTTTCCCCAAATTGAGTTTCAAAGTGAGGTTAAAGCCATCTCGGGGAGGATCAAGAATCTGCACAACCACACCATAAGCAGCCTTTAAAGCTTCTATGGCTCCAAACGGAAGTCCACCAATGAAAACAGCTTCTGGAGGTGGGATTGGTAACGAAACGGATAACAGCAAGACATTTGGATTCTTCATTGACACCTAAAACAAGAAAGAAAGAGAACCCAACAAAGATATTATCTAAAATAAGCCAAGAAAACAAGGAAAACCCAGGACAGGAAACTAAAAAAGGGAATCTTGGTATTCACCAGAATATGGTAACGAACATCATCAAACTCCACCCAGTGGTAATCCAATTCAACTGCCTTTTCAAGACTGAAATCAACCCAGTTAAAAAAAATAAAATCAGCGGTGCAATAAACATCATTTCTTAGATGTGTACAAAGAGAGAGAAATGATAAAAAGACTCACTTTTGGACACGATTTAATAATGTTTGAAGGAGAAATCTGGAATGGGACTGCAACAAAATCATTGATTTCTACTTTTAGGTCTGTGTTGTTTCAAATCTCTGTCTCTCTCTCTCTCTCTGTATGTTCACTTTCTGTTTTCCAAGTGAAAGTGATTATGATGATGATAGAGAGAGCTGTGGGATCTTTCCTTTCTTACCAAGAGTTAACGTGAGAGAGGAGTCCTGTCTATCAGTGTTCAAAGAGGTGATTGAGATTCTCCTCCTCCTCTCTGACTTTCACTTTCACCAGTGAATCCTTCCTTTTTCTCCTATTTCTGTTAGAGCTACCCCACTTCTATTTTATTTATTTTCCGTCTGTAATGTTTTTCCTATTATCACAGTAGCCCCAATTTTATGCGCAACTTTGAGCAGGCCCAAATATAGGCTATAGTTTTAATTTAAGCCTCCTATCTTCTTTTGAACCCCTAAAAGCATAGTTGGTAATGCTAGTAGGTTGGTTTGAGATCCGGATGACTCGGCTTCTGACTCAGGTAAGGTGTCAAAAAAATAATCAATTTGAAATTAAATTAGTAAACCTGTTAAAATAATCAGTTTGAAATTAAATTAACTCAAACTTGCAATTAATTTGAGTTAATTTATTTAACCTATAATTCGAACCTTATGATAATCGAACTTAAGTGAGATTTAATGAAATTCATAATAATTATTCTACGATGATATGTTAAATTAAAATGAGTTTCATTTACGGGGTCGACAAATGCAAAACGTAATTGGAGGGTGGTTTGATTTTTTTAGGGCAACTTTCATTTAAGTGAGAATTTCCTTTTTTTATGTTGTTGTGTTAGTTTGAACTAGCACGCGGAATAGATTAAAAGTTAATTTTAGAGTAAAAAATAACATGTATGCATCGTTGATTTTTTTTTTTTTTTGTACTCAATAAAATTAATTGATTGCTATAGGTGCTAATAGATGCTAAAACATTAACATAACTAAAAAGTGAAATAAGATATTAAGTGATAGACGCAGATAAAAAAATTTATGATTTTACACCACTTTATACTATTTAATATTTTTATTTAATTATGTAATTATATTTTTATAGAAAAAATTAAATTAAAACAAAATAACTTACTAGAATAGTTCATTTTTTTTTATTGATTTGACTTTGCCCAATAATATGGTCCCTTGCATGATGTGGATTTCAAATCCATTCATGTTGAAGTTGTTTCGGCATAGCGTGTTCAACCTAGTAGGCTCAAACATGATTTGGTTGTTCATTTCAAAACATGTCTCTAAAAAGAAATTCAAGTTGTCGCTTTATTTTTTTCTATAAATTTTTGAAATGATATCATTTTTTTATTAATCTGTATTAACCTGCGAAACTTAGCACATAGGTCAAGGGCTCGACTAGTCTAACAATGTTTCTTTTAGAATCAACTTTATAATCTAATTATATGATAATAAAAATAGATGCACATAAAAAAGAGATTGCATTAAATGTCAAGGAAAAAAATATTATACAAGGATACCCAAAAACAACACTCGTTAATATGTTGTAATCTTATTAAAAAAAAAAGTAGGAATGGAATCCTACCCTATCAAATAATATCCCAATAACAATTTTAATTAATTTATATCATAACCCAATTTTGAACCCCCCCAATTTGTTTTATAAAAAATATAAATTTTTTTATTAAAAAATAATAAAAAATATAAAATCCAAAAATATTTTCAGGACATGAGGAGATAAGCCTTTGAGTTGCAAAAGACCAAAAGACCAGAAGAATAGTCAGATTAAAATGTTTTGACATGATGAGATAAAAAAAGGAAGAAAATTGAGGTTGAAATCTAAAGTTGACCAAAATTGAAAGAATTAATTAAATTCAAGGACTTAATTAAGCTTTTAACATGTTTAATTGACTTATTTAAGGATTTAATTGAAGAAAAATTAAGTTTGAAAGTCAATTAGGCAAACATTGGACGAATTAATTAAATCCAAAGACTTAATTAAACTTCTAATGGGTTTTGTGGATTCAATCAAGAACTCAATTGAATAAAAATCAAGTGTGAAAGCCTAATTTGGATCAATTCGCAAAGATTGGAAGGTTAAGGACACAATTAAGACTTTGAAAGGCTAAATTGGTGAAATCAGGAGCTTAATTAAAATAAATTTGAAATATAAAATTTAATTGAGGATCACATTGAAAAAATACGAAACCAATGATCACTTTGTAAAAAAGTGCTAAAATGTGAGGGTCCAATTGAGTGAAAATTTTAATATATAATTTTGTAATTCTTGATATTGAGACAAACAAAATAAAATTTTTAGTGTTTTTAAAATATAAATCAAGTTCTCATGATTTTAATAAATTAGTTATTAAATTCAAAAATACATGTTAAGATATCAACAAAATTATTTTTCTTGAATTTTGATAGTTTTAAAAGATGCTATATATATATATATATTATATTTTTATTTTATTTTTTATTTTTTTTGTATTTTTTTAAGAAACTCGATTATATGCAATAGAAATATTTAAATGCATTTTTTTAGAAAATGTTATTGTTTTTATATAAAAAATTAATTTATTTAATATAAAAAAACACCTTATGTGGAGGTTATAATTTCAAATATTAAATTTGAGAGGATAAAATAAAATAAAAAATTTAAAATTAATTACAAAAAATGTTTCAAAATTTTGAAAATTTATTAAAATTAGACTAAGACGATGGTAAAACACTTGAAAAAAAAAAAAACAGAATTACATGGCTTTGAAAATTTTGTTGGGAAATATTTGCCGAACAAACCTTGCGCCCCTAAATTGACTTTTTTCTTTGACAAATTTCTGTAAAGCCAAACATGGTCTTAAGCTTCTTGCAGGCTCAACTCAAACTGCTGGAAGGATGAACTGCCATGGCTACTATTGAAAAACAAAATCCTTCACTGTTCTCTCGGTATAGGACGTTGGATGCTGTTGCTGGAAGGAAAGGAAGGCTTCTAATGGATCTGCCACTGCAGTTGAGAAAAGATGTGGCTGAGGAACACCTGCTGCCGCCGCATCAATGGAAAAAAAAAATGGAAAATCAAGAATGCTGGAACTTAGGCCTCTTGCTGCTGGTCACGGTTTGAACTAAAAGACCACCCACAGCTACTGCTCATGATTGTAAAATCTGCTGCTGGAGGAGTGCATGCTGGACTGGAGAAACCTCACATTAAATGGAGGCTGAAACCTAGGAGCTGCTACTGAACTGAGAAGGTAAAGATCTTGCAGCTGCCACTGGATTGAGAAGGTGAAGATCTTGCTGAAACTGGTGTGGCTTGTGGTGAAGCAATCGGATGGTGTTGTATTCGTTGCTGGACTGAGCTGTGCTGTCCGTGTAGAAGATGGCGCTGCTGTTGTTCACATTGAGGACTGAGTTGTTGCAAAAGGAGTAAGTTCGTTGTGGCTTCTGGTTCTTCGCTGCTGCTTCTTCAAACTGCTGGTGTTGGAGATCAAACCAAGCTTCTGTTCTCGGCTTGGAGTGGATCTCTTGTGGTTAGCTGAAACTTTTGCTGGTGTAGCTCTCGTCCAGAACGCTGGTGCAAAGGAGAGGAAGTGTTGTGCGCTACTGTTCGCTACTTCGCTATTGAGAAATTGCTGGATGTAACTGGAAGAGGTTACTGCTGACTACAGTGGCTGGAAGTGTAGCTTGTTCACGTACGGTGGAATGAAGGCTGAGAAGAAAGAAGTTGGCTTCTGCTACTGTGCTTGCTAGAAGAGTTAATTAATTTGCATTCTCTTCCCCTCTCAAGATGTCACGTCTTCTTCCTTCTTCAAGACGGTTTTTTAGTTGGTTTTTGGCTAGTGTTTTTGAAAGAGAACATACAGGTTTTTTTAATGCAATAAGACCTAGAATTTTAGCTTAAAATGAAAATGAAGTGCAAGTATCAGAGTACAGTTTGGAATAAAATTTGTGTGGTATGAAGAATGGATCGGGGAGAGATCATGGCTGAAAAGTGGGCACTTAGAACATCTTTTTTCTTTTGTTTTAGTTGAAGAAGACAATTAATAATGAAATCATGATATTTTTCATTTTGCAAATGAACCCTTAGTTAGTCCTAATCTTTTGGATTCCTTATAATTCACCCTTAGCTTTTTTTTTGGATTTCTTTTGGATTTCATCATCCTTCTTTATTCAAAATTTAATCATATTTTAAATTAAATTTTATTGTAAAAATAAAAAAGATAAATTTAACAAAAAATTGACAAATAAAAAGATTTAATATAACTCAGTTCATTTTAAAAATTAGTAGAAAATTCTATAGAAAACAATAAAAAAAAATAATGGAACTCAATCTCTAATTAAATAAAATGTTAAAAGATGAAATTGAAAAAAACATGAGCTTAAGAAAAGAAAAGAAAAAACAAATGGACTCGAGCGAATCTCCTACTAGGTTGATATTTCAAATTCACAACCCATTAAATCATTGACTCGGACTCAATCAAGAAACTCAATTCAATATTAACTTTCCAAAGTAAAAAATAGTAATAAAAAATGAAGGATGATGAAATCATAACAAAAATGAAAGATGATGAAATCGTAAAAAAATCAATTTTGAAAATAATCTTAAACAAAATAAATAGCAATAAAAAGAATGATATTAAATTTAACAAATTAAAAAAACTAAAGAAGGATGTTTTTTTTTTAATTCTATAAAATAACTCAAATGAGAAAATATCAATTGAAAAAACAAGGATCAAATTTGAAAGAAAAACAAATTCAAAGGTTGCTGTTAAAATTTGAAATGTTGGATACAGAAATCAAGAAAGGTAGATAAATAAAAAAGAAAAGAAAAGAAAAGACAAATCGGATGAAATTATGCCACACTCGCTGCGCAAAAAGATAGGCCTCTTTGTGATGAATTGAAAAACATCAAAGAAGGGTTGTTTTTGGTTGTCACAAGTAGCTTCACGCATCACTTAAACATTAAAAAATGACTTACTCGCTAGCATGTTCAACACACACGTCAATAATTTTTTTTATATTTATTAAAATATTAAATTGTTTCTAAAACCACATAATAATAATAAAAAAACATAAAATAAAATGAAAGTACAAATAAAACCTAACAAGGTAAAGAAATTTTAATTTTAAGGGCAACAAAACCAATCTACTACTGTGATGTGAAAAATAAAATATCAAAAAAGCTTTAGACCTAAGTAAAATATTTTTTTACTTTTAAAAATAATTAATTAATTGTCACATAAAAAAATATGACCGATTAATTTTGAAATAATTAATGCATCTTGTAAAATGATCTAATTATCTCTAATAAACAGTTTAGTTTTTGTAGAAATATAAAATAATAATTTTACTATGTTAATCTGCAATGAATTTTTACCGTGTTTT
>Ga0307510_10008431_pt1 | contig 12281 bp, 15 predicted proteins | sample 12_EM_MG_FD_207224 | JGI IMG/M metagenome (GOLD analysis project Ga0307510, IMG submission 207224) | Populus trichocarpa ectomycorrhiza microbial communities from riparian zone in the Pacific Northwest, United States - 12_EM | ecosystem: Host-associated > Plants > Roots > Unclassified | place...
CATTAATACGACTCGTAAAGCATGCTGAACATGCGTGACACGCGATCAGTGCTCACAAACCGGAGAACAGTAGTAAATCGTCCGGGAGTGACTTTCTGCAAGGTAATTAGCAAGCTATCCATTTGGATCAAGTAAAATTATGCATCAGGTAGAAATAATGGGATATGAGGAGGCTCGACAAGTCCACGGCCTCCTCTTCACACGTTCTGCGCTGTCACTGCAAACCAACAATCGGTGCGCACAGCCCACTGGCACGCACTCGCAACCCTGAAAGGGCCGTATTTTCCGAGTCATTAGGGGCTTTCAAAGTTCCATTATTTCGGCCCATTATTGAGTACATTAATATTACCATTAAGTATTTTTAAGGGCCAAATCTGGAATAATGGACAGAATAATGAAATAAATAATCATCAATTAATGGGCAACTTTGAAACCCCCCTCCATGGAAAAAAAAATAATGGCCATTATAATGGCCAGTATTCTGGTTCACACAGTGTTGGCACCAAACCATTTTAATCTCCGATTTAGCGGTGCCTAGCAACCGCTTATTTCAGTGTCATCCATGGCAGTTCCTGCTTAAAATTAGAAGCCAATAAAACTCTGATTGAATTATCGCGATTAATGGAAAAACATTAATGGCCATTATAAAAGTAGGAGCCCCTGATGGCAATTAAACTTCACATTTTTTGTTTCCTTATTTCAACCATAAATGAATAATGAAAATAATAATGAACATAAAAATGGGCTAATTAATGGTAACTTTGAAAGCCCCTATTGGATGACCATCCTCTCCATCTTGTTGATTGTTGCTGCATGCCCTGCTATGCGGAAATGGAGCTTCGCCACACCCCAATACTGCTCAATAAAATTGAGCTCACAGTGATATTTTGGGTAGAAATCACACAGGTGACTGCAAGACTCAACTAGCTCTTGAAGCTGGGACTTTTGTGACATAAAATCAGGCTGTGAAAAGAGAATGCACTGGCAACAACATTCAGTGCTGCCAGGGGGGCAATGGAAACCTGGGTACTGGGCAAGAAGGTCTCTCTTGGTGGGCCACAGACCACGCTCCTGAATGATGATCTCCATGCCTTTGAACCAGCCCGGCATGGAGGGGTGGTCCTTAGGGAAATAAAACAACTGGGGCTTGCCATTTGGGAGTGTGCTGCTGCGCATGCATGGACCATTCGGCTGGTGCATCCACCCTTCTCTCGGCCCTGTGAGAGAAAGTTAGCTGGTGCAGGGGAGGGGATGTCTGCATTCCACCTTTATTGGCTTTTGGGATTTGCAAGTGCAAAGGGAGCTTGTTGCAAGTGGCAGTAGTGGCGATGGTGAGAAACATGGAGAGCTGATGTACCTTTTACCATAGTTCGTGCCAATATGGCATCCGGTACATGCTTTTGATGGCTTGGCGCATTGTCAAAGAGGAACAGGCCTTGGGCCCAGCCCTTGGTGAGGCCTTCAAAGATGTCAATGGCCTTATCAACTTGTTGCAGAAGATTGTTGGCATCAAAGTACCCATCGTGGTTTTTTCCCACCTTAAAGATGATCTGGGCTTCCCTGATGGATGTGAAAAGTGTGAGATAAAAGTATGAGATGATGGATGAGAGGGGACTCACTTATCCCCATCACGCAGCCATCCTGAAACTGGCATTCAGGCTGACTCATGCGAGAGGAGTCATCGCTGATGTAAGGAGGAGGAACCAGCCCAATTAGGATGTGCTGACTGATCCGCTGACTGATCTGCTGACTGATATTCCATGAGCTTCCATATGTTTCTAGGGCTTTATGCCATTTGTGTACGATAGTTTGGTACTAGGACCGCTGTCCTAGGCTTTGTAGTATAAGTAGTAGCCCTTAGTGTCCCCAAGATGCTAAGTTGAGTCTCCTTGTCTACTCAATAAAGTCTCATCTCCTACTCTCTCTCAAAGGGTGGCTACTAGTTGCAGCTAGCAAGCGGTAACCCTACTCCAATGCCTACAAGTTCACACATCCTTATACAGGAGATAGTGAACTTACTCAACAACAAGCTGGATAAGCCTGACTATCAGTTTTGTCAGTACTTATCCCCCTCGCAAGCGCACAATGGAGGACCATGCGATTGTCTTGATCCAAAGAGGAATACCAAGTAGCTAGTCTAATGTCAGCTACAATCTGTGGCAGTGACATTAGACTCAACTTTCTACATTCAAGACGGCAAGCAGCAGCAGCACAGTGGATGACCAAGGACTCGACATCCGCTTAACAAGAGAAGAGGCTTTGGAAGCCTGGGCAAACAAACGAGTGTTCAAAGTAAAGCCAAGCAAAATGCGCGACTACCCATTATTCTTCCTTCACGATAAGGAAGGCAAGCTCCACAAATCGTCCCCTGCAGTTTGCATCTATGGCAACACCTGGCATCGTGTAGGACATGATAAAGAGATAGGAGAACCAGTGCTCAAGGAGCCAAGGCCTGAGGTCCATGAATATGACGAATCCTCCGAAGAAGGATCTGAGGACACTGATGATGACGCACCCTAGAACGATCCGATTAACCAACACATTAGGTAGCAGCCAATCAGTCCCTTGTTTCTTGCACTACCAATGTCAACTACCGCAACTTTAATTGCCCCAACCACCACTCAAATGACAACTGCTAGCAGTAGCACCCCAGCCACACAGCCATCCGTGCCAACCACATCCACCCCAGCCTCTATTTCGAACAAACTAAGCAATGCACTCCGACGTAACCCCGGAGGAAACCCAGGTGGCAGTGGTGGAGGAGGCAGTGGCGGCGGTGGAGGAGGTGCTCCAGCACCTCAAGGCCCCGGAGGGCCAAATGTACCCCAGAACCCAATTGCCCAAGCAGCAGATGTTAAAGCCATGGGAGCTTTACCACAAATCTTTTCTGGCGACTGTGCTCGTGCAGACGACTTCATTGAGGAAGTCAAGACCTACCTCCACCTTAACGATGATGTCACAGGATTCAACTCGCCAATGAAAAAACTCACCTTCGTCCTCACCTTAATTAAAGGGCCAGATGTTGCTGGATGGTGCCACAACATGGGGACATTCTATGATCAGCTTGACCTGCTAATCGACAACATCCCAGCACTATGGGAACAGTTCCTCCATAAATTTGAACAGCAATTCCAAGACACACAGAAGCCTGATCGTGCCCGAGCAAAACTCGAAGGGTTGTGCATGTGCTTCCCTAATGTTGATCAATACATCGCTGAGTTCAAAGAGCTTGCATGGCAAGTGGGATACATTGCCAGCAACATCGAAACCATCCACCTCTTCACCAAAGGACTGACACAGTCAATCATGGAAGATGTCCTGAAACCCCCTCACGTGCATGACTACCAGGGGATCAAACAGAAAGCAATTGAGAGCACTAGATCCTGTCTCCTGATCGATCAAATCATCAAATCACAAGCCCCTGGAGGGAACAACAGTGGGTTCAGAGGAGGAGTCTTCTAAGGATTCCAGCAGAACAACCCCCAAGGGCAAAGATGCCCATTCTTCATGCAACAGAACCACCAGGGAAATCGCCCCTATCGTGCCCAACAAGGAGGGTACCAACAATACAACTCCTCCAATGCTCCAAGACAGTACAACAATCAAATCGTCCCCATGGATCTGGATAGAACTAGAGCGCCTCCATATTGAGGAAGAGGACAAGGATCATTCCAAGGATGTGCTGCACAAATGGGAAACGTCCCCCGTAACAATGCACTAAACGTATCCCGCAACAACACCCCCCTCACATGCTTCAATTGCAGGCAACAGGGCCACTATGCCTGCAACTGCCCCAAAAAGTGCTTCCAAGGGAACAATCGCACAAATGCCAATCTCATTGATTGGAATGAAGATGATGCCGACTTTGGCAACGAAGGAGAAGAACTGTCCACCGATCACATCGGACAGCTCAAAGCCCAACTCCATGGCCTGAGCCTGGAGGACACAAACAAATTGGCAGATGAGATGGGAATCACTGAGGATTTTCCCTCGGCTTGATTAGGTCAGCACTAATCAAGCAAATAGGCAATACAAATGTATATATATCGGCTCGAAAATCAATGACAGTCTGTTTCTACACCCATTCTATTGCCAAAAGAGCCGAAGCTGTGGCCCTAGTGGACTCCGGAGCCACCGAAAATTTCATGAATCTACAGTATGCCAAGTGGTTGAAGCTACCAATTAAACAATTGGACAACCCATGCAAACTATACAATGTTGATGGAACCGAGAACAAAAGCGGGGAGCTACGATATTACATGGACCTGGAGGTACAAACAGGATCCAATCAAACTCCAATAAGGTTCTTCCTCTCCGATCTGGGAGAGCACAAGGCTATCTTAGGTAGTGTTGCAATGGCTTGAGCCGCATGTTTTGAGAAACATGTGATAACTTGATGAATAAAATAGATACAAATATGAAAATATTTATGTGAATGGATTGGATCAAAAGCCATGGGGCCACTTAAGACGGCTCGGCGATCCAAGGAGCCATTCAAGCATGATTTAATTTTGGCTAAATTCATCTTTTTTTGATGAATTTAGCCAAAATTAAATCATGCTTGAATGGATCATCAGATCGCCGAGCTGTCTTAAGTGGCCCCATGGCTTTTGATCCAATCCATTTACATAAATATTTTCATATTTGTATCTATTTTATTCATCAAGTTATCGCATGTTTCTCAAAACATGTGGCTCAAGCCATCGCAACACTAATCTTAGGATACTCATGGTTCTCCACCACACAACCAAAAATTGACTGGCAAAGGGGATGGATTGATACAACCAACCTCCCAATCATTTTACACACCCCAGATGCTAAACAAGCACATTTCCAACTCTGGACAATTAACAAACCCCACCCGATATCCAAGGATCGATACATCTTGGGGAAGGTCACCATTGGCAGGGTCATGATGTCATGGTCAGACCACCATGTCGTTGTCAAAGTCGTAGAGCTTCGAGTCGTTTGTTCGAGTGGGTATTTATCGTATACCCAGACGTCACGTGCTTTTGGGGATCTCGGAGATCTCAGGGGTTTTGGTGTCACATGCTGTGTCACGTGACTTCGGGGATCTCGGGGTTCGGGGATCTTGGAGGTCAACAGACCAATGAGATATGAGCGTGCACTTATCGCGGCACGAAGACGATAGCAGGGTTCACTAAGCAGCTCAGAGAAGAGCTCTTAGAAGTCGGTGGTTCACACTCACACTGAAGGATAAGACAGAGGTCTGTATTCCACAGGAGAACGAGCTTAAAGCCCGTTCAAAGGAAACTACAGGTATATATACATCAGAGGCCAAGTCACTACGAGTCATAGCTATGCATCATACCGAGTCACCAGTGTCCAACGAGTCACGATGAGTCAAGGGGAGGGGAAATGAGGCACGGGAGTCATACTGAGTCCAACAAAGTCGGACCGGTCATTGCCTTATCGAGATATGGCATGCGATGGAGAAAAGAAGAGGGAGATGATAGAGGGGGGGACGAGTTGTGACATTACCCCCTTGTTAAGGTCCTAAGACTGTTTGATGACCATGGTGGAAGGGCAGGCTTGACGACGACGGTGTTTGTGCTCGAGGGGGGCATGATAGACCTGGAAGGAGGTGCAGCGGGTATGCAGTTGGAAGCAGTTTTCTTCCAAGTGACCCCCAGCATGGCATAAGTCGCACACGCGTATCAACGCGCAGTTCTCGACCTTATGCCCACTGCGCTTGCACCAGAGGCATTCGTCACTCAGCTTCTCGTTGGTCCAGTTCCACAGGCTGTCGACCATGGCCTTGATGCGACTAATCTGTCGCACGTACATGGTAGAGGTTGTGGGGGTGAGGGTGTTGGTGATGTGACGACAGAGGTGGTGGTAGCTGTTGGCATGGGCGAGGCAGCATGTAGACTCAGCGAGCACGAACCGCTCGTCTGCCAGTTGCTCACGCATCTGGGCGACCTGTCGGGCACAGCGGATGACTTTGGTGTGTGCAGCGCAATGTCGGATAACTTCTGCGTGTAGGGTGTTGTCACCCTCCTGGCGCATGGCCCAATCAACACCGTCAGAGTGGGTCTGGTTGTCGGCGAAGAAAAACTCCTGTCGACAATCAAAGGCAGCGCGCGGGAATTCATCGGCGCGGGCATGGAGGTGTTTTGCATGCACTGGGCATCCTCGTCCACACGTACCCAGCAGTTCTGGGCTGGTTGAACTCCAGTCAATGGACACGAAAGGCACGATTTCATGGCGCTGCGGGGAGTCTGTGGGGATGAGGAAGATAAAATTGATGCCTTCGTCCTTGCAATTCTTCGCCCAACCAGGTCCTGGGTGGACGCCCGGTTGCGGACCGTTGGGCATTGGTGTCCTTCCCTCTTCTTCTTCTTCTCTTGCGACGCGTGCAATTTGCTCGTTGATGTCACACTGCACCAGCACGTTGACAATCTGTTCGAAAGGGGGTGCGGCGTTGAGAGGGTCAGCCTGGAGGAACTGTGGGGGCGAAGATGGCATAGAGGGGACAGGGTCAGTGGGGGTGATGGGCTCACGGTTTGCCCCGAGGTCACCAATAGGTGGTGTGTCACCGATGGTGAGGGTGTCGATGTGGAGGGTATGGAGGTGGGCGAGGACTTCAGGGTGGATGTGATGCTGTGGGGGGGGTACCGGAAGCGCAGGGGTCGAGTCGACAGACTGGACCTCCCAGTCGTCGTCTTCAGCGGGGTACTCAAGCTCAGGTTCTTCCGTGATCATGCCAGAGCCTGATGCAGTGGGGAAAATGGGAGGGGGATCAAGATTGCGGACGGCGGGAATGGCAATGGATGGAGTTGACCGGAAGTTGGTCAACATCGTCAAGATGGGCTCGTGGAAGAGGGTTGACCAATGTGAGATCATAGCCACATGCATGAACGTACGCGAGTAGGTTTGGAAATCTGTGGCTGCGAGCTCCTCGACGCGCTCGTCCTGGTACTCCCGGGCATCCTCCATAGCATTCCAACTGATTTGTGCTGCGGTGAGGACAATGGTGGTGGTGGACATACGCCCTCCAGTTCGAGGGGCTCGGGTGACGAAGCCGAGGGTGCAGTCGTTGGCCCTCTCATCTGGCGAGGAAGACGGAGGAGATGGGGTGGTACGGAAACGACAGGTGCGGAGGCGGTGGAGGCGGAGTCGGTGGTTCATCTCCGCATTCTCGCTGTCAGCCGACGAGGAGGGAGACTGGGTCGAGTCGCGGGACGAAACCAAGATGGGTGAAGAAGGGCGTGACATTATCGAGGAGGTTGGCTAGAGAGAGAAGCAGCAGAGAGTTCTTGGCTTGTTGTGTGAGGGAGGACGAAGGGAAGATGGGAAGTCTGTGGTGGACGTGAAGGCTTCTTATACTCTGGGTCGTCCAGCCATGGCGGAGTCCGAATGCATGTATTCGGCTAGGAGTTCTAGGGCATGGAGGTCTTTGTATGCAATCCACGAGTCATTTGAGTGGGGGTAGCCTTTCCAATGTACGAGGTACTGCAGCTGACGTCCTCGCCCTTTACGCCTGGAGTCTAGAATCGCTTTGATTTCATATTCTTCTTCGTTATCGATGATCGGGGGAGGGCATGTGTAAGGCGTGCTGTATGCCTCCATCTCCTTATATGGAAGGAGGAGGTCCACATGAAAGACGTCGTGGATCTTCATTGACACTGGGAGCTGCAGCTGGTAAGTGACGGTGCCAATCTTTCTAGTGATGGGGAATGGTCCATAACGCTTTGGGGATAGCTTCCAATTCCCGGCAATAGAGAGGTTGCGACCTTCGAGCCAAACTTGATCTCCTACCTTCATTTCTGTTATCTTTTGACTGTCCTTGCGGTTTTGTACATGTGTGAGCAGCTTCTGGGCCGTCTGTCTGGCCTCATCAAGGAGCTTGAGGTGTGCTTCCGCTGCTGGTGTCGGCGACTCGAGGTGTCTCAGAATCACCTGTGGCTTCATGCCAAAAAGAAGTTCGTGTGGGGATTTTCAGGCGACATCGTGTCTCCACGAGTTGTGGGTGAACTCCACGATGGGGAGGATTTTGCTCCAACTTGTTGGTTGGCTCGCCGTCCAGGGGCGGAGATATTGCTCGAGCCATGCATTCATGCATTCTGTCTGGCTGTCCGTTCATGGATGGAAAGCAGTCGATAGATTTTGTTGGATCCCTGTGGCCTTGCACATCTCACGTGCAAAGGCTGAGGTGAAACAGGGATCACGATCGGAGATGATACGCTTTGGGAGGCCGAACCAGGGCACGAGGTGTTTCAGATACTCGTTGGCAACACCTGGACCATCAATCGTTTTGTTGCATGGAATGAACCTTGCTGCTTTGGAGCACCCTTGATCGACTATTGTAAGGATGGAGTCAAACCCTTGTGACCTAGGGAGATCCATGATGAGGTCCATCGAGACGTATTGGAAGGGGCCTTCCTCGACTGGTGTATCAAAACGTTGTAGGGGTGCTTTCGATCGGTGGATGTTTGTCTTTGATTCTTGACATCGTGCACATCCCTTGACATATTCTTCCATGAATTGCCATAGTCGAGGCCCTTCATAGTGTTCGCACACCAGTTCCCATGTGTTCACGATTCCAGGGTGTCCTGCTGTTGGCGCATCGTGTAGGGATTGTAGGATCTTGCAGCATGTTTCAAGGTCATCATCGAGGAAAGTTTTATTTGCCACGAGAGTGGTGGGGGGTGAAGAGGAGGAAAAAAGATGATTTGCCACAAGAGTGGTGGGGGGTAAAGAGGAGGAAAAAAGATGATCGGGGAGCGGAATGTGCGGAAGATCAGAATCCACCCCCTTGTTAAGGTCCTTACGGTGGGAGAGGAGGTCGGCAACAGTGTTCGTGGTTCCGGCAATGTGTTCCAGCGTATAATCGAAATCCTGGAGGAATTCTATCCACCAGGCTTGCCATCCCATAACCTTCTGAGGTTCGCGGAAATACTGGAGGTGCTTATGGTCTGTGAGGACTCGAACCGGATGTTGCACTCCTAGGAAGAGGGGGCATCTGCACTTAAATCCAAAGATGACGCCCGCTAGTTCGCAGTCGTGGACATCGTAATTTCGTTCCACGGGGAGGAGGCTGCGCAAGTGAAATGCTACGGGGTGCATACCATCCGCGTGCTCTTGAGCAATGACCACACCCAATGCGTAACCCGACGCATTGGTGTCACAGTCAGACCACCGTGTCATTGTCGAAGTTGTAGAGCTTCGAGTTGTTCGTTCGAGTGGGTGTTTATTGTGTACCCAGACGTCATGTGTTCTTGGGGATCTTGGAGATCTCGGGGGATTTGGTGTCACATGTGAAGTCACGTGACTTTGGGGATCTCGGGGTTCGGGGATCTCGGAGGTCAACAGACCATAGAGATGCGAGCGTGCACTTATCGCGGCACGAAGATGGTGGCAGAGTCGTACTAAGCAGCTCAAGGAAGAGCTCTTAGAAGTCCTGAATCATGCTCACACAGTGAAGAAACCCAAAGGTCTGTATATCACAGGAGAATGAGCTTAAAGCCCATTCAGTAGAAGGCGACCACTTATATACAACAGGAACTGAGTCACTACGAGTCAGAGTACGGTCGCAGTAGGAGTCGAAAGGAGTCATAAGTGTCCAACGAGTCACTGCGACTCAGAAAGAGGGGAAATGAGGTGTATGGAGTCATGACAAGTTGAAGGGAGTCAAACGAGGTCGGGCCGGTTCCAGACTGGCCGTTGCCTATATCGGGATGGGGAGAGACGAAAGGAAAAATGGAGGGGACGAGTCATAATGGAGGGGACGAGTCGTGACATTACCCCCTTGTTAAGGTCCTAAGACCGTTCGATGGTGACGGTGGAGGGGCAGGCGTGGTGACGGCAGTACTTGTGTCCGAGGGGGACGCGCCAAACCTGGAATGACACGCACCGAGTGTGCAGCTGGAAACAGTTCTCCTCCAGGTGACCTCCGGCGCAACACAACTCGCATATGCGTATCAACGCGCAGTTTTCCACTTTGTGACCCTCTCGCTCACACCAGAGGCACCTGTTGCTCATCTTTTCATCCGTATAGTTCCAGGGGTCATTGACCACAGCCTAGATGCGGCTGATTTGCCGCATGTGCATGGTGGATGTGGTCGGGGTGAGGGTGTTGGTTATGTGATGGCGGAGACGGCGGTAGCCATTGGCACGGGCGATGCGGCAGGTGGATTCGGCGAGGGCGAGTTGGTCGTCGGCGAGCTGCTTACGCAGTTCCGTGACTTGGCGAGCACAATGGATGACTTTCGTACGGGCGGCACGATGACGGATAACCTCTGCGCGTAGGGTATCGTCGCCCTCCTGTCGCATGGCCCAGTCGACGCCGTTGGAGTGAGTCTGGTTATCGGCAAAGAACAATTCTTGCCGGCGGTCGAGGGCGGTGTGGGGGAACTCGTCAGCATGAGCGTGTAAGTGTTTGGCATGGACGGGGCAGCCACATCCCTGCGTGCCCAACAGCTCCGGGCTGGTGGTACTCCAGTCGATGGACACGAAGGGTGCGATTTCGTAGTGCTGTGGGGAGTCAGTAGGGATGAGGAAGATAAAATTGATGCCCGCGTCTTCACAGTTCTTCGCCCAGCTGGGGTGGATGCCCGGTTGCGGACCGTCCGGTGTCGGGGTCTGTCCCTCTTCCTCGTCTTCTCGCATGATGCGCTCGACTTGTGCGTCAACGTCCCATTGTATGAGGACGTTGATGATTTGTGCGAAGTCAGGGGCAGGGTCCTGGGGATTGAGCTGGATGAATTGCGGAGGGGATGAGGGCATGGATGGAACAGGGTCAGTCGGGGTGATGGGCTTGCAGTTTGAGCTGAGATCGCCGATAGGGGGGGCGTTGCCAACAAGGGGTGTCTGGGTGTCGACATGGAGGGCATGGAGGTGGGTGAGTACCTCCGGGTAGATGTGGTGCTATGGCGGAGGGACAGGGAGTGGCGGGGTCGACTCGACTGACTGGACTTCCTAGTTGTCATCCTCCGCAGGGTACACCAGTTCGGGCTCTTCTTCGGTTGTACCCAAGCCAGAAGCAGTGGGGAAGATGGGAGGTGGGTCGAGGTTGCGAACTGCGGGGATAGCGATGGAGGGGGTCGCCGAGAAGTTGACGAGCATAGTTGACACCGGTTCGTGGAACAGGGTCGCCCAGTGTGCAATCATGGCTGCGTGCATAAACGTACGGGAGTACGTCTGAGTGTCCGTGATGGCCAGCTCCTCGATGCGCCTATCTGCATCCTCCCGAGCATCCTCTATCGCGTTCTGACAGATTTGTGCTGCAGTGAGTTCAACTGTAGCGGTAGACATGCGCCCTCCAGTTCGATGGGTGCGGGCGACAAATCTGAGGGTGCCGTCATTGACCCTTTCATCAGGCGAGGAGGACAGAGGAGATGGGGTGACGCGGAAGTGGTGGGTGCGGAGATGGTGGAGACGGAGTCGGCGGTTCATCTCCGCGTTTTCTGCGTCCGAGGACGACGAGGGGGAAGGGGTTGAGTTGCGAGAGGAGACGACGATGGACGAGGATGGGCAAGACATGTTTGTATGTGGGGAGACGAAGAGAAGATGGGAATTTATGGTGGGATCGCAGGGGTTTTATACCTTTGGTTGTCCAGCCATAGCGGGAGTGGAAAGCATAAACTCTGCTAACAGTTCTGGGGCATGGAGGTCTTTATGCGTGATCCATGAGTCATCCGAGTGGGGGTAACCCTTCCAGTGTACGAGGTACTGCAGCTGATGTCCATGCCCTTTACGTCGGGAGTCTAGAATCGCCTCGATTTCGTATTCTTCCTCGATTTCGATGATCGGAGGAGGGTGTGTGAACGGCGTGCTGTACGCTTCCGTTTCCTTATATGGAAGGAGGAGGTCCACGTGGAAGACATCGTGGATTTTCATCAATGTGGGGAGCTGCAGTTGATAGGCTACTGTCCCGATTTTCTTGACAATGGGAAATGGCCCATACCGTTTGGGCGACAGCTTTTTGTTTCCGGCAATGGATAGATTCCGTCCTTCAAGCCAGACTAAGTCTCCCATGGTCATCTCTGTTGCCTTGCGGTCATCCTTGTGGTTTTGTACGTGAGCCAACAACTTCTGGGCTAGTGTTGCGGTGGCTCCGGCTAATTTTTGGCTAAAGCCGGAGCCGGAGGCGGCTCCAATTCGAGCCAGCCGAGCCGCATTTAGTCAAGCTGCCATTTTAGCCGGCTCCCACTGAGCCGGCTTACGGCCGGCTTGGGTCGGCTGAGCTGCTAAGCCGCCGTTTTTTTGTTCCTGTCCCATTTCTCCATGCCCTCCCTCTCATGCCCAGCCTATTCTTT
>Ga0307510_10008432_pt1 | contig 12281 bp, 13 predicted proteins | sample 12_EM_MG_FD_207224 | JGI IMG/M metagenome (GOLD analysis project Ga0307510, IMG submission 207224) | Populus trichocarpa ectomycorrhiza microbial communities from riparian zone in the Pacific Northwest, United States - 12_EM | ecosystem: Host-associated > Plants > Roots > Unclassified | place...
CCGTTGGCGTGCCCGTACGCGCTTCTTCCCCCCTCCATCCCCCCTCCCCTTATCCCTTCTTCCACTAATACAAACATAGGTAGCAAACATGATGGGCGTTGTGAGCTCCAATATTTTCCGCCCACAGGATGCACCAGACTACATCCGTAACTCCTTCCTCTTTCCATTCTTACACTTCCCAGGCTAATAACCAAAAAGCTGCATTGACAACAACTGCCTGCTTCGGCGCAGCCGGCATGCTCCTAGCGGGAAGCTTGGGCACGTACATGGCCTTCGATAACAGTAGGAGGAACCGTGTACAGGGTGTGGACATTGACGCGCGGGACGTGGCGACGAAGATACTGAAGGATGGGCCGGCGTCGCCAAATTTTAGGTGGTTTTTGTAGACTCGGAAATTAATTTACGATTTTTCTCATAGATGTGATATAATTCAGAGCCCTTTCCAGAGCGGCCTCCACATAGGGCCGGGACAGAAAACGGGTGCTACTGGGTGATTGTGGCAACTTTCAAGTCATCGAGCTTGCGTATAGCGGTGGGTGATTAGCTAATAGCTACAGCTAAAATCAAGATGGTTATGTATTAATAGTTTAAGGACCACAGTTTCCAATAAGGCCCACAAATCATGCGGCACCAAAGTAGGGATATGATAGCGTAGGTAGCAGCTAGCCGTGTCCGTAGTACTGCTATAGGGAACTAGAGTACTGGTACCCGACTGAGAGATTTATGGGATACCGGTATACGGCGTACTATGCATGCTTCACAGGGGGCGGGCACTATTTGCACAATGGCGTAAGGCTCTTGTAGAGGCACTTGTAGACTCTACAAACTGATACTTTGCCTATAACACGAACGAGCGTGGCAAAGCACTCTGGTACTCGAGTACTATTCGAGCAAAACAAGCAAAAAGTGCAAGTGCATTATGATATACACGGGCGACGTTAAAATCAGGAATAGATAGTAGAGGCGTTATTGGATCACTTTTTCCGGAGTAATTCTTTGTGCGTCTCAGATTCACAGAATTCCTTAAGCGATTGCGTGGTGGAGTGGATGTTCGAGGTGTGATATGCGCGGACCCTAGATGCTGGTGCCATAGCGGCGGGTTTATGGTTTGACGAAGACAGGAAGTCTAGCACGGTCTCGAGTGCAATTATGACAAGAAAGCGGTAGCTTGGTGGCCCTTGGTTTCACCTGACCTACCTCCGTACTACAGTAGCCGTGCGCAGCTAGCTTCGGCTACCGCGATACTCTTGAGAAAGTCTTGTCAGATCTTCCATCGCCAACTGCGCTTCTGCAGACTACCACGATCCTCCGCAATCCTTCCAATCATAACTAATCCCCTAGTACAACAAATACCTTCGCCGACAACTCCCAATGGACGTATTAGGAGACCCACACAAGCGACGCCAGCAAGCCGAGCGCAGGAGCCTCCCTAAATCCTAACTTTCTCCAACCCTGAACCCACCAGACTTCCCAAAAACGATAACGCTTGGTCCACCCAAGTAATTAATCTGGGAGAATTGAAGAACCTGGATGTTTCGAACCTCCAATGGAATCACTCGTCATCGCCGAAGGACAGCTTGACGGCCTTTTTAGCTTTCCCACCCGCCTTTCCTTTCCTTTTCCTTATGGTTCCTTCCTTCCCGTTCCCCTTATCACCATCCTCATCCTTTTCTGCAGCACCATCTCCATCGCCATCACCAATTATTTTCGCAACCTTTCGCTTCTTCCCCTTCCCACCAATCTCTGTGATGTTCACCTTTTCAGCTGCCGGCTTTTCCTCAGGGATTTTGACGATACCGGCCCCCTCCTCTCCCTCTCTCCCTTCTACAATCTCCCCATTATTCATGGCGTCGAACTCTTTCTTCGACAGCGTCTCCCCAGACCCTTCGTCGAATACATACGTAGGCGCATCGTCATCTTCGTCCGTAGGCCGTTTCTTGTTCCGTGGTGCGATATATCGTTCTGGACCGCCGCCGCCGGAGTGCTGTTGTCGGAGCCGCCGGAGGAACGCAGGCTCCTCCATTTCTGTAGTGTAGTATTAGTATCGATTGGGTTCCCTGCGGTGGAGAGAATCGCGGATACCGTATGTGAGGTTTTTGAGGCCTTTAGACATGTTTGCTTGAGGGGCTCAATTGGAAGAGCTTTCTTTCTGGAATGTGATGTTGGGGGATGTTGATATGCCAAAGGGGCTGATGTTGAAGATCAGCCCGATACCGTAGGTTAAATAAAGTCTTGGCGTAGTAATGTGGAAGTGAGAGCCACTCAGCCCTGCCCTCTGGCTGGACCTGCGGAATCCGGGAGAGGTTGCATTCCTGAGAGCGAGAGAGCACCGGTACCACCTGCCACTGTATGATACCACGAAGAGTACGATCCTGGCGACAAAATTCGTCGACATCCCCCCATTTTACACGAGGATAGGCCTTTTCGCTTCACAAGCTCTCAGCTTTGTCGATTACGAAAAACCCCAAAATCTGCTAGAGCTTTTAGAGCCATCGAGATATTATTATGCATAAGTGACAAGCTCCTTCAGTAAATTCCCGCGGTTCAGTACCAAGAGTAATGATGGTGGGTAAAAGGCACCTCTATCTTATCTGAACTTCCTATACAAAAGATACATTGCAATAGTATCCAACCTGGATCCCAAGCTCTCAGCCCTCATATCGAAGTGGGAAAATTCTCATAATTTCTATCATATCATACCCAGAAAGTCTGGGCAATTGCCTGCGCCATAGCATTAGTTTAGTTAATTCTATATTGCTTTTAGATAAGCCGTGAGTGCCTAAAATCAGCCATTTATAGTGTAAAATGTGGGGAGTGCAGACGAATTTTGCCGCCAGGACTGTGCAGCAGGATCGGGCTTTTTTTTTTTGACTTCGCTCCCTCTGAGGCTCTGAAAGGAGGTTCAGGATTTTATCAGGGTAAGGGTCCCCGTGCTTGAAAACAGTACTGCACTGTATATATACGTACCTACCACAGCCGGGTTGGTCCGCCCTCTCTCAGCAACCGACTCTTAACAACCTCATCCATTTACAACATTATATCGAGAGGACATTGTTGTTGATTTAGTGCCGGTAGGCATCCGAATGCCACTACTTATTCAGGTATTCAAGGTCGCTTTTGGGTCTTCCTTTCCTCCATTTTTCCCATTTTTTCCCTGGGCCCCGGTGGTGGTGGTGGAATATGCGTTATTGCGGCAGAAGGGTATGATAAGGAATCAAACCAAAAGTCTTAGTGTGGATCATAATCTCTCACCCAAGCCAAAGCTAGCCCCCCTAGTAAAACGAAAACTAGCACATTGCTCAACCGTAAAAGGTAACGCATCTCCAACTTCCATGATAATATTTACTTCTAATTAATTATCGACCTGACATTGTTTACTCTTGACGAAACCCCAATTCTTTAGCCCTCACCTCCCCTCCACCCCTCCGACCCAAGATATGATATCAAATCGATCAGCGCAACAAACATAACCTACCCTACGTCCCAAGTTATCTCCCGCACAATCTCTCAGCCACACCTGCAACCACCACATAATTATTATGTTAGTAGCCTTTCCTTCGCCAGGTAACCTTCCCGTTTACCCATCCCCCTCCGTTTTTCTTCCTTCCACACCACATCTAAGGTTCAATAGCAACCAAAGTATCATAATGCCCGGCATGCCAAACCCTCCGATACAAGACGTCTCAGAGGGAAATAAAGAAAACCTTCCCCTCTGGCTAGTCGAGGCCTCGACGCCTCTCTGGCAGAGCGGTCAAACCGACTTCTTCATTACTTCAGACGGAGTAACTGTTCGCACCCGTCCCACTGGAGAACCGAAGCAAACTGGGACTCTTAAAAAGAGCGACCCTGAACTCACCGAGGCCCTCTCTCGCCTAAGTATGTATGGCCGCGGAGGCACTCCCCACGCCGCAACAGTTCCAAACACCCGCCCCCGCCAGCGCAGCAAACTTCCCGACCGGTTTACAACTAGCACTTTCGACTTGTACGAGGATCCTGGAGAAAGAGCAGCGGTTAAGCCGGAATGGGAATCTGTTCCTTTGAGCCCTGGAGTAATGGAATTGCTCGAATTGAGTGACCATGCACCTGAGACCTCACTTCCTGTTAGAAGGAGGGCTGCTAGTTTCCCAGGAAAGCGAGGTGGAAGTATTGATGCTGCTGGTAACTACGAGAGAGTTGCGAATCCACCCACGATACCTGCCCGAATTGCGCTCAGTCCTGTCATGGATAGCCCTCCCCGGGAAATGATAAGCCCAATGCCCAGGATTATGGAGCGCCGCTGTATATCATGGGGTCCGCTAAGTCTTGTAGGTTGTTCCTTCGATTTTTCGTTTGTAGCGGCTCTCAATCTAAGGCTAACATGATTGTACAGCCAAAAGGATCACCACCAGAGGCATGCATCGACCTTGGAGAACCAGAGGCATAAGATGTTATGTCTAGTACTCACAAAGGGGGAAAAAATCTTCTTCCAATGTGGCTACGATGGGAAATTTGTGTCGACCCATGCTTTTGCTCTTTACACTGTAGCTAGTTTCAATTTCAGTTTATATCCCCAGACCACCTACACCTTGCCAATAGCTAGCGGTATCTCGTTCTTTGTGTGGAGTGTGTGATGTTGCCGTGCTGTTAGGAGGGTCCAGGAGCTTCTATAGCAAAATCAAGCAGTTAAGATAGATTTAGAAAAAGCCTAACTATCCGTCAGCGCCCTTTTCCGTTGAGATCTACTGTAGATAGTATGGCACTGCTTAAAGCTGTAGTCGGCAGGGTCAGATTTTAGTGGCCCAAGCCAAGACCGAGTGATAATATGTGTTGACTGCACAGGCTCCTCATTTACTTTTTCTCTCTTTCTGGCGACGAGGCGCAGTACAAAACGGAGGCAAAAACAAGGAAACATGCGCCTCAGACTTCTCTTGATTTTCCCGTCTGCTAAAGTCTTCTCAGATTAAATTTACATTTTTCAAAGAGAAGTGGCAAATATCTTTAGTCTTCCAGTTCTTTTTTAAGATACATTCCTTTTCCTACCGTGCATACCTTGCAGGTCTTGGCGGCAACGGAGAAGCTTGAGCCGGCTAACTCGATTCGTCCTCCGTAAGATTTTGCTTGCCTGTCGCCTCAACACCTTCGCTCCTTTCCCCTAAAGACCGGCAGCGCTGGATTTTTTTTCCTGCTCAAATTGCAGTCTTTCTCCTTTCCCCCATTCTCTCTCCAGAACTATCGGGCATTTTCTCCTTCAACCAGTCTGGGGCGCTGGTCTTTTTCCACCTTCTTTTGCTGTCCCCTGCCAGCCTTCTGAGGAATCCACACTTTATACCCGGTGAAGTGTTGGTTTTGCTCCCGTTCATAGCAGGAGTTACGAAGGCTCGGTAAGATTTTTTTTCATGAGCGCTTTTCTTTCGAATAGGCCTATCTATACCACAAATCACCTTTGTTTCTTACCGCACCATCTCATCAGGGACGGCTATCTTTTATTCGATAACTTACCGCCGATTTCCCCGCCATATATAATTTCCATTACCATCAATCTTTCCCCTTCCCCTTTTTCACCGATTGCCCGCTATGGGGTTGGTAAGCCAACTCGTTCGGCGGATTCCCTCGAAAGCTGCCATTCCTTCACTTGAAGGTATATCTAAGGGCCATCTTCCGCCCCGGCTATCATTTCTGCGGCGACGTATACGGTTAAAAGGAAATTCATCGATATCCATACCGCTGGGAGTTGTGTTGTTGTTTCCGGTAACGGTAGTCCTACTCATAATACTTTTGTTTTCCCGACATCCGGACAATCGTACTTCAATCTTGATCCCTTCGAGCTCTCCTCCTGCGATAAGGTAATATTTCGTTCTGATTTCATCGTTAGGAGACAATTGACCAGTAGTATGCGCTCTGAGTCTAACTATCTTTGCAGGAAAATTTCGGAAGCTTATGATAAGCCCTTCGTTGAGGGATGTTTAGAACTAGTAACGGATACTCCTCGAGTGAATGCAGCATTCGTTGTGTTGGCTAGAAATAGCGAGTTGGAGGGCGTTATCCAATCGGTAAAATCGATAGAACGTCATTTCAACCGCTGGTACAACTATCCTTATGTATTTCTCAACGATGAGGAGTTCAATGAGACCTTCAAGTCGACCATCGTCAATTACACCAGCGGAACAGTAGAATTTGGATCGATCCCGAAGACAATGTGGGGTTTCCCGGATTGGGTTGATAAAGATGAGGCCACCGAGTCGATCGCGAAACAAGGAGATGCTGCTATCATGTACGGTGGTATGGCTAGTTACCATCACATGTGTCGTTTTTATTCCGGGTATAGATAATTCCTCTTCGATGTGCCTCGAAATTTCCACCCGCATTATTCTGACGTTTATTCCGTACTAGCTTCTTCTACAAGCATGAGCTACTTGCCAAGTACGAATGGTACTGGAGATTGGAGCCAGAGATCAAGTACTTCTGCGATATTACCTAGTATGTAATAACCTCCCCGGCTTAACCACTCGGTACTGATCAGGACCGTTAGCGACCCATTTCTCCACATGCAACGACATAATAAGACATACGGATTTACCATTGCTGTCAAAGAGTTGAAGGAGACTGTCCCTAACATTTTCCGATATGCATCTGCGTACAAGAGGAACAACAACCTTCCAACCACGGGTCTTTGGTCAATGTTCGCAGAACCGAGGCAAGACCCTCACCAACCACCGGAGGAGAACAGAGAAGAGCCCACAATTGATAATGTCAACACTGCTGGTGAGAAATGGCCTATTGTTGATGGTGATGCAATGGAGGGAGAGGCCTACAATATGTGCCATTTCTGGAGCAATTTTGAAATTGCTAGACTAGACTTCTTCCGGAGCGAGAAGTACGAGAAGTTCTTCGAGACTATGGATAGAAGCGGCGGTTTCTGGACCGAAAGGGTATGTTCGCCAGTAGTTTTACAAATTTAGCTTCCCTTATGCTGACTATCTTTACAGTGGGGAGATGCTCCTATCCATTCTCTAGCAACCGGCGTCCTTCTTGAGCCGTCCGATATTCACTATTTCCGTGACTTTGGATACCGACACACTACAATTCAGCATTGCCCGGCTAACGCCCCAGGGGGGCAACTTGCAAGACCCAAGTGGCTCGAAAAGACAACTACTGATCCCAAAAAAGCAAAGGAGGAAGACGATTATTGGGAAAACTGGGACTCAGAGAAGAAGAACGGTGTTGGGTGCCGATGTAGATGCGACACCGACATTGTCGATGTTGAGGGCAAACAGGGTAGTTGTCTGGCTGAGTGGGTTAATGTTGCTGGCGGATGGATTTCCGAATGATGGAAAAACGATGAAATGGCCCAAGCCGCATCTTGCCACTAGGTGCACGTGGAGAGCTAAAATCGGGATTACAACTGCATCCGGAGTCTGTGTATTGCCCTTTTTTCTTTTTGGTTTTGTCAAGTGTTGTCTACGACGATTTCCTTTGCTTCCTTCTTTCGGTATTTCTTTATATTTCTTTCCCCCTCTTTACCCATGCCCACTTTCTAAATAATTTCCGTTCAATTGTGCTTCCAGTTGTTGTAAGAATCGCTGCACGAATTCTCTTCTCCCTTATATGTATAGTGGTGGAAGTATCAACCCTGCTCTGTTTTCTATCCCGACGTTGGTGTCATATTCCGTTCTGTGGATCTTAGCGGGGTTGCTGATGTCTGCAGGGATATCCTTGATTTTCCCATTTCTTCTCCTTCGGGTCTTTATTTCCACTTCTTTTCTCATATTTTAAACTTGGCGGTGCGGTGGGGGGAGAGGGGAGGGAGCCTTGGGCTTTCTCAATTCTCTTGGGTAGGTTTTTACAGCTGGGACAAGGAGTGGAGGGTTTATCTTCTGGCAGGTTTGAGAGGGGAAACAATGGGGTAGTCACGAGAGCTTTATAGAGGTGGAATTGGAACGGGTTGGTATAGCTAGCGATTATGGGTGTTCATTTTTTCTTCTTCGTGGGGGCGATGTTGGGCGATCTTGTACTGTATAATACTGCGTCTAAATCGCCAGCACAAGCAAGGCTGGTGAATTCAAATAAAGATAATAGGCTTTGATCTCATCAACAAAACACACATGACATGAATGTAAACCGTAGCGCTTTGAAGGTTCACGGATGGCATAAAAATGGATTCAAGTATTATCCCGTGCTGAGTGAATATGTATGGCACGTATTGTGATCAAAGCTTTGTGGTGCATTGGATCCGAGGGCTGGGGTGGAATGAGGGGGGGCATAATAGCACTGAAGAAATATCTTTTTTGGGTTACAGTAGGATCTCGGCTTCGATGGTATGGCTGTGACATTGCGATGCTTGAATGCACTGTGCAGTGCTGGTACGAGTACATCTCGTACCGGTATCATATCATACACAAGATATTATTTGCTGACAAATCAACCTTCAACCCCTGACCCTAAGAGCCTCAAGTCTGCCTAGTGTTTTTTCCGTCACATGGTTGGGGTTTGCTTCTGACTGGAGTGGAGGCAAGGTGAATGGTTGGCTGGTGGCATCACCCGGTTACATTTTAATTTAAGGACAATAAACAAGAGAGGAGTCATAGAGTCATGGACTCATGGGCCATTGCTATATAAGTCAACTTAGCGAGCTGTCCTTCCATTTCCATGAACCGTTTTGTCACCCGGAATTCTCTCGAGTCCCTTGAAGGAGGAAACGTGTTCACGCCTACAGCGAAGGAAGTGAGAAATACCGTACCGTGTCATACCGACATCCCAGAGAGTTACAGTGCTCGAGTAACCCTTATCCATGAGGCCCGAGATACTAGCCATATAGGGGAAGGTGAGACACGCTATACAACTCGAATAGGTCACTTTTTACCCCTCCAAAGCCCACTGGAGGACCTACCGTAGTGCAAGAGAGAAAGAGAGCTGGGTCTGTATGCAACAAAAGAACAGCAGACCAGACTGGAGGCCTCACTCTCCTTGATCATAGCGGTATTGCAACTCACGGAGCTGAGGATTGGAAGGGACACTGATCGATAAAGCGGTGGACTTGCCTTTCCAGTGCGGTACATATACGGTACTACAACAGGGTTGGGAAACTGGCTCTGAACGCCATCCACATCCACATCCATCCACCCATCCCACCATAACCACCCCGCCTCTGCTCCTCTTATTTACCTCCCCAAACTCCCCACTCACCACCGCTCTCCACCCCACCATAATCACAAAATAGCAACCACAGAATACTCCCCCGCTCATCTACTGGCCCTCTCTGAAATCTGCTATTACTCCTGCTGCTGTGGGTTTGCTACCATCTTGGAGTAACTCTCCTCATTGTCCGGCCTTTCATCGAATTATTCTCCTGACTCAGGAGAAAGAAAAAAAACGAATAAAGCGATAGTCCCCGTTTCGTTTTGCCCGGTGCCTGACTGCCTTGCCCAGCGTCTCCTGCAGTCGGACAAAACACATGAGCAGAATCCCCCTGTGCGCTACAAATATTCTGCCAATTTTTCCCTCTCTAAATATTGGTTGACTCAACGAAGCGAGCATTGTTGCAGTCCTTTGTGCGCTCGTCTCTACTGAGCCCGAGGAACCTTGCAGGTGGGCGAAAACCTCGTACCAATCAATCCAGAGATTCACATACCCAGACAGGCAAGCCCCTCCTCCTCCTCTCCCTCCTCAACCAACTCAACCCTCCACTTCTCTCCTACCCTAATACAACCGCAACCTCAACCCCCTTCTCAGCTTCTCTCACTTTCACTTTTTTTACTATTCTCCTGTTTGTTGCGTTACAGAAAAGGTACTCCACCCTAATCCCTTGCGTTCCCCTCCGTTCACTCCACTTCTGGAATACGCTGCACACTCAGAGTTGTCATTCATTTTTGCTGACCAAAACAAGGCGCCACTTTTCCTCCGTCTTGCTACACTACACCCCCGTAACCTCGTCTGAGCTCCCACGTCCCCTACTTAAACCTCATCCTGTACGGAGCCTTCGGTTCGGTTGAGCCTTCGACAATAAAAATGCCGACCCACTCGGAAGATGGCGGCAGCGTCCCACTAGAGGAGGACTATGACATCCTCTCTAGGTCTACTGAGACTTCTGACGACGAGGACGATACTTCATCCGTAACCTCGCTTAGAGACAATATCAGCGAAGATAATATGTCTATTGAGGATGGCGAGTCTCTTGCTGAATTTCCTGACGACTCGCCTCGTTCCGATCCTAGCTCTGGCATTCCTGCATACGGTTTCCATGATGAACAGCACCTCGACAAAAGCCGGATGACCCTCAAAGACGAGCGTTTTGGCTCGGAACAAGTGGTTTTCGAGGAACCAGAAGACTTCGTCGGTGAACAGATTTCCGTGAGCTCACGTGTAATTGAATTCAACGAAGCCGATTCCATGGACATCAGCCAGCACCTAAGGGTTGACGAACCTCCTCCTGCCAAACTCTTCGCTACAGTGCGGCAAACTATGAGCAAGCATCAACTTGTTATGGAAGAGCCTTTCCGCATCCTGTATGTCGGAGCTACGTCTGCGAAGGATGAGATAACTACGAAATTAGGTGGTGCATTAGCTGTCCCTGTCACTGAATCAACTAGCTCTTCCTGCTCATGGGAAAGCTCCAAGGGCTCACGTTTTAATGTCATACCCGTTTCATCTTTTGGGGCTCGCAGCTGTTCACCCGAAGTCGAGCTTGTGGAGTCCTTTGGCGTAGAGATGGCCGTTGACGTATGCACCGCGGCGAGAGCCTCCAAGAGAGAAGGTCGGCCAGACACTTTATCCTTGTGGCTAAATGGTAACCAATCCGTGTCGTCCTCTTACGGTGATAACGGTCCTCAGCTTGAAAGTCCTGGCTGGAAATTGCCTCACCTGGCGGTTGTCTTCTGTTCAGAAGACGATAGTAATCAGAGGAAGTTGACTCGAGTATACGCAAGAGCTTTCATGGCTCGTCACTCCGTTCCAACTCTTGTTATTTCTCAGGATCCGCTCTATCACAAAGTCACAGAAAATTACACCCTCGATACACGAAGTGTGCACATGTGTCTTGAGTCGCAATCTGATTCGAAATATGGCTACCTCGTCCATAAGCGGTTGCCTATTGATCTAAATACCTTCCTCAATCTTGATGTTCGCCAGATGAACCGCAACCTGGCCTGCGTTACCGGTATCTCTCCAAAATCCGATAGGGAGAATGCGCCAATCCCAGTTGGCGGATTACGAACATCTGTGTCCTCCATTGTTTCCACTAACACGTTGTTGAGAGATGTAGAAAAGGCACCCCAACGGCCAACCCTAAACGCCTCGAGCAGTCTGTATTGGGTCCGTGACCAGAAGCGCGAAGACCTGTGGAAAGTCTTCCTCGTGGGCTGGATATTCGTGTGTGGTCTCGCTGGAGCAACCTTTGCCATTGCGTGTGTGAAGTTCAAGTCGCCGATTCCCACCGATGAAGCTCTTGCTCCAGTCGTAAAAGCCGTTTCACAGATAACAACCTCGACCGTAGTATCCCCTACTGCGGTCTCCGTTATTACCTCACTCTCCACCGCAGTACAACATTCGTCGAGTATCACTACAACATCGTCGTGTGGCCCAAAGAACGATATATCTAGTCTTGTCTTCGACCCAAACTCTTTGACATTGAATCAATCCGATCAATTCACTGTTCATGTTATTGGAGATAACCACCTTATCATACGTCCTCCACAAAAGTACCTACTACTCCGAAAGCCACCTACTTTATTCGTCGAGGTCACCCGTGGTGGAGAGGGGATATCTTCCGAACTCTCAAAGCCTCTGGAGGGTGTGTATACACTGGAGCTGGATAGTGAGGAGGCTTGGGGATTGGTGAAGATTTCGATTTCGACCAGGAGCGCGCCCTTGATCAGCGAGACATTGGAAGTTGACTTTGGGTCACCTTGGTTGAAGCTTTCGGGATGGCTCAAGGCGGTAGAACAGAAAAAGGCGGAGATCCAGATCATAATGGAGCAGACCATGATCGAGGCGGACAAAATTGCAAACGACTTGACCGACATTGCAGGGAAGCAGGCTCTGGAGGCGAAGGAAGCTATGGTGGCTAAGGCGAAGGAGATTACAAAGGGTGTTTCGAAATTCTACTATGGAACTAAGTCTATCAGTCTAAAGCAATACTTCCCCTCGGTCGGCAAATCAGAATACGTGCAGAAAGCACAAAGACAGGCCAAGATTGTCTGGGAGAAGGAAACCGGGAAGCTTTCCCCGAAGAAAGAGGAGGCAAAGCGAGCTGGATGGCTAGGCCAATAAGTGGCTTGGCTTTTCGATATCATTCGTATGGTTAGTTG
>Ga0307510_10008433_pt1 | contig 12281 bp, 19 predicted proteins | sample 12_EM_MG_FD_207224 | JGI IMG/M metagenome (GOLD analysis project Ga0307510, IMG submission 207224) | Populus trichocarpa ectomycorrhiza microbial communities from riparian zone in the Pacific Northwest, United States - 12_EM | ecosystem: Host-associated > Plants > Roots > Unclassified | place...
TGAACGCCTGCTAATCGCGCGCGGTGGAGTCGCGACAGGTGCAAAAGGTACGGGTTGCTTCCCTAGACCGGCCGCTTGCTGCTCGTATACCAATAAATCGGCACCCCATCTGGCCAGCCAACAAACGCACGCTTCTCCGATCTTGTCTGAGACAGCGCCATACAAAAATATAAGATCCGACCCAGTCTCGCCAAGGGTGGAGGATGGAGAACCTGATTCGGAAGCCACCTCAGCCGGATCCTCTTTCTCGATGGCCAAGCCTATGCCATGGGTTGCGCCGCCACAGGAGCCGTGAATCTGGTCCCCTACAGAGAGCGCTTCGAGGTTCTGGGAGAAAAATTCCACGTCCTGATCTTGTTCCAGATTGGAGCCGAACGACCGCGGAGCACAGTTTAGTGGTTCGGTCTTGACCAATTGTGCGACATGTTCTAGTCCAACTAGAGGATCCAGGTCCCCTTCTTGGGGTGGCCCGATGCCTTCTCCATATGCAAACCGGAGATAATACATGACCGTGAAAGGCCCAATAGTACTAGTGATGGAGCTCAGCGCCTCAGCTGTCAGGGATGGTATGGAAAGGTAAAAGGAGGCGGCGAGAAGGGACAAAAGGAAGCGCGGAGTTGCCGGTTGGTGGCCTGGAGGGACGGGCGTAATGGGTGGAGGATTTGGAAAGGATGGCGTGAGAGGATAGGATGGAGTAGGAACGATTGCTGGATCGACAAAGAGCGGAGGACCGCCGCCATACAACCGGGCAATACATAATCTACATAGTCCAAATAAATGATAAGGGATGGTTGAAATACGGTCGATAAGAGCCAATGAGAACGTACTCGAAAGCTGAAATCCATGTCAGAACGGGAATGGTGGGTCTGTTTGTGTGCACAGTGTAGAAAAGAAAAGGTAACCACGTACCTGCCCGGGTGATATTGGGGTCGTAGAGAGTAAGTTCAATTGGACCTGAAGCGACGCGAGACCCTGGAGAGAAACCCTTATCCTCAGATTCAACAAACCCTCCCGTGAAAAGATCGCGGAAGAATTCCTCGAGGGAATGTAAGCGAACGGAAGACCAGAGCAAAAGGAGACTAAGGGTACGCACTGCCTGGATAAGGACGACGCGATGGAACTTGTAGAATGCATCCCACGAACCGCAAATTCTTAGAGCTACATCGGAAGTTCTGCCTTGGAGGAATGAGTCGTAGATGTGAGCTTGGAACTCTGCAGGTCGTGGAACGGGAGAGACAACTGGGGAATTCATTCGGGGAGGATTGTTGTAGTAGGTCGTTGACTGACCTCTTGGCTTGTTATGTTGAGGACAGAGGGCGAGGCGAGAGGCACGGCAAAGAGCTTTAGAAGCGAAACGCGTGATGTCCCGTCTCGGACGGTCAGCAAAGCCTCCGATCCGTTTCGGAATCCGCACACGCCGCTGCATCATCATCTCCGTCATTATGGCGCATCCACCTCCATCACGCTTTTCAGTTCTTTCGTCCTCTTCAGCGGAGCTACTTTCTCCCACAAACAGCTCAACACGTTTCTCTCTACCATCGGCCCCTTCGGTAGTCACTGCTCCAACAGGAACCCCGAAACCCTTATCTCGTCCAAACATTTATGACAGGCCCCTCAACAAGACACGCACAGCCGAGGTGTCCGCTTCTGCTTTCGCTTTCCTCTTCTCAGAAGTAGTACAATACATGCAAAAACGCGTAAGTGGCATTAACGATCTCGAACGTCGGTACGCGCACACGATAGCTCTAACGCGTATCGGGTTCCGACTAACTATCTCCTACAAGTTTGAACACGCTAGGCTATCGAATCGGTACACGCGTTTTGGAGCTAATGGTATGGCGTGCCGAGTCAACGTCTAAGGCACCCAAACGCGAGATCCGATTTCTCCCAGTCCTCATGTCAATACACACCAACGTCTGGAAAGCCGTTTTCGGAAAGCCTGCCGACGCAATCGAGAAAAGCGTAGAGAATGAAGACGAATGTGCGCCCACTAGCCATGGTTTCCATACCATGTTTGGCTCACGTAGCCACACAACCACAGATATGATTATCGACAATGATCCGGTGATCACTCGTAATATCTCCGTTCCCCGCGACATGAGTCAGCTGAGCTGCTCTTCTTTTACGGCCGGCATAGTAGAGGCTGTGCTTGACGGCCTTGGTTTCGTCAGTCTTTTGTGGTTTCGTGGTCCTCTGGCTGACCAGTGTCTAGCCGGCTCGCGTAACCGCCCATAACACCCCCGTCGACGATTTCCCTCTCCGGAATACGATATTGATAAAGCTAGAGAAAAGTGTTCTCGAGAGAGAAGAGCTATTCAAATAAGTTTGAGGAGTAGGGAGTGGGGCCAAACACGGCTCGGTTCTAGAATTGTCGATATTTTTTTTTGTCTCTGTCCACTCACCTACCCCGCAAACTCTCTTATCATTCCCAGTTCTGTATCTTTCTCCTCCTATGGCAGTTATACGCAGGCTAGTCGTTTCCCCACCCCTCATGAATAGCGCCTCGCCTTGGGCATCGGAACGGAACCAGCTCCAGGAGCTGTTCGATTGTCCTCACACAGGCGCCGTTACGACTAGAACGGCGACACTAACAGGCTTTAGAGAGACATCAGAACACACTGTGTGCCTTTCGTACCTGTGTCCCCCCTTGGCGTAGGCTGACACATCTCTGAGGTTGCCTTTACGAATGAGACTATCTCTTCTGTCAATTCGTATGGCTACTCGCCACATCCGTTGTCCGCCTACATAGATTACGTGGACGCCATCTTATCCAGCGCCCATGAAGGTTCGACCAAGCCGTTTATCATAAGCATCACGTCTTCGTCACCAATCTCTCTCGCGTCCATGCTCGATGCCATCCAAACGCTTCGGGCTAAGTTTCGAGATAGCGAAGGCACGATATCGCGGATCGGAATCGAGCTCAACACAAGCTGCCCGAACATCAAGGGTTCCCCCCCACCAGCGTATCACATGGCCGGTCTCAAACCCATCCTCGACGTATTCGCACGCTACTTTTGGGAAGATCCGACGCTCGTGATCGGTCTCAAGCTTCCCCCGTACGTCTACTCGACACAGTTCGACGAACTGCTCCAGGTCATCGCGACATACTCGCAACCGCACCCGGGCGATGAATCGCGTCGCACCAGCCCGTTCGCATTCCTAACTTCGACCAACACGCTCGGGCAGACGCTCTTCTTCGTAGAACAGGCCGTGCCACTAGTCCCCTCTGGCAGTAAGACCGCGGACGCCTCGGACGGCGCAACAGAGTTTGCCCTGCCGGTAGCTCTGGGGGGGATGGCGGGAGAGGCGTTGCACCCACTAGCGCTAGGGAACGTTTACACCTTGCGCCGGCTACTGGATGCGCATGAGGATACTTCCCTGCGCGAGATCTCGATCATTGGTGTCGGCGGCGTGACCACTCGGGCGGCACACCTCCGCATGCGCCGAGCGGGGGCGTCGGTGGTTGCCTGTGCAACCATTCTCGTACACGAGGGCGTGGGTGTCTTTGAGAAGCTGTCCGTCGGAGACAATAAAAGATCTGGGTGCGGTGGAACCGATGTGGAGGCATGGCATACAGTACTATAGTGCCTGAGGATTCCGTGTGAACGCAAACCTAAATGAAATGTCGCACGGCCGGTTGAGAGATTATCTTTTTTTCTGTAATCATGTAAAATTTCCCTAGGCACCAGCGGTATTGTTATGGTACATAATAATTACATGCTGGGCAATGATGTGCTACAGTCTATTACCTAGAATACAACTGCTCGGGATAAAGAAAAAAAAATCAAAAAGAGGATAAATGGGCCCAAGGTAAAGGACAACAAAGGAACTACTAGCACACACCGCCTTCCTTGGCAGGGTAATTTGATGCGGCCGTTTGACGGGGAGGCTCGCAACAACTCGGAAGTCAGTGTGGGTAGACACGTAAAGCAGGGAACCACAGTAATGGCACGAGAAATTAAAAACACTACAACATCTTACACACAAACACCAGCGAATAGACGTAAATGTAGAAGGGGACTGTCAAGACGTCGAGGAACTCCACTGCCTCAGAGGGGGGGAGGGCGAAGAGGAGCGGAAGGGTTAGAGGGAGTAGACTTGGGGTGGCTTACACGATGCGATTTCTGGGGTTGTCAATTGGTGGCGTCATGGAAGGGCAAAAACTGATATTGGTGGCACCAAATCAAGAAGGAGAGGATGGCTCAGGTTCGGGATCAGCGGCCAAATATGGGAGGGAGCCATGCTGGGAAAGAGGTCTTTCGAGGTGCCGGTAAGCCCGTGGGCGGTTGCCGAACATGGTCAGAGGGGCGCAAAATAGGCCATCGGAGAGCTCGTGTGGAAGAAATTATTTGCCTGGAAAAGAGGCACATTTTGGTACGCGGAACTCTTTGAGGGATCCGATGTGCTCTGGCCGAAACCGGAATTAGGGGCGAATGACTGAAATGCCGGAAACGAGGCCGGTCCTTGGGTACCACTGATCGGAGGGTGGTTTAGATTCAAGTCATCGATCCGGCTCTGTAATTGTTGGTCAATTTGAAAGTCTTGAGTCGAATAATTGTATGACGGGGAAACGAGACTAGCGTAACCGTCGAGTAAATGATCAAAGTGGAAGGAATGCGAATCATGTGTAGGCTCCGCAGCCACGGCCTGGGGTTGGTCAAGGATAGATGAGTAGTTCGAGAGTGTAGCGTCCCCCGCCCAGGGTACAGATTGCGAGTTTCCTGCGAAGGTGTCCCACAAGGTTTCGAGGTCGAGAAATGTTGCTGGCTGCGATGCCCAGCTGTGCGTTTGATTTATGTCGAAGGAGGGTGAAGAAGGGGTGATGGAGGACGAGTCGGGGGAGGCGTATGGTAAGCCCTCGGAAAAGGAAGGGGGGAAGGATGCATTGGCACTAGAGTTCTGCTTTTCCTCGGCGCTGCGTCTATCATATTCTGCTAGTGCCTCGTGTAGAGCGTCGCCAGTCAAGCCTTGCGAGACAAGCCTAGCAGCCTCTTCATTCCGTAGCAATATTTCCGGTTCATTACGTTTGGTTCTGCGTTTCCGCCTGTCTCCGCGAGGCTTCGGCGTGAAGCGATAGCCGGGATATTTAATGGAATGCTCCACCTTCGCTTGGTAGGCTGCGTCCTTGAATCGTTGCTTGGCCTCCGGGGGTAGCTTTCTCCACTCGCTCGAGGCCATGCGGTTGAGCTGTCTGTGATCCTGTTCGATGCCAGTAAGGAGAGATTTCCTCTTCGCCAGCCAGTCGGTCTTAAAAAGGAAAAAGCAATTGAGTGGGCGCGGGACATGATTGGGGCTGCGTCTTTGGCTGCTGGTTCTCAGAGGAACGGGAGCATCGCACTCAGGCGGGGTAGATGACTTTGCTGAGTACAATTTAACACCCGCAGGGGGTATATACGGAATGGGGGTCGCTTTGGGGGAGGAACAGAGAGACTCATCCCCGTGTTGTTGGGAAGAGACTCGGTTCTCTGGCTGGGATTCAAGAATGGCTCTACGTCAAACATCAATTCGGGCACGTATGGAAGACACAGAGTGAGTCACGCACTGCTCGGAAGCAAGGACATCGCGGTAGGATTGCCAGTAGACACCATTGGGGAACGGGGCAGGCTGATGAAGCGCAGACATGACAAGTGCCTAGAACCAGAGCAGCGCAAGTGATCCGGAGGGGTGAAGAAAGCGGGTTCACCCCCAGCCATTTGTAGTCAGAAGACGCGACATTGAGGTGCCTTTCCAGCGAGCGATTATCGATAGAGTAATCGTCGTAGAGCGAGTTTGAGCGCGGACTTGAAAATTAGTCGGTCCTCCCACAAAGAGCGCGAGCGGCAAGTGGCGTAGATAATCTCACCAGAGTGTCGGTTCCCGGTGCCCACATTCGCCAGACCGACCCATCAAGTCGGCCAGCGAAACGTCCAAATAAAGAATACAATTCGCATCACGTGTGCACATTCGTCACATCGCGTCCGGAGAGCCGACGAGCTCTCACATTCAACCGACAATGGCTACATCTGCCCGCAAACAGGCACCTCGTCTCGCAAAGCCCGTCGGACGTTACTGGAAAGGAAAGGCACCAAAGGGTGCTGCTGACCTTCCCTCTGACGAGTCTGATGGGGAGGAAGAGGAGGTACCGCAAGAGGAAGGTGACATCGCTTTCGCTGGCGAACAAGAATTTTTACACGCCGAACATGATGACGAGGAAGAAGAAGAACAGGGGCAAAAGGGGTACAAGACGGGAAAGATGAGTGTCGCTCTGAAGAATGTCAATATTTCCAAGGAGGGAAAGGTTATTATCGCCGGTAGGCAAGAAGTAGGTAGAACTGAGACGGAAGGTACGCCATGTATTCCATCCGATCATTACCAATAATTACGAGAACTATCTAGAACTATCTGAGGAAACGGGAGATGAGTCTGATCAGGCTACAAGTGGAGACGGGACAGATGAGGTGTGTCGGACCCCATATTACATGTCTCTCACTAAACGGTTATTCTAGTCTAGCGAATCCGAATCCGATTCGGAAGAGGAGAAACCTAAGGTTCAATTCCGGCCTGTGTTCGTTCCAAAGTGAGTCCTCTGCCTTACGACAATCATACCCCTACTCCCCTTTGTCCCATCTTTGCCCCATTAAGGCCCATTTTCACAGACGAAGTCGCGCCACGGTTGCCGAGAAGCAGGCCTTGGAAGAGGACTCCGAGGAGGCTATTCGAAGGAAGGAAATCGAGGCGGAAGAGAGGAAAAAACAGAGTCACGATCTAGTCGCGGAGAGCATCCGGCGAGAGCTCTTGGAAAGTGCGTAACAAATCTCCCCACAAGTGGATATCACCTTTTACGCTTCTGCAGAGGAGAAGGAAGAGGAAGTTATCGATGTTGATGACGCAGATGGTGTCGATCCGTCAGGCGAGTTCGATGCTTGGCGGCTTCGGGAACTTGCTCGGATCAAAAGAGACAAAGAAGCCGAAATTGTCCGTGAACAGGAACGTGAAGAGGTCGAGCGACGACGTGCTTTGCCAGAGGAACAACGACTCAAGGAGGATCTTGAACATGCAAATAAGTTGCGGGACGAGAAGCCCAAAGGCAAGCAGGTGTTTCTGCAGAAGTATTGGCATAAGGGTGCTTTCCATCAGGTGTGTTCGTCCTCGACCACTCACGTGCATCGCCTGATCATATTTTGTTGTAGGACCAAGATATTCTTAAGCGACACGACTTTACAGAGGCGACAGAGTCGGCGATGGATGTCTCTCTCCTTCCACAGGTTATGCAAGTAAAAAATTTTGGCAAACGCGGACGGACAAAATACACCCACTTGGTGGATCAAGACACCACTATTGGAAACGGTGGATTTGGTGGTTCTGGACCTGTCAAAACAGGAGGGAGGGGCACCGATGGTGGCGGTTGCTTCCTTTGTGGAGGCCCGCATATGAAAAAGGGTACCTCACATGTTCCTCCCGACGACTGCCTTTTTCATATCTTGTCTAGATTGTCCTCAATACGCCGATGCGGTTTCAGGGAAACCGGGAACAGGGCCAAACGCTGCGCCAACCGGTGTTCGCGACGAACGTCGGTCCTGGAGGGATGATGATGGGCGCCAGCCGCGTCAAGCCCGCGAAAGTTACAGGGCTCATGACCGCGAGAGATTAAGGGATGATCGGGACGGCCACGACCGACATCGCCCAAGAAGTGCAGAGCGAGGTGGACGCGGGCGCGACTTTGAGGATCGAAGCCGGTTCTCAAGGGACGAGAAAAACAAAGAAACATGGAGGGACCGGCGACGGTCGCGATCGCGGTCCGTGGAGGCTAGGAATGACGGAGATGAAAAGCGACGTCGAGTGGGTTGACCTACTTGGTATATGCATTGTCCCCAGCATCTCTTCCCTTCCTGTGTGACTGCGCGTGTTTTGATCCGATGCTGATCAAAATAGGGCTACTTTCAGCGCGCTGGGGTCCAGTGCGTAGTTGTCCATTCCACGGTTGGCACCAGCGCTGTAGGACTGTGGTGCTCTATTGGCGCACATTAGATACCTTCCATAGCAAACGGATAAGCGTCGATCCCCCTCAAGGATAAGCGGGTGAACTGACGTTAACTACCCACATGGTGCTATGCCGAAGTAGTCCTAGGCTAAACCCAAGCTATGAATAAAATGTAGTTTGAGTGAGCCATTCGAGGCTCGGCAAGTTGGTTGAACAACGCTGTGACGTAAGGTATAACATACAATCTCTCCGCTCCAAGGACAAGGTTATGGCTCTCTTTCAACTTCATTGGTTAGAGCCGATCCCACACCAAACTAACTAACTTTAGTCCCATGTCAGAGATGTCCCTTAGGCTACCACGGAAATTACTTCCTACACAAGTCGTAGCCAAAAGTGCGCCGAAAAGGTTACTGTTCGATTTTCCTTTCCAAGACGCATGAAACAGCATCTGGGTGGGTGCTCGCGCAAAGGCTAGAACATCAGGGCAGGCGTATAAAACATTTTCCATCTTTTTTCCGAGAACAACCATTTACAGCATCCAGTATCACGAGGAGACTAAGGAGACAACGCGGTGGCGAGTTCGCTGGGCATACTAATTAATGATTAATAAATCTCACTAATTTCAATAAGCAAGCGCTGTCCGCTGCAGCTTTTGGTGGGCGTCTTGGCCTCTGGCACCTCCTTACCACCTTCGGACCTGGGCTCGGGGACAAAGAGTACAGTAATGACTGGCCGCCGATCTTCTCACCTTCCGCAAAAGGGTGGAGCTGCGGATCCTCGTCTGCTCCTGTGATATCTCAACGTCGCTGTCATTGATGTCGGCTTTGCCAGACTTACGCTGCCTTGTTCGCTCTGTACACCTCACCTCGGCGGGGGGGGATTCGGCACAAAGAGTGGGCCCGCCGAATGCGAGGCCCACAACTTTGAGGAAAAAGTGTGACCCCATTTGTAGGCCCTTATTTTGGTGGCGTTCGCTTAACTTTTGGACCTCGTGAGTCTCACCCCTCCCTCCTTCCCCCTTCTCCTTTTCATTGTTCATGCGTGCGCTCGATCAGGTAAACGCGCTCGATGCCGTTCACGCTGCCGGGTGAAACGGGGAAGTGGCGCATTGCCGCGCAGATGTGCTCTTTCCTGTTGAGGCAGGTGGCAATGCCTCTCCAGCTGGCATGGGGGCAGGTACTTTCTTCAGCCCACCACGCTGTGTACTTGATGCGTCTTTCCGACACTCGAAAAAAAATTCTCCTAACAGTCCCCTCGTCGACGCTATCGCATCGTGACATTGTAGAATGCCCTGAGAAGGATACAGTGAAGCGTCAGCCTCGATTACCCCTTCATCCGACATCGCCCATGACGGCGCATCGGGCCGAGAGGGGAACAGTAAGTGTTCTTCGCTAAGAAATGTCCATACCGCCCCACCCTGCCCTTCTATATGCGATTTGGGGGGGGGGTCGCCTTGCATTCACATTCACCTTCTATGGCCTGCGTTGTATTCTTCGCATCCAATCGCGACTCCTTTCTCGTGTCCATACAGGAAGGCCTCCGAGCTGTGATGGGCACGACACGTGGAGCTCATGACACCACGCGGACCAATCGCAAAGATCGCAAGACTAGATATGATGGCGCACATTAATGAAGAGCGCGTGGCTCCCACGTACACAGCGCTGCGGGACGACGGTCAAAACCACCCAGTGAACGAGTTACTTGCACTTGGTACGTTCTGGCTTTCATTTTCTTCTGAAACCTTAAGTCTTCACTCGGCTCTTCGGCCAAATGCAGTTCAAACCTGCAAAATTTAGATTTCATTTGGCAGACAGTCCATTCATTCATGATCATGACATGACGCACGATTACGTCGTCAGGCATGGCGGCCGCGATGTCGCTGCCAGTGCGCGGCTGTCGAGTCATATTCCGACCTTGCAGCTCGCAGATCCACCTTGGCACTCCCGCCACGGCGCTCCTGCCAGTGCGGTTGACCTGGATGCGCCACGAAAGCCTGTAGCGCAGCAGAGGACATTGTGTGCTGCACTCCGGCCTTGAGCGCGAATCACGCTGCGCCTCTCGTTGATGGACATAAGTGCGCATTACTAGAGAAGCAGGCTACCCGATCACCATTTCTGTGGCGCGGTCGAGGGTGTACCTCTCAATTTGCGTAAGGACAGTGTCAACTACGCAGGTGATAGCCTGCTTCACGTGAACCATCGCGATCGGCGTGGCACCAACGTCTTAATTATCTCATCGCCTGGACCTGTTGAAAGAAAGTTCTCGGGTGCGGAGCCGACCGGACTATTGCTCACGTAACTTAGGTGTATGCCATAACCTTATGCATACTTTCCCGCCCTGCCAGCAGGGCGACACGGTGACCCCTCAATTAGCCAACTTGACCCGACGCACCATGGTGCACCTGGACCGAGCACTGCTGATACGCACGAGCTAATCTAGGAGTCCGCTCGCTGTGCGCAGACGAGGATGACGTGGCGTGTGTAGGGCCTTTGCAGGTAACTGATCGGCACAGCTCGGCACCTTGGCTGCGGGGTTTGGGGTGGCGGGCAAACGCACTCACTGCTGCAGGATTTCTACAATTGGGAGGGAGTGTGGTGGGCGAAAGGGAGGCTTGAGGTTATGAAGGCGGAGGTGTACCTGTCACATGGTTGGTGTCTACCCCTCCCGATTATGCATTTCGCACTGGGATCTCGCATGGATCATTTATGAGTTAAGCTGTCCCCCGTCTATGATCGGGATGGTTGGGATGGCGTGGTGCAGCGGGCGATACCATGATATGACCTGACCGACATAGTGTAATTTAAGAACGGCAATAATTTGGGATTCGTGTGAGCGAAAGTGATTATAGCGTGTGCCAGTACGTCAAGGACGGGGTAAAGCGCAAGTTTTTAATGACTGGGAGACAGTGGAGGGTAAGTGGGGTGACCTGACGACGGACATGCTTTCGATATCGGGAACCGCTAAGGGGGATGAGGTGAGATGATGAAATGATAAGGAAGGGATGCGCGATGAAAGGGGAAACAACTAACTCCTAGCGGACAAGACCGGCGCTGGTAAGCTCGGCAGCTCATTCACAATGACGAAGACAGTCGGCAAGGAGAAAGGGAAAACGCAAACTTAGGTGACAGCGCGTGAATGCGAAGAGAAACACGAGGGGAATCTGCTATTCAATCAAGAAAATCCAATCCAGTCTATATACATGCAGTCCACTACCAGAGACTGTCCGAAACCTTCGAATCTAAGAGTAAGTAGTCGAACAGACCGGAGATGAGGGGGCACAGGAGGGAACACAGGACACAACTAAAGGGAAAGGATGAGAGGGAGAGGGATGGAAGGAAACGGACACGTGAAGGAGCACAGGACGAGTGAGGATGAAAGGGACAAGGCCAAAAGTAAGGGGAAACATATCCTGAAAGTAGTATAACAATAGAACATCAAATATACCGGAGCCGCACGAAATCCATTGCTATGAACGGAGGTGAGGTCGCGTTGAATCTGAGATCGGGTCGACTGAGGCTGGGAGCAAGTGGCAGTGATATGCAGACGAGGAGGGAGAAGTGGTCCTTTCCACGGGCAAAGGTATAGCTCACCTTACATCTCCTGGGGGTTGAAATCTTGACTGTCCCCAGTCGAGCTTGAGTCGTCGTTCGCAAGGTATTTGACCAGCTCGGGGAGGTCATCGAAATCGAGTACATGCGATACTGGAATGGAAGTGTGTGAGCTGCCGTCGATGGTCTCGAAGCGAGTGGGCGGTCCTATGATGGTGCAGTCGTCCATGAACAAGCGGGCGACGTGAGGGATCTCGGGGGCAAGGAAGGAGGTGACGTCGTTGTGGACGGTGGTGACTGCGTTGGTCCAACCCTGTGGAAGACAAGTCAGTCGCAAGGCGCCAATGGGGGACTTTACAGTTGTGAGATCGCGCGTGGGGTCATCGAGAGTCTGGTGGTCGTAGCCGACGAAATGATGGAGCGTGGTGTGGCATGGCTGTCCCATCGTGGATTCTATAGTTTGGTCAGAGAGGGGAGGGGATTTAGGGAGGGGAAGAGTAAGCAGAGGGTCTTCATGAATGCGACGGATGTTGCGAAAATCTTCGGGAGGGGAGGGAGACACCGGGCGGACTTTCTTGGCGGCCTTCTTGTATGTTATAGAGGTCGTATGGTACTGAAGCGAAGGTGTGTTGGTGAGCGCAGGCTTGTACGCGAGATCAGGGACAGATGAGGAGGGGGACGTATGATTGAATGCGTGAGAGGAGACCCGGAGGCTTGCCAAATGTACCTTCGCGGGAGGGGACATAAATGCGACGTGAGATACCTCGTGGATC
>Ga0307510_10008434_pt1 | contig 12280 bp, 6 predicted proteins | sample 12_EM_MG_FD_207224 | JGI IMG/M metagenome (GOLD analysis project Ga0307510, IMG submission 207224) | Populus trichocarpa ectomycorrhiza microbial communities from riparian zone in the Pacific Northwest, United States - 12_EM | ecosystem: Host-associated > Plants > Roots > Unclassified | place...
CACAATCCAGACCACAGCTCCTGTTATTATTCTACAGTGTTTTTTCCCCCCTCCGTCTGTGCTTGTCAATATCACCTTTTTTTTTCCTCTGTTGTACATTAAAAAAAGAGAGGGTGATATTGATTATTGACATGCAAATCTAATACTCTTCGATAATTGTTCAGCGAGGCTCGTTAGCGTCTAATGACCGGTTAATGTTGGTCCACGTGGACAATGGATCCAAATCGTCCCACCTACTTTGTAATATAAAAAAAGAAACATAAAATATCTAAAACATGATTACAAAATTCCCAAAGTTGTTAATTATTCGAAGCATTACTTGTAGGTGCTGTGTTTGGTATTTTGATGTGATTTTAAAAGTGATTTTTTATATTGTTTTTTTATATTAACATATTAAAATTATTAAAAAAAAATACTAAAAAAATATTTTAATATTTTTTCAAAATAAACACACATTTCTAAAATAGAAAGTAATCACATTTAAACAAACGACTTAACACCTCCAATCAACTCTAATCATCAATTGATTTTTCTTTACGCTAGCTAAGTGGCCCTTGGTGAAAGGATTAATTAGCTAAAAAACAATTGTTGCTCCCTTTTTTAAATTATCTTTTAAAATTCACTCGCAGTCAAGAACCACTAAATTATCTTCGACAGCGGCATGTCAATATGATTACGAGATTTCCAAGTTGTTAATTATTCAAATAATTAATTATTTGCAGATGCTGTGTTTGGTATTTTGATGTATTTTTATGAGTGATTTTTGTATAAATATATATATTTTTAATTTTTTTACATCGGTATACTAAGATTATTAAAAAAGTATTTTAATATTTTTCAAGATAAATACATATTTAAAGAACAATTAAAAACATAATGAATTACAAGTAAACAAGTGACTTAACACCTCTAACCATCAATTGATTTTTCTTACGCTAGCTAAGTGGCCCTTGGTGAAAGGATTAACTAGCTAAAGGATTAACTTTTTAAAATTATCTTATAAAACTCACTTGCAAGTGGTATGAGGATAGCCCTGTTTGTTTTTTTATTTTAAATTAATATTGTTTTAATATTTTTATATTATTTTGATGTGTTGATATCAAAAATAATTTTTAAAAAATAAAAAATACTTTAAAAAATAACTATAACCATAATCCCAAATAGAATCAATACCTAGTTAACTTAAGGTGGCAAGATTTCTTGTTAGAAAAAAATATTCAAAAACTTTTAAAAATCAATGTTGAACCCCGGCAATAAATATGATAAGTAAACTAAAAATCAAGGGTGCTCATTCATTCTAGCCTTTATTTAAGATATAAATAAATTATAATTTTAAAGCATCTACGACCTAGATATTAATATTTAATCATTGAGAGTTATTTTCGTCTTGTCAAGAGAATGCGTGCTTGGTTTGTTTACGTTAATTATTATTATTCTTACTTCTATCCTGCTTAATTAATTACTTTCTAGCTCGTTTGTGTGGGTTCGTGTTTTTGACTTACGGTCCCTCAACCCTGACCCGGAAACACACAGGTCATGAGTGTTTCCCACGTGGCACGTTAATAACCGTCCAACTCAGCGTAGCGATGATGCCAGCAACTGCCAAAATAACATAGCTGGAGAGTGACCTCCTAGCCCACACCACCAAACACGGCGTAATCCACCTGCCTGCAGCTGCTGCTTCTGAAGGAAGTCAAATTGCGCAGATATCACCAGGAGGCTACCCTATATGGCTCGTGAAATCTGACCATTTGAGCCCATGATCTTCACGCATTAAAAAACAAAAAAAAAAAGCTAGACAAACTGTGCATTTGCGGTTTCTTGGAATATTTGAGGGCGGTTTCCTCGAGGAACTTTGCTGATTATATAACATGCCACTGTTTGAGAGTGGTGTAAAGATTAATTTTTGAATTTAAAAAAAAACATATAAAAAAGAACAATTTAAATCTAAAAAAAATTAAATCTTTTTTAAACAACAGCTGGAAATCAATGATAAACAACAGTACCTAACTCGACTAAGATCAACTCTAGGTTGCAGAAAAAGGGAACTCTACGCCATTGAAATAATATCGCAAGATTGATCTTTTCTCTGCTTTTGTTAGGGAGGGCCAGTTAAGTCTTGCTGATGATTGGATGCTTTGAACATTCCAGTCGCCCGCCCACAATTTGGAGAAAAAGAGGACAGAGATTCAAGAAATTTTAGACTCCGATGGCATGAAGTTGATCGGTGGCTAGCTGGACTCGTCGTCTTCTCTGACAGTGAGATGATAGGTTATTTTACGCATGATAAGCGTCGGCACATAACTCTTTGCGTCTCGTAGTCATTAAAGCATTTTAATTGCTCATAGTGGTGAGGTCCTTTTCAATTGCAGTGCTCCTTCATTTTGAGGCGTCGAGGCCCTCAACTCGAGAGCAAATAAAGCTTAAAAAAAGAAATAATATTCCTCGACCAGATTCTCCAATCAACAGTTCGATTCTTGGATACATCACCTGCTTCATATCTTGCATATTAATAGAAAATTACTTTGTAGCTTTGTTTTCTTTTCCCTTTTTCTAGTCTTCCCACCACCACTGGCTTGCCGATTACCAGCATTTATTATTGCAGTGGTGGATGTTTTTTAAGGTTTTTAGATATTAATATCCTATTAATTGAGTTTTAGATATTTATATAAATATTTATTATTCAACCTACAATAAAATAGTATCACATATATATATATATATATATATACAATACAAATATTTTTTTTAGATTAAATTAGATCAAGTTTTAGATTAGATTTTATAGTATTTATACCATATTTATTATTTATAAAATAAAATAATTAAAACAAATTTATCAATTTAGATCGGTACATTATGCTGGAATTAAATTAACATCCTTAATTGTGCCTCAAAGGGTGTTTGTTTTCTTTTGAACTATATTATTTAAAAATAAATAAATAAATGCAAGTAGTAGAGATATTTTAATACAACAAAAATAAGGGAAATTAAAAAAAAAAAAAAAAGAATTTAGAAGACACCTGAATTCTAAATGAAACCGACAACTCCAACCGGCACACGCTCACCCACTTATAAAAGCAACCCTTCCCTGCATTAAAAGCCGATCCCCTGCACGCTCTTGTGTGGCTTGCTAATTTCCTCCCCACAACCCCCTACCCTCCACGAGCCATGGAGCCCCCGCCACCATCAACACTACAAACGACCACCTCGATACCGACCACGCTTCTCAACAAATACGAATTAGGCCGATTACTAGGCCGTGGTAGCTTTGCAAAAGTCTATGCAGCCCGCTCTTTATCCGACAAGACACAGCTGGCAGCGATCAAGATCATAGACAAAACAAAAACCGATGCTGCCATGGAACCTCGTATCATCTCCGAGATTTCAGCCATGCACCGCCTGCAACACCACCCAACCATTCTCAAAATTCACGAAGTTATGGCAACAAAAACCAAAATCTACCTCGTCATGGAACTTGCCTCAGGAGGTGATCTTTACTCTAAGATCCGCAAGATTGGGAAACTCAAAGAATCAGCCGCACGTCGTTACTTTCAACAACTTGTGTCTGCCCTCCACTTCTGCCACCAAAATGGTGTCTCTCACCGCGATATCAAGCCTCATAATTTACTCCTTGACGGTAAAGGTAATTTAAAAATATCTGATTTTGGACTCTCGGCTTTGAAGAATGGTGGTGGTGACGGTGTGTTTTTGCTTCAGACTGCTTGTGGGACTCCAGCTTTCACGGCACCGGAAGTTATGTCGCGGCAGGGTTACGACGGAGCTAAAGCGGATGCTTGGTCTTGTGGAGTCATTTTGTTCTTTTTATTGTCGGCTTGTTTGCCATTTGATGACAGTAATCTTGCATTCTTGTATAAGAGAGCTCATAAAGGAGAATATCAAGTGCCCTCTTGTATATCAAAGCCGGTTAAATCGATTATAAACCAGCTTCTAGACCCAAATCCTAATACAAGAATGAGCATGGAAGCTTTAATGAAGCATTCTTGGTTTTTGAAGAAGTTTGAATTGCCAACTCAAAGTAGTGTGTTCGAGTTGGATTATAAAAAATATTGTAAATTTGATCAAAAGAGTGCGGTTGCTAGCATTACTGCGTTTGATATAATTTCTCTATCTTCAGGGTTGGATTTGTCACGGTTATTTGAGGTTAAGAATCGGAAAGAGAGAAGATTTACATCAAGCGATACGGTGGAAAGAGTTACAGAGAGAGTGAGAGAGGTTGGAGGGAGATTGGGGTATAGGGTAGTGGAAGGAAAGGGTGGGAGTGCTATTGGGTTGGGGAAAGGGAGGGTGGGAGTGTTGTTTGAGGTGTTCGAAATAGCGGAGAAGCTGTTGGTGGTGGAAGTTATGGTGGTGGAGGGTGGTGAGGTGGAATTTGAGGAGGTTCATTGGGGAGAACTGAAAGATGAGCTTGAGGACGTTGTGCTTCAATGGCATAATGATGTCATGTGAAGAGAGGTTCATGTTGTCCTTCAATGGATCAGTTTGAGGAGGTTTGAGGATGTTAGTAACAAAGTTAGCCTAATTACTTGTTCTCGGATGGATGCGTATATGGTTACTGTTCTAATCGGGGATGGATAACCTGAGCTGATCTTTGTTCATGAAAGAATGTGTTCAGTTGTAGTATATTTTTCACTATTTACTTGTGTTAGCTTGGTTTGTGATCTTAACCTCTTGGTTTAAGCTTGTTAACTTGTAAAGGTGATAATCTCACTCAAGTTGGAATAATTAAATTCTCTTTGTTTGCCTTGTTACTTTCTGATCTATACTTGTGTTCTTTGATTTGGCATGACACAAAACCAGCACTTCAGGATATGCAAAAGAAGCACTTGCAAGATTTTTTTTATCAGGAGCTGTGTAGACTATGCCTGATAATTCATCAATGGTCGCATTGCGTCACCTCTAATTTCAGTTCTAAGTTTATTTTCAGTTTACAGCATTGTCAACTTTTGGTTTTGGTTTGATGAGACTCGAGATTTCTGGCTGTAGATACCCCCACTGATTGCTCGTTAGTCATTCATCCATTGAATTAGAAGCCATAGTCACAGGCGGCCAATTGTGAAGAAATATGCATAGAGAAAAAGAAAAAAAAAGAATAAATGAACACAGATGAAACCCCTGTGAAGTCATGAACTAGAACTCTAAATGTTATTGACACTCATTGAATTTTAAACCTCCTTTTAAAAAAAAAATTATGAAGCACAAAACAATACAGGTATTATACACCTTATTCGTTTGATGATCCAATGCATGACACAATAACATGCAATATCAGAAGGAAGGAAGGGTACAGCCTATGACTGCAGCGTAATATTTCCACCGAAGTTCTTCAGAGATGTTAATTACTCATCAATTACCATCTCCCTGGTTGCTTCCCACCTGCCAAAGTATAAAGTTATTGCGTTCTGGAGAGTTCTATCAAGAGTCAAGTTAGTAAATAATGGTGATGAATTTTATTGTATGGTTGCTCATGATATGAGCGGTATTGTATTCATTAAGTTATGATTATTGTGAAGTCTGGAAAAGTTTCCAGCTTTTCTATTCAACACAATGGTCGTGTATCTTTGAAAAGAAAATAGTGAATGAGAATCTGAATATAGCTTATTCGATTGGCATTAACTTGCCGGAATGATTCTTAACTACACATTCAAGTTTATGCAGTGACAATCTTGTGTTCTTGGCAATAACTAACATTTCAAGGTCAACATCCAGGGGACAATTATGATTAATTCCCTGCATGAAACGGAAACGGAAACTGAAACTGAAACTGAAGATTTCTTTTTTGCTTTTCCTCCTGTTGACTGAAAATGAAGATGTTTTAGTAGAAATGAAGACAAAAAATGAAATCAGTTGAGAATGAGCCGAAACACTCTGGAATTCTGACAATTTTTCTAAAGAACTTATGTACAAGTTAAACTAAAAGGATTGTTAAGAATTTATGCAGATGTTTGCTGATACGAATCATGGTGTTGTTTTGCTTTGAGTTTTGTCAACAGTAGTAGCTGTTGATCATGATCATGAATTGCCAACCTTGACAGAAATGAGCCAACCAATTTCGCTAATACTAAACAGTACCGATGTAATTGACGTGGTGATGGTATATGTTCTTACAACTGTTTGTTAATGATAGCCAGAGCAATCCTAGCTGGAAAACTGAATGATCAAAAACGGTTTTGTAATACAGAATCTTTTCCAGAGATTTGGGAGTGTTTCAGAATCTACTTTTAAAATGTAGTTTCTGTGAACTCATATTCTGGATTTGTTTAATTTTAATAGCATTCAAATTTTGTACTTTTATCCAGCTCCAGTGATGAGAGAGAACTGTATCCAAAATTGCTTGCCATTTGAGGGGAAAAAAGAGTAAATAACATGTTTTGTTTTGATTTTTTTCCAAGTGTTGGACTCATCTCGGAGATTCTCTTTTCTTTCTGACAACATTTCATGCATTTTTAATGGAGAAAGTTAAGGGAGCAATTGGAAGCTGGGAACCAAAGGAGCCACCTCAGATGAGCTCAACAATGACGGTGTGAGCCACCAGAAATTTGTGGTAACACGTTTGATTTTGTTTTCAAACTTGGGCTGGCATATTTAGAAGATTTTTATGAAAAAGTAATTTATTTTTTGGCGTCACGACTAATATAATACAAGAATTTTTCAACACTTTTGGTAAGGTTACGGCTTGAGGTTCATTGATCTCAGCTGATCAATTTCAACTGCTGTAACCAGTTAAAATAATTTCACTGTTTGAAAAATGATATAGAAGGCAGCTTATGTGATAATCCCATTTCCTTACCTCATCTCTGAAGGAGGAAGGGTCAATTGAGTTAAGAACCAGATGAGGTCACAGGCACTGACTTGAAGAAATTCGCTCCATAGAGGTGTCATTGAACTCAATTTGAACACTGTACATTTGACTCTACGCTTTTGTTGATCCTATCCATTACAGATTACAACGACAAACAACTTCTGCTACCCTAGGAGCAAGAGAAAAGGGACTGCAGACCATAACCACAACCTAAGTTTACTCGTCATAATCATCATCTACGTCAGCTACAGTGGAGAGACCTAACATCCATGCCTGCAAGCCATTCTGATAATCATTTTTCTTAGTTGCTTCAAGCTTGTCAACAGCCTTCTTTGATATTCCACATTTTACCAGAGCAATTCCAAGAGAATTGAACATATAATCTTCAGGTTGAATGGAAGCTTCTACCATTTCCTTGAACGTTCCCACAGCATCTTTCCATCTGCCATCCAATGCATACAACCCAAGCACATTGTTATAGCACAACAAGTCAGTCAAAAGCACCAACTCTCTCGTCTGTTTTGTAATCTGAATGGCTTCCTCAAACCTCCCCAGTCTTTTCTACATGCACAGCATCATTGCAAAGGTAATCATTTTCATTCCCTTATCTTTTCAAGCTCTCAAAGATCTCTTCTGCTTGTTTGACCATGGGTTTTTCGCTTCAGAGATCTATCATACAATTTGAAGAATATGCATCAGGACCAGAATCGGACGGCTGAAGCAGTTTGTATGTTTCTTCTGCTTCTTTTAAGCACCAAACTTCGGTATGAAGCTTGATAAAGGAGTTACATATGACTGTATTTCCAGGCAAGCCTGCTCTTTTCATTGCATCTACATAACCAAGAGCTTCTTTAACACTTTCAGCATCAGCAAAAGCATTTATCAGTACACCATAAACTACAACATCTGGCTTCACATCAAGACCTATCATCTCGTTATAAAGCTCCTCAAGCCATTTCCAGTTTACCTATTTTCACAACGCTTGAGATCAAAACACAATAGGAGATGCAATCAGTAAATAGTCCTGCCTCTTGCATCTTCTTCAGATAATGTTTTGCTTTATGTGGCAAGTCAGCACCAGCCAAAATCTGTATGATAGAACTATAGGTACATTTATCTGGAACTACGCCACGACTCTCCATGCTGTCAAACAAGTGACATGCTTTACCATAATTCTGCGCTAACCTGTATGCTTTAATCATCACATTAAACACGAGGACAGTCAGCATCCGCAATATGGCAGTGCTTCCCGTATGCATCAATGCTGGCAGAATAGCACTCAAAACTCAATATTTCCTGTGAGATGAAATCTCCTGAACCATAGCCATGAAAACTCACGCATTCCAGCTTCAATGTACATCCTAGTCAGAGCAAACTGAGTATACCCATCAATCTCCAAACCCTTTTCATCCATCTCAGGCACCAGGTCTTCTGCATCGCTAGAGTGTGTGGTAACTGACACAATCTGGCACTAAACCAGTCTCCTTCATCCTTTTAAAGTAGCTAGCTTCCACAGTTATATTATCATGCTTAGCACGAAGGGAAATGAGAATATTATATGTCCTTGTGTCAGGTGGGCATCGGAACTCCTCCATCTTCTGCTAGTCTCCTTCATCCTTTTAAAGTAGCTAGTTAGATTGTTTGTACTTAAACATCCCTTGCAATTGAGAGCCTTTTAATTTCTTACACCGGGTCTTGTCAACTGTCATGCTTCCAAAACAACAGATATCACGTTCCTTGCACTTGAATTTTAGTCGAAACAGAGGATAGAGTAGCGACTCAACTTGATGTCAGGTGTGTTTGTTTAGGAGGTGTGCCACACAGCACACTTCATGAAAAGTACGAAAAAGATGCGCCGCAAACAAATACTCTCTTCTTATAGGTTCATACAGGGTGTAACCACGGTCTGAAACGCATCTATGCTGGAATAGCATTGCAGACACACCGTTGTTTTTTTAAAAAATGATTTTTTAATGGATTTCATAAAAAAAAAAAAACGCTACTATAATGCCTCGAAGAAATATATAGAAAAATATAACTCGCATCCATATTTCATAACCATAAAAAAATTGATGCAGCATGCGGCTTTATCGAAAGTCAAAAAGGATTTTGAAAGATAACAAATTTCCAAACGAATAGCAGATGCAACAGGACATGATTATCCCTTTTCTTTACCTCATGCATTGAGTGATCATACTGCTTGTGCACAACAGTGCTTAAAGGGCTCATAAACTTTCTAATACAAGACGGTGAATCATTTGTTACTATTTAGAATGACTGTTTCACATGGTGGGTTGAGCATAATGATCCACCCTTTATCAATTACCCGCATCCAGGCGAGCAAATAGTTTGCTGATTATTTTTTGTATTTTGACTTCGTACCGCATGAGCAACATTTGGCAAGCCATGCATGCTTATTTACAATACTTGTTGAACCATACTGCAATGTTGAGGAAGCCTTCGTGGTCGGATTGGGGTCTGCAGAAAAGCAATGCGGATCAGGCTTTATGTGAAAGTGAATTAGATTTGAGCTTCGTTGTAGCTGTTTACACTAGAATGTGCCCCAGTAAATGTTTTACCTTTCAATCGCATGGACATCATTGGGAAACACGAGGATTTTGACCTCAACGCCTTTCTCTTTCAATGCCCGTGCATACTACAAATTTTTCAAATATCAAACCATTAGTACCATCATATTATGCAAGTAATAGGAAGGAAAAAAAAAAAACTGCGATTTTTTATCTTGTCTATCACTCTTCCAGCTGCTTTTTTCAAAACATACACTAGAATAAAATTTTAAACAGCCAGCTTGTACTTGAAGAGGGAACGAAACTTACTTGCAACCCATTAGACAATGGAACACGAAGATCCTGAGCACCTAGAACAAAAATGGTCGGTGTTTTGACCTGTGAATGTTATCAAACTAAGAAATTCAATACCATGACTTGAGGGTTTTGGTACTCAGCATAGATAAAAAAAAAATCCAAAAGAAATGCCAGTCACTATCTCTACCCGGCCAATATGACTGAAAGAAAGAGGGAAAAAGTTGTAAGTTTCAGGTTTCCTGTTTCCTCCACCTTTGCTTTTGGCAAACACCGACACATAGTTGATGTTCTGGTAAATAACCAAAGAATTTTTTTTACCATGAAGCTCAGATTCTTCATTCTCAACATATTGTTTTCCTTTGCATTGCACTACTGCCAAAAGCAGAGCTTGGCTGTTGTTTGTATAGCATTCCATGCATCTTGCTAGTGCCAATGCATTCCATGCAGGTACAATTTCCAATCCAGTACAGTTGTCCACTGCAAGTTGCATGGAAACGCATTGTGTTTTCTGATACTAGCTATACTAGATTTTTCCATTGCTTTAAAGTTGATAGCATCCAGCATTGTAAAAGCAACCGCACTACCAGGTGTCATTTTGCTGTCGAGGCTGCAGACCAGCCTGTTCATTAGGAGTTTTTTGCAGTAAATTTTATTTGGTTTGGACCATTCTATTCCTATTCTTGGTGCTTCTGTCTTAAGTCCCAAAAAAATAGAAATAATTACTAAGAAATAATATATATATATATATATATATATTGAAAAATGGAAAAATATTGTGTCCAACAGAATTTGAACCACTATCAAAGGTTTTGAAGACCTCTGTCCTATCCACTGGACAATGGACACCATCACATATCACCTAATAGAAAACAGGTCTCTCTAGAAAGTACCTTTGAGATGTGTGATATGGGAGATTTGCTGTGAAAGAGAGCCAGGTCCTCAGCTGAGGGTGCTTCCGTAAATTTAGTTTTCCCCTCAACTCCATAGGTTTCCACATAGCACCAATCAGGGATGTCTGTTATGCCAACCATTGATACAAGGTTACAGACGGGATTTCTCGCAGCTGCAGCAACAAATTTATCTGGTGCCTGCAGAAAGTTATACAGATATGTTCACTATATTAGAGGTCTATGTAATAACAAAAATCTCGATATACAGTCTACAAAAGACACCTGACTATCACAAGGAGAGAGCTGGAAATGCTAAACCTGGCCAATTAAGTGAGTTGTGAGAAAGCCACCATGGGAACCACCAATCACAGCTATTTTGGAGGGGCTAGCAACACCCGTGTCAATCACATGATCTATTGCTGTAATTACATCCTTGACATCCTGTGCATAGTAAGCTATAAGGTTAGAATTTGCACAAACTCCCCAAATGTTTGAGATGCTTGAGTAGATATCTGTATGTCTTCTAGGAGAAAATGGATTTTTTCCAAACGAGGAAAAAGAACAAGAAACCAGGAAATACAGGTAATGTGTCCTGATACTACTTGCAAGAGATTATTAAAAATGAAGAATCAACACTGGGGCAAAGGGAAGTGGAGAAAGTAAGAGAGAAATATGCGATATAGGAACAAGAAAGTTGACTTGTTTGTTTGTAGTTTAGTACTGCTTAGAGTTTATAGATTATTTTGATAACTTTCTAGGATTTTATTGTTGTTGTTATTAGGATATTTATTTCTTATTGAGTTCAGGTAACTTTCTTGTTCCCAAACTACATCAGAGAATCCCTTCATAGATAAAAAAAGGACTCAGAAAAATAATCGAACCTGATGCATAAAGCCTTGATTTTTACAAAAAGCATGCCAAACAAAATTTAGGAGAAAGGACAGATTTGCCCTCAAATCATTATGCACGTCCCAAATGAATCCTCCACCAATCAATTGAGTCCCCATTTATTAGGGTTGGTTAAATCATCTCCAATGTTATCTACAGTGAAAAGGTCTGTTCATTTTTAACATGACTCCCGTGCCTTCAGTTTAAGCCAATATTTTAGGCAAGTATTCGCACAAAACTGATGCTCCCTCAGACATTGTGGTGCCAAATATATTCATTAACAAGGATCTTGACACTAAAAGTCACCCCACATGATGCATGTTAATGCTCAAATATAAAAAGAGGTTATAGCCTATTTTGTGTGTTAAAGAGTCTTGCACATGCGGGTGTGATTTTTAACTCCAAAATATTTTAGGCTCACTTTTGTCCTCGAAATCAGGCTAAAAGAGCTTGCACCCGCAGGGGCTAATTCAGAAAATTCTCAAAGGATGGGGACTCATTTGAGATATCCATATATGGGGGGCTCCATTGGGATAGACATAACACTTTGGGAGTAAATTTGTCCTTCGACTATAAACTTTAATAAGAATGAGTACCTGTGAACCAACTTTCCCTGGAAGAGATTGCAAAGCTTCCTCACCAAATCCAAGTGAACCTCTGTGATCAAAGACTTAGTTAGAAAAATCTGGGAAAGAACAAAAAGGACAGTCACATGCTGGCACTCTAATTACAATTATTGTGTGTTTGGGATTGTGGTGCATGGTGCTTTTTAAAATAGCTTTTCACTTGAAAATGCATCAAAATGAATTTTTTCAGATTTTTTTTTTTTTTGAAATCAGCACATCAAAATAATA
>Ga0307510_10008435_pt1 | contig 12278 bp, 9 predicted proteins | sample 12_EM_MG_FD_207224 | JGI IMG/M metagenome (GOLD analysis project Ga0307510, IMG submission 207224) | Populus trichocarpa ectomycorrhiza microbial communities from riparian zone in the Pacific Northwest, United States - 12_EM | ecosystem: Host-associated > Plants > Roots > Unclassified | place...
TTGGCAGTTGCAAAGTCGGTTACACAGTAAACCACTGGGTGAGCATCGTTCAGCATGTAATTTACCGTCAATCGCAGGGTATTATGGCCAAGTGGGCTAGCTGAATTGGCGCCACGTCACGGTAAAGACAATTTAGCGCCTGTCAGCCTTCGAGTTTCAAATTGCGAATCCTCGAGCAACTTGGTTCACGTGAGCCGTGAGAAGAAATGTAAAGAAATGGAAATTGAGAACTGTGCGTTCTCACGGGCATCAGTCGAATCCGATTGTCCACGTACTGTACTGTATTCATCTACTGAGAAGCCTCAATGAAGAGTAGAGTACTTGTATCATGATCTCGATGGCCCATAAGTATTTCCTGTGTAAATAATTCACAAACACGAGTCGTCAATATACAGATTGCGCTTCACATGTGACATGTCGTGCGTGGAGTGAAATAACGTCGATGTCAGTTTTTCCTTGATACGTCGCTTGACCGGAAGAGACTTTCAAGACAACTGTGGAGTGTCTTGGGTCATGAAGCCATCACCTGAACCCTGACCAGTTTTTCGGCATGCATGACATCCTTAGGCGTGGTGGTGCAGTACACTGACTGAACTTATCAGCCTTCTCCACCAAGCTGGATAATCTTCGCTCCGGACACTCAACGTACCAACCACAACGACCGAACACTCGATGCAACGTGCTAGGGCTTCATGTCATTATAATACAGTATGTAATTTGGGACAATGGGTGATTGAATATGGTGTGAATAAGGGTGATTCGTCTCGCGACCAAAAGTTCAAAAAGACACCATCAGAGGTATAAAGCCCGTCCCTTTCGATGTAACAAGGTAGGGTCGTGCCGAACGGGCGATGTCACCGCACGTCCCATCCTGAAGGAGGGTCGCACTCATCGCTTTGCACTACAGTTCTCATCACCGGCGTTTTTGATCGTGGAAGAATCGATGGAATCGGGCCACTCAACGACGCCCTTTAAATACGTCTGGCTTATGTCATCCTTTATTGAGTGGCGTGCCCATAGGTATCAGAGAGAAGAGAGCGCGGGTTCCCAGTGTGTTCCCCTCTTCTCTACGCGTGCGCTCCCACCAATAGCCTGAACAGGACCAAAATCATCACCAACGGCCACCATGACGGCACAGGAAAGCTTGATAAGCGTGCTCGATGCCTGCGACAACTTTCGTCCTCACCTCTCCCAAGAGTCCCTCGTGCCCTTCCTTCTCGCGCCCGACACCCGCCCTGCCATAGGCCTCCTCCGTCCACCTGTCGTTGCCGCACTCCGCGCAGACAACGCTTGGCGCAGCGCCAATGGCCGCCCACTGGCTTGGGACATCCCCGCCTCGGCCTCTAGCAGCAGCACCGATGCCCCGCTGCCGTACATCGCATTCGCGCCCGCACTCGCACAAGGATCACCCGCCGCACGCACGACCGCTCTCGCCGAGACCCTCGATCGCTGGCGCGCAGATGCCAATGCCGGAGAGGGCGTCGGCTGCGCATTCGCAGGCGTGATAGGCGGCAAGCGATGGCGCGCAGAATGGTACGACGTGTACGGCGTGCCGAACGGTGCGCTGCGCACAGATGGCCGCGACCCGCTCACTTTGCTCGAGGTCTCCTCCCCTGCGACTGCGACTGCGACTGCGACCACGCCCGAGTCGGTGTTGTCGTCGGGGAGGACTGGGTATGCATTTTCGATGGAGCGTGCGGCGTGCAAGTTGTTCGGTGTAGTCACGTATGGCGTGCACATGACTGTGTATGAGCAGCAGGAAGGAGATATGGGCTTGGATGGCAATGGGGTGCGGGTGTGGGTTCCGCGGCGTGCCGCGACAAAGCCGACGTGCGTTCACCATGTCTATATCTCCCTCCTTCAGGCTGCCTTCTCTTTTTTCTCTTATTTATGCTCTCTCTCGTCCACACGTCGCTCTCATTCCTTCTTTATGATCATTATCTTCTTTGGATGTCCCGCGTGCCCATGTAAAGCTACCCAGGCATGCTCGACAACTCGGTCGCAGGCGGTATCGCCGGTGGGACGTCCGCGTTCGACGCGCTCGTAAAGGAAGCCGAGGAAGAGGCGGGCCTAGATCCCGAATTGGTGCGGAAGCGAGCACACGCGGTCGGTGCTGTAAGTTACTACTACCGGACCAAGGCCGGATGGTTGCAGCCCGAGGTCCAGTTCGTGTATGATATGGGCGTCGAGCCTGGAGAGGTGGTGCTTGCGCCGATGGATGGAGAAGTCGAGTCCTTCGAGGTCAGTCTTTTTTACGTTGTCTTTGGGTTCTTTGATGGTTGTGATGTGCGATGATGCTGGACAGCTTATGTCGGTCGATGAGGTTGTGTCGTGTATGCGCGCGGAGAAATTCAAACCAAATTGCGCGCTCGGTACGTCATGTTTCTCGCCCCAAACCGTCTGATCACTCATCTACATGCTCCCAAGTACTACTCGATTTTTTGGTGCGCCATGGTTACTTAACTGCGGAGAATGAGCCTCGGTACCTCGAGATCAATCAGCGCCTACATGGTGGTTTTGATATAGAGAGATGGTGATTTAGACGGCTACTTTTTTCGTAGAGCTGGATACTTTGTCGTGATTTGAGAAAGACCTGCATCCTATCGGGGAGTTGTGGCCACATAAGATTGACAGACGCCCTGATGTGACCCGGACATCTGGTCCAAACCAAATCCGGCAGAAGGGAGAAGACGCAATTTGTACCCTATCATGCTATTTCACCGACCCACGCCTTTTCGCATTCAAGCACTGTTGTTCTATGTCACTTTCACTGCAGGCGCCGTCGCAGGTGTCTCAGAAATTCTCACATTCTATCCTCTGGGTGTGCCAGCACCCGGTGCGCACAATATCGCCGCCTATCATTTCCCTAACAGGACACTGTCATTCTCCGCTCTTCTCGCGTCGGACCGACTCGGACGTCTCCACCTCGGTAGGCGAAGATCTTCTTCATATGATTCGACTCCATCCGGTGTCAAAAAGGTCTCGTTCCTCCACTGCTTCTCGAAGCACCGAAACGTGCCACCAAATTGTGCGTCATCTCCGCCCATCTCTGCACCCCCCGTTCTCGGACTCACGGTAATGTCTTTTGCCAACTCAGCGCGGCAAATGATCTTTCGGGGAAGACTTTCAAGACTGTCCTGCGAGACCGAAATGACGAGGCAGCTCTCCATCATCACCAGTTGCAGCGCGGGCCCTACCGAAAGTTTTGTTGTCGTACCAGAGCTCGTCAAGATCAAGTATGTCCATCCCTTCCTTTTCTCCGCACTTTCAGATCCGGTGACGACCAAACTGTTTGTAGGTTGCAAGCCAAGGCCCTAGCCCTCTCGACATCGTACGGCAGATCGTCCGCAGGGGCGGCATCCTCGGATTGTATGCTGTATGGAGGCAACATTTTGGCGGTGCATGGACCTGGTGGAGCGTCGGAGTGGATGAGGCTCTGTTGACACCGCGCGGTGCTGTCAATGGAACGGCGACTACTTCGCAACGATCTTCCAACCCAAGCAGATCCTTCCTCAAGCGGAGGTTTGTTGCTTCCTTTCCCTGCAACTAAGCAGACAACTGAACGACCTACAGATACCGCAGAGATAACTATTGAATAATTTCACATCGGACCTCCCTTCCCAGAGTCCACAGGGTTCATAGGTTCACCAACCAGCGATGGAAGAGCTGGTCGAGTAATACCTTCAATGTCTCCTTTTTATCGTCTCTCCCCATTCTTCCCTCTTTCCCTCATGTCTCGTTAAACATATATACCCCAGAAAATGCCCGACATGTCTACCTTGGTTCCCTCTTCTCAAGTTGCCACATTAGCCGCCAGCTACTTTTGTGCGCCAATCACATCTTCCTGAAGCACTGGCCCATCAAGGGGAATAATGGTATCCTCAAAACTTCCGTTGGATACACTGGTGGAGATCCCCATGTCGCAAACCGACCTATCGTCAAGTCTGCTCCGGGACCGCCAATCATGTCGAGGCACTCTGTATCGAGTGTGATCCAACCACGCTCACATATGATGAACTCGTCGGTTCGCTGGCCTATCTTTGTTACTTGAGACGCCACCGTTTCTCTGACTTTGTATCATTCGCAGAGTATTCTGTCGCAAACATGACCCCACAACCCTTAACTTCCAAGGCGCGCGGGTCGCGGCACCCGTGTGTTCCACAACCTCCCTTCTGTGTCCATTGCTGATGTATGCTTCATGCATGTAGAATACCGCTCCGCCATTTTCTTCCGTACACCAGAGCAAGAGACGATTGCTCGTCGTGTGACGCAGGAGGTGCAGGAGAAGCATTTCACCCCTAAGGACCAGAAGATTGTCACAAAAATTAATGGCAGCGGTGCCCTGGTACGATGCCGAGGACTATCACCAAGAAGATCTGTTCAAGAATCCCAGTGGGTACCAGTGTCCTACGCACAGACTTCACTGGTAACTGCTGATGGTTCTGGCGCTGGTGATTCTACATTCGTTTAATCACCGCGACTATAAGACATACGCCAGGTCTCGCAGTATCGTAACTTGCAGAGTTGAGACTTGCGTCACTTGACTTCATCAAAGTAAAGGATCAAAACCAACAAGAGTGAGACCCGACGGGTTGTTTGTTTCTTGAATCGATATAGGCTAGTTACGTTTAGTTAGTCAAAAACGGCACAGAATGACAATATTAATGATACCCCCATCCTGTCCCTATATCATCACTGGTGTCGCTTTTGGCATTTACTTTCGATTGTCACTGAGAAGCACTTAGTCCAGATTCCATTGTGTTTACTGTAATTCTCAAAACAACTCAACATATACGGTATATCGCTCTGGACGTTGTGTCGGGCGTCTATCAAACCATATCGGAAACCCACAGACCAGGTCACCTGCAACGTGTTTCTCTATCAGCCGTTCTCGTTCCCATCCGCCTTCCCCAAGACGCTTCCTTTCAATCCTCAATCCCGAACAACATGTCCCAGACCCCCAATGCAACCACCTCATCCTCGAACTATCAATCCATCTTCGACAATGCCATCGAAGCTTACAAGAAGGAGACAAAGAAAGATCTCCGCTCCCATCCGCTCCTCGACAAACTCCAGAACTGTGATTCTCCAGATGCCGTCCTCAAAGTACTTTATCAACAAGTTCCCGGGTTCGACCAATCTCGTGGTACCGACGACAAGTTGACCCAGTGGCTGAATCCCACCGTCAATGTCCTCTGCACGTTTTCTGGAGTCATTGGAGGCGGTGTTGGCCTGGTAAGTCCTACAGAGCTCAGGGTTGATGTCGTTCCGGATCTGATAGTTGATTGGCGTACAGGTATCCCAACCAGCTGCGGTGGTCTTCACTGGAATTGGCGTCCTTCTCTCAGTGAGGTTTTCTTTCGGTTTTCTTATCCAATCTATTCCAGGGCTTATCGTGACGCCAAACTCTCCCAGGCGGCCAAGGCCGTTTCCGATAGTCAAGACGTGCTCGCAACGGTCTTCGAGCGCATAGAAAACTTCTTCAAACGATTGGAGACATATGTCGAATTGCCACCGACCGCGGGGATGACAGACATCATAGTCAAAATCATGGTTGAGGTGCTTTCCATTCTTTCGATCGCGACAAAGGAAATCAAACAGAGCAGAGCACGTGAGTCGATTACTGGGGTTTATGAATTCACCACGTTGACTCACGATTGCTCACTGCAGGGAAATACGTGAAGAAGCTGGTTGGGAGAACCGAAATTGAAGACGCGTTGGGTTGATTGGATCGACTTACACGAGATGAAGTTGGGATGGCAGCTACACAGGGTCTAAAGGCGACTCATGAGATCGAGGTCAAAGTGCAGGGTGTGGATAACAAGGTTCAAGGGGTTGACGATAGGGTGAGGGACGTGGACGATAAGATAGATCTCGTCATCGACGGTGTGCAACTTACTCTCAACCAGCCCACACATCTCACTCAATTCTAACCGACTAGGCGGTGAGAAAATAAGAGAAGAAATAAAACAAGTTGTAGATGGTCAAAAGCAAGTCGCAGACGATCAAAAGCGTTAGTGATTGCTTGTCATAGCTTTGTTGACCGAAATGACTCAATCGTTCTCACAGGGAACCAGATTCGACAAGACCTTCGAAATTGGCTCTCTCCCCCAGATCCCTCAATAAATTTCAACACTGCCAGTGATGCTCACCACGAAGGTACTGCCCTGTGGTTCATTCAAGGCAATACCTTCGCGGATTGGAAAGTCTCTGGGTCGTTGTTGTGGATCTTCGGAAAACGTACGTCTTTCTACAGTTCTACTTCACCAGCTTCGTTTTTGCTAACAGACTTCCACCTCCATAGCCGGTTCCGGCAAGAGTGTTCTCAGGCTCGTCTCTTCCGTCCCGGACTCATTATGGCCTTTATTGCTGACAATCCAACAGTTCTTCAATTATCCAGGATATCAAGTCTGTCTGCGATGCAGGATCCGCTCATATAGCCTACTTTTTCTTTGATTTCAAGGACAAAGGAAAGCAAGATGCCCACGCCCTACTTTCCTCTTTCCTTGTTCAACTCAGCCATCAATCCACATCCTTTTGCGACATTCTCTTTGGCTACCATTCATCCCACCAATCTGGCTCGCAGCAACCCAGCGATCGCACGCTCATACTATGCCTCGAAAACATGCTCAAAGCATCAGGTCACGTCCCAATCTATCTCATCATTGATGCTCTGGACGAATGTCCCAACACGACCAAACTTCCGCCGCCACGCGAAAAGGTGCTGGAACTGATCGAGAAGCTCATCAAGTTGAATCTTTCGAATTTGCGTCTATGTGTAACCAGTCGCCCTGAGGTTGACATTCGGGTGTCCCTGGAACCTTTGACAACTAATTGTATATCTCTTCATGAGCAAATCGGGCAAAAGAAAGATATCGAAGATTACGTGAGGTCGGTTGTTTACTCGGACAGAAGCATGAGGAGATGGCGAGACGAGGACAAGAAGTTGGTCGTTGAGACGCTCACAGAGAAGGCTGATGGGATGTAAGGACGTGATTTCATGGTCAGGAATGCTTTCTCACATTCTCACTCAGGTTTCGTTGGATCTTCTGCCAATTGGAAACTTTACGACCCTGTCTTCCGCCGAGTGTGCGACCCATTCTCAACGAATTGCCCCAAACATTGGACGAGACATACGAGCGGATACTGCAGGAGATTCCAAAATCGAACCGGGTGCATGCTCATCGGCTCCTCCAGTGCCTCACCGTTGCTGTTCGGCCACTTGGTGTGGAGGAACTTGCAGATGTTCTCGCAGTTGACTTTGGCGCAATGGGAGGGATTCCGAAACTAAACAAAGATTTACGTTGGGAAGACCAAGAGCAAGCTGTACTGTCGGCATGTTCCAGTTTGATCGCCGTTGTCGAGGACGGTTCTTCCCGAGTGGTTCAATTTTCGCATTTCTCGGTCAAAGAATTCCTGACTTCGGATCGCCTTGCCACTTCGACGATTGAGGCTTCCCATTATCATCACATCCTTCCCCAGCCGTCGCATACGATCATGGCGCAAGCTTGTCTCAGTGTTCTACTTCGTTTGGACTCCAACATCGACGAAGACAACCTCAAGGACTTTCCTCTAGCTCGTTATGCTTCTCAACACTTTGGGGACCATGCCGAGTTTGGGAACGTTTTTGCACACATGCGGGACGGGCCCGGGATCGACGACCTCCTTGATGCAGACAAGCCCCATTTTGCCGCATGGTTGTGGGTGCGCAAAGGTGATTTTACGTGGCCCCTGGGACGACCAGAAGCATCTCCGTTGTACCACGTTGCGGGATTTGGATTCCGTGCCATGGTGGATCACCTTATTTCAAAGCGGCCCGACGATCTCGACGTCAGGGGTCGCTACGGCATTCCGTTGCACGCATCGTTGCATAATGGCCATGCCGATGTGGCACTGCTGCTACTCGGTCACTGCGCAGACGTAGATGTTCTGGGCATTAATAACCGAACTCCACTCCACATTGCTGCGGACCGTGGGCTCCTCGAGGTTACTCGCATACTCATCGAGCGGGGCGCGAGTATCAATGCGCGAGATTCGAGCAACCAGACCCCACTCCACCCAACCTTTGATGGTATACCTACCAATCTCACATTCGACGAAACATATTTCGACGTAGTGCGGTATTTACTGGAGCATGGTACCTACGTGGACGCTCAGTCTAACGCCGAGCATTCGACCCCGCTACATTTGGCATCATACTATGGGGGGTTCAAGGTCGCAGAGCTGCTGCTTGACTATGGTGCGGATATCAACGTGCGGGACAAGAATGGTCGGACACCATTACATGGGACATTGGTCGAAATGGAAGACGATTTGTACGACCATTTTTTTGATACTGTACGATTCTTGCTGGAGCATGGCGCGGACGTCCATGCACTGGATGACGACCATGCGACTCCGCTTCATGTGGTGTCAGGATCTGGCGGTATCAGAGGCGCCCGGCTACTCCTCAAGCATGACGCCGTCGTAGACGTACAGGATAACGAAGACTCAACTCCGCTGCATGTTGCATCACAAAGCGGGAATGCCAAGGTTGCACGCCTATTGCTCGAACATGGTGCAAATATTCATTTGCGGAACAAGGCGGATCAGACACCACAACATCTATTATTGGCCATGTGGAGCAAAAGCTTACTGGATGATGATATTGATGCCATACGGATTGTCCTTGAAAGTGGTACAGATGTTGACCCAGTCGACGACAGCCACCCGGCTCTGCTTCATGCGGCGTCCTACGTCGGAAGCATCGAGGTTGCACAACTGTTGCTCGACCATGGTGAAAATATCAATGTGCGGGACCGTACAGGTCAGACACCCCTCCACAGAGCGTTGGATCGTCACGATGGCGGAACGGACGCAAGCCAGGATCGTGTCTTCGATTTCATATCGTTCCTAGTAGAGCGTGGAGCGGACGTGCACGCAATGGATAATAACTGCCTGACCCCGCTGCATATTGCAACACGATGCAGCAACGCCAAGGCTGCACGCGTACTGCTTCAACATGGTGCGGTCGTTGATGTGCGGGATAACAATGGTCCGACACCGCTGCATTTCGCATCACAATCTGACAACGCCGAGGTTGCACGCCTCGTGCTCGAACACGGCGCGGACGTTCACGTACTGGATGGCGACCACTCGACCCCTTTGCATTTTATATCACAACGTGGCGGCACTGGAGTCACACGCGTACTGCTTGAGTATGGTGCCGTCGTTGACTCACGAGATAACAGAGACTCAACCCCGCTGCATGTTGCATCGCGATATGGCAACGCCGAGGCTGCACGTCTACTGCTCGAGCTTGGTGCGGACGTTCACGCACTGGATGGAAACCACTCGACTCCGCTGCATTTTGCGTCAGAAAGTGGCAACGCCGAGGCTGTGCGTCTACTACTTGAGCATGGCGCAGACGTTCACGCACTGGACGGCGACCACTCGACCCCACTGCATTTTATATCACAACGTGGCGGCACTGGAGGCACACGCGTACTGCTTGGGCATGGTGCCGTCGCTGACGCACGGGATAACCAAGACTCAACCCCGCTGCATGTTGCATCGCAATATGGCAACGTTGGGGCTGCACGCCTACTGCTTGAGCATAATGCGGACGTTCACGCACTGGATGCCAACCACTCGACCCCGCTGCATTTTGCGTCAGAAAGTGGCAACGCTGAGGCTGCACGTCTACTGCTCGAGCAGGGTGCGGACGTTCACGCACTCAACAACGACCATGCGACCCCATTGCACTTTATATCACGATATGGCGAGGATGGGGCCGCACGCCTACTGCTCAAGCATGGTGCGGTCATTGGCGCACGGGATAACCAAGACTCAACCGCGCTACATGTTGCATCGCAATGTGGCAATGCCAAGGTGGCACGCATGCTGCTCGAACATGGTGCGAACATCCATGTGCGGAACAAGGAGAACCAGACACCACAACACCTACTATTGGTAATGTGGAGCAATAAATGGCCGGATCGTGATATCGATACCATCCGGTTCTTCCTAGAGCGGGGTGCAGATGTCGACGCAGTTGATAACAACCACTCGGCTCTGCTACATGAGGCAGCATTCTGGAAAAGCGCCGAGGTTGCCCAGCTACTGCTTGAACATGGTGCAAATATCAATGTGCGGGACGGGCAGCGTCAGACTCCACTGCACAGAGCATTGGTCGATGTCGATTATGAGTTCGGGGATGACATCGTTAGTTTCATACAGCTCTTACTAGGGCACGGTGCGGACGTTGATGCATTGGATAATGACCACTCGACCCCGCTCCATCTGGCATTACAAAACGGCAGTGTTAGAGCCGCACGGCTACTGCTCAAGCATGGCGCAAATGTCCATCTCCAGAACAACGACGGTCATACCCCCTACCAAATTGCGTCGGCGAAGGGTCACAACGAGATTGCGCACTTGCTGTTGGAGCATTCGCAGGGTGAGCGAAATATCTGAAATTTACAAGTACGATCCGTCTGTAAAGTACCTAAATAATCCCATCTCATTCTGTCCTAGTTATAGTCCTATAAAGTAACTTCTCGTTTATAACCCAAAATGACTACAGTAGCACGCAAAGATCTGAGCCCTGTCCCAACTGAAAGGACCGCCAGGGCGCCACAGCAGTAGCGACGCATGCCTGGCGCCGGACAAGACTGCCGTGCAAGCGGGAATCCTGATGGACAAACAATGATTCGCCCCAGACGAACGGGCATGCGTGGCGAAACTCATCAACATCGTCCTCGCCTGGAGAATGGGGTAATTTTAATCGCACTTTGTTCAAGGCGGCGCACTTGCCTCACGAATCCGTAAGCGACGGTGCCCCTCCTCTGTTTCCGCCTCTGCCCTGCCTCGTCGCCCGTGTCCGCGACTCATGGAAATGGACGGGTTAGCGTCGGTAGATGCCAGAGCGCCCGACATAGGGTCCGTTGGCGGAGCTCACTGCGACGCGCGTGGCGGGGCCTACTTGGCCTCGCGATGGATGATTGTAGGAGCAGATAAGACACTAGGTTGCGGAGCTGCAGCAGGCGCGCCCCGTTCCCGTCGTCGTCGTCATCCTTTCTCCTACCCCCACCCTCCCTCTTCGGGCTGGAGGGGCCATCCTTCGCGGGCTCCTTTTCCTTCTGTTTCTCCTTTTCGGCTGCGCGCTCCCGCCTGTTGCCGCCTTTCGTGACGCCAGCACCACTCAGGGCCGCCTCGAACTGCCTCGATGCGAGTCCAAGCACCTGCCCCGACCGTCTTCCCCAGAACCGTCAGAGCTCGCAGGCGCAAGGGAGGGTGCGGGTGCGGGTGCAATGGAAGTGACCGAGTCTGTGGGGGACTCGGAGATGAAAATGCCGTCGATGTAGCGTGTCCTGGTGACGTGGACGGTGATTTGGGTTGATGCCTGCTGCCTCGCCCAGACTTGCCCTTGCTCGGAGAGGACGAAGATGGCTTGGCCACGGGTGGAGCAGCAGATGCGTTTCCGGTCTTCGGCTGCGTCGTGGAGCCAGCCTTCACGGACGCCGTCTGGGCGGCTGCGGCTGCAGCCCTCTACACGGCTCGTTTGCCACACAGCGCGGTCGAATCAGCGTTTTGTTTCGCCTCGGAAGCAACAAAGGAGACGGGAGCCTTCTTTTGGATTTATCCTTCTCCGATGCTTGAACGGCGTCCTTGTGGTGAGAATGATTTCTTTGGATCGCCTCTTTGTCGTTGCGCAGATTTCTCGATCTTGAGGGTGTCCAATAAGGGCGTGGCAGCAGCATGGTGGGACGTTCGGTAGAGGCAAGTAGATTCGGGTGAGCGAAATGATGTCTAAAAATATACGCGTGATAGGACGGACCTGGCATCTCCAAGAGCTGGTCAGCGTCATGAAGCTTCGTTGAGAAAGCCCCCAGGGAGTGCAGAAACGCAATGTATCCTTTATCTGATTCAGATGATCAGGCGAGAGAGGCGTCGAGGAAATCACGACGTACCTTGGTCAATGGTCGCGTTTCTACCATCTACGTTTTTCTTCTCCGGTGGTGGCCTTTGGTATAAAGCAACTCTTCCACGACCTGAGATTCATTCGCTTTGTGCATCAAAACAGATCGCGACATTTTCAGCTCAAACATCCGAGTCGAAAAAGGATGGCGAAAAGACAGACCTACTTTATCTTTGAAAATATACACATTGTACTCGCGGCTGAACCTCGTGACTAATTCCTCTGCCCTGAAAGCGATGTATGCACGGGAGTACACGTTCTCCTTGTACAACCTTCAATCCGGGTCGCACCACCAATGATATCCGTGAGTGCCCACAAA
>Ga0307510_10008436_pt1 | contig 12278 bp, 11 predicted proteins | sample 12_EM_MG_FD_207224 | JGI IMG/M metagenome (GOLD analysis project Ga0307510, IMG submission 207224) | Populus trichocarpa ectomycorrhiza microbial communities from riparian zone in the Pacific Northwest, United States - 12_EM | ecosystem: Host-associated > Plants > Roots > Unclassified | place...
TTCAAAATGTTTTTTGTCCAATCCGCTGTCGTGTAAATAATTTTCCAGGCCCTGCATTGCTTCGTACGCTTTGGGCTCTACGCTGATTCTTTTGCTCATGATATTTATGATTTATTACAGCACAAATTTCCCCAACAGGCGGCACAAAAAAGTTAATCGTGATTAAGAAATGAAGAGAAGTTGTAAGGTTGGAAAGTTAAAATGTTGTAAAGTTAGGGTTTAGTATTTAGTGCTTAGAGTTTCCCTTCTTCCCCCTTATCTTACTCAAAAACTGCGGGGTAAAGCCGAGGTACGATGCCAGCATGTATTGGGGAATGCGCTGTACAAAACCCGGAAATAAAGTTATAAAATGATGGTAGCGTTCCTCGTCTGTTTGGTCGCGGAAATATTCTAAACGGCGCATGGTAGCCGCGTGTGTTTTTTGCAGGAGGATCCTGAAATAACGTTCTACTTTTGGCACCTGCAGCAATAGTTCTTCATAAGTTTTTTTATTGATGCTGATGAGTTCCGCATCTTCAATTGCCTGCAGGTAATAATTGGATGGCTGCCCAGTTCCCCAACTCCAGTAGTCTGTTATCCACCAGTTCTCTATACCAAACTGCATGATCTGCTCCTGCCCGTTGCTATTGATAAAATACAGCCGCATACAACCCTTGCTCACAAAATAGTTGGCCCTGCATATCTCATCCGGCGTTAAGATGAATTGTTTTTTCTTCACAGTTACCAGGTTAACACTTTCACAAACAAGCTCCGTTTCCTGTTCATCCAGTTTAACAAATGTGTTGATATGCGCTATCAGGCTGTCTTTCATTTTGTAAATGTAGCGGATCAAATATAAACCGATCTTGTAACAAAAATAATACGCCGTGCAATTGAACAGGGATATTTTATAATTTGCTTGCATGAACATTTTTACCAAACGCATAACCATAGGCTGCTTCGTGGCAGCAACACTGTGCAGCACGCACCTGCTTGCACAAACGTCACCTTCTGTTGTTGATCAAATTGTAACGGAAGAGAATGACAATTCGCAGTTAGAGAAACTGGCGCATGAGTTATTTGATGGCATCGGTCCGCGGTTAGTGGGCACACCTCAGATGACAAAAGCACACGACTGGGCCGTAGCCAAATACACCGGCTGGGGTATATCAGCTCATAACGAAAAATGGGGCGAATGGCGTGGCTGGGAACGCGGTATCTCTCACATCGATATGGTGTATCCGCGCTTAAAGAGTTTAGAAGGGACACAACTGGCATGGAGCCCCGGTATGGGTAAAAAGACAGTCGTGTCTGATTTAGTCATACTGCCTGATCTTGCCGATTCCAATGCCTTTAAAGCATGGCTTCCTGCTGTGAAAGGCAAATTTGTGATGATCAGTATGAACCAGCCCACTGGCCGCCCGGATTATAATTGGCAGGAATTTGCTACAAAGGAATCATTTGATAAAATGAAGAAAGACCGTGATGCCCAGGTTGCCGCATGGCGTGAGCGTTTACGCAAAACGGGGTATACCAATAAAACCCTGCCTGTTGCCCTTGAAAATGCCGGAGCTGTGGGTATTGTAACCTGCAACTGGTCGAATGGTTTTGGAGTGGATAAGATATTTGGCGCGTACACCAAAAAGGTGCCCACCATTGATATCGCACTGGAAGATTACGGCATGCTTTACCGCCTCACCGAATCGGGCGACAAGCCACAGATCAGCGTGCATACCGAATCAAAAGAATTGGGTGTAGTGCCAACTTTTAATACTATTGCTGAGATAAAAGGGACTGAAAAACCGGATGAATATGTGATCCTTTCGGCCCATTTTGATAGTTGGGATGGCGGCACGGGAGCTACCGATAATGGCACCGGAACATTAACCATGATGGAAGCCATGCGTATCCTGAAAAAGGTTTATCCTAATCCAAAACGCACTATTATCGTAGGTCATTGGGGCAGCGAGGAAGAAGGCTTGAACGGCTCAAGGGCATTTGTGGAAGATCATCCTGAAATAGTAAAAAGCATACAGGCTGTGTTTAACCAGGATAATGGAACAGGCCGTGTGGTTGACCTTTCCGGTCAGGGCTTTTTAAATTCTTATGAGTATTTGACCCGGTGGTTGTCAAAAGTTCCTGCTGATATTAAGGATCAGATAAAAACCAACTTCCCGGGTGCTCCCGGTCGCGGCGGGTCTGATTTTGCTTCGTTTGTAGCAGCAGGCGCTCCGGCATTTTCACTCAGTTCAACAAGCTGGTCATATGGTGTTTATACCTGGCATACCAACCGTGATACTTATGACAAGATCGTATTTGACGACCTCCGCAACAACGCCATCTTAGCCGCCATTATGGCCTACGAGGCAAGCGAAGACCCGACAACTACATCACGCGATAAAAGTGTATTGCCGCCAAATGCCAAAACAGGTGAACCAACCAAATGGCCCGATCCCGTTAAATCGACAAGGAGAGGTGGGTTGGATCAATAAAAAAACAGTCTGAACCAGAATTTATGGAATTTGGGAATTAATCGAATGCCTTAAAATTCTGTAAATTCATTAATTCCATAAATTCAGGTTCAGATTTACTTCGCATCCAAAACCGCCGCTGTAAATGCACTCACCTCACCGTCTGGATTAAGTCCAACGGAGTGCTGGAAAAGCTTTACCGCGTTGTAGGTCATTTCGCCAAAAATATTGTCAACACCACCTGTATCAAAGCCACGTCGGGTTAATTCGGCCTGTATCTTGCCTATTTCTGTCGATACCATGTTAGGCGTAGTGAGCCTGAAGATGGGTACAGTAGGTGGTCTGTAAGTTAATCCTGGATTGGGGTTGTAGGTTACTCCCGGCACCAGTACGCCCATGTCCCAGCGCCTGCCGTCCACTACCGAATTGATGATGCCATCTTCATTGCCATGTGCCTCAACCGTTCCGCCGTTACCGTCGGATATCACAATATGCCCCACCGTGCCATTACCTGCCAAACGCAGTATTACCGCACCCGGGGTAGATTTTGCCTCCTCTATAGTGACAATTTGCCCCTTCGTATTGGCATCACGGTCCCAAAAATCGCTGTGTTCATCCACTGAGTCACAGCCATACAATATGCCAAAGGTTTGATAATAGACCCACGACACAAACTCGGCGCTATCCCAGGGACCTTTATAATTGGCGTTGTCCTTAGGTACTAAAGCACCCAAAGCATAAGGCTCCCCTACGTGCTTATCGCCCAAAATAACAATATCGTCGCCGGTCATTGTGACTTTATTAGTACATAAAAGTATGCAATATTAATAAAAATCAGCAATGACAATTATTTTCCCGCAAAAGGATAGCGATTGGTTTGAACCCCATCGCTATGAATAAAAACACTTAATTAAGCAAAAACTCAATTACCTGTTAATAGAATTTAGGCAGCGGGTTAAGCCTGGTATCCTGGCGCTGGTGCCAATAAGGGTAGACCGGCACCACCTCACTGGCTTCATCCAGCCTTTTCACCTGATCGACTGTCAGGTTCCAGCCGGTTGCACCGAGATTCTGTTTTAATTGCTCTTCGTTTCTTGCGCCTATTACGATGTTTGCTACCGTAGGACGCTGCAGCAGCCAATTAATAGCAATCTGGGCTACCGATTTCCCTGTTTCTTCAGCTATCACATCTAATACATCCATTATTTTGTAAAGACGCTCGTAGTCTGGAGTTGGGCCATGGCTTCCACCTTGTTGTCTTCTCGAATCTTCGGGAAAAGGTTGATTTCTACGATATTTTCCGCCCAACAGGCCTGACGATAACGGGCTCCATACAATAGTGCTTACCTTCTGATCAATACCTGCAGGCATCAACTCCCATTCAAATTCGCGGTCCAATAGCGAATAATAAGCCTGGTGCGCTATGTACCGTGCCCAACCGTAACGCTCAGATATAGAAAGCGATTTCATTAAATGCCAGCCCGAAAAATTAGAACAGGCAATGTATCGTACTTTACCACTACCCACCAGGTCGTCCAGCGCGCGTAAAGTTTCTTCTACAGGCGTATTACCGTCGAAGCCGTGCATGTGATAAATATCGATATGGTCTGTATTTAACCGTCGCAGGCTATCCTCGCACGACTTAACCAAGTGATAACGGGACGATCCATAATCATTCGGCCTATCACTCATTTTAAAGGTAGCTTTGGTTGATATAAAAACCTCGTCACGCAAGCCCTCCAATGCTTTCCCTAATATCTCTTCGGCCATTCCCCTCGAGTAAACATCGGCAGTGTCAAACATATTTACCCCGGCATCAAGGCAAAGTTTTACCAAGTGTTTGGCATCGTTTAACTGTGTAGTGCCCCAAGCCTTAAAAAACTCGTTCCCACCGCCAAAAGTTGCTGTACCGAAGCTCAAAACAGGCACATTTAATCCCGACGCACCCAATTGTCTATATTCCATAGTTTGATAGATTAATAGTGATTAATTAAGAGTAACTACAAGGGCAAAATTAAAATTTAAGTGGATTGGAGATATTTATTATACATCATGTTGATGTCAATTTAGTAGACTCACCTCCTCCTAAGGCGTTCCTTCGGACCGGTCATTGCTTCGCTCAACCACCCTCCTGCCTCAAAGAGGGTCTGAGAAAACAAGAAATAAAACCTTTCTACTTTCGCCTTTAGCTTTCAGCTCAATATTTCAGATATTTCTGCAAATCCTTTTTCTTTCGCCAGGTCGGCGGGGAGTTTACCGCCTTCCATGCGTGCGGTGGTTTCTGCGCCGTTTTCGAGGAGTAATATCAGCAGTTCAAGATTACCGTTTTGTGCTGCGGAGTGCAATGGGGTTGACCCTGCCTGCTGCTTTACGTTTACCTGTGCGCCGTTCTCTATCAGCATACGGGCAACATCATTGTAATTACCTGCCGCTGCCGAATGGATAGGGAACACATGAAACCCGTTATTGGATGGCAGGTTGACATCGGCACCCTTGAGTACCAGGTATCGCGCCACTTCAAACTGCCCGAAATAGCAGGCCAGCCCAAGCGGTGTAAAACCGTCGGGAGCGTAATCGTTCACTGCATCCGGATGTGTATAAAGGATATGCGCCACCACATCAAACTTGCCTACTGCCGAGGCTTCGAACAAATTCATCTCTGTTACATACTTCAGCAACAGTTCGCTTACCACCGGCTTTTTATAATAGCAGGACAGCATGAGCGGCGACACGTTGAGTGAAGTGTTTTTGGCAGCCAAAGAAGGATCGCGCAGCAACAGGTCGTTCAGGGCGACCAGGTCGGCAGCAGCGATATATTCTTCCAGTTGTTCAACGCTCATACTTCAATAATACTAAAAATTTAAATTCAATAAGCCGTTGTTAATAACTTGGCAAAAGTTAACAACTTTTGATGCAATTGTGACTGAATAACGCTTCTATCTTTTTGAGAATATCATTACCTGACCTAAATCTATATCGTCATAATTTACAATCATTTTGTATGGAGGAGCGTCGCCCATAAATCCGACAAAACTTAAACTTTCAGGCATAGAAGTTAGTTTAATTCCCCAATGGGGTATCTTTTTTCTCCAGGCAGTTGTCACACTGTCAACTTCTATTTTCCATTCACCTGATGACGAAATAAGGCTGTCTTTATCGTAATGGCTTTTCCCATCATTTACCAGGTCTGGAATACCGTGGGCTTCAAATTTCCCATCTGCTTTAAGTACGATAGTTGCCGGATAATGTATTGTATCCGATTCATGTATGGTTTCTTGTTCATATTGGTAAATTCCCACAACGTCCACAAAACTGGGACGATGCCTGGTATAATCATCCACATACGGAGTTGTATCACAACCGGCAAAAAAGAATATTATTGAAATTAAAATAAGGTTTATAGCTAATTTCATGACAGAAGCCAATATAAATAATTTAAAGTGTAATGTACTAAACCCATAAGTCGGACTATAAAATTTAAAAACACTGCCTGATATTTGTTTAATCTATTAACTTTATATTTGCGTTTCAACGCGTAATGTAAGGATGCCGACTAAAGGGAATCAGTTTAAAACAAATAATTTAAAGGACGATAACAAATCCGACAGGTCTTCGCCGAAAAGCGAAAGGCCAGCTAAGCAAAGGCAGGAGAAAATGCCTTCATTCGCATTGAATGACGGGCGGTATGCCAAGGTAGCCGGATTGTTCTTCCTTATCCTTTCTATCTTTTTCCTTATTGCTTTTACTTCCTACCTATTCACATGGCAGGAAGACCAAAGCTATGTGTCACCTGCAAACGGCGGCTGGCACAATTTATTTAAAACACAACAGGAGCTTTTGGACAACGGCATTAAAAACCCGGTTGTAGAAAATTGGCTCGGCAAATTTGGGGCGTTGCTTTCCAACCAGTTTATTTTTCAATGGTTCGGTGTAGCTTCCTTCCTGTTTGTATTTATCTTCTTCATAGCAGGGTACCGCATGTTGTTTAAGGTTCGTTTGTATCCATTAGGCAAAACATTAGGCTACTCTTTATTTCTATTGATATTTACGTCGATCACATTGGGCTTTTTCCATGCCTTTTTTAGTGATGTGCCGCATTTTTTAGAAGGCAACTTTGGTTTCTGGACCAATCGTTTGATGGATGCCCAGGTTGGACAAGCCGGCACGGCAGGCCTATTGATATTTGCCGCGCTGACTGTATTGATCATTGCATACAATATCGACTTCAAGATGCCTGCACGCAGGAAAAAGGAGTTGAACGAGGATGTAGTAGGTAATGTAGTTCCGGAAGCTTATGAGCGGGAAGAGGATTACTTGTCGAGGCCCGTTGAATGGCCAAAGAACGGCAACCGCGTAAAAAATGGTTCGGTTGAAACTGTTTTAGAAAATACTGAATTCCATGAGCCGATGGTTTTAAAACCCGAGCCATCTGCCAGGCATGAGCCGGAGTTTGAGGACGAGATACCTTTAACAATCGATACCACCCGGCCAAACAAGGAGTTAAGTATTGAACAGGCTGATGATGATAAAGCCAAAAGCCTGGTAGATCAGTTTGGCACCTACGACCACAAGCTTGAGCTGGCATCCTACAAATATCCCACGCTTGACCTGTTAGAGAATTACGGCTCCAACAAGATCACTGTTAATTCGGAAGAACTGGAGGCCAACAAGAATAAGATCGTTGAGACGCTGAACCATTATAATATCGAGATCGATAAAATAAAGGCCACCATCGGGCCAACGGTTACCTTGTATGAGATCATCCCTGCGCCGGGCGTGCGTATCTCCAAGATCAAGAACCTGGAGGATGATATTGCATTGAGTTTGGCTGCTTTGGGTATCCGTATCATTGCCCCTATGCCGGGCAAGGGTACTATTGGTATCGAGGTACCGAATCAGAACCCGGAAATGGTTTCCATGCGGTCGATACTGTCTACCGAGAAGTTCCAGAATACTACAATGGATCTACCTATCGCCCTTGGTAAAACCATATCCAACGAAGTATTTATTGCCGACCTTGCCAAGATGCCGCACTTACTGGTAGCAGGTGCCACAGGCCAGGGTAAATCGGTTGGTATCAATGCTATATTGGTATCGCTTCTTTACAAAAAACATCCCGCAGAGCTGAAATTCGTTTTGGTCGATCCTAAAAAGGTTGAGTTGACCCTGTTCCGTAAGATAGAAAGACATTTCCTTGCTAAACTGCCAGACGAAGCCGATGCCATTATTACCGATACCAAAAAAGTAGTAAATACGCTCAATTCGCTTTGTATCGAAATGGATCAGCGATACGACTTACTCAAAGATGCAGGGGTGCGTAACCTGAAGGAATACAACCAGAAGTTCATCAACCGCAAGATAAGTGACCCGGAAAAACACCGTTACCTGCCATTCATCGTATTGGTGGTTGACGAGTTTGCCGACCTGATGATGACCGCAGGCAAAGAGGTAGAAATGCCGATAGCCCGTTTGGCGCAGCTGGCCCGTGCGGTGGGTATCCATTTGGTGATCGCGACTCAAAGACCATCTGTAAATATCATTACAGGTACTATCAAGGCCAACTTCCCATCAAGGCTGGCTTTCCGTGTACTCTCTAAAATCGATTCGCGTACCATATTGGATGCAGGCGGTGCAGATCAGCTGATCGGTCGCGGGGATATGCTGCTGTCTACAGGCAGCGATTTGATACGTTTGCAATGCGCATTTGTGGATACGCCTGAAGTGGAAAAGATATCCGACTTTATCGGCAACCAGCGTGGCTATCCTACTGCCCTGCTCCTGCCTGAGTATATTGGAGAAGGTGAAAGCAGCAGTTCTAAAGAATTTGACCCGGACAACCGCGACCCAATGTTTGACGAAGCAGCACGTTTAATTGTGATGCATCAGCAGGGCTCAACCTCACTTATACAGCGCAAGCTAAAACTGGGCTATAACCGTGCAGGCCGTATTATCGACCAATTGGAAGCCGCCGGTATTGTAGGTCCGTTTGAAGGCAGCAAAGCACGTGAAGTGCTGTTTAGCGATGAATATAGTCTCGAAAGGCATTTGGAAAGTTTATCAAAACCAATTTAATATTAAACCTGTTGCTTATTCCGCCATCTTAATACAATGGAATAAGAATAAATATCTATGAAAAAAATACTGTTATATCTCCTGCTAACCGGTCTGACTTTTAATTATGCATTCGCGCAAAAGGATGTTCAGGCTAAGAAAATACTGAACCAGGTAAGCGCCAAATATCGTTCTTACGATGTCATAAAAACCACCTTCACCTTTACCTACGAAAACCCTCAGGCCAATACAAAAGATAGCCAGACAGGAACGATGATATCCAAATCAAAATCGAATAAATACAGGGTAACGATCTTTAGTCCTGAAGATAAGCTGGCCGTTGACGAGGAGATTATCAGCGACGGTAAAAACCAGTGGACCTACGTTAAAAAAAATAAAGAAGTGGAGCTAAGTGATGTTGACAATAGCAGCGAAAGCATGAACCCTGCACAAATATTTACCATTTACGAAAAGGGATATAAATACGTGTACAACGGAGACGCCAAAGTTGACGGCAAATTATGCCAGGTAATTGATCTTACGCCTGAGGATGAAAAGAAGCCATTCTTTAAAATACGCCTGTCGATAGATAAGGCCAAAAAGCAAATATTCAGCGCCATGATATTTGATAAGAATGGAAGTAAGTACAATTACATCATCCGTACTTTTACACCCAATGTAAAAGCACCCGAAAGCACTTTTACCTTTGATAAAAAGAATTATCCGGGGGTAGAGTTGGTGGATTTAAGATGATCCCAAGGGGCAGAATTGATATAAGCTATTCCGATATTACAAGAGGCATTGCTCACTGTATAAGCTATCTTTCGGGAATTCGCTCCTCATTCAGTAATAAATTTGAGAATAACCATCAACTGATCTGTTTGTCTGTAAGAACAGGTTTCGATCTCCTGCTTACTGCAATGGATCTTCCGCCTGGCAGCGAAATCATTGTTAGTAATATCAGTATTCCTGATATGTTTGCTATTCTGGCAGCACATCAGCTTGTTGCCATCCCAGTCAGTATTGACAACGATACCTTAAATACTTCTGTCAGCGAAATAAAAGCAGCTATTTCAACCAAAACTAAAGCTATAATAATAACTCATTTATTCGGGGCTGTTGCTGATATGGATGAAATTATCTCGTTAGCTGATACGAATAGCCTGGTTGTAATTGAGGACGGTGCACAAGCTTACTCAGGGCCTACCTATAAAGGACATCCCAAAACCGATGTTGTTATGCAGAGTTTCGGCATGATAAAAACAAACACTGCTTTAAGCGGGGCTGTTATCTCATTCAACAACGCTGATCTTGCGAATAAAGTAATTAAGCTGAACGCAGATTTACCTGAACAACCCGTGCCTGTTTATCTGAAAAAATTAGTAAAAGCAGCATTTATCCGATTATTAACCACCAGGTGGATATATTTGCTTGTCTATAAGCTAATTATTGTTTTTGGCAAGGATATAGACTTGGTACTGTCCGGTTTCACAAAAGGTTTCCCGGGGAAGGATGTATTAACTAAAATCCGGTTCAGGGCAAATACTCCGTTAAAACGTCTGCTGATATGGAAGCTTAAGCACTATCCTATTTCAAAGCTGGAAAAAAGAGAGCGGTATGCAAAAAATATACTTTCAAATATCCCTTCAGGGATGGTTATCGGGAGCAAGAACATCAAACATACTCACTGGGTTTTGCCGGTTGAAAGTGATGAACCAGATAAGTTGATTTTATACCTTCGCCAACGAGGCTTCGATGCAACATCCAAAGCATCGAGCCTGGTAAGTTTGCCTTGCCGGGGCGATATAAACACGCATCAATTAGATCTTAAGAAACTGGTTTATTTGCCCGCATATCCGTCAATGAGCAATAAAAGGCAATTATGCCTGATCAATTACATTAACAAATTTTCTGCTACCGGTTAGATGCCTGTTTCTTATTTCTTAAAAACAATCTGCTCATAACGTGGGCCTGCCGTTGTCGATACACTGGATGTAAGTATCAGATTGGCGCTATCAACCTTAGTGATCACAAAAGGAGGCGACAGGCTCTGATTTATGCTTACCACACCATTTACACTGGTGTAGTTGTTTACCCAGTTAACCTGGTTGGTGGTTGTGGTGATCCCATAAATTGCTGTATCAATAAGCTTATTCAGCCCTTCGTTTATATACAGGTTACCATACTTAGTGAATTTGTAATAGTCTGTCGCGATGCCGTGGTACATCACACTGCTGCCACCAAAAGAAATGGTATCGGTTACAATCTTCCAGTTACCTACAAGTTTGGTATTGGTTATGAGTGTTTTGTTGGTATCCTGTCTTGTCGGGGTAAAAGGGACTATATCACTATTTTTTAAACAGGAAGATATCGATATGCTGATAACTGCAATAAGAGCAATTGGGTATAAAGTTTTCATGAATGAGAATATTTAATGGTTTATACTGGATACGACACCTGAAGATCAAACGCTACAAGAATAAATAAATTTTAATTATTTAATTAAAATACCATCTCTTCGATCACCTGCGGCTCATTAAAATTACTGTAACGTATCCATTTTGGTGATACTTTAACATGGACCAGTCCCGGCCAGGTTTCTGCGCGCTCATGCCCGTCGGGAAACGCGCGAAAATAGACTTCTCTTAAATTATCTGCTTCATCGCCGGTTCCTAAAATTTCAGCTATGCCTTCATATTGCACGGTAACCTCTTCATCCCAACCCGCAGCCAATGCGACATTGGGGTTATGCAGTATATTCTGATACTTGCGTGATGTTTTAACCGTATCAAAAATGATCTCCAGGTTTACTGACACTGCTATACCACTACCGCTGCTTCCGGCTTGTTTAAAAGGTTAACAGTGGCGACCACCCCCAGTTTTTGTTGATTAATGAATTGATAAACCAGGTCCTTCATCGATAGGAACATTTATTATATAATCATTCTTATTTTGCGTTTCCTGCTTATTCCGCATTTCCAGCCTTCACTCTCCTCTCCATCACTTCCCTCCATGTAGTCAGGATATAGCCGTTCTTTTTTAGAAATTCGCGCAGTCTTGGATCGAGCATGGCAAGCATATCGCCTTTGCGTTTCTGACCCTCGTTACAAATGTATTTGAATGCCGGTGTCGGGTCGGTACAATGCATGATCACCATCGTCAATCCCGGGCTCAGCCTGCCAATGCTTTCGATATAGTGATCGGTGTACCATTTTTGTATCTCTGCATCAGTTTTATGCTCTATATCCGGCATTACCCAATCATAACTGGAGTTGTGCAGGTCATCTAACACAGGTAAGCCATTCTTCCACAACATAGTACCGATATCTTTGGCTTTGCCCAATTCAGCAGGGTCGGGTATGGTCATTCCTTCGGTATACTTTCCCTGCTTCTTTAAATTTTCAATAGTTGCTGTCTTTGCTTCCGCACGGTAAAAAAGGTCACCACCGCCGGGGAACATCACCGGTATCTGTTTTTCTATGCCCAGTTTGATGTATTTTTCCATGAAGGCATCTTTTGCAAACAGTGTCCCCATATGCGAATCGAGATGTGTTGGTTTAAAACCCATTGCCAGCGCCCTGTCCAGTTGTGCGCGAATTTCCTTGTCCACTTCATCCGGTTTAGCGCTGAAATAAACCGCACCTACTGATGGATAGAAACACCCGCTTTTATCTACCAATCCGGGAACATTTGCTTTCCCGGCAAGCGGTCCCCAGCGATAAACGTCCCATTCTGAAGTCAATGTCAGGTGTAAACCCGCATCAAGGGTTGGGTGTT
>Ga0307510_10008437_pt1 | contig 12277 bp, 7 predicted proteins | sample 12_EM_MG_FD_207224 | JGI IMG/M metagenome (GOLD analysis project Ga0307510, IMG submission 207224) | Populus trichocarpa ectomycorrhiza microbial communities from riparian zone in the Pacific Northwest, United States - 12_EM | ecosystem: Host-associated > Plants > Roots > Unclassified | place...
TGGACCAATACTCAATCCCGAAGGAGCAACTCTTTCCTGGTCACAGTAATGTCACGTCATGCAGATATGTGGTCACAGAAATGTCATGTCATGTGATACGAACCGTAACTCTATGCGCCCTACCTTAGAATGGCTACAATTGTGCGGTGTGGGAGTGTATTGACAATTACGATACCTTATCAACCCTTGAAACCTGATTGGTGGACGTTCCCGGGCCGCACTGCCAACTCCAACTCTCAGTCAGTTGCACCCGCTCCCACGCCAGAAAACTGGCAGGCATTTCCAAAAAAAAAACCACCCTGACACAGAGTTGGGCCAGAGTTCAACTCGACTCAACTCTCCTACAACACCACACACTACCCATCGTGGGGACATGTTGGGTAGTGTGGTTATGTTACTGTATGTATGAGCCTGAGACCGTACGACGACGCTCACTGTAGATACTGTCAGCCCCACATGCCAAGTTGTCGTGGCCTTGCTGTCTCCTGTTCGGATATATAATTCTGAGACTATTTACTTTGTATCCTTATGGAATCAATCACAGCCCAGCGTTCAATTGCAGCCGTCCATCTGCGGTTTCAGTTTCAGGTAATTACCTTGCGTCTGTACGGATATAGAATACATCGATCAGGTGGTTCACTAACCCTTGACCCACCGCATCCCACGGTCTCACCACCGTTTTTCACAGAGAACCAATCCGTCACACTTCTTCTCTGCTCGCGATATGGCTGACCAGTTAGGATCCACTGGTGTTCTCGCACTCTACGAGTCTGCATTGCAGGCTTATGAGAAGAATGCTGGCGTCGCACTCGCCAAACACCCCCTCACCTCACAGCTCCAGAGTTGCGACTCTGTTGGGTCCATGACTTCCGTTCTGCTAGGTCAAGCACAGGCTTTGGGTGAATTTCAAGGAAGCGATAGAGTCATGAAGTCTATCAAGAGTATTGTATCGATTTCAACTAGACTTTCCTCGACTGCCGCCCCCGCCATCGACATTGGTCTGGTACGTCAACAGGCGTTGAGTTCCATGATCTTTTCTTGACATATTTTGCAGCCACACTCACCCGTGAAAGCTTTACATGCTGGACTTGCCGTACTACTTGCTGTATGTGCCGTTCTCTAGTACCCATGTAGGTACCTTTGTGACATCGAAGCGAACCAGGCAGCCAAGGGCGTCACTGCCAGCTATGACGCACTCGTCGACTTACTCGAGTCTATCGAACGTTTCCTTCGTCCTTCTGACGTATATACGCGGATCCCACCTACTCCCGCAATGGACGACATAGTGGTCAAAATAATCATGGAATTGTTGTCGACGCTCGGCCTAGCGACTAGAGAATTTAAACAGGGACGACCAAGTGAGTCCGTTTTCGCTGCCCTGTAACCTTACTGAGCGCAACGCAGTCAAAGTCATCAGGAAGATTTTCGGAGAGAAGGAAGTCGAGGCGGTCCTGCAGAGGCTGGACCGGCTTACAGAATATGAGGCGAGGACAACTGCAGCTCAGACTCTCGGGGTTGTTTACAGTCTCGTCCAAAACATGACGGTGATCATGGACGGTAAGTAAATGCACTGTGCTCGACATCCACCATGCGTTGAAGATGAACTCTACTCCTTGTAGATGGCAAGGCATCGGTTGATGGTATTCGGGAGGCCCTCGGTAAGTTTCGTAGGCGACAGGGAGCTAATTCGGTGTCTGACTGAAAATCAGAAATCCTACATAAAATAGCGAGCGACAAGAACAGGTCAAAACGTGAGTTAATTCCTAGTGTTTCCATTAATGACAAGACCCGCTGAGATCGCCTGGCAGGTGAAAAGCTACGGAGAAAGATTCAAAGCTGGCTTTCGCCCCCCGACCCATGGAAAAATCACCACATTGCCCATGAGTTGCGGCATGGTGAGACTGGGGCATGGTTTGTTCAAGGTGATGCACTTTCTGAATGGAGGGAATTCGGACCGAGTTCACTACTATGGATACATGGGAAACGTAGGTTCTACTCCCAGCTTACTCATCCACAGGGGCTGATAGCTTTTACCCTTTCGTAGCTGGCTCAGGCAAGAGTGTCCTTTGGTGTGTCAATCCTTCGATAATAATTTCTTCATGGGAACTTAAGATGTTGGCCAGTTCTACGGTCATCCAAGAGATCGAGGCGATGCGAAAATCTGGACTTGCGTCCTTGGCATTCTACTACCATGATTTTCGGGAGGATCAAAAGCAAGATCGCCATGGGCTGCTCTCATCCGTTCTATTCCAGCTTTGTGACCAGTCCGATTCCTACCATGATGTCCTTTCTACCTTCTATTCGACTCACCGCCACGGTGCACAAAATCCCAGCAACGGCGAACTTCTCCAGTGTTTAAAGGAATTGCTAGATCTGCCGGGACAAGCTCCAGTCTTTTTGATAGTTGATGCCTTGGATGAATGTCCAAACACATCTGCCATCCCATCCCCCCGCGAGCAAATTCTAACGCTTCTGGAACACCTTGTTGAGTCACGACTTCGAAATCTGCGGTTATGTGTCACGAGCCGACCGGAAACTGACATCAAGATTGCTCTTGAGCCCCTAACTTTCCGTTCCATTTCAATACACGACGAGAGCGGACAAAAGGAGGACATCGAAAACTATATCAGGTCCGTCGTCAACACGGATCCAAAGAACCGAAAATGGAAACAGCAGGACAAGGAACTAGTGATCAAGCTCCTCACAGAACGCGCTGACGGGATGTAAGCAACCAAAATATAATTTGTTGGCGGCCTTGCTTAGATCAACAATGCAGGTTTCGCTGGGTGTATTGCCAGCTTGTGTATCTTTGCGGCTGTCATCCAGGGCGTATCCGTCATGCCCTGGCCGAATTACCCAGGACGCTTGATGGGACGTATGAGCGTACGTTGCAAGAGATCAAGGAAGCGGACTGGGAGCTTGCGCACCGACTGTTCCAATGCGTCAGCGTCGCTTCGCGGCCATTCCGTGTGGAGGAACTGGCAGAGTTTCTCGCATTTGATTTCTCAGCGGGACCGATTCCTCAATTTCGTTCGGATTGGCGGCTCGAAGATCCCACGGAAGCTGTGCTTTCTACATGTTCCACATTGCTTTCCCTTGTCATTGTCAATAATTCCACAGTCATACAATTTTCGCACTTCTCTGTCAAGGAGTTCTTGACATCCACTCGCTTTGCAGAGAAATGCAACACCATTTCCCGCCATCACCATATTTCCATGACACCTGCTCATACCTTAGTCGCGCAAGCATGTCTGGGTATCCTATTACACCTAGACAAAAGCATCACCGGAGCCGGCCTGATGGAATTTCCTCTCGCCAACTATGCAGCCAAGGAATGGGTTGGGCATGCTCGTTTTGAGGGTGTGTCGGAGAATGCAGAAGAAGGCATGCAACAGCTGTTTGACCCGAGCAAACCACACCTTGCAATTTGGGTCTGGATATACGAGCGAAAGTGGAGGGAGGAACGTGAAGACTGGAAATACATGGAAAGGCCGTTGCCACTTCTCAGAACCCACTTGCATTATGCTGCTTTTTGTGGCTTACACACTGTTGTGAAGCATTTGGTCATTGAACACCCACAGGGCTTGCATTCTCGCGGAGTCAATGACAAGTCAACGCCGTTGCATCTGGCTTCTGGGGAAGGACATATGGAAGTCGCACGCATCCTCGTCGACGGCGGTGCCGATGTGACAGCCCAGGACCAGAACGGGTGGACCCCACTGCATCGAGCCTCACTATGTGGTCATGTAGATCTCGCACGGTTTCTCGTTGAGCACGGCGCCGACCCAACAGCCCCAGATAGGTACGGATTCACTCCGCAGCATCTAGCATCGCACAATGGGCATTTAGATGTCTCACGGTTCCTTGTTGACCATGGTATCGATACAACGGCCAAAAATAAAAACGGCCTTACTCCGCTGCATCACGCGTCGTCTGAGGGTCATATGGACCTCGCACGACTCCTTGTCGAGAACGGCGCGAATGTGATGGCACGGGACGAGCACGGATCGACTCCGCTGCATGAGGCGTCGTTTGGGGGTCATGTGGACCTCGCACGCTTCCTTGTCGAGCACGGCGCTGACGCAGCAGCCCACCACAAGAGCCTGTGGACTCCGTTACATCATGCATCGGTTAATGGCCACGTGGATTTAGCACGGCTCCTTGTTGAGAACGGCGCCGACATAACAGCCCGAAGTAAGGGGGGTTTGACTCCACTTCATTCAGTGTCACAGGGTCCAGTATATGCTTCTGGCCCTGACATACCGCTCTCCCCGGACCACGACATGCCAAGGACAACCCAGGGCGAGCATCGGCCGTCTTCACAGGATGATCGGTCCTTGGCTAGTGCATATGTCGAACTCACACGGTTCCTTGTCGAGCACGGTGCCGATGTGACAGCACAGAACGAGTATGGGTCGACACCGCTACATCTGTCATCGAGTTCCAATAGGGGAGCTATGGAAATCACGCACTTCCTCGTCGAGCACGGCGCCGATGTGACGGCTCAGGACAAGATTGGGTCGACACCGTTGCATCGTGCATCTGGTGGGTCTAGTGCGACTACTGGATTGAAAATTGCACAATTCCTCGTCGAGCACGGCGCCGACGCGACAGCTCAGGACGAGAATGGGTCGACTCCGCTGCATAGGGCTTCGGAAATGGGTCATGTTGACCTTGCACGGTTCCTCATCGAACACGATGCCGACGTGAAAAGCCAGGACAAGCACGGATGGACTCCACTGCACAATGCATCGGCCTGCGAAACTATGGATCTCTTACATGTCCTCATCGAGCACGGCGCCGACGTGACGTTCCAGAGCAAGGACGGGCGGACACCACTGCATCAAGCATTGCTATGGTCGTGTCGCAGGCAGGGAGACGTGACACTGAAATTTGCACGGTTCCTCGTAGAGCACGGCGCTGATACGACAGTCCGCGATAAGGACGGGTTGACTCCACTGCATCGTGCATTGATGAATACAAATGAGGATATTGTGCGATTCCTCGTCGAGCACTGCGCTGACGTGACTGTGCAAGACAAGAATGGGTCTACACCGCTGCATGGGGCGTTGCGTAGAGGCAATTTATCTCCAGATCTTGCATGTTTCCTAAGCGAGCTCGGCGCCGACGCGACAGCTCAGGATAAGGATGGATTGACCCCGCTGCACTATGTATCACGATTTGACCGGGAACAGGTGGATCTTGCACGGTTCCTCATAGAGCATGGTGCCGACGCGACAGCACAAAACAAGAGAGGGTCGACTCCGCTACATCGGGCGGCCCGCTATGGCCATCTGAATCTTGCACGGTTCCTCATAGAGCATGGCGCCGACGCGACAGCACAGGACAGACAAGGGTTAACTCCACTTCATGAAGCGTCGTGCTATGGCAATGTGGATCTTGCACGGTTTCTCCTTGGGCATGACGCTGACGCAACAGCTCGGGACAAGGACGGATTGACACCACTACATCAGGCGTCGCGATATGGTCTTGTGGATCTCACACAGATCCTTGTCAATCATGGCGCTGACGCGACCGCTCAGGACAAGCAAGGGTCGACTCCACTGCATCAAGCATCACGAAATGGTCATTTAGATCTTGCACGATTCTTTATCAACCATGGTGCCGATGCGGCAGTGCAAGACAAGGACGGGTCAACACCTCTCCATCAGGCATTGCTTGAAGACCATGTGGATCTTGCACGGTTCCTTGTTGAGAATGGTGCCGACGCTCCAGTCCAGGACAAAGATGGGTCGACCCCACTACATCTGGCCTCATATAAAGGCCATATTAATCTTGCCCGTTTTCTCGTCGAGCACGGGGCCGACGCAATTTACCAGGACAAGCATGGTTCAACTCCACTACACCACGCGTCGATCAGCGGAAATGTCAGTCTCGCTCGGTTCCTCATCGAGCACGGCGCCGACGTGACAGCCCAGGACAAGGGCGGGTGGACCCCACTACATCAGGCATCATGCGAAGGTCACATTGGCCTCGCACGGTTCCTCGTTGAGCACGGTGCCAATGTGACGGCTTATGACAAGGAAGGGTCAACCCCACTGCATCAGGCATCACGGGAAGGTCATATCGATCTTGCACAGTTCCTCATCCAGCATGGCGCCAAAGCAGTGGTGCGGGACAAGCATGGGTCGACCCCGCTCCATCAGGCGTCGCGCCGTGGAAATGTGCATCTTGCACGTTTCCTTGTTGAGCACGGCGCCGATGCGACAGCAGAGAACGAGGATGGGTGGACACCACTGCATCAGGCATCAATTGAGGGTGACATGTATCTCGTACGGTTCCTCGTCGAGAAAGGCGCAGATCCAGCAGCCCAGGATAAAGACGGATGGACTCCCTTGCATCAGGCATCGCTCGAGGATGATATGAATCTCATGCGATTTCTCATTGAGCATGGCGCCAACCCAAGAGCCCAGGACAAGCGCGGGTCGACTCCACTACATCAGGCGTCACGACATGGCCATGTGGGTCCTGCACGATTCCTCGTCAAGAATGGCGCGGACGTGACAACCCAAGACAATTTCTGGTCAACTCCGCTGCATGAAGTGTCCCGATCATCCAGGCGAAGTGCGCACCTCGCACAGTTCCTTGTTGAACACAGTGCCAATATCACTGCTCAGAACAAGCGCGGGTCGACTCCGCTGCATCAGGCGTCAATTAGGGGAAATGTGGATCTGGCACGGTTCCTAGTTGAGCATTGTGCCGACACGGCAGCCCAGGACAATTACGGATCGACTCCACTACATCGTGCATCACGATCGCGTAGGGGAAATGTCGATCTCGTATCGTTCGTTCTTGAGCATGGTGCCGATGCGACGGCCCGAGACAAGATCGGGTCAACGCCACTGCATGGGGCATCGCTCCACGGACATCTAGGTCTCGTGCAGTTACTCGTCAAGCATAATGCCAATGTGACAGCCCAAGACAAGGACGGATCTACTCCGCTGCAGTTGATCAATTTTCGCGAAGAATCACGTGAGCTGTCACGCTTCCCACGTTTCCAAAAAGGAAGGCGACCGGTAAATTGGTAGAGCTGTCAGAATAGCTGTCAGAATTTCAGACCCAGATAAATAAAGAGATCTTGGATTTTGATGTAAACAAAACAAACATAAAACATGTCCTAAGGAGAAAAAAGAAATCTTGGAATAATTAATGTGAGCAAAACGCGTTGTAAAAACACACATAAACAGCAGAGGAGAGGCTTTTCATCCTTTATAGCTGGTCATATAGCATAAAGGAAGGAACAGAAATAAGGTGTGTTGGTGTGGTGGTAATTGTGTTTGTAGTTCCATGTGTAACCTTTGGGGGCTCTGGGTTCAATTCCGTGTAGGGTAATATATTTTTGGTGCGCATATATATTATTTATTTGATGAATAGAAGTTAGAAAAAATGTTACCTGTTGCACCAGTTTGTTAGCCGCGAAAATTAATAATATATGCGGCATGAAGCGGTCCGATCATCGGGGCGGGGGAGTGCGGATACAAAATATTGCGCAAGTCGATTTTTCATTGAGAAGGTGGAACGGCCCGGCATCGCCGTGCATGTGCAAAAAACATATTGCCCAAACGCGGAATCGAACCCACAGAACCCCTCCTTCTCACACATGGAACTACAAGCATAACTACCACCACACCAACGCGCCTTATTTCTGTTTCTCCCTTTATGCTATATGACCAGCTATAAAGGATGAAAAGCCTTTCCTCTGCTGTTTATGTGTGTTTTTACAACGCGTTTTGCTTACATTAATTATTCCAAGATTTCTTTTTTCTCCTTAGGACATGTTTTATGTTTGTTTTGTTTACATCAAAATCCAAGATCTCTTTATTTATCTGGGTCTGAAATTCTGACAGCTATTCTGACAGCTCTACCAATTTACCGGTCGCCTTCCTTTTTGGAAACGTGGGAAGCGTGACAGCTCACGTGATTCTTCGCGAAAATTGATCAACTCTCCGCTGCATTGTGTGTCACGTTTGCGTAGGGGAGATGTGGATCTAGCACGGTTCCTCATTAAGCATGCTGGCGATGCGACATCCAAGGACAAACATGGGTTGACTGCACTAGATCTGGCAAGAGTAAAAGGTCATGTAGAACTTGTACAGTTCCTCGTCGAACATGGTGCCAAGGCCAGAGTCCTGCCCGCGTTGCAGATTCAGCAGCCCTGGATGAAATTCCGTCCCGGTACGAGGTGGTGGTACGTTGCAATTTTGTTTAGTCTGCCGTCGACTCCTCAGTCAAGGATAAAGTTGCTGATACCTGGGACTTCGCAGGCAGTCGCCGTACGGACATTCAGCGCCTGAGCGATCCACACACAGGGGGCTCGCGGCCCAGTTGGTCTGTTCAGACAATGTAGACTCATCTGATTTAGATTAGACAGACCCGGAGTCTTTTTTATTTGCCGTACTGTTTATCTTGGTCACTGTGGAACAATGAATTTTATCATTGTGCCCGAAAGCCGAGCGTCTTGAATAAAGGAGTAAATGGGAAGTATTACTTTTGTGTCAATCTAATTAACACAAGTATGTTGTCCCATTGAACCCTCACTTGTTGTGCTGCAGGTTATTTTAGATACGAAGTTGTATTTATACTTTGATAGTCAGTATAAACATGTGGTCCCCTGTGGGCACAGTGATCATACATTTTAGATATGAAGGGTACTTCAGACAGTGCTTGAACCAGGTGCGCAGAATGCTCTGAAGTAGGCTCATGGCCACTGGTGTTTAACTTGAAGTATGCAAAGTCCTCAGCACTGTGGTGTCTGATTGTGTGCGCGACGTCGCGGGGAACTACACTGCAGGTTTCGCAGCGGTTTCTCGCGGGACGTCCACAATGGGACAGACAGGCATCCTTCCCCTGTGTTGCTGAGGCGCAAGTACCTGCTTTCTGGTCAGTCTAGTAGGTGCCGGCTTATCCTAGAAGCCGAATGTTGGTTAGTGGTGAGACTCAATTCATTGAATGCCCTAACCTTGGAGCACTATTTTCTGTGGGGCGTTTGTAAAACCATCTAGGCTTCATCACGATGGACTAATTAGGTGAAGGGAGATAAGCGAGTCAAAGACGAAATGGGAAGAAGACAGACCTCTTGCCATCCATCAATTGAATATTCATCCATTCTGCACACGCCAGTTTGCTATCTGGAAGTGCGGCATGGTTCTCACATAGGATGATATTGATTTACTGTCCTGACTAAAAGTTACGTTGCTTGTGCGCCATGAGCGTCTCAGTTACCGATCTCCCCCCCTGCTCTTGAGCAAGCTTCTTTTTCCTTAAGTCATTTCTGCACAGCCTTACATCTTGTCAACGACATTGGTAAGGATGAGACGCAGCTGCTTCCTCTGCCAACGTGCAGGCCTTCCATCCATTTGCTATAATCTACGTTGAGAGCATGGGTCTCTGATATGGTCATTTCTCTTACTTGTTGAACAAGTACGCGTTGAAAAATGGGCCTAAAGGATTTAGTTGTCGCAATTGCACGGCACCACTCAGCAAGTCATTTTCCTTGACTACCTGACAAACTTTGCATGGAGGATGTGGGTTCAAATGCCAGTGTGGTGAGTGGGTGAGGTACATGAAAGCGGCACACACTTGTCTTTCTTGTATTTCGCAATTGTGTGTTGGGCAAACCGACAGGTAACTGCTGGTGCTTGTCAGTGATGTAGACCTAAATTCATCCTCCAAGTTGTCGAATTGGCAGGAAGTGAAGAGATTCAGCAATCAAGGTTAAACCAAAATTATGGAATCCAGCTCTTGTGCTTGCGCCTCGAAATTACCTGGAGGTGTTGTATTTACTTCCTATGTTTAACATGTACAGGAACAGTGGAGGGTTGGAGGCGTACGTTCAGGCAAATTTTATTGGATACTGCAGTCAGCTGTGCAAGGGAGCATACAAAGCCTCAGCACTCAGCCATGGTGGTGTTTGAACCGCAATTGTTGTCTCAATTGCCGAAAGGTCACTGAGAACCAAATGCGCCCGTCATGTGCGTGTTTGATTTTTTTTTTTTCAGCGCCACTACATATGTAATAAATATGTAATACTTACTCTGCCACGCGACGCGACTTTGCTTGGCGCCTCCGGGCAACTTGCAGCGCTGGCCAATTGCGTCGACGACGCCGCTTCTGCTATGAGCACCAGAGTTCGTCGTAAGTCGCGAAATCGGTTCAACCTCTTCCCGTTCCTTTTCTTGTCGCCACAACTACAGTGCTGGACAGCAAAAGTCAACAAGTTTCCTAGTGCTGGAACCAGAACTTTTTCAGAAAAATAGAGTTCAGAATTGTGATCAGGGGGGCTGAAAACGTCCAAAAACACCCTTTATGGGCTTTCCCGCGTATTTTTTGGGGTGGCTAACTATTGGGGTCAGGGTTTCAACATAATATCTAGTTTATAATGGCATCATTGCTTCTGGACCAACCCTCCGGTGTGATTTCTGCATATGGATGGCCCACTTGGCCACCTTCCCAGTCAAACTTGGTAAGCTGCCACATCAAGATGGTCTTTGGGTACATCTCTGTACAGTTGCTTGCACCATCCCCAGTACTGTATCCAGTAGTTAGCCAATGTATGGGAATAAATTAAATCAATGGGATTCAACTTGCAGTGGAATTTTGGGAGACAGTTTAACTATTTGTGATCAGGGTTATATTTATTTAAACTTTTCTTTCAATATTTTCGAAATAATAAAACTCTTAGAATCAGTTGAAGGCACTTCATTTCTCACGTGTTATCCGTTTAACTTATCAGTTATCATTGTTTTTTGATATTTTTGCGCCCATTGTCATGTCACATGGGAGCACCAGACTCATTATCACGTGGTTTGCCCCACCCTTATCAGATAGTTTTCACCCTTTTCAACATTGGCATTGGATTCACAAGGGCAAATGGTGTCGATTCATATACTTTTCAATTGATTAACCCTAACTTTAGGGTTGGCCAACTATCAAATTTTGCAAAAAGTAAAGTAGTATTTATTTTGTGTTTTGAACAAAAATACATCATTAATATTTTTTGTTGACTTTTGCTGTCCAGCACTGTACAGCTGACAAGTTCCGTGGCCTTGCGTGTAGACAATAGCTCAGAATATCCTCCTCCTTTCGAATCTCCAGGGCACTCCGGCTGGAACGCCCGAATATGTGCTTTGCACATTGAGCACCGGAAGCTGAGATTGTCTAGGTGACAGAGCTAGAGAGCTTTCCGCCTATCACGCCTTGTGGCCTAGATATGTTCTCACAGTATATGGTCCTTTGCTCGTTATTCCCCTGATGCAACTTGTCTTATCGTGTAGGAATCAACCGAACGGGCACTTTTGACCTGTCTCACACCTCCGAGACCACAAAGGACTTTATACAGGGCATTTCCATACGTAAGCTTCCGGGGATCCGCTCAGTGAGCCAGCGGTTGTTCAACATTGGACTTTATTGGAGTGAAGCTTCCTTCGGCGTTGCTTTGTATTATGTCGTATTTTGCACGTTCCATCTATTTGGCGCATGCCCAGACACATAGTGACATCTACAAGTATCGCGGTGTGCCATCATTACTGGATAAACAACCCAACTCGTGCTCGATTCCTCGAATAAGTACACTTGGATGTTACTTGAAACTTTCTCCAGCCTTGGGCGTGGGAGGTGAAGAAAAGCATAGCTTTGGATCAGAGAATTTTATGCGCATGATATAAATTTAAACATTTAAAATAAAACGTTCGGGGTTCCTTCAGCGGAACAAGTGAATTCAGAGATATCGTGGCCAAACTCGGAATCGACGCGAAAAGAGGGGGATTGACAGCCAGACTGCCAGGTTGTAATAACTTACAAAGCTCGAGACTAGCGAAACGCTGACCCGAGTCAAATCGTTCAATTCCTGGATCGACACAAAGGACGATTTACAAGGCCAGTGGGGGACTCCTTCAATCCAAATGGCCTTGCCCTTGACTCGTTGGATGCCGTGTCGCCGCCGCAAGAGTCGCGAAACGAAAGGTCAAAGGAAAGTGGGCGATGATGTAAGCGTGTGGCGTTTTCTTACGGTCGCTTTCAGTTCGCCATCAATAAATTAACAAAGGACGGTTCCGGATTTGGGGTTCCCTGCCACCCCTTTTTTGGAACGATTTTAATTTACATAAGCGAAAAAGTGTGAAAGAATTTTTTGTGCACGTGATGGCACACCGCAGGTGTGCCCAGGTAACACCCAAGGACCCGGTAAAACCCGGTGCCACATCACATCTCAAACGGGAAGGCACTCCCTTCTGCTTCGAAAATTTGCTTCCTCTGCCCA
>Ga0307510_10008438_pt1 | contig 12276 bp, 9 predicted proteins | sample 12_EM_MG_FD_207224 | JGI IMG/M metagenome (GOLD analysis project Ga0307510, IMG submission 207224) | Populus trichocarpa ectomycorrhiza microbial communities from riparian zone in the Pacific Northwest, United States - 12_EM | ecosystem: Host-associated > Plants > Roots > Unclassified | place...
CGTCACCGGCGGCTCGGCGCTCGGCATCACCGCCAACGAGGCGGCGATGGCGGCGCCGCCGCACCTGCAGGCGGCCTATGTGGTCGTGGCGCCGTTCGACGGTCTTCAGAACAGTTTCATGGGCGGCGTGCTCAAGGAGAAGGACACGGTCGGCTGGCTGAAGGGGCAGGGCGCGCCGGAAGATGTGCTCGATCGGCAACGTTCGCGAGTCACTGACGATGTGTCCTGGAACCGCACCGCCATGAGCACCAACCGCAAGTACATCAGGATCCCGATGTTCAACGTCGGCGGCTGGTACGACATCTTCAACCACGGCAACATTTCGAACTTCGAATATCTGCAGAACGAGGGCGCCAAGGGTGCGCGGGGCAACCAGAAGCTAATGATGGGCCCGTTCGGCCACGGGGAGCTTTCCGGCGACCTGGCCTACCCCGGCAGCGACCGCCTGAGCCTCGGCGGCGACCAGGAGATCCGCTGGTTCGACTACTGGCTGAAGGGCGTCGACAACGGCATCATGGACGAGCCGCCGGTCAGCTATTTCATGATGGGTCCGGCCCGGAAGGGCGCCTATTCGCCGATCAACGGGATACGCGCATCGGCCAACTGGCCGCCGGCCAATCGCGAGGTGCGTTACTACCTCACTCCCGACAAGTCGCTGGTCGCCAAGGCCCCGGCCGCCGCGGACGTGAAGGTCAGCTACCGCTACGATCCGGCCAATCCGGTTCCGACGGTGGGCGGCGCCAACCTCACCTTCGAGCGCGGCCCGATGGACCAGCGCGCCATCCCCGAGCGCGGCGACTACCTGCGCTTCAGGACCCCGGTGCTGGACAAGCCCCTGACCATCGCGGGCCCGGTGAAGGTCGAGCTCTATGGGGCCACCGACGGCCCCGACACCGACTTCATGGCCAAGCTCGTCGACGTCTATCCGGACGGCTACGAGGCGCTGGTGCTGGATGCGCCCATCCGCACCCGCTACCGGGGCGGCCGCATGCCGGACGACGTGAAGATGATGACCCCCGGCGCGCCGGAGCAGCTCACCATCGACCTCTGGTCCACGGCCATCACCTTCGAGAAGGGCCATCGGATCGAGCTGCACATCACCTCGTCCAACAGCCCGCGCTTCGAGGTGAACCCCAACACCGGCGAGGCGCCCGGCCAGCACAAACAGGCCCCGCGCGTGGCGATCAACAGCGTCTACATGGACGCGACCCATCCCTCGGCCCTGGTGCTGCCGGTGATCTATCCGGAGACGAAGTAACGCCGGCGCCTCGGGCGCTTGCGTCGGCTAACCGACGGCGTCGCTGCTTGGCATGTCCTATGCAGTGGTCGGGGACAGAGTTGATCCTGGCCGTGGGGGCGGCCACCGATGGTTCGAAAAACGCCCGCCGAGGCCGGCAAGGCCCAGGCGCTCGGCAGGGGGCTGAGGGCGATGTTCCGCGCCCTGGAGCAGCGCGCCTTGCCCGACCGCCTGCGCTCGGTCGTCGATCAGCTCGACGAGGGGGACGCCGCGCCGCCGCGCAAGCGCAGACGCAAGGACGGTTAGGCCCGTCCGGCGGTCGCGGTCTCCAGGGCCATGACGTCGGTGGCGTCGTCGGCGTCCATGATCTTCAGCAGGCGCGCGCGGGCCCGGTTGACCCGGCTCTTGATGGTGCCGAGCGCACAACCGCAGATCTCGGCGGCCTCTTCGTAGGATAGCCCCGCGGCGCCCACCAGGATCAGCGCCTCGCGGTGCTCGGGCGGCAGTTGCTGCAGGCCGGTCTGCAGCGCGCGCATCGCCACGCTCCAGTCCTGGGTGGCAGGCGACTTCAGCGCGCCGGCGTATTCGCCCTGCTCATCGCGCACCTCGCGGCGGCGGCGCAGGACGTGGGTGTAGTAGGTGTTGCGCAGGATCGTGAACATCCAGGCGCGCAGGTTGGTCCCGGGCTCGAACTTGTCTTTGTTGGTCCAGGCCTTGATCAGGGTGTCCTGCACAAGGTCGTCGGCGTCGGAGCCGTTGTGGCTGAGCGACCAGGCGAACGCCCGAAGCGCCGGAATCAAGGCGACAACTTCGTCTCGCCAACTCAAAACCACCGTCATGACGCCCTTTGCTGACCCCGCCCACAGGGTCGAATGACCGTGCCGCTCCCCGGCAGAGATTTGAACGCAACCTCCGGTTATCCGTTCCGGCGCGACGCCCGCGCGAAAATGTCGCACCCTGCGGAACTTCATTTCGGCCGCCCCGTTGGCGGTCAGGGAGCGAGTGCTTAGGTGTCTAGGCGCGCCGCAAACCGGTCCCTTAGGGGCCACGCCTTATGGGGACTGCATGGCCCGCTCCGACGATCCCACCGTCCGACCTGCGGCTGCGACCGTGCTCTCCTCGGCGGCGCGCGAGCGCTACCGAGCCGTGCGCCAGGCCAGCGAAGCGCTCACCCGCGCGCTGACGCCGGAAGACCAGCTCGCGCAGTCGATGCCGGACGCCAGCCCCACCAAATGGCACCTGGCCCACACCACCTGGTTCTTCGAGACCTTCATCGTCTTGCCCCGGGTCGCCGGCTACAAGCCCTTCGATCCGCGCTTCGGCTACCTCTTCAATTCCTACTACGAGGCGCTGGGCCCGCGGCAGCCGCGGCCGGAGCGGGGGCTCTTGACCCGCCCTTCGCAGGCCGACGTCATCGCCTACCGCCGCCACGTGGATGACGCCATGGACCGGCTGCTGGCTAAGGGTGACGGCGACTTCAAGGATCTGCTGGACCTGGGCCTGGCGCATGAGGAGCAGCATCAGGAGCTGATCCTGATGGACATCCTGCACCTCTTCGCCCAATCGCCGCTGAAGCCCGCCTACGCCCCGCCGCGCAGCGCGCTCGCCGGCCACACGCCCGATCCCCAGCGGTTCGTGGCCTTCGAGGGGGGCCTGGTCGAGATCGGCCATGGCGGCCCGGGCTTCGCCTTCGACAACGAGACGCCGCGCCACAAGGTCTGGCTGGAGCCCTTCGAACTCGCCGACCGGCTGGTGACCAATGCCGAGTGGCTGGCCTTCATGGCCGACGGCGGCTACGCGCGGCCCGAGCTCTGGCTGTCCGAAGGCTGGGCCCGCGCCCGCGATGAGGATTGGATCGCGCCGCTTTACTGGCAGGAGGCCGATGACGGCTGGCAGGCCATGACCCTGCACGGCCTGCGGCCCCTCGACCCCGCCGCCCCGGTCAGTCACCTAAGCTTCTATGAGGCCGAGGCCTACGCCGCCTGGGCCGGCGCGCGCCTGCCGACCGAGGCCGAGTGGGAGCATGCCGCGCAGGACCTGTCGGTGCAGGGCAATTTCCTGGGCTCCGGGCGGCTGGAGCCGGTCGCCCCGCCGCCCGGCGTGGGCCTTCGCCAGCTGTTCGGCGACCTCTGGGAGTGGACCCGCAGCGCCTATTCGCCCTATCCGGGGTTCCGGCCCGCGGCGGGCGCGGTGGGCGAGTACAACGGCAAGTTCATGGCCGGCCAATTCGTGCTGCGCGGCGGCGCCTGCGTGACGCCCCAGGGCCATGTGCGGGCGAGCTACCGCAACTTCTTCTATCCCCACCAGCGCTGGATGTTCTCCGGCCTGCGGCTCGCCCGCGACCTGGCCTCGGCCCGCGGCGCGCATTCGAGCGAGGAGAGCGACTTCGCCCGCGATGTACTGGAGGGCCTGGCCCGGCCGCAGAAGTCCGTGCCGCCGAAATATTTCTACGACGCCGAGGGCTCGCGGCTCTTCGAGGCGATCACCGAGCTTGCGGAATATTACCCGACCCGCACCGAGATCGCGCTTTTGCGGCGCACGGCCGGCGAGATCGCCGCGGTTATCGAACCGGGCGCGGCCCTGGTGGAATTCGGCAGCGGTGCCTCGACCAAGACCCGCATCCTGCTCGACGCCGCGCCGCAGATCGGCGTCTACGTCCCCATCGACATCAGCCAGTCGGCGCTGGACGCGGCGGCCGCCGCCATCCGGCGCGACTATCCGAAGCTGCCGGTGGCGCCGCTAACCAACGACTTCACAAATGCGTTGAATTTGCCGGCCAGCGTGCGCGGACGGCCGGTGACGGGCTTCTTCCCGGGCTCGACGATCGGCAACTTCACGCCCGACGAAGCCCACGCCTTCCTGGTGAGCGCGCGACGCCTGCTGGGCGAGGGCGCATCCTTCCTGGTGGGCATCGACCTGGTGAAGGCCGAGCGCACCCTGGTCGCGGCCTATGACGACAGCCTGGGGGTGACGGCCGCCTTCAACCGCAACCTGCTGGCCCGGATCAACCGCGAGCTGGGCGGTGATTTCGACCTCGACGGCTTCGTCCATCGCGCGCGTTGGAACGCCGTCGAGAGCCGGATGGAAATGCATCTGGAGAGCCTGCGCGATCAGCAGGTGACCATCGCCGGGCAGGCGTTTTCGTTCGCGGCAGGGGAAACCCTGCACACGGAAAATTCCTACAAATTCAAGCTGGATAGCTTTGCGACGCTCGCGCAAAAGGCGGGCTGGTCGCTGGAGCGCACTTGGTCCAGCGACGAGCCCGCCTTCGCGGTGGTCCTGCTCAGGGCCTGAGCGCCCCAAGCGCAAGGCCGATCCTAGAGGTCGCGGCCCCGGGTGCGGCCGCCGCCGCGGCTGGCTTCGCCGCCTTTGCGTCCGGCGGAGGCCGCCAGATCGCGGTCCTTGGCGAAACTGCGTTTCTCGCCCGGAACGCTCGCGCCGCCCTTGCGCGCGATTTCGCGACGCCGCTCGGGATTCATTGCGGCGAAACCTCGGCGGGCGCGGGGTTTACCGGTATCAACGCTTGGCATGGGGACTGCTCCTCGGTGGCCTCATAAGGGTTCCGTAGAGCTAACCAACGAGCAGCGGCCAAGGTTGCAGGCGGCATGACGACTTATTCGCGTCCGGGGGGCTTGATGCGGGCGAATCGGCCGTTCGCCACGACGGACAGGCCCCAAAAAACCGGGCCCGCGAAGCCGCAATACCTACAGCGGAAGCTGCACCCGGGCGGTCAGCCCGCCGCCTGTCCTGTTCAGCAAGGCGACGTCGCCGCCATGGCCGCGGGCGATGGAGCGCACCACCGCCAGGCCCAGGCCGATGCCGCCGGTCTGCCGGCTGCGCGAGGGCTCGCGGCGATAGAAGGGCTCGAACACCTTCTCGCTGTCGGATGGGGGGATGCCCGGGCCGTCGTCCTCGATCTCGACGAAGGCGTTGGCCTCGTCGCGGAACACCCGCGTGCGCGCCGTCCCGCCGAACTTCACGGCGTTCTCCAGCAGGTTGGAGAACAGGCGCCGCAGCGCCATCGGATCGCCCTCCAGCACCACCTTCTCGCCGGACTCCACCTCGGCGGCGGCCCCGGTCTCGGCCATCTCGTCGCAGAGGCTCTCCAGCAGGGACGACAGCTCCAGCGGCGTGCGTTCGCCCGGCCGGGTGGTGTCGCGCACGAAGTTCAGCGCCGCGGAGATCATCTCCTCCATCTGGTCGATGTCGGCGCTGATCTTGCCCCGTTGTTCCTCCGGCAGGCCCTCGATGCGGAACCGCAGGCGGGTCAGTGGCGTGCGCAGGTCATGGGCGATGGCGCCCACCATGGCGGTGCGGTCCTCGACGTAGCGGCGCAGGCGCTCCTGCATGTCGTTGAAGGCGCCCGCGGCGGCGCGGATTTCGCTGGGACCCTTCAGCACCAGCGGCTGGGCGCGGGGGTCGCGGCCGAGCCGTTCGGCGGCGTCGGCGAACAGCTTGATGGGCGCCGCCAGCCGGCGGGCGAAGATGTAGGCCACCGGCGCCATGGCGATGGCCGACAGCACGAACCACAGCGCGATACGCTGCTGCCAGGCGTTCAGGCCGAAGGCGGGTTGCGGCCTGACCACCGTCCACCGGCCGTCCGCGCCCTGGATCGCCACCTCGAACGGGGCCACCAGGAAATGCTCCTCGCGCACCCCCTCGCGGGCGATGCGGTCGCGGATGATCCGGAACACCCGCCGGTCGGCGAAGGGCCCGACGTTGGCGGCGATGCTCACCCGCTCGGGCGCGATGGCCAGGTCACGGGAGATCCGGGCGCGGATCTGCGGCGCCATGAGGCCTTCCATGGTGGGGCCTGGCGCATGCGCCTCGGTGCGCACCTCGAGCGGCCGTCGTTCGGTGAAGGTCGGCGGGGTCCCGCGGAACGTCTGCTCGATCTCGGTCAGCCGATAGAAATCGGGCAGGGGCGGGGGCAGGTTGAAGATCAGGAAGAGGCTGATGGCCTCGGCCGCCATCAGGGTCAGGCCGGTGAGCGTGATCAGCTGGACGAACAGCGACCCGGTCGGTCGTGCGCGCCGCGTTGCGCTCATGTGCGTTTCACCTTGGCGGTGAACATGTAGCCCTCGTTGCGGATCGTGCGGATCAGCTCGTGGCCGCCGCCGCCGTCGTCCAGCTTGCGCCGAAGCCGGCTGATCTGCACGTCGATGGCGCGGTCGAAGGCCTCGCTGTCGGGACCGCGGGCGAATTCCAGCAGCTGGTCGCGGGTCAGCACCCGTTGCGGTCGCTCCACGAAGGCGCGCAGCAGGGAAAACTCGCCGGACGACAGGTTCACCACCACGCCCTGCGGCGAGCGCAGTTCGCGGCGGACGAGGTCGAGGCGCCAACCCGCGAATTCGCAGCCCGCGCCCACGCCGCCGTTGCCCGAGCGCTGCTCGGCGCGCCTCAGCACCGCGCGCACCCGGGCCAGGAGCTCGCGCGGATTGCAGGGCTTGGCCAGGTAGTCGTCGGCGCCGAGCTCCAGGCCCACGATCCGGTCGGTGTCCTCGCCCATGGCCGACAGCATGATGATCGAAGGGCCGCCTTCGCCGGTGGCCAGGCGGCGGCAGATGGCCAGGCCGTCCTCGCCGGGCAGCATGACGTCCAGCACGATCAGGTCGACGGGCCCGCGCTCCAGCGCCTGCTCCATCTCCGAGGCGTCGCCGGCGGTCTCCACCTTGTAGCCGTGCTTGCCCAGGAAGTCGGAGACGACGTCGCGGATGCCGGGGTCGTCGTCGACCATCAGGATGCGGGCGCCCGCCGTGGTCATGTCAGTCTCGAGGTCCATGCCGCCAATGCTGCGGGCGGCGCGTAACAGGCCGATTTCGCGGCTGAAATCACCAGTTCACGCCCAGCGTCACTGCGCAAGGTTGTGGTCGGCGACGAAGGGATTGGTCAGCCGCTCCTGGCCGAAGGTGGACATCGGGCCATGGCCGGGCACGAAACGCACGTCGTCGCCCAGCGGCCACAGCCTGGTGGTGATCGCCTCGATCAGCTGGGCGTGGTTCCCTCTCGGGAAGTCGGTGCGCCCGATGGAGCCCTGGAACAAGACGTCGCCAACCTGCGCGAACCGCGCCTCGCGGTGGAAGAAGATCACGTGCCCGGGGGTGTGGCCGGGGCAGTGGTAGACCTCGAACTCGGTCTCCCCCAGCGTCACCCTGTCGCCGTTCTGCAGCCAGCGGTCGGGGACGAAGCTGCGCGCGCCTGGCATGCCCCATTTCGCCGCCGAGGCCTCGATCTGGTCGATCCAGAAGGCGTCGTCGGGGTGCGGGCCCTCGATGGGGACCCCGGTCGCCTCCTTCAGCGCCGCCGTGCCGCCGGCATGGTCGAGGTGGCCGTGGGTGATCCAGATCTTCTCGAGTGTCAGGTTCTGGCTCTTCAACGCCTCCAACAGCCGCGGGACCTCGCCGCCGGGATCGATGATCGCGGCCTTCAGCGTCTTGGCGCACCAGACGATTGTGCAATTTTGCTGCAGCGGCGTGACCGGAGCGATCATGGCGCGGATCGGGGGCGGAGGCGTTGGCGCGTTCATCCCCCCTATGATCGGGGCTCGGCGGCCAAATTGGAAGTGCGCGCCGTCCATTGCCCGCGCCTGCAAGCGCCGCTAGCGTCCCCCCAAAGCCCGGGCTTGGGCATTTGCATCGCGAAACGGGGACATGGCCGGAATGGCGAACGTCACAGGGTTAGCGCGCATCTTCCTGCGCAAATCTGTCGGACAGATTCAATCCGAACACGAGCATGGCGAGCTGAAGCGCTCGCTGGGGGCTCTCAACCTCGTGCTCCTGGGCATCGGCTGCATCATCGGCACGGGGATCTTCGTCCTGACGGGCCGCGCCTCGGCCCAGTTCGCCGGCCCCGGCATCATGATCTCCTTCGTCATCACCGGCACGCTCTGCGCCTTCGTGGCGCTCTGTTACGCCGAGCTCGCTTCCGCCCTGCCGGTTTCCGGCTCGGCCTATTCCTACACCTACGCCTCGATGGGCGAGGGCGCGGCCTGGGTCATGGGCCTCTTGCTGGTCCTCGAATACGGCCTGGCCGCCTCCACCGTCTCCGTGGGCTGGTCCGGCTATTTCGTCAGCCTGATGCACGACGTCGGGTGGAACATACCGGCCGCCTTGCAGGCCGCCCCAGGCGTGATCGTGAAGAACCACGAGGGCGTGGTCATCGGCACGGGCATGATGAACCTGCCGGCCATCGTGGTGATCGGCCTCGTCACCACACTGCTGGTCCGCGGCGTGACTGAGAGCGCGACCGTCAACAACATCGTCGTGGCGATCAAGGTGACGGTGGTCATCCTCTTCATCGTCATCGGCTTCAGATACGTCGACACCTCGCACTGGTCGCCGCTGATCCCGCATGAGATCCCGGCGCGTCCGCCCGGGACCGACATGAGCACCTGGGCCCAGCTCGGCCGCGCGCTCGGCGACGTCGTCACCGGCAACACCGACCACAAGTACGGCATCGGCGGCGTCATCCACGGCGCGGCGGTGATCTTCTTCGCCTACCTGGGCTTCGAGGCGGTCTCCACGGCCGGCGCCGAGGCCAAGAACCCGGGCAAGGACATGCCGATCGGCATCCTGGGCGCCCTGGTCATCTGCACCGTCCTCTACATCCTGACCTGCGCCGTGCTGGTGGGCATCGTGCCCTATGCGGAGCTCGACGTGCCCGCGCCGATCGCGCTGGCGGCCGACCGCATGGGGCTGCCGTGGTTCGCCTTCGTGGTGAAGATCGGGGCCATCGCCGGCCTCTCGTCGGTGATGCTGGTGCTGCTCTACGGCCAGACCCGGGTCTTCTACACCATGGCCCGCGACGGCTTGCTGCCGACCTCGCTGGCGACGGTCCACAAGACCTTCAAGACGCCGTGGATCAATACCATCATCGTCGGCATCGCGGCCATGTGCGCGGCGGGCTTCCTGTCGCTCGATGCGCTGTCGGACCTCTCGAACGTCGGCTCGCTCGCCGCCTTCGCGCTGGTCTGCATCACGGTGATCTATCTGCGCCGCACCGATCCCGGCCTGGCCCGACCCTTCCGCACGCCGCTCTTCCCGGTCGTGCCGATCCTGGGCGCGGTCATGTGCGCGATCCTGCTCATGAGCCTGATGTCGACGCCGGCGACGCGGAATTTCTTCCTGATCTACCTTGCCATCGGGATCGTGATCTATTTCGCCTACGGCATCCGCGCCTCCAAGCTCGGCCGGGGCATCCTGGTCATGGGCGCCGAGGGTGAGCCGCGCGAACTGCCGCACCGGGTGGGCGAAGAGCCTCCCGGCCAGGGCTAGGCGCTCACGGCGGCGCCATGCTGCCGATCCACGAGGCTCTGCCTGAGTTGAAGGCGGCGTTGGCGAGAGCCAGCGCCGCCGTTCTCGTTGCGCCACCCGGCGCCGGCAAGACCACGGTGGTCCCCCTGGAATTGCTCGCCGAGCCTTGGGTGGGTTCGGGCAAGATCATCGTGCTCGAGCCCCGCCGCCTCGCCGCCCGCGCCGCGGCCGAGCGCATGGCCCAGACCCTCGGCGAGCCGGTCGGCCAGACGGTCGGCTTCCGCGTGCGGATGCAATCCAGGATCTCGGCCGCCACCCGCATCGAGGTGGTCACCGAGGGCGTCTTCACCCGCATGATCCTGGGCGATCCCGAACTGGCCGGCGTGGCCTGCGTGATCTTCGACGAGTTCCACGAGCGCAGCCTCGACGCCGACCTTGGCCTGGCGCTGGCCCGCGACGCGCAAGGGCTGCTGCGCGAGGACCTGCGCATCCTGGTCATGTCCGCCACCCTGGACGGCGCCGCGGTCGCCCGCCTGCTCACCGGCGCGCCGGTGGTCGAGAGCCTCGGCCGCGCCCACCCCGTCGTCACCCACTACCTCGGCCGCGACGATCGCCTGCGCCTGGAAGACCGCGTGGTTCGTGCTGTTGAGCGCGCGCTGGCCGAGGAAACTGGCAGCGTGCTGGTCTTCCTCCCCGGCCAGGGTGAGATCGCCCGCACCGCCGAGCGCCTGGCCGAACGCGCCCGGCCCCACGTCGAGATCGCGCCGCTCTATGGCGCGCTCGATCCTCGCGACCAGGACCGCGCCATCGCCCCGGCGCCGCAGGGCAAGCGCAAGGTGGTGCTGGCCACCTCCATTGCCGAGACCAGCCTGACCATTGAGGGCGTCCGGGTGGTGATCGATAGCGGCCTGGCCCGCGTGCCGCGCTTCGACCCGGCCAGCGGCCTGACGCGGCTCGCCACCGTCCGCGTCAGCCGAGCCGCCGCCGACCAGCGCCGGGGCCGCGCCGGCCGCACCGAACCCGGCGTCTGCTACCGCCTTTGGGACGAGGCCGAGACCCGCGCGCTGCCCGCCTACGCCGACCCGGAGATCCTCGACGCCGACCTCTCCGGCCTGGCGCTGGACCTCGCCCGCTGGGGCGCCAAGGACGCCTCGGGCCTGGCCTTCCTCGACCCGCCGCCCGCCGCCGCCTTCGCCGAGGCCCGCGCCCTGCTGGTGCGCCTGGAGGCCCTGACCCCCGACGGCCTGCTGACCCCCCACGGCCGCGCGCTGGCCGACATCCCCCTGCCGCCGCGCCTGGCCCACATGGTGCTGAAGGCGGCGGCGACCGCCCAGGCGCCCCGCGCCGCGCGCATCGCGGCCCTGATCTCCGAGCGCAACCTCGGCGGCCGCGACGTCGACTTGCGCCACCGCCTGGAGAGCCTGGACCGCGACCGATCCCCACGCGCTCGCGACGCCAAGGCGCTGGCCGACCGCTGGGCCGCCGCGACGGGCCGGGCAGGGCGGGGCGAGGCGCTGTCCGATGGCCTGCTGCTGGCCTTCGCCTATCCGGAGCGCATTGCGCGGGCCCGCGGTCCCCAGGGCGAGTTCCAGCTGGTTGGCGGCCGCGGCGCCTTCGTCGAACCTACCGACGCGCTGGCCCGCGAGACCTGGCTGGCCGTGGCCGAGCTGGGCGGGGCCGAGCGCCGCGACCGCATCCTGCTGGCCGCGCCCCTGGAGGAGGCCGAACTGCTCACCGCCTTCTCGGGCCAGCTTGAGACCGAGGATCGCCTGGAGGAGAGCGGGGCAGGACGCCTGCGCGCCAAGCGCCTCACCCGGCTCGGCCGCCTGATGGTGAAGGAAGCCATCGACGAGACCCCCGACCCGGCGCTGATCGCCGCCGCGCTCGCCGACCGCGTCCGCGCCGAGGGGGCAGGCGTCCTGCCCTGGGGCGAGGCGGCCCAGACGCTTCGCCGCCGCGTGGCCTTCCTGCGCGCCGCCGATCCCGCCTGGCCGGACCTCTCCGACGCCGCCCTCCTCGCGACTCTCGACGACTGGCTCACACCGCTGCTCAGCGGCGTGCGGTCGCTCTCAGCCCTGAAGCCCGACGTGCTGGATGGCGCGTTGCGGACCCTGATCCCCTGGGACCTGCAGCGCCGTCTCGACACGCAGGCGCCCGCTCGCTGGACCGCGCCCACCGGCAACAGCTTCGCCATCGACTATGCGGCGGAGGGCGGCCCCCGCGTCGACGTCCGCGTGCAGGAGGTGTTCGGCATCGCCCAGCACCCGACCGTGGCGGGCGTGCCCATCACCATGTCGCTGCTCTCGCCCGGCCACCGCCCGATCCAGACCACCAAGAACCTGCCGGGCTTCTGGAAAGGCTCCTGGAAGGATGTCCGCGCCGACATGCGCGGCCGCTATCCCAAACACGTCTGGCCCGAAGACCCGGCGACGGCCGCCCCGACCGCCAGGGCCAAGCCGCGGGGGACGTGAGCGCAGTCCGATCAGGTTGATCTAACACCGCTCATCCCCGCGAAAGCGGGGACCCACGTGCTTTGTGTTTCCGAGCTTCAATCCTTTCGCCGACAGCCCTTTGAGACGCTGCAACGAAAAAAGCCTGGGTCCCCGCTTTCGCGGGGATGAGCGGAGTGTGCTAGTGAATTCCGCTAGGCTGCCTTCGCCACGTCGTTCGGGTGCTGGACGCGGAAGCCGATGGCCAGCCGGTTCCAGGCGTTGATCATGCCGATCAGCAGGGTCAGGTCGACCAGCTCTTTTTCGCTGAATTCCGCACGAACCGCCTCGTAGTCGG
>Ga0307510_10008439_pt1 | contig 12275 bp, 9 predicted proteins | sample 12_EM_MG_FD_207224 | JGI IMG/M metagenome (GOLD analysis project Ga0307510, IMG submission 207224) | Populus trichocarpa ectomycorrhiza microbial communities from riparian zone in the Pacific Northwest, United States - 12_EM | ecosystem: Host-associated > Plants > Roots > Unclassified | place...
CCTGTTGGACTTTCTCCAATGTCATAAAGTGGTGTACTTTTCCCTGATTCTATACTAGGCGTACCTTCATTTCTCGGGAGATCGCCCTGGGAGAATGGAAGGTCCTCCGCGTCGACAGGGTGGACACGGGCGTAATCATTAGACATCACTTCTGTTTAGTTATGGCAAATACTAAAGGGTATTGAGGGGAACTCGGGAAGTGGGGGAGGAGAAAGACGAGCCCGCTCAGGTGCATCCTGTTTTACTGTCACTATCACATCCACGTTTCGTGAAGTAGTCCTCGAGGCCGATATGAAAAATACAGATTATGAAATGCAGCCTGAGGGTGGTGGAAAGCTACCACACGAGGCAACCCTTTTCTGAGACACCCGGGCCGCGGCTTGGGTTCTGCGCACCTCAGATCTCGAAATTCACACGCCACGCTACCTTAATGGTCAGGGTGGTCCCTTCGAACTGTGAACTGTGAACTGTGATAAATTCGGCCAACTATACATAATACAGCTCAAGTAAGCAGCCCTAAACTACACTGCCTCGTGGGAAAACGATGGAACAGGAGAGCCCGACAGATCACGTGCTATTGACACTCAGTCTGGATTTCCGTCTACGAACCCAAGTCTTTTATTGTCAAAGACCCACGACTTTAGCATGCAAAAGCGACATATTACATTGTCCCGTCATTTGAGGACCGAGCCCTGGCTCGCAGGGAGACACTTTTCCCAATAAGGTCACGGCGTCGCCCCCAATCGTCTCCGAGTTAATGTCTTATTTCAGTGTCACATGTTTCAAGTCTATCGAGGCGGAGACGTAGTCAATTCACTAGGCCTCGAGAATAAAGATTGTATGTCCTGCCAAGACTGCCGTGCTGGGTATCGTTTCTGCCTGGTACATTTTATTCGATCTCTCACCGCCGTCATGTTATCCTGGGTGCATCAATGCACTAGTACTGCATTGGTCACCGCATTTTGAATTGGCGTTCGTCGCTCTTGGGACAATAGTTGATGAGATGGGTCTTTGTACTCTTCTTCAATGGGCGTGGACCACGCATAAGGCACATGACCGTTGCAACACAACAGCATCCGGCATTCTCTGTGACTGTGGAATTGTCATCGAACGCAGGCGGCAAAGACGCCACATGAATTCGGCGTAGTAGCCGTGAAAATCAAAGTTGGAAATCGGCGGAGGGTAAGGCCCGTGAAATCGTGAGTGCTGTCGCATGAGGTCAGAGACGACGAAATATAGAATAAATGATTTCCAGGGTATACAAGGGGTTCAGGTAAAGTATCAGTGGGATTCAGGAAATCCGTCCTCGGATTACACCATAAAGCAAAGTAGAAATGTAGCGTTGTGGCGTGAAAGTTGTGTTTCACCGCTGTACAGCGGAGCCTATGCGACGCTTCATCCATCATAGTGATCGAAGAAGATAGGTAATAAACCTTTACCTTCGCATAATACTCGTCATACCTTGCCTCATGAACTTGACGCTTGTGGTTGTTGCCTGGCAGTAGAAAGAAATCCTTGGAACATTTTGCGCAATTTCTCCAGTACATCGTCACGAGCTTCATGATCGCCCCCTTCTACTCGCCGAATGAGGGAAGAAAGCTGGTTCACAAAGGTTTCTCTATGAAAGGCCTTCGGACTTCCCGAGTTCATGAGAATCGCAAGTGTTTCAGTGAAAGAGGTTGCTTGAATGATTGGGAGGTCCCCCATTTGGTCTGAAAGGACACCATAAACAAAGGAGTCAACGTTCATGTTGTCCACCGCGGTGCGGTTGTCGAGTTGGTTATATATGATGTTTGACGGCTTGCCCATCACGTCCTGTAACCAAGCCAACTCCGACTGCTCTAATGAGGGTTTGCGTAGGAGGTGTCTGGCGAGCAATGCGCAAATGGAGCGAGCAGTAACGCGTATGGCAGGGTTCCCATCGACCAAGAGCGGTCGCATAAGGCTTATATTTGCAAAGCTTATTCGTAGGCCATTCAGTAGATCTTGGGATTGCGAGACTGCGCCAGGGACGATCGAGGCTTGAATAATATGGTGGACGGCGTTCAAACATACCGAAAGGCGGTGCTTGCGCATATTCTCGTCGAGTCCACCGGCGCCTGGTACACAACTTCGCATAAGGGAGGAGAGGTGTTCGCGGAACGTAACTTTTCCGTGTTCAAAAGGGTTTCCCAGGAGCTGTACGATTGTATCTCGCGGCAAGCAGGCCACGAAACTCTCGATCTTGCTTTTTTCAGCTAAGGCCGGCAATTGAAATAGCCAAGTGAGCGCCTTGACGTCTATGTCCCGAGATGCCAGCAAGGCATCCTTGACAACGCTTCCCCGAAAACCATCGCCGAGACGCTCCTTATGCCTGGAGAGGTCATTTTCGATACGGTCCAGCCACTCGGTGAGCTTTTTCTGTCTCCATGACAGGACCTCTCCTAAATTATACGGAACCAGAACGGCATGAAGTCGCTTCAAGATCACTTGAAGAAAGACCTCCACGAGAGAGGCGAAAGCGTGCCATAGATACCAAAATATGTCGGACATCGGGGTGTGATACGGGCAAATGTGGTGGAGGCAAGGAAGGATGGTCAAAATGAAGTACAGCACTCCAAAGAGTACGACGAACACCAAAACGATGATCGCTACCGTCTTGAAGATCGTGAAAAAGAATATCACCAGGCCGATGTTGAATAGGAACACCGAGAGGTGGAGGAGTGTCGGCGCAATTTCGACTGCATAGTGGATGGCATATATGACGGTGCCGTGGAATAAAAACGAACGGACGCGTGCGCGCTCGCTCGGCAAGCTCGGAATTTGGGGAAGGTGGAGATATCTGCGTGCCCACTGTTGCGTCAAGGTTGCAAGTAGGGCAGATGTAGTGCTAAGCACAAGACTCAGCAACCATATACTGTTTACGCAGATAACGGAGACGGTAGGGGAGAATGGCGGGTCTGGTTGCGGTTGGATGCTGGTACCATTCGCTAAACCAGTAATCTGATTGGATAATTGACGGAGGAGAAATACGGTCTGGTTGCCAGAATCGGGGGATAACATTTTGTAGCTTTCGATGATAAAGGCACCGACGACGGCAGAGAAAATAGCGGTCTTCCAATATGTTATTGTGACAAGTGGAACTAGCAAATGAGCACTCACGAATGTCAGGACCCCATTCGCATCCTCTTTCCATGTCTCGGTGAGTGTTTCGTCATATTCTTTGACATCTTTCAGATATTCGGACCACATCTTGTTCACCGAATCCTCTTGAACTATTGCCGAAGTTATGAAGTGATATTTTATTCTCCGTTCCCAGGCGCACCTTCATTGCTTGTGGAACCTTCCTGGGGGGGTTCAAATATCCCATTGAGGTGTGTATAAGCCTCAGACATTCACGTCGACTATGGCAAATGCTAAGGGAGAGGGGGGAATGGAGGACAAGCACGCTCAGGCGCGTGGTTACTATCAGTCCTCGAGGCTGACATGATGGGAATTAGGCGTGGCAAGTTTTGATACTACTGCCGTGGTAAGCGAACCAACACGTAAAAAAAATTAAGGTCATGACCCCAGCAAGGCCAATCGTTTCCCACGATCACGATGTGAACAAGTCAACCACCCACAGCCTGAGGCACGTCTACCCAAGCTCAATGTTGACCCACAGGTGTGTAGGTCACCTGTCCTTATAATACCATTGATCAGAAGTCCTAATTTCAGGTCATTTCACCCTTTCATGGAGCGTGCCCGAAAGTGGAGGTTGTGTTGGGAGGATCCATTAAGATGCAACGGCCAATGACACGAGACCAATGAACCCGACCACAATGTCCCCTCTGCTCCAGGGAGCGGTCCCGAAGACCTATTGAAATACGTGCATTCTATTGCTGGATGTCTATGACGGGTTTTCAACCCCAGTAGGGGCGATGTTCGCAATGTGGCTTATCCCGGATGTTTAGTCCAATTTTAAATACACCGGCAATCACTACTTTTGGTGTCAGTGTCGTAATGACCAAGCTACTCAGTACTATTCCAAGGCTGCCTCAGATCTTGTCATATTCAGGTAATACGGCCATGGCACTTGATGTCATCAAATACGACATGACGTGTACCGTCGTACTGCCGAGGACACGACCATATTAACTAGGCTGATGTTTTGCGATTTTCCTTAAGGCGTAGATTTGCTCTTCAGTCGATTCTGTGAGGTAGGCATGCCGTCTGCGCTCGGAATGAGCACTGCGGATCGCCCGCTACACTGGCCCAAACCACGACGTTATTTGCTGCTTCTCAACCACTCCTAACTAGGCCTAAGTCGTCGCCCTCGTCGCCCCGACAACGCAACGCACCTTTCTCCCTCTCCATGAAGCCCGCCTGGATTCCTCCTTCAGTTTCTGTTGAAACGTTGGACATCCTATCCTTGCACCCCGCCTCACCCAGTTTCATCTTCAAGTTTACTGCGTTATTTGACTTGCATTGTACCTCACTTTGACCATCCGTCTTTCTATCCCTCGTCGCTGCCTTGCTTTCTATTATTCCCTCCATCTCTCTTTGTGCTACGCCCCCGAGGACATAGCAAAAAGAGCGGTACCTTTGCTCTTTTCTTGATACGCACTGCCCCTTGTCCATTCCGCGTCCCTCATCTCGCACTTTCTGAGCCGGCCGATTAAATCCTCGGTCATGGTCATGCTCTGTTTCTTAGTCGCTTTTGTCGTTCCCCCCTGCGTGGTTGTCGTCGCCAGCATTCTCTTTCGCGTTTTCTCCTAGATCACTCACAACCCCTTGCTAGACAGATTGATTACATTACATTCTAGCGATGCCTTGGTAGATTGGAATCGGGCCACCTTATGAGGACCTGAAAGGCCTCGTTGGGGGCTGGCCATCAGACGGCACCCTCTCCTCCATTTTTACTGCGTGATTCCTTCCGAAGCTCTTCTTCGCTTTCTTTCTACCTGACTCGACTCCTCGACGACAAACCGAGTCACCGTATCGTCTCGCGTCTTGAACTCTTCGCACTGATCCCTTTTTCATGTCTGTCTCCGAACCTGGTGAGTACCTTCCCCGCTGATACGACTATGACCACTCACCTCAGTCGAGGAACATTAGTTTCTTCCTCCTCATCCTCTACCCCTTTTCTCATCCCCTCTCCCTGCCTCAACCCGTGGGTGCGACTCCCTTCACGCTTACAATTCTCGGGGGACGTTCCTTGTCTGTGAGAGGGGGATATCACACGCCACACGATACCATATGATGACGCCCCCGAGCTTCAGATCACAGTACCCAGGTTTCTTATTTTTTAGACAGTGGCGAAGGACGAATGTGGGACATCTTGGGCCGCATTTGACATGGGAAGATGAAATCAGCCAACCCGCACGGGGACGGTGTGTGTATACTAACTGGTCGATGGAATTGTGCATGGGTGCTTCGCACGGTATCTTCCGACCAGCGTCCCAGGCCACGGGAACACGGGAACTACGCTATGAAATTGTAATCTGAAGGAAAGTTCACACTGCCAGTGAGTTACGCTGACTACTTGTCGGCCCAAAGGTGGGTCGAAAGGTGCAACAGAATGTGCCCAAGCGCCACTTAGCACAGAACAACTTTCGCATGGGCCGCTTAGCAGATCCACCGTCTTTTCTTGCGAACGAAATAACTAAACCTACACCTTCCTCATCTCGACCAATGTGAGCCAGATCCCGTTGATGCAGGCCGTGTCAATCGTAGACAAAAGTCCAGGACCCCAAATTTAATAAGACCCAAAGCAGTATGCGTGCCAGTGGGAATAAACGCGCTGCAAAACTGGGTGAGTTTCCGGGGTCAGTGTATTGCACCTGAGAGTGCAGCCGACCTCGAGGCTGCAACGCCGATCAAATTGATACCCTTGCACGCTTCACGCCCTCATCGAAGCGCGGCCGCGTTAATGATGAGGGACTCCCTAATACATCACGGAGCTCATCGTGTTCTCTACTGTGGCGCCACTATCAATGGGCGCACCAAATTTTCTTTTGACACACTGACACCCACATACACCCAAGAACCATCAGTAGTCCGGTTGGGGCGCGCTTGGAACCTGATCGGTGCCTCAAGGTGATGAATGCTTTACGCCTATGTGCCCGTAACATCTGTGACTCAGCTCGATCACTGTAACACCGGACCGCTGGGATATGCGTGTCCAATAGTCGAAAGGATGTCACCCAACATGTCGCAGTTTGCACTAGTAACGGTCCTGTAACTCGCTAAATGCTGTAGCAGTAGCCAAGCAGACCTCAATCTGGTTAGGATCATGGTGGCTGTGCCAAGGCGTCGATAAGTTAAGATGCGTGCCAGCTGGTGGCTGGGCGGCAGATGTCGCGTCGCAAGTGCCAGACGCGGACATGTATAAGGAAGCCCCAGTGATTGTCTAAAGGGAAAGAAGTAACTCCTCTCCACAGTCACAGAACGCGCGGGAAACGTTTGGTCTGGGACCCTGGTGCGGATAATTAAGTCACCCGCAGACACGTGTTCTCAGATGATAGCGCAATGGCCGATCGCGGACGAGGTCTTACGCTGGGGTGGTAGTGATGGCCCACCGATAAGTTGAGTTGTGGCTTTACAGGGTTTGGTCAACAAATAATGGACGCGTGGACAACAAGGTTCTGTGATAGCCCGGTCGAAGCCGAATATCACCTTGTGGCGACAATGTGTTTTAATCCTGGTTATCGATAGCGCGGATCTATATGGGAACATAGTGATGACCACAGAGCGGTGAAGTCGCCGCCTGCGAGGAAAAGGTTAGTATGGTTAGTATGGCCGCTGCACCCGAGGCGTCATCGTGGCAGAAATTTTTGAATTTAAACGTATCGTACAACATCCCCCTCCATCCTTGGGGAAGCTCTTTTCTAATGCCGTAGAGTGAGAGTATGTGTTACAGTGTGGTCCAATTCCTTTCCCGCTGCACGCTTGGGGATTGTGATTGAGAACATTTTGAACAGAAGTGATGAAGGGATGTTACTTTTCTTTATTGTCTTTTGTGGGAAGAGACCCCGTGACTTGATCGGTGGGGGTGGTATGAGGTCTGTGGGTCCGGGGTAGAACCAGGGATATCGCAAATCCTGCGTAGTCTTCCAACTACCTCGCGGAGGCGGTTATCCTGTTCATCTGCCCGTTGGATGAAAGCGGTGACCCCTCCTTCAAGAGTGAGCCTATGGAAGACAATCTCCGAGGTTCTTCCTCCGTTCGAAAGAATTGTCAGGGTTTCCACGAAGGTTGTAGCTTGATTGATAGGGGGGTCGTCGGTCTGACGGGAAAGGACGCCATAAATGTATGCATCAAGGTTCATAGAGTCGAGAGTGGGAAGATTATTGAGTGCGTTGTATATTGTATTTGACGGCTTCCCGATCACGTCCTGTAGCCATGCCAGTTCTGACTGTTCCAGTGGAAATTTGCGCAGAAGGCGTCTCGCAAGGAGCGCGCAAATTGAGCGGGAGACGAGGCGGATGGAAGGGTCGGTGTCAGTCCAGAGCCCGCGCATGAAACCGATATTTGCAAAGTTAGTCCGGATGTCATTAAGGACGGATTCCGACGGAGAATCACCACCGCGGACGCTAGATGGCTTGACAACGTTGAGGACGGCATTAAGACATATCAAGAGCCGACGCCTGCGCGTGACCTCGTCGAGTCCGGCTGTGCCTGGGGCGCAACTTCGTAGAAGGGTGAGGAGATAATCACGGAAAATGACCCTTCCCGACTCTACGGGGCCACTCATAAGCTGGGCGATTGTGCCACCTGGGATGCGGGATATGAGTCCTTGGACCTTGCTCTTTTCAGCCAGCATGGGCACTTTGAAAAGCCAATTAATCGCCTTGAGATCCACCCCTACGGGGGCGTCCAATGCTGCTTGGACAATGCCTCCCCGAAAACCGTGCTTGAGATACTTCCCATACTTCGCAGTGGAGCTGTCGATAGTTTCCAGTAACTGTGTGAGAATGCGTTGTCTGGATGTCGACACCTCGCCTAAATTATACGGCACAAAGCAGTAATGAAGCTGCCTCAGGAGTCCACGGAGGCAGAGGGTTACAGAGATGAGGATCGTGTGCCAAAGGTACCAACACACAGCGGAAAATGGGGTGCGATATGGACAACGATGGTCGATGCAAGGAAGGATGGTCAGCATAAGATATACCAGTCCAAAAATGCCGAGGGCGATGGAGACGACGATGGCGATGGTTTTGTAAACCGTGAAAAAGAATATTACTAAGCCGGAGAAAAATAGGAAAACGGAGACATGAAGGAGTGTCGGGGGCACCTCAACGGCATTGAGCATGCCGTAACTGTGGGCGCCAAAGAATAAAAACGAACGGACGCGCGCTTGCTCACGTGGCGAGTTCGGAATCTGGGGTAATTGGAGGTATCTGCGTGCCCACTGCTGTACCATGGTCGTAGAGAGGGCAGACATGACGCTGAGTACAAAGCTTAGCAGCCAGATTGCGTTGACCCAGACGATGGGAGTACTAGGAGGGGAGGAAGAAAAGGCCTGTGGTAGGACGGATGTGCCATTCGCAAGACCGGCAAGCTGCTGCGAGATTTGCGAAAGGTAAAACGAGTTCCTGTCCCCAGAATCAGGGGTCAACTTTTTATAGCTTTCGATGAGGAAGGCGGCGATGGTTAAGGAGAAAAGGCCGGTCTTTCGACTTGTCACTACAATGAATGTCCTGAATCAGTGGACTACGACTTACAAACACTAGGAAACTTTTTGCGTCCTCCTTCCAGGCGTCAGTCATAATTTTGTCATATTCTCCGGCCTCCTTCATATATGCAGACCACATCGTATTAGTCGAGTCTTCTTGGGCTGTAGGATAATGAATCGTGAGGGAGCGTAGAACGCACTCTTTCTAGACATACCTTCACCAGTAGTGGAGCCTCCAAGGGAGCTAGAGAAGCGCTCTCTACGTTGTGATGAGCCAGCCATTTCTTCCTGACTGCACTCGGTCGCCTATAGGAAGGGAGGGACGAGCTCACCTTGACACTTGTTGGCACAGTTAAATACCCTCATTGACGTCCTTCCACTAGTCACGGGTTCGATGTAAAATGACCCACAAGGCAGGAAATAGTCCCCGAGGGTCTCCAACTAATGACGGCGAACTTCTGGACTCTCCGAAGAGGCTATAGGATTTTGTCAACGGCGCTATGCATTCTGAGGTAAACTAGAGCATATCTGTTGTCAGAGACCTTAATTTCGGGAACTGTCATGTGTTGGGTCAGACAATGAAAACGTAAAAGGCGTTGTGAGTCCGGATCCATGATACGGTGCCACACGCGGTACACACGAGGTAACTTACTTCACTTCATGCATATCACGGCAAATTCCGTTCATGCACCAATGAACCTTGCCGTCTTCGCGGGGGATCCGCAAAGAGTAAGGCAAAAACGTCGCGCACACCGTGTTCTAGAAACACAAAACGCTGCTACTACAGCATGATTTTACTCGTGGGTATCTAGTGATCGCGTTAGACGCTCTGCGCTCATCCATTTCGAGACTTGCGTCTCAGTCATTACAACAGCTCTATCAGGTAGAAGCCCCTCGTAGTCATGGCCGTTGACCGCTTGATCACTTGATCACTCAAAATTTGTTGAATTTCTGCAGGGTATATACGGCTAGTAAAATTTCAAATGAAGCCGCCATGACCGGATGGTGAGGCATACGAAACCCTCATCTCGGGTGTCCCCAGCCATCGATGACTCGCTGCCGTGGCCATGCGGGGGTGTTGGAGCTGGAGGGCCAGCGAAAGCTGCCTCCTCGTGATTTCAATTGGTGCAACACCGAGCCCTAGTTTCACTTCTGTTGTAGCTGGTGCGTAGCAGAGACCGAGTGACACCTGGGCGATTTCGTGGGAATGGCTCTTCTGAAACTAAAGACAGCGCACTGGCTCAACACGAGGGAGGTTGTTCCTTCATCATGAATGAGATGGAGCCGGAAACCATGAGGCACTCTGTAAATGCGAGAACTTACAGCCACGATGTATAGGTAATATGTTGTAAAAAGTGAGAGGAGATGTGGGGCCACACCTACGCATTCTAAAGCAAGTTCAAAATCTGCGTCTGACAGGGCAAAGCACAGAAAGAAATGACACACTTCGTGTAGGATACAAACTTCTTTGGACAGATGGAATGGAACACCGTAAGATGACAGGGGCAGATGGGCCAACGGCGCTATAGGGAATATCTCATAGGAAGGGGACCAAACCCAAAACCCAAAACTACGGCACCTTGGAGAGGTGCACTCGGAGCGGAGATTAAACCCCACACGTGATCGCGGGGTCGCAAGTGTGTGGGATGCCCGGACCGGCGCAGGGGTTATTAGTGTATCATCGATCATCTCCATCAAGATCAGAACGCGCACACTACACCCATTGATGGAGTGTTAACATGCAGGGACGCTGAAGACATCCCAGATATATCCTCAATGGGGATTATATTATCAACTTTCGCGGCTATGTGAAGGTCAAAGCCGTCACGTCCACATAAACAATCAGTGGGTAGAGGGAGCCTGAGCGCCGTGCTGACCTACACGACTCACTGGCACGCGTCGAGCCCGATCGGTGCCGTCAAAGCCTAATGTCGTTGTCTCTGTACAGTACCGGAGACGCCCATCTGCGATCTGTTCCCGGAATCGCGTCACCCTAATCCTCCAACAGCCTTCCTGCATGCAAAACACGTGTACCCGAGTTTCAGCTTGCCATTGACCGCGAGATAAAAGCCTTGGGGTAAAAGGCGGACAGAAACGGAGGGGGACCGGCGGCGACATACAAGAAATCCGGTACTAGTTCATGCCCCAGGGCTGGAGTTGTCGGCATGAAGTAATCCTATTACGACAGTAGGACGGAGATATAGTTGCGGTAATCGGTTAGTAGCTGTTCGAATTGATCGCTTCATACGTGTTGGAGCTCAGAAACTGCGTACGGCGAACCGCTGAGGAGCTATCGTTTCCGATCACTGCGAATCGTGCTCGGTGTTGAAATCAGAAATCGAGCTCACCCGGTTTCAAGTTGCGCGTACGTAGATCACCCCGAAACGTTATACGACCTGTTTAGTGTCCTCGGACATGGAGTTGCGTGGGTACCCTGTTACTATGGTGACACTGGTGAGGCCTTGCGCGCGTTGCTTGATTGCTTCGGAGTGACCCTTGCTTTCGCTTGCCTTGGCCCCGCATGAACCATACAAACAGTACTGATACTATTATTAAGGCCTACGTAGAAATAGCGCTCCTAGTTCACTGGCCTTTCATAATGTAACTTCGTCGGGCTTTCCTGATTTTGAGACTACCACCGTTAAGAGGCAAGTATTGTCATACAAGATGTGATCGCAGCCTTTGAAATACAGAATACCTGCTAGTAGGGACCAAAAAACATGTGCTTCTGTTCATGTACTCCAGCTTCCATCCTAAAAAAATTGATGTACACGACAAATTATCTCTGTATAGAGCACTGTACATGGGGGGAGACATGTTGATGCACTATGAGAGAAAATTGGCTGCCAAGAAGCCAGTCATTCGATGGATGGCATCGCAGGAGTTGGACTCGGAGCTGAAACTGACTCGGAACTCCCCGATGTTTCGCCCACAATATATCTCATCGAGTACACACCGTCTCAACGCCAGATGTTTCGCCCAGGGTGGCACATTCATCTAAGGTATTTGTAGGTTTTTCACGAAGGAGTGAGTAGGTTTATTCACGAGAAGCCACGGTGATCTGGTGCGATAGTCAGGAAATTTTGACATAGCCTACTCATAGGCCTGTCATGGCCACCTGTATAATGGAATTGAGAGAAAGAGTAGACGAATTTTATTCGCTGAGTAGAACTCAAACGGTAAAGAGAATGCTGGGTATTAGTTGGAAAGGGCTTTACTCGCAAGAGCAAGGAAGCAGTGCCGGAAGCTGAAATAGAAACTACTTGCAGAGTATCATGGGCAACTCTCATTTGCCTTCGGCTACTGCCAAAGTGCGCACGAGGCACTGCAGACGAGGGGAAGGGTCTGATGCAAAGTGTAGGGGCTGGGATGCTTGATAGGAGTAATGGCGAGGTGGGTGGACGACTCCGAGGGGAAGATCAATGAGGAGTGTGCAGAGGCGGTGCACGCAGAGTGGGGATCAAGGGCAAGGGTGATGACAGGGTGAATGGTGGAGGCAGTGGTCACAGGAGAGCGGATGCGACAGGGAAGGGAGAGGGGACCTAGACAGGCTAGCATGGACGGACACAAGGGGACAGCGGCAGGAGGGGACGTGGAGTCAAGGAAGAACACGCCGGACACGTTTGGTGTTCGCAGGGAT
>Ga0307510_10008440_pt1 | contig 12275 bp, 4 predicted proteins | sample 12_EM_MG_FD_207224 | JGI IMG/M metagenome (GOLD analysis project Ga0307510, IMG submission 207224) | Populus trichocarpa ectomycorrhiza microbial communities from riparian zone in the Pacific Northwest, United States - 12_EM | ecosystem: Host-associated > Plants > Roots > Unclassified | place...
AAATCATTAATAAGTGCATTAAACCTCTATCTTCCATAATTTTATTACATTTCTAATTTCATCAGTGGCTTAAAGGAGGATGTCAAACCTATGCTTAAGATCTTGAGACCAACAACCTTGCTGTAACTTTTGAACAAGCAAAGTGGCAGGAGGGATTTAACAATGCTATGAAAAAAAAAATTTGTTTAAAGATCCAATCATCCTTTCAACTTGGGAAGAACATCAGATAACTTTCCATTTAAAACCCTTAATCAATTCAAGCATGAAACACCACAAGGCATGAAGCATGCTCTTGATACCCTATATGAACAAAGAAGAAAACTTAGTATTTGTTTTAAATATAGAGACAAGTATATGCCTGATCACAAATGTAATGTTAAAGGATTATATATGATAACAGAAAAAAAAGGAAGAATCTTTAGATGTAAAGGAGGAAAACATAAGTGATGAACACAAGTGGCCATAATAATATTGAAGAATATAGATTGTCACTAAATGTGTTGGCTGATAGCTATGCCAACAACACAATGAGGATAAAAAAAGGGTTTTTAGGGTGAATATTTAATCATCCTAATTGATAGTGGCAACATCCACAATTTGATAAATGAGCTGGTGATTAAGAGAATGGAGGCTACAATTTTGAAGACTATGGTGTTGGAAGTAATAGTAGCAAATGACAATGTAATGCTATGTGATGCAAAAAGCCTTAGATTCACATGGTTTATGTAAAATTATGAATTTAAGGCTGATTTGAGAATACTTAAACTTGGGGGTTGTGGTGTAGTGTTAGGAGTCAACTAGATGAGGGTATATTCACCATCCTATTGGTTTTATCAAAATAATGCTTTTATTTAGGAAGAAGGGTAGAATGATAGAATTAAGAGACATTTTAGAAGAAGCAAAACTATAAATAGTTTATATGACTAAGGTGCATAAGAGTCTAAATGATGGAATCAATGGTTATATTAGCTAGTTCTTCTCTATAGAAACTTTGAGTGAGTTTCCATAGCAGGAGTATAATATAAAAATAAAAACTATACTAGAAGAATATTAGGAGGTTTTTGAAGAGCCAACATTGTTTCCACCAATAAGGGTAGTGGATCATAAAATTCTATTAATTCCAAGGGCTAAGCCAGTAAACATTAGACTTTGTAGAAGTTCATTAATCCATAAAAAGATTGAAAAATTGGTAAAAGAGAGGTTGTAAAATGGAGTAATTTAACCTGGTTGCATTCCTTATGCCTCACCTGTGTTGGTAAAAAAAAGGATAACTAATTGAGATTTTGCATTGATTATAGAAGAGTTAATTATCTCACTATAAAGAATAAATTTTCAATTCTATTAACTGATGAGTTATTGGATGAGATGTATCGTTCTCAGATTTATTCCAAACTAGATTTAACATCCAGTTACCATCAAGTAAGAATGTATGATGGAGACATTAAGAAGACTGTTTTCAAAACTCACTAGAGCTACTATGAATTCAGAGTGATACTGTTTGGATTAACAAATGCACTAGCTACCTTCCAACCTTTGATGAATCAGGTTCTGAAACCATTTTTGAGGAAGTTTGTGCTTATGTTTTTCAATGATATGTTGATATACAGTTCCACCTTGGAACTCCATGTGCATTATATGAGGAAGGTATTAGAAGTTCTGAGGAGCAACCACTTGTATGCTAAAAGGTCTAAACTCTCTTTATGTGAGAAGTAAGTGGAGTACTTAGGGCATATTATCTTAGCAGATGAAATTTCCACAAATCCAAACAAGATAGAGGCAATATGAAGGTGGCCTATTCCTAGTTCAGTCAAAGAATTATAAGGATTCCTTGGCCTAACAAGGTACTATAGGAAGTTTATCAAGGGTTTGGGTATCATTAGTAAACCTTTGAATGAATTACTTAAAAATAATCAATTTAAGTGGAATGAAAAGGCTAAAGTAGCTTTCAATCAACTTAAAAAGGCATTGTATACTACTCCTATGCTGCATTACCAAACTTTCATAGTATATTTATATTGGAGATAGATACCTGCTTAGTAGGATTGAGAGCTATTTTGAGTTAAAATGGAAAACCATAAGCCTTCCTTAGTAAGGCTTTGGGTCCTATACACTAGGGACTTTTAATTTATAAAAAGAAGTACATGGCAATCCTAATGGTTGTGGAGAAATGGAGGCACTACTTGGAATATAAGAAAAAACAATTCATTATAAGAACTAATCATGAGAGCCTCAAATATCTACTAGATCAGAAAAATATATTGTTTTACAGAAGAAAAGATTAACCAAGTTGCTGGGTTTGAACTATAAGATACATTATAGGAAGGTAAAAAAGAACATTGTTGTTGATGTATTATCCATAATACTATTTATAAGAGACACGATAGTGGAAGAGAATCATGCGACTGAAGATAAAGGAAGCTTCATGGCAATCACTACTATAGTTTCAACATGGTATAGAGATATAAGAGATACTTACAAGGACGATCCCTTCATATAAGAGATTATTGCTGGGAAATTGATAAATATAAGAGTATGGTTTGATTATAGTTTGACAGAAGGGCTATTGAAATATAAAGGAAGGATAGTCATTGGAGTGAGAAGAAAAGTAAGAGTCAAATTGGTTAATATTGTTCATAAATCTTATATTGAAAGACATGTAGTAATGTCAAACACATATAGGAGGCTGAAACCTATGTTTTACTGGCTAGCCATGAGAACTACCATGAAACAGTTCATTGAAGCTTATGTGGTGTAAAAACAAGTTAATATAGAGAGAGTGACCTATCTAGGTTTGTTACAACCTTTATTAGTACCCGAGGGAGCTTGGATAAACATCACAATGAACGTTTTTTAAGGATTGCCTACCCTAAAAGGAAAGGACATTATCATGGTAATAATAAACAAGTTTACAAAGTTTTCATATTTCATGGCCATTACACATCCTTTCACTGCACAAGATATTGCACAAGTCTTCTTGGATCAATTTTACAAACTTCATGGGTTACGTACCATCAACCATTATTAAAGGCAGATATAAGGTTTTTACTAGTTTATTCTAGAAGGAAATGTTCAAACTATTAAGGGTGAAACTATTGATAAGTTCTGCTTATTACCCTCAAATCGATAGGGTGTTTGAAAGGATGAACCCATGTTTGGAGATATATCTAAGATGTTTGAGCAAGTACAAACCTCAACAGTAGGTAAACTGGCTCTCTTTAGCATAATGATTATATAACTCAAGTTGCTACTCGACTATTAACATGACACCTTTCCAAACCTTATTTGGTTACCCCCTTCAAATTGAGAAATGATACTCCAAGGTCCAACCAATATGGCTATTATAGAAGAAGTATTGCATCAAAGAGTGTGGATGAATCAATTACTAAAGTCACAACTAGTAATGACATGAAATAGGATGAAACAACTATAAGATAAAAAAAAAAAGGAATAAGAGGGGATTCTAGGTTGGAGACATGATGTTTTTTAAATTACAGCTGTACAGACAAACAAACATTACTTTGTGTAGAGGTATTAGGTTGAATCCAAGATATTATGGGTGCTACAAAATATTACAAAAGGTGGGGGTTATAACCTACATGTATTACTTCCAGCAATTTCCAAAATACACCATGTTTTCCATGTTTCTTTATTGAAGAAATCAATTACTAATGGAGCAGTAATATCCATTATTATGGTTTAGTTAAGGTGCATCCTCAAGCCATTCTTGACAAAAAAAAATCATGAAAAAGGGCAATATGATCGCTACTATGGTGTTAATTCAATGATTAAATGTTTTTAAAGAAGACACTACATGGAAAGAGTTCGATGAGTTGTTCAAACAATTTTCAACTTTTAATGTCAATATAAAGGATAAGAATTGTGTTAAAGAAAAGGGTATTGTTACAAATCCTACATAAAGACATTAATGGAGACAAATAGAAGGTCACACTAATTCTGATAGGTCAGTCACATGGCAATGTAAATAACAAATTAAATGGAGTTAGTTGATGAATAAAACTATGTGTAAAGATGAGAATTGTTAGTTAAGAATTCTATTATAACAGTTGGTAGCTAAGAAAAAGTAGTATTAATGTAAGGGTAATGATTACGTGTATATCAAGTAATTGAATAAGAAAACTCTTTCTATATCTTTTTTTTTCAATTCTTTCTTTCTGTCTTTATCTTCTTATCATACAAACGTTAAAGATTTCTTTTTCTTTCTTCTTCTCTATGTCTTTCTTTTTTTTTCATCATACAAACTAGTTTGTTAAGGTAGAGTCCTAACAATTTGGTCTTTTCTATCTAGTTCATTAATATATTTGCAATATGTTACACATTATGAGACGTATCAGGAGGATACTAACAAAACCTTCATCTTATGAAACTTTTTATGAATTATAAGGAATCACCATTTCGGATTTGATTCTTTCAGGTGTAAGTTATATTTAGAACTCTTTTAATTCCTTTTCTTGTCATGCACAACCCCCTTCTTTTTTTGCCAAGTGTATCTATCGTACCATTGATCAAATTTTGTGTTATCTTTAGTTTGCTAAACATATTTAGATCCATTATTATAATAAAGAGCTTCTTTTTCTGCCATTGCCACTAATGTCTTATCTTAATCACTAGATTGTTTGATTAGTTTCTTTAACTAGATTATTGACCCGCACTATACTATGGGTAGGGTCAAACTTTTTTTAAACATAAGAAAATATATATTTAGATGTTGCTAATATTTTTTTCTCCAACTGGAAAAAAATTTAAATCGTGTAAGGATTGACCTGATGTAACACGGTTGACTTTGCGGATCCAAAATCAACCTATACAACCAGTAAAAACATAGTCTGATCATTTTTTTTCAAGATGACATATTTTTTTAATATTAAAATAACCACATATTAGATTTACTTGGGTCAACCTGGGTTAACATGTAAAATATGTGATCTAAGTTATGAAACTATGATAACTTCATAGAAAACAAATCAAAATAAATTATGAAGCCTAATTTCCAATCAATCTAATGTTGAAGGATGAAATTGAAAAAAAATCATAATTAAAAAAGTACTTAAAAAGTGACTCGAGTTAACATGTCAAACCTGCGACCTGAGTCATAAAATCCACCAAACCTATGACTTGGGTCATCAGACCGAGATAATCTCTTAGAAAAAAAATAACATGATTTAACCAACCAAGTCCACGACTTTGTTCATGAGACTAAGATTATCTCATAGAGAGCAAATCAAAAACAAATTACGAAACTTAATTTCTAATCGCCTTGTCGGGCCTAATATTAAATGATGAAATTTACAAAAATTCTAATTAAAAAATGACAAAAAATAAGCAAAGCAACCCGGGTTAACCCGTTAAGCACTATTACTAGGTCATGAGGTCGAGATAACCTAATAAAAAGCAAACCTAAATAATCATGAAGCCTAATTCACAATCAAATACAATATTAAATGATGACATTGGAAAAAAAAACAATTAAAAAAAGAAAAAAATAACTGAGTCAATTGGGTTATCCCATCAAACTCGCGACCTAGGTCATAAGGCAAGAACAACCCAATAAAAAGTAAATCCAATGTTGAGGGATCTGTGACCCGAATCATGAGACCGGGATGACCTCTTAGAAAGAAAGTAAAAAAATGACTCGATTTAACTAGGGATATAATGTCAAAATCTGCGAGTTTGATCGTGAGACCAAGACATCCCCATAGAAAGCAAATTAAAAAATATTATGAAACTCAATTCCTAACCGAACTAGTGTTGAATGATGAAATTGAAAAAAAAAATTCAACTATAGTCAACTCGGGTTAACCAATCAAGAACTATTCCCAGGTCATGAGGTTGAAATAACATAATTATAAAATCTAATTCCCAATCAACCCAATATTAAATAATGAAATTGAAAAAAAAAAGTTAATTAAGAAAAAAAAATTGAGTTAACCGAGTTAACATGTCAAACTTGCGATTCATGTCATGAGAGTATGATAACTCAATAAATTAAAACAAATAATGAAACTAAAAAAAAAATTGACCAAAAAAAATCAAAGAAAAATAGAAAAAGAAAAACAGAAAAAAGCAAAGCATAGTGACTAATCTTGTAAATCAAAGAAAAAAAGAAAAAGAAAAGAAAAGAAAAGAAAAGAAAAAAGCAACGCATAGTGACCAATCTTAATGATCTCCTCACTCCTCTAACGTTGTTGAGTAGGTTAGAACACATTCTAATTCTATGCCAATTTCTTTCCTTTTTTTTTTTAACCTCTTTCATGTAGTTTTAAGGTATTTAAAAATGTGGTAATTGTTGCTTTTTAAAATATTTTTTGCTCGGAAATATATCAAAATAATATTTTTTTTTAATTTTTAAAAATTATGTTTAACATCAGCATATCAAAATGATCTGAAAACATAAAAAAATTAATTTAAAGTAAAAAAAATAAAAAAAATTTATTTATTTTTTAAATACTTTTGAAACGCAAAAAGAAACATGTACTTAATTGAGTGTGTTCTAATAAAAAACTAATCAAACAAAACTTTTTCTTTAATCTAAAAAATAAAAACAGAGTTACCACTAATTAATCACAATAATTGAACTCCACAATAGAATTTCCATCCGAGAAGGGAACAAAGTGCCTAACTCTCTGCCCCTTTTATCTTTACATGTTATGTTGCTGTGACTCTAGATTCCAACAGTATCGCACTCATCATCTACACAGCCTACTTTTGTTTATATTTCTACAAAGGCCTAGGGCATAGCCTTTCATTAAAGTCAAATTAATAAACACTTGTTCTGATCTCTAAGTGCCTTATCCAACAAATCCTCTATTATACGTGCATGAAAAATGTTTATAATTAGGATATGATATTACGAAAAAAAAGAGTAATTGTACATAGGGCCCTCCCTAATCACTTTAATTTGATGAATCAAGAGCATGGAAGGAACTAAAAGCTTGCTTGAGAAACGAAGGCAGACAAAAATCAGTCATGGTTGTGGGAACCCCGGCCTACTTTATTAATCTGGTACTTAGGCTAGGCAGCCTAATTAAATACTTGCATATATATATATATATATATATATATATATATGAAGGTAGTGGCAATCCCACTTCATCAAAGTTATTAATTCTTTCATGATATATAATCAACAATTCCATGCATCAATACACAGCATAATTAAGTACTGACAACATCAAGTTTAATATCAAGATAATATTCCATTGATGTGGGATTAATTAATTAATGGGTTCTGCAAGATTAATTAGCATATCTTCAAGCTAACGTGAGCAAATCGGAAATATTTATCTCCCTTAAACGTGATGATGGGAGGGGGATGAGTTCATACCATCATAAAAGTAACTGTTAATTATGGTAAGTAATGTTTTCAAACCAATAGCTTATTTGTAAAATATATATCTAATCGATTATAATTGCAAATTAATGGATGGATTGTTCGCTCTCTTGTCACCTCAATGAAAAGATATATGGGGCAATTAACATTTAATGACGCGATAGGTTTTTTGCACAGATCTAAAAAATTGACACCGACAATCATTAACTAATAAAATGCGTAGAAGCTTTCATTTCTAATACTGCGTACATAATAAGGTTCTAAATTTCTCGTAGTTATTTTAAACCTTAATTAGTTGAAATGTAAAAATAAAAAAAAAAATATAAAATAGTGTTGAATGATGTGATAGTGATTGTTTTTTAAAGTGTTTTTTTGCTCGGAAATACATTGAAATAATTTTTTAAAATTTATTTTTGACATTAACATATTAAAATAATCTGAAAATATAAAAAAAATATTTTAAAATAAAAAAATAAACTTTTTTTTTAAAAAATATTTTTAAAATATAAAAACAAACCGGCTCTAAGAAATTATCATCACCGTTAATTTTATAATAGAAATAAATTAGTGTGCTTAGGATAGGATGAAGGTGTTCTACCTGAAAGAAAACAATTAAAGGAATAGAAAATGGCAAGGTAACCACCCGGTAGTGACCATTATTATAGCGCGACCTAACGCGACTTATTGTCAACTTATAGAGAAAAATTAAGGATTAAATAATAGAAGAAAAGGAAGCTCTACCCTATTACAAGGAAGAGAGATACGTTTAGTTAACTAAACAATATAATATTTCACCACAAAAAAAAAAAACAATATAATAAAATAAAATAATGAACGAAGTGGGATTTGGTTGTGCCATTTTTTTAATTCTCGTTAAATTTTTATAATCCTCCTAATAGGGACCCGTCGTCCAAGTGGCTATCCTTTTGGTGCCAATCCAATTGTGCCACTTAACAAATATAAAATAATCTTAATGGAGAGATTAATCAACATCATCAGTGTATGATCCAATCACAAATAAGTAGATTACATTGTTACAATGGTGATTTTCATCAATCTCCTATGATGTGAAGTTGGAGGAATCGTATGGGAAGGAGGTCCTATTGTCCTTGACGTGTACGTTCGGTGGTGGAAGGTGACTCTGAAGTGGGAACCACAGCAACTCAACCCTGGGCGGGACCCATTGACCCCCTGAGTGGTTAAAGCTCGGCTTTATTATCCGATCCACACACCCACAGCTACACAAGGGCTTGGGGGTAGCTACTAGCTAGCTAGCTTGTCCCAGTTGCGTTGCCAAACCTAAAAATGCTCCAAATGGGAAGGCAAGAAAGAGGTGGAAAGCAATATAGGCAAGGCATACGCTAGTGGAGGGGCCATCACGGAGGGACTCCAAATTCCAAAATGGAAATTGGATCCCACATCCATCTCCATGATTTTATGACCTCTGAGAATTATCTGAGCTAACAAAGCTGATCCAACTGCATCAAAGTTGTTCCCTCTTGGGATGTGAAGTATCTTGCTTCCCGCTTATTTCTTCTTCCTAAAAGAAAATTGGAAGAGGATGAAAGTGCAAGAGAGTAGTTGTTGTTATTATGATTATTATTTCTTCATCGCCACTTTGTTTACTTTTCATGGACATCTTCTATGATGACATGAATGATTTAGTGTAACAATATCAATCAAAGTATACATGCAATTTTCAACTTCTTTTTATTGATGAATCTGAAAAAATGTGGAGACAAGATGAGTCATTTTGTTTTTGTTTTTGTTTTTGTCTTCTTATGCAATGACTCGTCAATCTCAATCTCAACCCAATTGACCAAAACAGCTAGTGTCCAATGATACTTATTTACTTAAAAGACTTAAATTAAGAATGAGATAGAAGAAAAAACGAAGCATTGGAGTTACTTTAGAGCTATTATTGTGCAAAAGTAGTGAACTTTGTTATCCTCTTTTTATTATATGGTGTAAAAAGTTGAATAGCCATGAACGAAAATGCCAAAGCCAGCACCATAGGCATTTCTTCTTTGGCCGTGGCTTGAGTAGTCCTAAACCTCACGCATATATATATATATATATATATATATATGGCACAGAAACGGTTTCTTGTTCATTTTTGTGAGAGTAACCATCTCTTTCTAGCACTACGCCATTCACACACGCACCCCAATGACCTTTTGATCTGATCTCTATCTGCTTTCTGTGAAATCGTTTATTTCTTTGCCTTCCTAGGTATGATAAAGGAGTTATTGGTTTGGTGTAATAATTTCACGTGCCCCATTTTGAGTGTTGATCATTATGTTTTATGCATTTTGAGCTATATTCAAACATAGAAACGGTAGCTGCTTCCGGAAGAGAGAGAGAGAGAGAGAGAGAGAGAGAGAGAGAGAGAGAGAGAGAGTTGAGAACACGTTAATACAAGATTAACAAATTACAAGGAAATTCGATTTAAAGTTTCGAGGGAAGATTTACTACAAAATGTTATTGTGAGAGTAAGAAACTCGACCAACCTGGTCGAAAATTACAAGCAAGTAATTAACGGTGGCTTTTCCAGTGCTTAGATTATGGTGAAAACGATAAAGAAGATGGCTTTTTTGTTTGAACCAAAATTAGTTCAGCTGAATCCGATATTTCGAACATTTAATTCAGCTTAATTTCGATGGTTTTAACATGAGAGTGTCACTTAATCAGTGTAAAATCTTAGAGCCATTTGAAAATGAAGACATATTTACACGTCATGTTCCCACAAAAGCATCTCCAGAAGAAGAAGAGCAGGCTGAAAGGCCACCACCTGGTATCCAAGTTGGTATTGAACAGTGGATAGTAAAAGCAACCATTGTATGGGGCCAACGTCATCTGGCTTGTTGCGAATGCAAATTGAACGTTACTCGCAGCATACATAATCATGAGATCCCATTTTGGATCACATCATCACTAATCAAATGATGGAGCCACAGAAACTTAATTTACACCTCACACCTTTTTATTCTATATGCTTTTCTGTACATTCCTATCGATAATTAACGCCCTAATTAGTACTTAGCAACAGCAATTAGCCTTATTTGTTCATTACAACTACCCCTTCCATCCCATTAAGAGACGCTGCTCAAGGGTGGGTGGTGATTGTGATAATAATTTCTCTCGAATTCTTCCATTTTTAGACACTAAAACATACGCATGTATAAATACCAGAATAAACAGAACAGTACAAGAAAAGGAAGCCAACTACACCCGTCATGTCAGGTTATCATTACAGCATCGCATCCTCAGCTTCAAAGTGCGTTATCACTGTAACATAAAAAATAAATAAGACCCCCGGATTAAGAACCTCAAAACCAGAGTGGGTCCCAATATGCTGGACCCCACCTTTCTCATGCAAAATGACGAAATAAAAAACCCCCACAGATTTAAAAAGAAATGAAAAACCACCTCGCACCTACTTTTATTTCTTTTTTTAACTCTTCCTCTATCTATATATATACGCTACCATCTTTCTTTCAGCTCTCATCAAAACCACCACCTGCAAAACCTCATCTCCCAGAGGCAAAGCTAAGCAAGGCCAAGTTCTTACCTCTTGCTATACATTTCCTCCCTTATTTTTCTCACCTCTATAAATTAACAAAACAAATGGCTGCAAGAGAACCCTTCAACGTGACAGAAAGAGCACCAAACCCTGGCGCAGTTACACCTCACTCACCATGGCATTCACCTGTACCGTATTTGTTTGGTGGGTTAGCTGCCATGCTTGGTTTGATTGCTTTTGCCCTCTTAATTCTTGCATGTTCTTACTGGAAACTATCTGGGTACCTGGAGAGTGGCAATGAAGGAGGTGAAAGAGACCTTGAAGCTGGAGAAGGAGAGAATAAGAGTGGTGATGGTAGTGAGAAAAAGCCTATTGCTTTTGAAGAGAAGATTTTGGTTATCATGGCTGGTGAAGTCAAGCCAACTTTCTTGGCCACGCCAATGTCTAGTAGGTCAACTTCATTTGGTGATACTAGTAGTGAGAAGAGTTGTTCTTGCAGTAGTGAAAAGAGTGAGAAATTGGGGAATGTTAATGATGTTGAGATGGTGAAACAGGGGAATACTGATGAAGATCACCAGGTTCAAAGTGGAGACATGAACAGTCATGAATCTTCCAGTCAAAACCATTGATTCAGCTCCCCCCCCCCCCCCACCCCATTTCTTCTTCTTTTTTGGGGTTTTTAGGTGTTGAATTTTAGGATTATGAGGGAGATCTGTTACAGGTTTTGATTTAAGGTCTCTTTGGAGGAATAGCGTCTGTAACATGAGCTCCGATGTTAGGTTGGTGTATGACCCTCTTTAACAGCTATCTTTCTCCCTCTTGGTTTTGTGTTTTCAGTTCGGGAAATGTAAATGGAAGAATATAGCTGTTTTTTACCATTAATTATATATACTTTCTTTCTTTTTTTTTCAAGAAAATCTGAAATCTTGATCGGTAATATATTGTTCCTATAATTTAGAAATTACTAAAACCGAAATCCTGTTGATCATGGCCAGTTTAGGAAACGTCTTAATTATTCTTGAAGATGAGATGTGCCTTTATAGTTTTGAAATCTGTGACTCTCCAAATCAGAAAGCAGAATTCAAGAAGAAACAACAAGAAAGTGTGAAGGCAGAAGGCGGGTTGGCATGTGTAAAAGTATATGCTGACAACTGACAAGTCTCTCTTATCCTTCCTTCGTAAATTGTGAATAATGCGGCGAGGTGAAAATGCTAAGGTTACACAGTAACGCAGAATTATAACATTTGATGAGGCTTTTTTTTCTTTTCTTTTTTTTTAAAAAAAGAAGCTCCCCGACGTCTCTGCTTCAACTGTACTGAATCATGAGTTCAGAGCTTTCATTGCAGTCTTTTTTTGGTCAGACATGGTTGAAGACCCAAGTCTGCATCCCAAATTAATGACTGT
>Ga0307510_10008441_pt1 | contig 12274 bp, 15 predicted proteins | sample 12_EM_MG_FD_207224 | JGI IMG/M metagenome (GOLD analysis project Ga0307510, IMG submission 207224) | Populus trichocarpa ectomycorrhiza microbial communities from riparian zone in the Pacific Northwest, United States - 12_EM | ecosystem: Host-associated > Plants > Roots > Unclassified | place...
AGAAAAAAAGTGAAAAGTACGTACTTCTATAAACTATGTCATGATTCAGAAAAGTTTGACGTCCAAATATGGTAATAAAGTTACAAATAAGCGGTGAAAAGTGACGTCAAAAAAAAGTTTTTTGCATTGTTACTGATGGCCTTTCCTGCGTACTCTCCTCGGTATTGCACGGTCTGCTATAATATCAATAGGCATTTGCGGTGCGATGGAATGGTAGTTTGATGATGAGTCGGTATCATACTCATGGTAGGGAGATGGGGGTTGGACAGTGATCGACGGTAAAGTCAGGGACTTGGCAGGCGGGGGTGGTGGCGGAAGGTTGTTTTGCCATGGAGAGGTAGGTTGTGTATGGTCTCGAAGGACACCGCGGAGGAGTTTCATTGCTCCTCTCCGCTTCAACGTCGAAAAGGCCGGAATATTGGCGGACTTTGGTGGGACGGTGGGACCATGGATTGAGGAAGATGAATCTGTGACATACTGTAGAGGGGAAGAGGACGGTTCGGCCTGGGTCGATGATAAAGCCACGGACTTGGCATGTGGGGTTTGTAGCGGAGTGTCGTACCCGTAGGAGGAAGAGGGTGGTTCGACAAAGGTTGATAACAATGACTTGCTAGGTGCGGTTTGCAGAGAAAGATCGCTTTGCCACGGAGAAGGGGGTTGTGCATGATCCCGATGGAGACCATCGTAGGGTGATTTCTTCACTCCTCGTTGCTTCGATATCACGGGGGTAGGCTTTGGTGGGACGGCAGGACCGACAGACGAGGAGGCGTCGGTGTTATACCCGATGGAGGAAGATGGCGGTTCAGTGGCAGTCGAATATAAAGTCAAAGATTTGATAGGCCGGGGTTGCAGCGAGGGGACACCCTTTCGCGGAGAAGTGGGTGATGTACGGGCCTGGGGGCGCAGTTTTCTCCCTCGCTGCTTTGTTGTTACAGGGGGTGGGATATCGGTGGACTTGGGCGGGGCGGTGGGATTACGGGTTTTGGAAGGTGACTCTGTGGTGGCATGCTTGTGAGAGGAAGAAGGCTGGAGGGGGTCAAGGTCGGAGCAGGGGTGAAGATGCCGGCGTCCATATTCACAACCTCATCCACCTCAAGGGAGATGTATGAATTACTGTCGTCGGTGGGACCATCCCAATCAGACAATGGTGGGTGCAAGGCGGAGTCAGCTCGACCTAAGGGACCATCGACCCGCTTATCTCCTACCCCAACAACAACCTCTTCTACGTCGAGGTCGGTGGAACCACGGATGGGGGTCTTGGCAGATCCACCGAACAGGCGTGGAATAGAGGAAAGCTCGGGCGAAGCCGCATGAGAGGAGGAAGATGCTCCACTATCTTCCGTGCTGTCCTCGGTAGTTGACTCAGAAGAGTTCCACGTGGATGGATTTGTTGTGGATGGGACCACTACCTTCCAAGGAGAAGGCGGTATCCAAAACCTCGAAGCTCCTTCCAAACGCCGGAGTACTTACTCCAAACATCATCCGTGAACCGTTTTCTTTCCACTCCTCGAGGCCGCCCCGGGCGTTCACTCCTGCTGACATTTGCAACAACGGCACAGATATTATGACGGGGAAATGGTACTCGTCCGCTCAGGACTTCGTACATCACCATTCCAAGCGCATAACAATCGGAATGTTTCGTTGAGCGACTGTCCGTAAGATCGAAGCTCGAGGATAGAAGAGCTCGAGGATACGCGACTTGTGGTGGCGTCCGATATAATCGCAAGTAAACCGAAGTCTGCCAGACGGGCATGGCCAATATTATCGATAAGGATACTCGCCTTGACAAACAGAGTCCATTAGCGTAGTCCGTGAGAGATCGAAAATGGCTCTGGCTCTCGGAACGCACCCCCTTGAGGTCCCCATGGACCATCCCCTGACCGTGTATATAGATCAAGCCCCCCGCGACATCTCCCAACTATTAAGTCATGTAATTTTCAACGAGAAGCAGGACAGACAGAGACCTTGATGGAAAACTCACGAGCTCAAACCGACACGTATCACGATGCACCTTCACATACTGGTCGATGTTCCCGTTAGGCATCCACTCCGACACCATTGCAAACTGAGTCCCTGACATTACAACTCCTAGCAGCGGCAGCACGCTCGGATGGTGAAGAGTTTTCCACGTTACGAACTCTTTGCAGAACCTCTGCACGATTTACGGTCAACGTGTCAGTAAATGGATTGAAATCGGAATTCAGAACACCACCGGTCACTCACGCGAGAAACCTTTCGGCATTAGAACAAACTCTCGCTTGGCCAAGCGCTGGCGTTCGACTCTCTTCAGGAGGTCTTCCCTCAGAGAGAGTGGTGCGAACACCGCGGTCCCAATCCAAACCTCAAAGTAATTGCTGGTTGATGGCCATGGGGACCATATCCGTAAAGCGCTTGTAGGATACTAGACGAGTTGTGAGTGGTTTGATCCAGGGGAGAAAAAATGGTTAGTCTCACCCTGGAAGTATTCTCGAACGCTCGCCATGATCTGAAGGGCGGGTTCAAAGCGATCACGAGCGATCAATTCCTCCGGACGAAGGTCTTCTTCTCCCCTCCTGTTCTCTTCAGCCCTCGCATTGCGATAGGACTCCAGGGACTTCTGGCGGTAGTCCGAAAAGCAGCGCTCGTTGACGTGAAAGTCGCTGACTCCATCCCCAGCAGCCAATCGATCTCCCCGAGTGTGACGACACGACACTCGGCAAGAATTCCATTTACGATGAGACTAACATATCCGGGATGTCAAAAGGTCCGAAGGAAAAACGCGAAGGTGGACTCACTTTACTCGGTGGTAGAGACCTCCGTGAACGAAGGAAGCGAAGTGATCCTCAACCATGCCGCTTACCCGTTCAACCAAAATGGCGTGCTCTGCCGAAAAAGGCTTGTGGCTTGGGTCAGCCCACTTTCCAACTGCCTGCTTTATGAGCCTATGAATAACAACAAACGGATAATTGTCAGGAAGTTCTCGAGTTTTTGCCCTGCACCTCATCTGAATGACCGGATAGTGGACGAGGGCCGGTTTAACTTACTGCAGGGCCATGTTCATTACACGGTCGACTGGGTGGCACGATCATCCGAACCCAGCTCCGTTTTCTCTGCCGTAAGGAAGGTTGGGGGATCGTAGTGCATCCACTCCCCAGATTTGTATGACCGGAAGTCGGGAGCGGTCTCCTCGACGGCGTCCTTGAACCTCGTGCGGAGTGGCCGAATGACCTGGTGGATTCTTTGTTCGTCGGGTGTACCGCCCACGAATGTGGAAAGCAATCGAGAGAGACCCGAGACCACCTCGATGATCTCGCCGACGGGGTTGCTGAGTGGCGGCTTCGGAATCCCTCGAAGCCGGAGCTCAGTTTGTTTGAGGAGGTTCTGCAGTTCATCCGCGAGTTCAAGGAGCCTAAATTAGCCCAGCAACTAAGCACGTATGACAACGCGCGGGAACGGGACAGAACCTACCTCCGCTTGATGAGATCCGAAAGGATCTTGCTCAAGGACTCGGTCAGGTTCTGCGTCCCAAACCTCTTCTGGCAGTACGTCTCTGTGGTCGACCACGGTGAGGTACCCTGGGCGCGAGCGTCTACCGTGGCACGTGATCCCGGTCTTGAGGTCGTTCAATGGACCCCGGTTACGACCGTGAACCACCCATTCGCGAGAGGCTCCGTATCGTTTCGGATGAAACGTAACAAGCTTTCCTCTTTCCCCTGTGGTGATGGGATACTCAGAAAGCCTCCCCAGCGAAGAACGCAGCCAGTTTTTCCACATTCAACCACCAAACCTTCTGCGATGCACCCGCGATTTTGAAAGCCCTTCTGTGTTGTACACGGCCGCTTCAACCACATCATCCATCGGGAGCACCTGGGGCTCAGGGGAAGGTGAAACATTCTGGGACGTAGTGTTACCGTGAGGTGAGCTGGTTCGGATTTGGCCCGTGCAGTTTTTGAATCTCACAGGAACCGCCGCAAAATCCTCAGGAGTAGACAGGTATATACCCTGGGTGCGAGATTGCGAACACGTTGATTGTGGGGAAACAACCAATCGCTCAACGTAGTGAAACTCTGGGCGGTCGAGGAAGGGGACGGAGTGCGGTCATAACATGAGGCACGCACTGAAGAAGACGGCTGGTGGAAATTCGGGTGGCTGGGAAAATCAGACGGGTTGATGTCAAGCCTCATCACGGTTCACGAATTGCAGTGAGCCCAGGTCTCCGCCCTTGTCTGCGACCTTTCAGATATTGTGGGATTCCCCGATGGCTCCGGTCGCGCCCTTGGTTTTCGCACGCGAAGCAGCAGGGACGGCACGGCCAGCGGGGTCGGAAGCCTTTAGTGTAGATGAAGGTTACGTCTGGGGTTTTTGCGGCTGAGTTAAAGAGGTTGACCGTGTTGATGTAGATGTACTCCGGGACGTTCAGCGAAAAACCTGTGGCATTGGGCGTACTGATAAACAAACAAAGCAGGAGGAGCAATCGCGGAGGGAGCACGAGTGACAGGGTAGCGCGCGCTTCACCCTGAGAATTGAACCAAAGTCGTGACACAAGTCCAGTCACCTGCCTGGCACCTCATCGCCGTCCAGATCCTACATCGACATAGCACCAACATGGGTATCCGAGATTCCGTATCAAAACCATTCAAAAAGTTGAAAAATCGACTCGTTAAAGTCGTCCGCAAGCGAAAGGAAGGAACCGGGGGCGATAGTCATCAAGAAGGGGGAGCATGCGAGTTCATCAGGAGTGGCACTGGCATCCGTTCTTGGCATCTGCCTGAGCATGGAACTAGGCACCCAGCGAACCCTGCCAACGGATCACCGGTTCACCGATCGTATTAATCGGGTACTCCTGTACAACCCGACGCTCATGCTAATCGCAGGGGTCCTCAAATCCGTTGCCCATCCCCGAAATTCTGTTTTTGGCAGGATGACGATGGACGTAGCGTTTTTCTATGGCGTGCTTGACGATTTATCTGTCGTGCATAAGCTCTGGTTGAGCAGGGTGATGGTCCAGATGGTTTAGTGGAAGAGGCGTGTTGGGGATCCTTTCACCATCCTCCACTCCTTCTGGACGGTGTTGCTCTGCAAAGGATCGGGATCATCGGTCGACGATCAAAGCCTTGTCACTATATAGAACGAACTATTTTTTCATCGTGGCAACCGCTCTGGGATCTCGAATTAACACCCGCGATCTATCTCACTCTCACGACAGGCACGTAGTCTCCCTGCTTTTCTTACGGTGTTCGCTCATCGGATGATAGAGAGGCATTGTAAGCAACAAGATATCTTGTCTATGATGTCTACAAATGCCCATCAGAGAGGGAGAGACAAACAAACTTGGACCGTACATATTGATTCGCCCCGACCCGTATCCGTTCAGGAAAGACAGAATTGGACTTTTCGTGGCTCACCGAGGCCCTCAGCTCCGGATACCCGGAGAGAGAATACCTGAAGGTGGCCAGCAAGGTGGTGCGACTATTAGGAAAGTGTTTCTACTGCCGGCACCTCCTCCCCGCTTAGCCTCTTTGTCGCTAAGCGGGAAGTTTTATTCCATGGGTCCCCCTGCCGTATTCGGGATAGATCATCCTCCACATTCCATGAGTTCCATCGGCCAGCGCGGCCATTCCGGTTTCTGCGAAACATTCTTCGACACTCCAGCCGACCCACCCTCTCCAGCCACGCTGTCTGGCTCTGAAGATCTTCCGCGTATTCGTATCCGGATGGTTCTCGAGGGTAGGAAATGTCGGATAATGTCCGCGGTGGCCCTCCCCAAGAAACCGGTGATCCATTCCAGATCAACCCGGACCTTCCTCTTCAGTGGGCCGTCACCCCGACGAAAAATATCGCTTCATCGTTCCGATCGTCGGTTATCAGCGGTAACAATTATAACATACATCAGAACATGTACAGTCATGGGTAACCCTACGGGGTGGACGTATCTGATGCATACACGGCGGAAGAGACTGGGGATATGAATCGCGGATGATTGCTAGAACAACAAATGTGAAGCGATGCATGTGGGTGGAGGGGGTAAATAAGGGGGGCATCCTTGCAATGCGGGAAAAATGGGGAGAGTAGGACGGCATCTGTATCAGAGAACCCGACATGAAGCGTTGGCGACTTGCTCCTGAAGAACTCGAGAAAAATTTCGACGCCGTCGCTCGGCCCTGTCTGAATGCGAGGAATAAATGGACACGACAAGTGGAACTGTTAAGAGGAGCTCACCGCCGTCATCCGATTCATAAGCGCTAAGCTCGCTCTGCTGGAGGAGCTCCCTAACGCACCCCATGGGGTCTGCGGCCCCAAGCTTCTCAAACATATCGATAGCGTCCGATACCTCGGACTTCGCCTCCTCAAACCTATGTTGTCTATGCTAAAGGCCAGCCTGCAGCCACATCGCACGAGTCAGACCCTATGTAACCTACCATGCGCCGTTATCGTTGGTCGTATGCAGCTTGGCTTTTCCACGTGACGCGCGCGTCACTGAACCTGCCTTCATCGAGGGACAGGACCGCCATACAGCACTGGATTCAGGATAGCAGATTGAGCCAGTTGGGGGGGATGCGATCCTGAAGGCTACTTCCAAATGGTGGGCGGCCTTCTTTGTCTCGCCCTTGGAACGATGTATAGCGTCGGGAAGGTAACGACATCGACAGACCCGAAATTTTCCGCTTCCTCTGAGAGGGTCGACAGCGCGGGATGTAACTTCTACGTTGCCGAGCTGTTTGTCGTCATGGAGCAACCAGGTGAGGCCGATCGAATACCGCGTGCAGAGCCGTTCGAAAATTTCCGATGATTGTTTCGCCCGTAACATCCCTCTGCCGAAGAGGCGTGTCCACGAATGGACATTATATGGCTGCTACAGCGCTCGAGCGAGTTGACGGTCACCTCCCTACTCTTGAGGCGTAAATAAGAAGCTATTTGCGTTCTGCGTGATTTCCTACCACTCGTAACAACGAGAGTTGGAATAAGCACCCAAGCTTGGATAGATGGTTGTCTGCGAGCAGTCCTAAAATAACAAATCGTGGTGAGTTGTGCCAAAAGAAGTTTTCCATAGGGTCAACACAAGCACCCCCACACACTGCCCGATGTTTGGGCGCGCCCATCCTATAAGATACCCAGCTGAAGGTCTCGGACTTGTAGACAGGCCACCGTCGGATATTCGATATGGAGCTAGCGGGGGTTGCGGCTGCGGCCCAAAAGGGAAAAAAAGTTTCGCCAGTATATGTAGGCGAATGATGGGTTGGGGATGGTTGGGAGCGCACGGACCTCAACCCCTCACGAAGATTTCTCGCCGAGAACCTCAGCTAATCTAGTGACACATCGTTGGCAGCGCGCGAGCCTAGGCTGGAGTCCAGCCTCGGATTCAGAGGCAGGAGGGATGCATTTTAGACGGGAGGGACGTATTTTGGAAGGGGAGGGTACAGGGGGGGGATGCCTCTGAATCGCGAGCCTCGAGTCCGTGGAAGGGGAACAACGTGACCGTGAGAAGCATGGGATGCAGGAGGCGCACGGAATGAATTGAAAGCCGCAAGTCCAACTATCCGTTATCGCACCACCATCTGCGTCCTTCTGCGCCAGCCAACACCGATATGAGTCTCCAAAATTACGACCCGGGGTCATTGAAGCGGAAGCGTCAACTTACGGGAAGCAGCGACAACAGAGAAGGATCGGGCGGACGAGACGCAGGGGGTCTTAGGATCGGTCCATCGGTTGCGCCAGCGCATCGTGTCCTCTCACAAGGTCGGGAGTTCGATGCTACATGAAGAACGTTATTTTGCCTCAATATCCTAATTCTTTCACTGCAGATGAGGCACAAAAGAATCAGAAGCCGACTGCGTCTCCTGAGACAAAGTTAATCCTCCGTAAGGTAAAAGATTCCCCAAACGCCTACCCTCCGCTCAAGTCTATCGCGGAAGCTCTTTGTGTTATTCTCGAAAATTGTGAAGTAGGGCCCCCCTTCCACACGTTCGGTCCATGATACTTATAATCGTTGTAGCGAACGGAAGTGAACGAACAAGCCGTAGAATCGCTGGCGCCCCGAGTCGAAGCGTTTTCTAAATCACTCTCCGTACCGATCCCCCCGAATGATGTCAAAGAAAAAGAGAGAGGAAAGGAACTAGAACGGTGGGTCCACACTCTCCGGAGTTAGGGGCCGAGTCTAACGCATGGAGGCTTCCAGGGAATTGAAAAAGGTTGGCCATGCTATGAACTCAATCGCAACCCAAGAAGAACTCGTGGATTTCCTCAAAGATCCCGAGAATGCACAGAGGCTTAACAGCCTGGTGGAAGATATTCGCTATGCCTTCGTGGATTATCGGGTTTGTACTCCACGCAGCTCGCTCCCAATGCGCCTGACATCTTCCTCAGACTTCGTTCCAGCGAGAGATCTACGACAAAAACTGTCAGCTAATTGTAAGTATCATTCCCTCACGATCTCACCTCGTATAATAACCTGCAAACAGGATCGCGAGGATCGCCTTCTTCTGGACAACATGCCCCATACCGTTGAGGCCGGGTACCGTTCCGGGAACAGGCAGGGGTGCTTGAAGGGAACGAGGGGTGATGTTCTCCTGCAACTTGAACGTTGGCTGAAGGACGAGCAAGATCACCGTGTGTTCTGGCTGAACGGTCTCGCAGGGACCGGAAAGTCGACAATTGCTCAGACGTTTGCCGAAAATAGTTTCGCGGACGGAAAACTTGGCGCGAGCTTCTTCTGCTCCCGAGGTTTCGAGGACAGGAGTAAACTTCAAGCGATATTCCCGACAATCGCATTCCAACTCGCATATCGGTATTCCCTATTCCGGAAGGAGTTGCTCCAAGTCCTGAAGGCCACCCCTGGTGTCGGGCGGGAGTCTCTTTGTTTCCAGATGGAGAGGGTTATTGTTGGGCCGTTAAAAGCCACCCGAATTCGGCCTCTCATCATCATCGACGCCCTCGACGAGTGCGACGACGAAGAGCCCGCATCCGCACTTCTTTCTGTACTCTCCCGTTATGTGGACGAGATCCCACAAGTCAAGTTCTTTATCACTGGTCGTCCGGAACCTCGGATCCGGTCCGGATTTCGGTTGAAATCACTTCGACCCATCACAGAAGTGTTCAGACTGCACGACGTTGAACGTTCCTCGGTGGATGGCGATATCAAGTTATTCTTCAGGACCCGATTGGGGGACATTGCCAAGACCCGAAGTGATTGCGACCTGATGGAGCATTGGCCAAGTCCATCTGACATTGATATCCTCTGCAAGAAGGCAGCAGGGCTTTTTATCTATGCCTCAACAGTTGTCAAGTTCATTTCATCTAGACACCACAACCCCACCAAGAGGCTCATCCTCATAATCTCCCTCCCACATAGCACAACCCATGAAGGAAAGTCAGGGATTGACCCCCTCTACACTCAGATCCTGGAACAAGCATTCCTTGATGTAGATTCAGATGAGCAGGAACTCTACTCTGATTTCAGGTCTGTGGTGGGGACAGTTTTGCTGGTATTCAATCCCCTCCCAATGAGAGTGCTCTCCACCATCCTCACTACATCTGATATCTCTACCACCCTCCACTCTCTTCACTCTGTCCTCCTATTTCCAAATAATAAAGATGATCCCATTCAGGCTTTTCATAAATCATTCCCTGATTTTCTGATGGACTCAAGACGATGCAAGGATAACAGATTCTTCATCAACCCATCAGTCCACCACCAAGAGATCCTGCTTCTGTGCCTCAATCTTATGGAGGAGAGGTTGAAGAGGAACATCTGTAACCTGGAATACTGTGCTAATCTCAGTGATTTTAATGATATTTCTGCTTGAAAGAAGGAGTATATTGGGGAAGCATTGGGATATGCCTGTCAATTCTGGACAAAACACCTTGTGAAGAGTCCTAGCAGCAGCCCTGATGTTGAGAAAGTACAAAAGTCAATTGACAAGTTCTTCACAACACACCTACTGTTCTGGATTGAGGTCCTCATCATCATGGGGAACCTTGATGCCAGTGTCCATTCCATCAATGATATCCAGCAGTGGTATACTTTGGTGAGTTGTGGACACGTTTTTCACTGAAATATATATTTACCTCTTGTTCAGGGGGGTTCTGTCTGCAAGTGGGCTGATGATAGCCAAAACCTCATCTTGGAACACTTTGACACAATCCACAATTCCCCTTTCCAGTTATATCATTCTGCCCTCCCCCTTTCCCCTTCTTCCTCTTGGTTCTCTAAATACTACACTGCAGAACTGTTGCAAGTGCCTAGGGTTGTTAAGGGATCTGAAGCTAGATGGGGAACATGTTCCCGCACGATTTCATTTGATTACCCTATTTTGGCCCTCTCATACTGGAACAATACTGTTGCAGCTGGGTCTTGGGGGCCCATCACCATCCTTGATGCAATCACTGGCAGCCAGATAGCTATTCTTTCTGGGCATGATGCAAGTGTGAGGTGTCTTACCTTCTCATCAGATGGGAAGTCGCTTGTATCTGGAGGTCATGACAGAACTGTCAAGCTTTGGGATATGCAAACTGGTGGTATTGTCAAGACCTTCTATGGTCATACCAGTGATATTTCATCTGTTTCCATTTCAGCAGACTGCACCATGGTTTTATCAGGGTCTTGGGACAATACAACTTGCTTGTGGGATGTTCAGACACAGAAGTGCCTTGGTATTCTAAAACAACAGGGCTTTGTAGATTCTGTTGGCTTCTCCCCCATAGATCCCCAGTATATCATCTCTACATCCCATGGAAAGGTCTGGCAGTGGGATGTCAACAGTAAACAGATCCTTCCTCCATATGATGGCACCCACATTTCTTTCTCCCCAGACCACACTCAGTTTGCTTTGTGTAATAAGAGAGTTGTCACAGTACAAAACTCTGATTCCAGAGCTATTGTGGCTGAATTCCATGTGGCCAAGGATACTAGCTATTGCTGTTTCTCTCCAGACAGTAGGCTTATTGCTGCTGCTGCTTATAATACTGCCTATGTCTGGGATATTGCCAACCTAGACCCTCACCTTGTTGAGACCTTTGTTGGCCATACTAGTGGCATCACTGCACTTGTGTTTTCCTCTCCCTCCTCCCTAATCTCAGCATCTGATGACAGCTCAGTCAAGTTCTGGAGAATTGCTGCCTTGTCAACAAACCCAGTTGCCACAGACCCAAACCAACTCTGTCTACTCTGCCTTTAATCCACTCAGTCAGTCTACAAGCAAGGGCTGGGATTGCCATCTCATGTGATGCAGTGGGTATGGTGAAGACCTGGGATATCTCAACTGGCCTCTGCAAGGAATCCTTCCAGACCCCAGCCAAAGACTGCTACCAGATAGATGTCCAGCTGATAGATGGCCAACTAATAATTGTTTGGCATAGAAATGACAAAATCTATATCTGGGACATCAACAAAGGTGAATTCCTCCAAACAGTAGATGCACCTCTATATAGACCCTGGGGCCTCAGGATATCAGGGGATGGATCCAGGGTCTTTTGCCTGGCTGAAGAATCAATTCAAGCATGGTCTATACATCCAGGGGAGCTTGTGGATGAAGTGAAGCTGAAACTGGGGCAAAGGTGGTATTTAGACCCCCTCCAGACAGATGATTCAAGAATCTGGATTCAATTTGAGGATACATCAGCATCAGCTCAGGGGTGGGATTTTGGCATTTCAGGTTCACCTATCCAATTATTTGATGTATCTACAAAAAGACCCCTTCTGGACTTCATTGGTGGTGCCTCCTGGCAGACTGTGGGTCCATATTGGATCAAGGACACAGTTACTGGAAAAGAGGTTTTTCAATTATCTGGCAGATATGTAAAGACTTGGGAGGTACGGTGGGATGGTCAGTATCTTGTTGCTGGTTATGAATCTGGAAAGGTTTTGATTTTGGATTTCCATCATATGTATCCCCAGTAGGGATCAGCACTGTGCTATATCTGTAACAAAATTCTATGGGTAAGAATGTCTGTTATGCAATATAAATCTTTATCAATATGCCTAGACAAGAACTCTGAGTATGACTGCAATCTGAAGAAGGTAAGGCTCAGAAAGGAGTTATCCATGAATGGAGCTCCCTTTAAGTGTGAGCAAAAATCTTTTAAATTTGTGGTGTTACTGCCAGGAAAGGGGAAAATTGAAGAGTAGGCCATCATGTCAGGGCCACTCAGGCTAACCCCTTGAATGTATTGATATTGAGGCTACAGAGGGTAAGAACAGTCCAGAATTAACTTTTAAAAATCCCTAAGTGTCCAAGTGGTTGTTTGTAGATTCAAGGCACCTGATCTGTTTAACATGGAAAGGAAGCAGCATTATGGT
>Ga0307510_10008442_pt1 | contig 12274 bp, 15 predicted proteins | sample 12_EM_MG_FD_207224 | JGI IMG/M metagenome (GOLD analysis project Ga0307510, IMG submission 207224) | Populus trichocarpa ectomycorrhiza microbial communities from riparian zone in the Pacific Northwest, United States - 12_EM | ecosystem: Host-associated > Plants > Roots > Unclassified | place...
TCTGGGAACTTCCAGTGCTGGAATGTGCTGGACATATTATAATGTACCCTCTCCTTCTGTGCAGTCCCATTATAATGTGCCCACTCAACACTCCTGCTGCATTATTATGCCCGTCTCTCAGAAACCCAGAGCCGGCAATTGCCCTCCTAGCTCTGTGTGCGCCCCTCCCTTGGCAGCCAATGACGATGCGAGCTAGTCATTGCTCACTGTCAGTGACAGTGAGCATGCTCTCCATCAATTTCCCCCATTGGTATCAAATATATATATTGTACTGTTTGTATTAATCAGTAGTATATGAATATAACATCAAATACAGCAAGGGTCATCACCCGATCCCTTCTACAATGCACCACTTGGTGTTCCTGTCTCCCCAGAACCTCCGGAGGCACAATGGTGCTGTCCCATGGGCTGCGTCCGTCACTGCATGGTGCCCTGGTGGTGGTGGCCACAGAGACAGTGGCAACAGTGACGCGAGAGGTCACGCTGCCAAGGCGGGGCAATGCGATGCTGCTGTGCGATGCCCAAAAAACAAGGGTGTATGCGTCCAACAATGCTGGCGCCAGCACAACCACTGAACGGCTCGCCTGCAGCGCTGCACTGTAGGCAATTGAGAACGTGCTACGTGGCAGCCTGGTGATGGTGGCCACAGTGGCGATGGCGATGACAATAGTGGTAATGGCGGCGGCGGCAACAGATGCAGGAGGTCACATTGCTGAGGCGGGGTGATGAGACCACAATGTGTGAAAGGGACGAAGCAAGGGAGTACGTGGCTGACAACGCTGGCGCCAGTGCAACTGCTGAACAGCTCTCTTGCACGCAGACTACACTGTGGGGGCGAATGGGAGTGTGAGACTTGCTGGACTCATTAAAAAATCTGGAGGGGGAGGAGGAGAGGGGAGTGTAATCAGCGGTAGCAAACGTACCTGTCTCCCATATCTCCCGACCCTCTTGGGCTCACTAGCATGGTCATGAAGGATGCGAGGGAAGTTGATCCCTCAGGCATTGATACGCACGGATGAGGGAGTGCTGCCAGCCGTGGGCAGGTGCTTCACTTGCCACAGCCAAGGGCACTTCCAGCATCGGGTCTGCTAGCGGGGCTGATACAGCCACCGCTGTAGTACCCAAGGCGTTGGGGCCCGGAGCATATGGCGGAGCAGGGGGAGCAGGTGCGCAAAAGGCCACTGCATGGTGAGGCCTGGCACAGGGTTGACACACCATGCCACCATTGTGAAAGGGTGAGCAAGAGCCCATTGATTTGGAAAGAAAGGCCCCCACAAGCTGGGCCTGCAGAAGGGGGATATGTCAGGACATGGAAGGGATGAAAGGGTACTCATGAACTAGACATAGCACAGCGAGAGAGGGCATGCCAAATGCTTCGGTGTGAGGATACTGGAGGTAATCGAGGCCAACGAGGCAACCGAAGGTAAAGCCTGACATTATTGTGTCAATGAAGTCGGGGCTCTTGGGGTGCTCAAGGACTTGCTCGAGGGAGGCTCCTATTGTGGTTGTAGGCAGTGGGGTGAGGGAAGAGTGGTCATGAAGATGTTGACCAATAGATCAAACAGAGCTACAGTATGGAAAAAAAGTGACAGTAAAGCGATGCACGACTGGCACTCAGCTGTGTTCGGATTGTGTGGTTAAGGTTGGGGTTTAAGGGTTTAGTGTACTGTCAACAGTAGTTGCGCATTCAATGACTTTCACTTGCATTCAGAGGTTTTGTGCTCCTTGTACTGTCTGCACTCCTGTCAACACATATCCACAAATGCCTGGGATGGATCTGAAGCACCGCAAAGCCAATCCCGACAAGACCTCACCCCTTGCGAGGACCCATTCTTTTCTGTGTTCTGACACTGACATGTCCACCCTCTGCAGCCCCAGAAGTGGGTGTTCTGCACCCTTCACCTTTCCTGACCGGTGCCTCCCTCTGCAGACCCCCGCTTGTCGGTGCCCCTTGCAAGGTTGCCTTTTCCCCGTGTCCTGATGTATCCTTCCTCTGCAGTCTCCAGAGGTGAGTGCCTTTCACTGGGTTGCATCCTTCCCATGTCCTGACATATCCTCCCTCTGCGGGCCCAGCTCATGGGGGCCTTGCTAGGTCGCATTCTTTCTTTCCAAATCAATGGGCTCTTGCTCACCCTTTCGCAATGGTGGCACGGTGTGTCGACCCCATGCCAGGCCCCACCATGCGGTGGCCTTTTGCGCACCTGCTCCTCCTGCTCCGCCATACACTCTGGGCCCCAACACCTTGGGTACTACAGCGGTGGCTGTATCAGCCCCGCCAGCAGACCTGACACTGGAAGTGCCCTTGGCTATGGCAAGTGAAGCGCCCACCCACAGCTGGCAGCGCTCCCTCATCCATGCATATCAATGCCCAAGGGATCAACTTCCCTTGCATCCTTCATGACTGTGCTAGCGAGCCCAAGAGGGTCAGGAGATATGGGAGACAGGTACGTTTGCTACCGCTGATCACACTCCCCCCTCCTCCCTCCCCCTCCAGATTGTTTAATGAGCCCAGCAAGGCTCGCGCTCCCATTCACCCACACAGTGTAGCCCACATGCAAGAGAGCTGTCCAGTGGTTGCGCTGGTGCCAGCGTTGTCAGCTGCGTACTCCCTTGCTTCATTGCTTTCACACATCATGGTCTCATCGCCCCGCCTTGGCAATGCAGCCTCTCGCGTCGCTGTCGCCACTGCTGCTGCTATCACCATTGTCATTGTCATTGCCACTGTGGCCACCATCACCAGGGCACCACGCAGTGTGTTCTCATTTGCCCCATGGCACAGCACTGCAGCAAGCCGTTCAGCGGTTGTGCCGGCGCCAGCATTGTCGGATGCGTACACCCTTACTTTTTCGGCATCGCACAGCAGCATCGCATCTTCCTGTCTTGGCAGCACGACCTCTTGCATCGCTGTTGCCGCCGCCCCCACCATCGCCATCACCACCATCTCTGTGGCCACCACCACCAGGGTGCCATGCAGCGACAGATGCAGCCCATGGAATAGCGATATCACACTGCCGGAGGTTCCAGAGGCATAGGAATGCCAGGCAGGGCCATGCGGAAGGGTTCGGATAAGAACCACCACTGCCACTTCGGGGTGGAGGGCAAGTTATTAGTGTATTTATTCATTGTTATATGCATACTGTACTGATTAATACATGTGATATAATATATATATATATTCAATGTAATTGGGGGGAATGGGGGAAGCATGCTCACTGTTGGTGACAGTGGGCCATGATGAACGCATGTTGGAGGAGGGTGCTGCAGGAGGGGCGTGCGCAGAAGGGCGGCTGCTTGCTGGCTCTGGGTTTCCAAGAGGGGGGGAATTGCCAGATTATAATGTGTATTAGAATGGAGTGGTGAGCACATTATAATGACATTGCTTGGAGAAGGGGAGGGTGCATTATAATGAGACCAGGCCTAGGAGTTCCTTGAAATTAGAGTGGGACATTGTTACGTGACCTCCTGGAATTTGTGGGGTATATTACAAAAGCACTACATCCACTGTTGTGTACTCGGGGGTAAGTCATAGCAAGAGAAAATTGATCCTCTTCAAGTTCCCAGAGAGGCGAGATGTAGGAACCTCTGGAGAAGCCACCAGTGTCAGAATGTGGGCTAATGGTGTCTGGGAGATGCTTGTTTGTAGGGTATGTGATACCAAGAAAGCCTGACGATTTGTCAGGCTCAGGCTGCAGGACTGAGAATGATAGGCTGGGTCCAAGTCTGGGGTTTTCTGGTGAATTGGGCCGTGAGGCGGCATTTGCTGGTCCATTTGTGATAGCTATGGGATGAGAATGCTCCAGATCAGACCAATCTTTGTGCGGTGCTTCAAAAACATCCTTGGACAGTGTCGCCACAGTATTAATTACTACATCAGACCCCGATTCGGTGTTATCACCAGGCAAAACTTCTTTACATAAATCCCATCAAAATGGTGCCAATGGGATCATGATGAGCCAAATACTTACCCCACAGAACTTGTCGTATTGCTGGTGAATAACATTGGGTGTGTTGCATCAATTTGTCTGGCTGTAGTGACCATATGAGTGAGTGCCACTGAGGGTCATGAAGATAGAGGGATGGATAAGTAAACAAGCTTACAGCTTTGTCAATAGATTGCAGGTCATCATCATGGACAAGGATCATATCACAATCAGGCACCTGCTGTGGGGCACCTGTTACACCAAGATACACACACAGGGTGACTTGATAATCATACTCACCTCAGCAATATGGGCTGACAGTGTGTGAAGAGGATCCCGATACTTCGAAACATCAGCAAAGGTTTAGAAATGATGACTGTGACCACATACATTGGTGTCGGCAGGGATGCTTAAGAGTTCAAGATGCCTGTCTGAGTCGGGCTCACCCCCACCCAATTTGGGAGTGGGTCCTGCCCCACGAAGCCTTGGCCAAATGTTGAGGAAGCAGGTGACGCGGAATCCTTGAACAAAGATGCATTGGTCCTGGGAAAGGCCCTGCACACAAGGTGTCAGGCCCATGGTCTGTTATCATGGGTTGAAGGCCCAAGATTGTGCAAGCCCACCTTGCCACTTGGGCCAAGTTTCAGCCCCCTGCCATTGATGTTCTGCTTGTTGAAATGGACGCCAGAACTACCAGATACTCGAACTCCAAATGATACCTGCGAGCCTCCCTGGCTCTCAGAAAAAGTGGCACTAACCCATGATTTGGCGAGGTGACACCTGGTGACAAGGATGATATCTTCCATGCACTTGACACCATAACCAAGATCGTTAGTGACCTTGAAACAAGCATCTATGTTCTTGAGCATCCATTTGCCAAAATCACTGCAAGCCACAGTGTTGTGATATTCTGCCAGGAGCGGAAGATACAACAAAGCACCTTTCTTTCCTGAGCATGAAAATGTGACAGGTGCTTCGCTGTTGTCAGGTCTGATTGTGTTATAAGCGATGAGGCGATGAAGGGCCAAAGGAAGAGAACTCGATTACCCTGAGGTGAAGGGGTTTGGGTCACAAGACACCCTCTCAACGTTGTGTGAGCAGAAATATTGTTGGTTGTCTGTACTGCTATGAATATGAGGTGACCTCTTGGGTTGTAGTGGGGGGGGATATTTAGGGCCATGGTGAGAGTCCGGATTGGATGGAGGGTTCAAGGCGTTAAACAGGGGGCAAAAACAGCCTTCCTGAATGACAGCAATGTCACCCACTTTCGCCTTAGGATATAGCCCCCCTGGATCAGGATCCTGCAGGGCATGCCCATGGCAAGGATTAGTTTTGGCAAGTTCTTCATGAAGAATGTCACAGTCATCTGACATGATGTTGGAAGAGTAGTTGGGTTGTGACTGAGATGATATCAGGAAGGAACAAGGGGGATCACCAGGGTATCGTCAGTTGTCAGTTAACACAATGCCATAGTATATATATGGTACCAGTTGGCAGTGTCTCAGTGGCGCTAGGCTGTGAATGCGTGAATGGTTACTATGCCCTGCGCTAGGCTGTGAACATTTACTGTACTGCCTATCTGCAGACGTCCAGCCGTCCACAATACAGTACAGTATACAAGTGCCCTCTTTTTTAGGCATCGGGGCTGTCTGAGTCTGGACACGGAATTAGGCAAGAAGGGTCATGTCTGCCGAACGAGGTTTGTTTCATGTTTTGTTTTTCCACAAATCTCAAACCATTCTTCAGGCTCCTAAGTCTCAGGAAGATATAATAAGGCACCTTTCTTTCCCGAGCATGAGAATGTGTGTGGTGCTTCGTTGTCTGGTCTAATGAGGTTGTAAGCAATGAGAAGCAGAAGGAAGATAAATTTTTTATTACCCCAAGGTATAGGGGTTAGAGTCACAAGACACCCTAGTGACGTTGTCTGAGCAGAAGTATTGTTGGTTGTCTGTACTGCTGCGAATATGAGGTGACTTTTTGGGTTGCAGTTGGGGAGGATATTTGGGGCCTTGAGAGTCTGAATCAGATGGCGGACTCAATGCATTGAATAAAGGGTAAAAGCAGCCATTGCGAATGAAGCCAACATGGCCCACTGTCACAGAATCGCATAGCCCACCTGGGTTGGGTTCCCATAGGGCATGTCCGTGACGAGGATTAGTGATGGCAAGCTCTTTGTGGAAAGTGTTGCAGGGACACATGCTGGAAGATTATGGTTGGGTTGTGACTGATATCAGGGAGGGAAGGTTGGGTAAAGCCAGTTAAGTACCCATATGGTAGATGTACTTCATGATACTGTGAACATAGAGAGGCTAAGGGCTTGCTGAGAGATCGAACAAGTGAGTGCAGCGGGCGCGAGGGGGACAATGAGGCAGAGACAAGCAGTGGAGAGTGAACGGGAGTGGGCAGAGATCACACACACACACAACCTAGAAGGGAGTCGCAGATGAATTTACCAGCCCATTGAGGGCATGTTTAAGTAGTCTGAGAGGCAATAAAGCATAGTGGAGCACTATCAAGTGACTCCACTATGGGATATGAAGGCAAAATGTAATTGAGCGGTCGAAGGGAAAAGGAGAATGAGTGTTGCTAAGACGCTGAGACAATGTGGGAGAAAAAGGGCACTCGGCCTGGGGTGCTGCATTGCCAGCATTGCCTGTTGACGCTGGCTGAGGGTCTGTGCTCAGGGGCACAATACAAATTTGAAAGGGGAGTGGACAATGCCCTGGAGATGCGATTGGCGCCGCCCCTGTTTGGAGATAAGATTGAATAATGTCAGTAATTAGTCCAATGAAAAGTAAATGTGCTGGAGGCATTAGAAATGAAAGTGAGACAAGGGAGTGCTCTTGGCATCATCCCCAGTCATTACCCTCATCCTCCTGCCTGTGCCTGTCCCCTTGTCATATCCTGATTCCAGCACTCTCCTGGACGGCTGATGCAGACCTAATCCAAGACCATGGCATATTACCTTCCACTGCAGAAGTGCCTTGGTCAGGATGTCTGCAGTCATGTTGTTGGTTGGACAGTATACAAGGTCGATGACTTTCTGCATGATGCACTGGCGAATGAAATGGTATTGTATGTCAATGTGCTTCGTGCACACATGATAGTTGTTGTCAACTGCAAGCGTTAGTGCGGCCTGATTGTCACAGTGAGGAGTTGTCCGAGTGAGTAGCAAGGGGAATAGTTCACCTATGAGGCGACAGAGCCAAATGCACTCCTTCGCAGCATGCATGGCTGCGATGTACTCCGCCTCTGCTGTGGACAGCATCACTAGCTCCTGTTTGTGCGACATCCAGGACACTGCGCCCCCATCAATGAGGAACGCATAGCCCAAGATTGCACAGCAGTGCTCCTGCGATGCTCCATCAGCATCAGTGTATCCAAGAAGATCATGCTGCTCAGCCCCATATGTCAACGCATGCCTGCATGTCCCCACAAGATAGCGAAACACTTGCTTCACCACCTGCCAATGAGCCTCCCCTGGGTTCTCCAAGCACTGAGAGAGCGTTGAGACCGCAAAGGCGATGTTGGGGTGGGTAGCGACTGCCGCATACATGAGGCTGCCAATGGCCTCATGATATGGGACTTTGCGCATGCATGCTATGTCTGATGGGGATGAGGGGGAATCATGCTTTGGAATAGAAGGCGGAAGGGACCATTGGAGTGGGATAAGATTTGGCATCAGTGAGGGAGAAACGGGATAAGATGGAGTCAATATATGCGGACTGTGAGAGGGAAATGGTTCGTACCACTTGGTCATGGGTGACCTCAATCCTGAGCAGGGAGTGAATTGGTCCAAGGTTAGTGAGGGGGAACTTGTCATTGAGCTTGGCCTTGTACATGGTAATGAGTCTGCCAGAGTTTCCAGTCATCGTGCAGTCATCTACATGCGCCGTGATGATGAGGATGTTGCCCTGGATCCGAGCATAAAACACTCCAGGATCGGTGGCACTGGCGTGGAAACCGAGGTTAGCCAACTTGTGCTTGAAGGTATTATACCATCTGCGCCCCACCTGCTTAAGCCCATACAAGGCCTTCCTCAGCCTGTTGACAAAGTCCTTTCCTCCCTCCTCATAGCCCAGCGGCTGCTCCATGTAGATCTCCTCAGAGTCCTCCAGCTCTCTGTTGAGGTATGCAGAGTTGAAGTTGAAGCATTCAACCTCCCAGTCAAAGCGCGTGGCAAGTGTGAGGATGGTCTGGAAGCTTGCAAGCTTGGCTACAGGGGAATAAGTGTCAAGGTAATCGACACCATATATCTGGCTGAACCCCCGGGCGACCAAGCGTGCCTTGTACTTGTCAACGCTTCCATCCGCTTTGTGCTTCAGTCAGTAGACCCACTTGCAGCCGATGATATTCTTGTTCGGAGGGCGCAGCACTGTCTCCCATGTGCCGGCCTGCTGCAGCAACTGAATCTTGCGGTCCATCACCTCCTTCCAGCTATGCCAGTTGGAGCAAGACTGTGCCTCGCATAGCGTCTTTGGGTCTCCTTGTGCATCGACAACTGCGGCTGCAACTGCATCCTCAATTTCTGCAATGAAGGTGGCTTTGTCTTCATTGCACTCCTCCTCCTGAAGAGCATCAATGTCAGCGATCAGCTCTGCCAGTGCACTGAAGTCCTCAGCAAACTCCAGGTGCTATCCTGGAAGCCCCTGAGTCCTCCCATCTGCTGTGCCCTCTCCGCTTGCAAGCTGCCTGGCATACTGCAAGGGTTTGCGGACGCGTGATGACTGGCGTGTAGGCTGCGTGGCTTGACCAGACTTGGACTTCTTCGGTGCGCCGGGCTGCTGCTGTGCAGACCTGCTCCAGGCTGCTGGTGGAGGTGATGTGTTGGTGAGCTTGTCTTTGACCTCGACCTCCTCTTTCCCACTGTCAGTAGTGGCTGGAGGCTGCGGGGGTGCACTTGCAGCTTGAGTGGGAGCGGTTGGAGCTGGTGTGGTGCTAGGCGTCGATGCGTCATGCTGTAACGGGAGTGCAGGAGCAAGCAGAGTAGAGAATGAAGATGAGGTGATGGATATTGTCGCTGTACTTGCTGTGAACTTTACAACCCGCTCAGTGGAGATCTTCTTTGCCCCAGCCCAATAAATGCAGTGGGTGTGAGTGCTATCTCTGCTGTATCCGACCCAGTGCACAAGCTTGGCACGCACCCCCAGCTTGGAGTTTGTGTTGGTGTGAACCCATATGCACTGTCCCCACTTGGGCACCCCTGCAAGATAAGGCTTCTTCCCGGTGAGTTTCTCAAATGGTGTAAGATTACCAAGTGCCTTCATCAAGGTGCAATTCTTCACCCATACTACAAAGTGCAGCACCTCTGCCCACAGTATCGGGGGAAGTCCAGACTGGTGCAGGAGGGCACGCACACGCTCCATGAGGCGGCAGTTGAGTGATTCCGCGACCCCGTTGTGCTGCGGCATGTCATGGGTAGTGAGGCGACGCTCCATACCTTGCTCCCTGAGGAACTGGGTGAATGCGCCACTGGTGTACTCCCCACCGCAGTCTGAGCACAGATGCTTGATCCGCACTCCATGCTAGGTGTGAGCCCATGCAGTGAACTCCTTGTATTTCTCCAAAGCTTCATCCTTTGTGTGCAAGATGTCAATGTGGGTGTAGCACATGGAGTCATCAGTGAATGTGATGTAATATTTCCGCTTGCCCAGACTCAGCATTGGTGAGGGCCCCCATATGTCAGTGTGCACCTCATCACCAAAAGCCCTGGCCAGCAGTGCCTGATGCTCCTTCTGAATGACTTTGCGCATGGACTTGCCATGCTCGCATGGGTCACATATCAGTGGTGCCCGATTGTTGATAAGTTCAATGCCCTCCACAGCGCCTCTGCTAACAAGCGTGTGGAGAGTGTCCGGGGCAATGTGGACCAGGCACCAGTGCAGCGTCGAAAGGGTGATGCACTCCAATGCGACGGAGGCTGTGTATGCATGCTCCACCTTGTAGAGGCCGTTTGCAGTTGCTGGAATGGTGCCTATGACTGTACCATTTGGGTGTTTGATTTTGCAAGTGCTGGCCTCAAATATGACCAAGTAACCGGCCTTGGTGATCTGATCGATGGAAACTATAGTGAGTCCCATTTCGGGTGCATGAAGGATGTCTTTAAGGAGTATAGGAGTGGAAGACTTGCCATCGGGGACCTCAATCCGTAGATCTCCGGTCCCAACAGCGTAGAATGCTTGTTTATTAGCCGCCAAAATGGCATGTGGCTTGATTGCCTTGTAGTTGAGGAACCATTCGCAGAATGGGGACATATGCTGCGACGCTCCTGAGTTGTAGAGCTCCGTTGTGGTGCGATGCATTTGCCCAGGCTGCGCTAGGGTACTCCCTGCTGCAGCTGCGGTCTTGACCCAGTCTTTGTCAGTGCTATCCTCTATCTCCTCAATGGTGGCCCACGCATCCAGTGGTACCTCCTCTGCTGTGGCTGAAGTGTCCTTGGACTTGTCTTTGTCCTTGTTCCTTCTTGGCCCCTGTCCTTCCTTACTGCTCCCTTTGGCCCAGCAGTTGGCTTTGACATGGCCATGCTTATTGCAGTTGCTGCACTGCTTCTTGGACCTGGGAGTGTCAGCGCTGAAGGCTTTGTCTTTGGAGCTTGATGATGGCTTCTTGAGTTCATGATAAGTGAACTTGTCCAGGATGAGGCCTTCAAATACATTGGCAGTGAGGACTTGGCTGCCAAGATGTGCACTATTACTAATGGAAGAGCATGAGGAGTCATAGGAGGGAGGGAGTGAGGCAAGGAGGATGTCAGTGTAGTCCTCGTCGCTGATCAGCTTGCCCATCCCGGCCAGCTGCTCTCAGAGGTTGCGCAGGTTCTCAAAATGAGTGCATATGCTGTTGTTCTCACCACATCGAGTGTTCCAGAACCTCCGCATGAGATCCGCAGCCAGGGCCCTTGTCTTCTCCTCATATATCTGTTTCAGTATGGTCCATACCCCCTTTACATGCTTCTGCCCCTTGATGCGAGAGAAGGCGGCGCAAGGGATACTAGGACCGATGACCTGCTTGATGGCAGTCTCTTCCTTCTTCCAGCGATCGGCATACTCTACCCCTCTGACTTTACCTTGGTTCTAGTAGGCAGTGGGTGGGGAGTCGTGGTCGATGTGATCGTTGATGGTCTGCGACTCTAGGAGCCACAGAACACAGTTGCAATAGTCAACCCAGTTGGAACTGTCGTCAGAGAGTTTCGGGATGGTGATCTTGTCTTCGAAGTGCATGTTGTCATTAAGGCCAGGGCCCATAACCTAGAGAGGCTAAGGGCTTGCTGAGGGATCGAACAAGTGAGCGCAGCAGGCACGAGGGGGACAACAAGGCGGAGACAAGTGGTGGAGAGTGAACGGGAGCGGGCAGAGATCACACACACACACAACCTAGAAGGGAGTCGCAGATGAATTTACCAGCCCATTGAGGGTGCATTTAAGTAGTCTGAGAGGCAATAAAGCATAGTGGAGCACTATCAAGTGACTCCACTGTGGGATATGAAGGCGAAATGTAATTGAGCGGTCGAAGGGAAAAGGAGAATGAGTGTTGCTAAGACGCTGAGACAATGTGGGAGAAAAAGGGCACTCGGCCTGGGGTGCTGCATTGCCAGCATTGCCTGTTGACACTGGCCGAGGGTCCGTGCTCAGGGGCACAATATGAATTTGAAAGGGGAGCGGACAACGCCCTGGAGATGTGATTGGCACCGCCCCTGTTTGGAGATAAGATTGAATAATGTCAGTAATCAGTCCAATGAAAAGTAAATGTGCCAGAGGCGTTAGAAATGAAAGTGAGACAAGGGAGTGCTCTTGGCATCATCCCCGGTCATTACCCTCCTCCTCCTGCCTGTGCCTGTCCATTGGCATATCCTGATTCCAGCAGAACAGTCATACCAGCAGAAGTACAGCTGCACAACTTTTACGCACAGCATTGGCAGTGCGTGATACAGTACTGTAGTACTGTATGGCCCAGGTGTCTCTGGGCACTGGTTGTCATCAGTGGCGTCTTCTTTGCTGTTTTTTTTTTTTCTTTTGAAAGGCCTGCCACTTGCCATCAGTTGACCCTAGTGGGGCTGTGGGTGCGAGGCAAGTGATGGCGCAAGGCGCTACCAGGTCACCCCGGGCAGGCCCCACAGCATGGAGCGTCCTGGACACCTTACAGCTGGACAAGGGGAAATGCATTTACTGTATGCACAGCTCTCCGACGATAACCCAGTAGTGTGGGACTCAACTTCCTAATGAGGCACCAAAGCCCCAGATGGCAGCAGACCCTTGTTGGCCAACAGTACATGTAGCTCTGTTGTAATGTAGTCTACAAAATGTACAATCCTCTGTAATAATGTACCAGCCTAATTTCAAGGAACTTCTAGGGCTGTA
>Ga0307510_10008443_pt1 | contig 12273 bp, 12 predicted proteins | sample 12_EM_MG_FD_207224 | JGI IMG/M metagenome (GOLD analysis project Ga0307510, IMG submission 207224) | Populus trichocarpa ectomycorrhiza microbial communities from riparian zone in the Pacific Northwest, United States - 12_EM | ecosystem: Host-associated > Plants > Roots > Unclassified | place...
CCTCTGAAACCCCGGAAAGCCCGACAGACGACGACACTGCCAGGGTCAAACAATTATTGGAAAGAGCTGAAACAACCATTACCTTGGCCATCCAAAAACTCCAGACAGTCAGTCGACCTGCCAGTCCAGCCATACAAGCAAGTTCGCTTCCTACTCCTCCCGTGTCGAAAGGAAAAGCACCAGCCCCCATCCCACCTCGAACCAGAACCCCAACCACCTGTGTACCAACACCCAAAGCCAGTACCTCCTGACAACCCATACAAGCTCCACCGCCTCAGCCAGCTGCACCACAGCCGCCTCCAGGCAATCCACCACCTAACCTACCAGCACCCACAGCCATGGCTCAACAGAACCAACCCTGCATTCTGGGAACAGCCCCAGACCCGTATGATGGCTCACCCAAGAAGGCCATTGCCTTTTGGAACACCCTCGCCAATTATTATGCCATCAATGACGCTGTTTATACCACCAACGCCCAGAAGGTCTCATCTGCCCTTACCCACTTTAAGATAGGGACCCCAGGTGGAAATTGGGCTAGTGATCTAATGCAAATGGCATTAGCCGTCCAGCCACCTAACTATGGAACATGGGACAACTTCAAAGAAGCCTTTAAGAAACAATTCATCCCACCAGCCTCTCAAATGGAAGCCATCTCGAAGATGCATTCCCACCAGATGGGAACAAAAGATTTTGCTACTTGGTTCCAAGAATGGAGCGCCGAAGCCCGACGAACAGGAGTTGACAAAACCACTAAAATGTGGGCGTTTCGGCGCAATTTACCCACGATTTTACAACAGAAACTCCTGACGCTTTCCCCACAACCCACCACCTTGGACACTCTGGTAGAGAAAGCCCGGGAATTCGATCATAACTGGCAGATCTTTGGACAACCACCAGGAACATCCACTAGGGGATGAGGCCCCTCCCGAGGAAACTTCCAAGGCAGTCCACGTATCCAGGAGATCAAAGAAGAAGCCGAGATTGAGATTGCTGCGACACAGTCACGTCGCAGAACACCAAAGAAATGGGGCAAACTTACCCCACAAGAACAACAACGCTGCAGGACAAATAACCTGTGTCTCTACTATGGCACTGCCGGACATATTGCAGTTAATTGTCCAATCTCCAAATACCCTTATATGGGTAGTTCAGTTTGCCAACTCGGAACGACCCCTGAAGGTGAACCCTCGATTGAAAGTCAACTCGAGGATCTCAATATCAACGTGGTCACTCCATTTAATGTAATCAACAAAATGGTAGTTGACTCCAAGACCGAAGACAAGTCTTTTTGATTCCCTCTCCTGTTGCATCATCAGAGAGAGTTGTACCAGTATCCCATTGTATTTCAAGGACCACTGAATTGGGCCAGGTGGTACCTATCTCCATTGTAACATTAAGTATGATCCGGAATAAATGAGTTCCTTCTATTCGAATTCCGGTCCAAATCATACACAATGGGAGAAAAATCGATGCTCAAGCCCTTCTGGATAGTGGAGCAGAGGGAATTTACTGCAACTCCACCTTTGTCAAAACCCACGGATTTCCCCTACTATCACTACAGGACCCCATATTCCCACGAAACGTTGATGGAACAATCAACACACAAGGGGCGATTCACCATGCTACAGCCCTTCGTATAGAAATGGGCACTCGACATACAGAACTAGCAAACCTTTTTGTTACTAATACTGGCAATCATGACGTACTTCTCAGAATGAATTGGCTCAGCAAACACAATCCAAATATCGACTGGGCAACCAACACTATTACTCTTAATAGATGCCCCACCACATGTTTTAAGGAACATACAGCACCCCTCATCGTGCAACTGCTGCCAGTCTGTGATTGGGACCCACTGACTGAGGAATATTTCGACATCGACGAAGCATACGCCAACCATGCATTATGTATTGAAGCTCACATGGACAAACACTTCGATGGACTGCTCCATGGACCTCTTCTTGCACAAACCACAGTATCCACAACACTAGCAATGAAGATGGAGGCCTCGTAGAAGGAAATCCCTCTGGAATTTTGACAATACTCTTGAGTCTTCTCAGATGAGGAAGCACAGCGACTACCAAAGCACCAACCATGACATCACAAAATTGATCTACTCCCCGATAAATCTATGAGAAAAACATCGATCTATCGCCTCACACCACTAGAGAAAGTCGCCCTCAAGAAATACATCACCGATGGCCTTGTACAAGGATCTCTCCGTCGGTCCGAAGCTCCGGATGCCTGCTCTTTCTTCTTTATCGATAAGAAAGATGGCAAACTCTGTCCGGTCCAAGACTATCACCCACTAAATGACATCACTAGGAAGAATGCGGCGCCAATACCTCTCATTCCAGAGCTAGTGGATAAGCTGCTGGGCGCGTGGTTCTTTACCAAGTTGGATGTAAGATGGGGATACAATAACATCAGAATACGGGAAGGCGATGAATGGAAGGCCACTTTCAAAACACCTCTTGGGCTATTCGAGCCAACAGTCATGACCTTTGGGCTGTGCAATGCGCCAGCTACTTTTCAGACATTCATGGACACCCAGTTTGCAGACCTCATTGCCACAGGTCACATTGTCATCTACCTTGATGACATTTTAATATTTGCCACTACATTGGACAAATTAGTCTTCTATACGCATAAAGTCCTAAAACACCTTCAAGAACTCGACCTCTTCTTGCGCCCTGCTAAATGCTCTTTTAACCAAACATCAGTTGAGTACCTGGGCCTCATTATCTCTGAAGGTGAACTTCGCATGGATCCGGTCAAATTACAAGCAGTAAAAGATTGGCCTCACCCCAAATCTGTCAAAGATATTCAGAAGTTCTTAGGCTTCTGCAACTTTTACTGCCGCTTCATTCGTGCGTACTCTACCTTGGCATGCCCCCTTTTTGACCTTACAAAGAAGACTTCCACATGGACCTGGACCCCGGCGTGTGAAACCACTTTCATCAACTTACAGCGCACCTTGACGACCTCTCTAGTCCTCATTCTTCCTGATTACGATAAAGTATTTACACTTATCACCGATGCCAGTGATTACGCTACAGGTGCCATCCTGGAACAAGAAGATGCACTAGGATGTTCCCACCCAGTGGCATATTATTCAAAGTCCCTCCAGCCTGCAGAGCGAAATTACGAAATCCATGACAAGGAATTATTAGCTATCATTCATACGCTCCACCACTTTCGCCACTACCTTCAAGGCAATACCCACCTGACTAAGATCTTCTCTGACCATGCCAATCTCCGGTATTTTACTACCAAACAGTCTCTCACATGCCAACAAGCGCGTTGGGCGCTCTTTCTGGCCACTTTTGACTACGAAATTATCCCTAAACCTGGCAAAATTAACAAAGCTGATGCTCTGTCCTGGCGGCCAGACTATAAAGAGGGGATAGCATTTGATAATGCGGAAAGAATTTTGCTCACACCCGATAAATTTCGCATACAAGCCTTACAGACCACGGCAATTCCAATACCAACAGACACTGAACTGAAAGCAGCAATACAAGAAGCCATTCAGTCTGACAGACTAGCAGGACAACTCTTGAAGGAAATCCTCCTTAGCGGACCACAAAGCATAACTAAAGGCTTACAAGAATGGAATTACAAAAAGGGGCTTATCCTTCACAAGGGACTCGTATACGTACCAAAAAACGACAACCTAAAGCGTAGAGTGGTACACCAATTCCACGATAACATCATGGGCCACCCTGGTGAATGGAAAACACTTGAACTCATTACTAGAGAATACTGGTGGCCAGGAATCACAGAATTCGTCAAGGAATATATCAAAGGATGTGCCACCTGCCAAACAACCAAGATACGCCCCCCAGTTAAAGTACCACTTAAGCCAAATGAAGTCCCCAATGGAGTTTGGGAAACAATCACAATGGATTTTATTGTAGGACTCCCAGTATCACAAGGATACGACAGTATCCTCACAGTTGTAGATCGCCACAGCAAAGCGATTATCCTATCCCCTTGCAAAGCAACCATCATAGCAGAACAAACTAGTCAACTCCTCATGGATAACATATGGAAACGAATGGGTTTCCCCCTAACTATAATATCTGATCGTGGGCCACAATTTGCAGCACAAGTTACCCAGGAACTCTGGAGAAAACTAGGGATTAAACAGAAACTATCGACAGCCTTCCACCCACAAACAGATGGAGAATCGGAACAAGTAAACCAGGAAATCAAACAATACCTTTGCATATGCGGAAACTTCCAACAAGACGATTGGGCTGCTCTACTTCCCATCATCAAATTCGCACATAATGTTCGACCTCATAGAAGCACACATAAATCCCCCTTTGAAGTCTGGTATGGGTTCCAACCCACATTTAAACCACCATTGTACCTTCAAACCAGACTACAAAGTGTCGATGAACAAATCAAATACCTCGAACAAGTGCAAAAAGAAGTCATGGCAGCACTGCTACTTGCAGCACAAGAAATGCGAAAGAGCGGACCAACAATCGAATCATATACCTTCCACAAAGACGACCTTGTTCTACTTGAAGTGACAAACCTCCAGACCACACATCCAAAGGCTAAACTAGCGCCCCGACGTTACAGACCTTTCAAAGTCCTTTGGGCCTCCCCTACTAACTGTAAATTGGAACTCCCACCCCAAATGAGAATACACCCTGTTTTCCATAACTCCCTCCTAAAGCCTTACAAGGAAACTATGGCACACGGACCTAATTTTGCACGCCCTCCACCAGAAATAGTAGGAGGCAAGGAAGGACATTACGAAATCGAAAGAATTCTTACCTCTCGCCCTACAAGAAACCGAAAGAGTACTCAGTACCTAGTCAAATGGAAGGGCTATCCAGACTTGGAGAACTCCTGGTTACCAGCCAAAGAATTACAATCAGCACACAAATTATTAAAACAATTCCACGATTGCCAAGTCCGGGTCGTTACTACAAATCAAACATTGCAGGAGCAATGGAAGCCTAAAGAGGGGATACTGTCGCGGGCTTCGCCCGCACCACCCTACCTTAAGAGGGGATCACATGTGAAAGCTCCAAGTCCACCCAACCCAACCCTAAAGCCAAGTTACAGCCAAATTGTGAAGATGAAGATTCCCCCACATGATCCTGGGAAACAAGCATGTGATCCTGGAAAGGTAACACGTGATATAACACGTGACTCCTCACCCACCAAAGCACGTGACCACACACGTGACTATAAGCGAACACGTGACCCTACACACTTTGGACACGCCACACGTCCATTGATTGGCACGTGGAAGACCGTGGGAATCAACCAACTATCAACAAGATCTCAGGGGATTCCCCATAGCCTCTCCCCAATGGATACTGGAACTGGTAATGCCTTTATTGGTCTGAGGGCCTAATGCCATTGGCTGAAGAGAGGATGACTCAGTGCGCAGTAATGCACAGCATACTTTGGAACTCCGACATACAGCTGACTCATCTCTCTTGTACCATATATGTATAGATTGCACCCGTTTCTATTGTAACGCTGGCCCTAAAGGCCTGCGCACAGACCACCCTGTATTAGTATATAAGACCTCTGAATTATAGCAAACAGTCCTCAGACTGTTCTCTTGTCAACCCCCACTTGACATCATTGAGCCACCTACCTTGCCTCTTGCCTTCACCTTCTTCTGTCTACTCCTGTCCCACCTCTGCCTCTACTACAGTCACCTTCAACTCCAAGCCCTCGTTGCATCCCTTCTACTTAAATAAAGTAGTAAGTTCACGACAATGTCTGGATGTGTGACTTATAATCCAGGTACCCTTTTAGCGACACAGAGGTAGATCAATTACTGATCTTAGGGCCCTTATGATCAGATCAGATCATAGTGTATTTGTCTTAGATCGCGCAAGTAGGTGATTAATGCGTAGATCTATATGATGTAGGACATAGTGAGCCCATTGCTCAGCGAGATCTGATGATCTTTGGGGGCGTATGATTGTGATAGTGCCTATACTGACTTAATCAGCTGTAGATCTGTGTCAAGGGCTAGGTGCACCTTAGATTAAAGCATGATCTATGAAGTCTGATCTATAGTTCATGGTATGGCATTATCGAAGTGGGCAATCATATGTTGGATCCATTAATAAGATATGGTTGCACTGCCCGAAGCGCTGCCATGTGTGTCCATCAGTTTGATTAATCTATAAGATAGATGTGGGGTGTTCTGGAATCAGAGGCGATAAGGAAATGCAGATCTGCGTTGACATAGAGGCATAGATAAGCATATGTGTTTGATCTGGGCAGATTTCCGGTCTGATCAATCAACGCTTAGGGGAGGCATGATGAATACAAGACATCCTATTGCTTGATTAGAGCGTGGTGGTAGCCTCATTGATCCAGATTAGATGCTCCAGCCGGAGCTGATCAAACTGAGCAATCTGGACGCGTGTGAGGTGTCCAGAGATGGAGAGTGATGATCTGAGCGAAGATGATGCACTCAGGGGATCCAAATGGAATGGTTGCACTGGTGGTCAAGCCAGCGACTTTGTGCATGTACTAGATGTACGGGGTGATTTTGGGATGATTACTTTATTGTAGAGGAGCGATCTACAACAGATCTCGTGAACAGGAGTGTGATCTCCTCTCTGTGTAGCTGTATAGGCCAGAACGCTAAAGTGTCCTGTCTCCATGTGCGCATTTTAATTATACTACTTCCATGTGTGCCCCATAATGGTGCTCGCAGTGGTATCTATGTCTAAGAGGAGCCACCTGCAAGTTCCACTCAGAGACATGGGGGAAAGCCCACCATCTGAGTGCTATCAGGGGAGTCTTAGATGTACGCCTAGATGATTAGGTGCATAGATAAGGGAGTTTGTGCATAGCGCAGTTGTTGCAGAAGCAAGAGCTTTGGGTGGATTGATTACCCCCAGCCTTGATACCCCAGAACCGGTCCCACTTAAGGGTGAACGGCCAACTGTTCACTAAGCCTATAGCAGATCCGGGCGTCCCCCAGATCCGCCTAAGAGCAGTAATGCTCTCTATACTAAGCGCATAGGGATGGAGAGGGCTTGGTGCACTTCTACCATGCCTGGTTCTGTCGTGCACCTCGCGCAAGGCATGTTAGGCCCCAGCACAGATCTCAGCACACAAAGGCGTTGAGTGAGGAAGATCAGTTAGGGAAGCTCACATTGATTGGGAGAAAGTGACGCTTGTGATATAGTTGTTCTTCTGTTCAGAGATGCTAAGGCTCAGGGCCCATAACCTGTTGAAGTTGAGGTATGGAGAGTAGAGCGCAGTGGGGAAAGTTGGTGTAAAAAGTTATATTTCTAGCTTGTCTGATGTACAGTATTTATACGATGCGTTACAATAGTATCTATCCTAGTTGATATGTCAAGGTATAAGACACTCAGAACAATGTCTATCAACACTATTGTCCATAAGATCAGACATGAAGTGTCTGAGATGTGTCTGTGTATGTGCGTAGGCCTGTTATCTACTAACAGCTACTTTAGTCCATATATGGTAATTCTAATTGTTCATATGACGCGCGTCGGTTAGGCGGTCCGTGTGTGTCCGTACTTGCGCGTCTTGTTCATATTATTGGAGCACTTAATGTGACTCCAGATCTACGGTCCGTTGCTACCAATCTAGTAGCTACAATGCATACACTCAGCGTGTACATGCTCTCAACAGATGTCAACTTCTTGGAGAGAGAGACAAAAGGCAGGTGGTTGGATGATGGTTGGAAGATGTGGAGTAGGGTCAGAGTCATCCTCATGCACAGTGGCATGTTGTATGGCTTGTAGTTGCAGGTTGGCAGTGGGGGCTACTTCATACTTGTGGGTCTCCATGCATTGCAACTTAAGTTTTTTGGTGATATTCTTGCAGATGATGGGGCTGGTGGCAAAAATGTAAGTGGGTGTAGTGAGAGCAAGCTTGCCCTGCATGAGATACTCCTCCAGTTCCAGCATGAGTTGCTGGTCTTCAGCATTGGACCAGTATTAAAACTATATGTCTAGATAAGAGTTGTCAGAAGTGGTGGCAGAAGTGGTGGCAGGAGCTGGAGTTGGTGGTAGCAGTGCTGAGAGTTCTGGGGCCTTGCTAGCTTTGTCCCCATGTTTCTTCTTCTCAGTGGTGAAGACTTTGAATATGTCATGTGAGAAGAATTCATCTTTGTCTTTGTTGTTAGCTGGGGTAACTGCTTCCTTGACCTGAAGGATGTGCAACTCAATAACTCCTTCAATTTGGCTGGTCGAGGTGCAGCGTGCATTGAGGTGTGGCAGTGTATCCCACATGAGGATGGTGCATGTCTGGGCTGTGATCAGAGTGGCAGTGGTCTGTGCAGTTAACCACACTAGTATTGCAGAAGCTCTGGCTAATTGTTGGTTAGAGCTGGAGCCGGAGCTGGCTCCAATTCGAGCTGAGCCAAGCCACATTTGGTCAAGCCACCATTTTAGCTGGCTTCTACTGAGCCAGCTTATGGCCTGCTGAGCTGGCTTGGGCTGGCTAAGCTGTTATTTTTTTGTTTCTGTCTCATCCTTCCTGTACTCATCCTCTCCTTTGTCTTGAATTGATAGCAGCCTCTCCTCATGCAGTTTACATCATCACAATGTCTACATTCATCTGGTCATGTCACAATGCCTGAACCTGCACAAGTACTGGTACTGGCAACTGGATGATGACATGTCCTCAGTGCTCTTCTGGTGTGTGGTTGACATCTTTAAGAGCTGCAAATTCGCCAACCTGCAGGGCAAGATCACCAGCTTCACAGCATTTGTGCAGGAGAGTGATGCTCACCTCCTCATAGAGGACATGAACATGGACAGCACCTTCACGATCTTCCTCAAACTCATCTTTGCCTCTGCTGAGCAGATTCAGCCCACCCTGCACAAGGACGAGTATCTTGGGCATAATATCAACATGCCTATTCAATTATCTCACTTGAGCCAGTAAGTTTCACCTTTTCCATCTTCCAACATCTGTTTACTGACTTTCCACTAGATTTTTCATCGATTGAAGACACTCCTGAATTGTCACCCACCTGCTTCCTTCCTGTTTCCATATGCAGTCGCAGGACGATACCCCACCCTCTCCCACCACATGGCCCTGACAAATCTCTCTTGCAAGCTGCAATAACACAAGCAAAATGGCTGTTCAAAAACGACATCTTTGCGAAGGACACATGCATGCTCTGCAGCACCATGCTTCAGATCCGCAACTTCCTCTTGCTTGCTGTGCCTGAGCAGGCTTCCACCTACTTTATTCTCCTCTGCGAATAGTTCAGCTTCTCTGGGAATTGCACCATGGTGTTTAGCACAAGGACGGTTGGCCCCGTGCTTATGCAGGTGTTGGCAAATGCAGATGTGGCAGGATACGATGGCCAGGTGTGTCATGTATGCGTACACTTTCTTTTGCAGGGTGCTACAGTGCTGGACAACCAAACTCAACAAAAAAATATGAATGATTTGTTTTTGTTCAAAATGCACAGAAAATACATTTTTATTTTTTCACAAAACATAAAGTTGGCCACCCCTAAAATTTAGGTTAGCCTCTCAAAGACAGTGAAAATCAACTATTCTCACCATACTGAATTCAATGCTATTCTCCAATATTGTCAAAAATGTCAGGGAGAAGCTGTAGAAACCATGTGACACAGATACTATATATAATATTGCAAATAATAAGAAAATATATCTTAAAGTATAGTAATAAATGGATTAAAAGAAAGGCAACAATGGAAATAAGTGCTACTATAGCATAATATAAGGCATGTATGTGCTGTAACCTTGGAATGTGCAATTTTGACTGATTCTGACATGCCCAACATATCCAACATGCCTGATGCCACAGGACAGCATGTGCATACTCTTACTACACAAGACAAGGTCGCCATGTCTCCCACCTTGCTGCCATTGGATTGACACTTTCCTCAAATAGTCAAGACTCGCTGCCCATTGCATCAAGCCATCAAGTACAGATCACCCAAAATCGATGGCCAATGTACTGCCTCATGCTGCTTATAGCCCTCGCTAGTCACGCCTGATTCGGGATCCCCTTGCCATGTTGGAAATACTTAGGTGTCTAGTACATGTATATAAACCCATACTCCTGACCTAGTAAATAAAGAATCAGAGAACCCATATCGAAGGAATAGATATGCCAATGCAATCTTAGACCAAACTTATCCCCTTTTGCTTACATGCCTACCACCTCAGACTGTTTCCCCCCCCCTTTTGCTCGCATGCCCGCCACCTCAGACTACTCCTTCTACTCCTTACACTCCTGCTCCCCCTCATGTGTTCATGTTCCCTTCGGGATCATGAATCTGTCTCAGAGCTTGGACCACCCTTGAACTCACCCTGTGTAGACATTCCGTCTTCACCACAATAACATCAAACCTAATACCCTTCTGCTGGCCAGAAATCATACCAGAGGGTTGGTCAGCAAGCAATGATGTCAAATAATGCTGTACTTGATTGAAATTGACCAGAAATAATGACAAAATTGGCATATTTTAGGTAAAAATTAGACCTCAAAAGTTGGCCACCTCCAAAATTTGTATAGGAAGGTCTGCAAAGTGTGTTTTTGTATGTTTTCCAACATTCTAAATACAACCCTAAACTTAGTTTGTCATAAAATTTCATATTTCAGGGACAACCAATTTTGTTAAATTTGGTTGTCTGGCACTGTAGAATGCCCCTCCATTGTTACTGATATTTGACTGAGAAATGGGCTGGATGTGCGTTTGCTCTAGATGTTGTATCAGAACCTTCCATTGACTTTGCACTCGTTCCTGCCTATGCCTCCCCTAAACCTCACAAACTGATTTTCCAAGCTGAAACCTGATCCATTGCCCCCTCAAAAGAAGCTGAGCGGGAAGTGTCTCAAAGTGCTGCTAGTGTTTAAAGGTCCAGTCTATTGGACTGCAAATTTAACTGAGACTGGACTGGACTGGACTAAAAAATGGACTAGACTGTAGTCTCAGTCCAGACCAGTCTTAGACCAGTCCAGTCTACAGTCTATAGGTTTCTAAAACTTTACTAGACTGGTCTAGACCAGTCTAGACTGGTTTTCCCTGTGTGAATGCATGAGCTTCCCTAATTTTCCCTGAGCCCTGCTGCAAGTCCTGTCTCTGTGGGTTTTCTTCTCTCTGACACATGTCAGCTTGTGCTACAAACAGCCACTAAAGGGCCTCTTCTAGAGCCCTCTTGAACCCTCAAATCCGCCCTTGAAGCCGTCATACGCGACGCTTCATGTAAGGGCCACCGAACCTGTGTTTGTCTCATGTCTAAGTAGGCCAAGCGCTCAACTTTCCTCATGCACTGTGAGTCCTGTCTCCACGCTTGGCCCTAGGATGTTCTGAGATCTCCGAGATCTCCTGTTTGAACTGTTGGAGGGACACTTGTGTCCACGATGCCCAGGCAAGCAGTAGAAGCCCACTCAAATGAATGACTTGTGGAGCTTTGAACCACAAGTGAACAACATGCTGACTGGAGCGTGACATTAGAACAGGCTTACTGTGAGCTTCACAATGATGCATTGAAACCTGAACTTGAAAGCAATGGCCAAAAATATTGTGCTCAAAGGCACCCCCCCAAACACTCTGAAGGTGACCGCATGCAGGCTTGGATGTTTTTGATCTACTTCAAATGATTCATTTTGATGAACAAAGAAGTGACCATTATGAAGGACGCAATGAAGTGCTGTGCCTATTTCCTATCCCTAGTTGAAGGCCCAAATGCTGAGGGATGGAGCAAGCACGCTTATAAGCGACTTGATAAAATTCAAAGCAGCACAATGCCGCTTCCCCCCAATGTGACAGCCTGGGATATTCTTGAAAGGGATTTTGGACAGTCGTTTATCGACTACGTAGACCGAGAAAAGGCCTATAATGAGCTATGCAAATTGTCGATGGCAGGTGACCACGTTGACAAGTATATCGCAATGTTCGGGCATTTGGTGCACTGCACAGATCTAAAATTGAATGACCTATCAAATTTTCAACTCTTTGCACTAGGGCCTCCCCAGAAGCTAGCAGAACAGTGTATCCTAATCAAAAATCCCAAAATGTTTGTAGAGTGGATGTGCGCAGCACAACAACAGCAAAAGAATGAATTGAAAGTGCGATCCATTCAAGGCTATAGCTACAACAACACAGTATCTATTACTGTGGAAAGGAGTCAGCAAAAATTGACAGGAAAGTAGGGATTAGTGTTGCGATGGCTCCGGGAGCCGGCCCGAGCCGGAGCCGAGCCACCCTGAGCCGGTGTGGTTTGTGAGCCGGGCCGAGCCAGCCGTGGGTTC
>Ga0307510_10008444_pt1 | contig 12273 bp, 6 predicted proteins | sample 12_EM_MG_FD_207224 | JGI IMG/M metagenome (GOLD analysis project Ga0307510, IMG submission 207224) | Populus trichocarpa ectomycorrhiza microbial communities from riparian zone in the Pacific Northwest, United States - 12_EM | ecosystem: Host-associated > Plants > Roots > Unclassified | place...
CACAGCACAAACTACAACAGGATACCTTCAAGAATTTCAACAGACAATTCTGCCAACATTATCTAGCTATCAACCTCTGAACCAGAGCAGCTATAGTCTGACCTGTTGGCATATGAAGAGCATATAGTTCATGATAGTAGGGACTCAAGAAAGAGTATGGTAGAACAGGAAAGTACTGGACACGAGCACATATAAAACAACAACCCGGCCATAGAGCCCCTCTCACTTTTCAACTCTTCCCTCAATCAATCAAAACAGAGATTCATCCTCCCTAATACTAATTAGAAAAAAGAAAACTCCTCATGTCCCATAGCTTAGTGGTATGTGACTTCAATATTTCTAGTTGAAAGTGCATACTAGTATCGAGTAGTCTGTAAACGATATCAGCACTATACATATAATATACGTACCAGAATTGAACAACTTGTCTCTTGAGGCTACTAGTATTGCCATATCTGATAGATATACACATACAGGAGTGGCTAACAATAGCCAATATAGCAAAATATTAGCACTATTCTGGGTATTATACCATTTCTGAATCTTACTTCCTTGCCAACCCCTGCAATAACCAATAGAAGGTGGACTGAGTTACAACCACTAGGAAACTGTTACAGCGATCTACATGATTCAGAAATTGTTATTAGTCTTATCCTCCCTCTGAGCTTACAGAGTAAAGACCCTTATAGTATAACTAAACCTGCCAGTGTTATAGGATACTAGGCCACAACTAACTCCTTACTCACTACAGACTGAGAATACAGTTAACTGGATTCCTAGTCATCTTCACTGCCACCTCCTGGAAGCCTACCTGTCACATAATTGCTCTCATCATTCTCTTCACCCAACTACTACTTCTATCATTATCAGGGATAGCACTTGTCAGTGGCAAAAGACTGCTGAGCTACAAGTGCTTAACTGTCTCATGCTCTGATATCTTATACAAGCTATTTATACCCCTGGTACTCTCTGCTCAAGCGACTACAACTTTCCAAATATCTACTATGCTCTTTACTCTAGACTTCATACTAGCAGTACGTTGCCTCTACCCCCTATGCTTTGTGCTCTGGATATGCCCTAGTTACTTTCTAGTGAGCAGACTATCACTTCTAAAGCATATAGTATACCGTTTATTTATAACATCCTAGAAGCCAAAAGCTATTCATACCCCTCATGTTTCTTGATCAGTTGCCTGCTTCCCAAATACATACTATACAATCTTCCCCAGACTTCAAACTAGCTGCAAGCTGTCCATAATCCCCTTACTCCCTTGTTTGCAGTATATCACTTCTAAAGAATATACTGTACTATTCATATAGGACTTCCTACCAGCTGCAAGCTATTCATACCTCTCATACTTGTTGGTCAGCAGACCACTCCCCAAAGAAAACATACTACACTATCCATTCAGGACTGCAAACGAGCCACTGGCACAAGCTGTCTATAACCTTCTTACTTCCTTGTCAGCAGACTACCACTTCGAAAGTAAATACTCTTCCTGTCCACCCCGGATTTTCTATTAGCTGTATGTTATTTATATCTCTAATGCTTGTCGGTCAGCTGACCATTCCCTCAATACATAATATACTGTCCACTGAGGACTTCAAACTTGAATGAGCTGCAGGCTGTTTATAACCTTTTGACTTCCTGGTTAGCATATCACTCCTAGAGCACAAACCGTACTATCAACCTAGGACTTCCTACCTGCTACAAGCTATTCATACATCTCATGCTTCTCATTTGCAGACCACTCCCCAAATACATACTGCACTGTGTACTTAGGACTTCAAACTAATTACAAGCTAGCTATAACTTTCCTCCTTCCTGGTCAGCAGACTATTACTCCTAAAGCATATACTTCACTGCCCACTCAGGACCTCTAACCAGCTACAAGCTTTCTAAAAAACCACCATTCTTGCTAAACTTTATCAATCCACAAACTATCTATGTCCTCTCAGATCACCTCGTCAATGTACGACTACTTGCTTAACAATATACCACTTGCAGACTGTCTACTTAGGATGTCATACCTCCTTCATGTTGACTGTCTCCTCAGGCCCTTATGGCAGCCATCAATCCCTCTCATAGTTCATGATTAGCAGGGCACAACCTGTCTAAGATTCACTTCTGGCAGTCAACTGCCCAGCATCTGAACCCTTATTCACTAGATAGTAACTAGAAACTTGAACTTTTAACCATACTCACTACATTGGCAAATAAGATACCATACTATCCATGCAGAACATAATACAAGCTATAAATGGTCAAAAGTCTTCTATGTTCTATCGCCAGCTATTTTTCTTCTCTTTCAAATACTGCTCTCTACAATATACTTTCCAGGCTACATTTTTCCCTTTGATACTTGCAAGCAAGCTCGAATACAAGCTGAGCTTAAAAGAAACTATCTAATACAGGATATAGTAGCAGTGGTTCAGGGCACCTCAAGTACCAAGAGCCCAGACACTGACTCAATTGACAATAATTTACTATGCTATGGACACATTAATGCCATCTCGGAAATATCAGGATCACCTCAGTAAATGAATGGACCGGAGCTCTCACCTTCTCAACAAGACAGTAGATCAAAACTTTCTCAAAATATGACAAAGTACAGTAATACCTGGCATCAAATGGTCTAGTGCGTGGCTGGATAGGGGGCAGTTGTTAGCCATCAAATGGTAGGCAATATACGCTCTTACTACTTCAACCACCTGCTTTGGGGTAGCATACATTAGTGGCAATGATCTCTCACGGTCCACTGGTGAGATATGCATTGGGATAGCTTTGGTGTTTTTTCTTTTGTCAGACGATTGCTATAAAGGATTGCTTTTGTAAGATTTGCGACAAATTGTATTGTTTCCTTCGCTACACGGATATGCGGCCCATACTAGGGTATGAGTCAGGCGGCAAAAGGCTGTATGAGGATTTCCTTCTACAGAAAGGTAGCTCCGCCTCTTATTTCCTTCGTTCTTTACGCTACCTCGTATTTCTTTCACAACTTTAGTATTTCAGAATATAGGTCTTCTCTTCTGATATCGAAGACCCACGCCCTGAACCCACGAACCCTGACCCTGATCCCCCATTAGGCAATCAGGCTTGGCCCACCAACCTGAGATCGTCATTTCCGAACCCTTACACTAAGCGACGGTTATCACTTAGAACCTTCCTGTCGGTTGTGTGCCTTGGACTAACATCCAATGCCAAGACCCCATTATATAATCCCCCATTACAACTGTAGTGAGAGTGTCCGCCCATTCCTCACCCCATAGAACAATGCACCAGGCTTGGCCGAGGAATGGAATAGGCATGAGTGTGTTTGGTTTTCTGGCTTCTTTGTACTATCTCGTTTCTCTTTTTTTTTTTTTGTTAATTCCGTGGTATGATTTTAGGTACATGACTAGTACTCCCTAGGGCTCAACCGCTACATTCAGGAAATATCCCATGGCAAATAAAAACCCAAATCAAAACAAAAACAAAAGAAATAAAATCCAAAACAAATCAATAATACCATAAGGTATAACATCAAAGTGAAAATCCCCCATAATTGAAGTTCCTTGCATTGTCATCAACCTTCAAGCTCATGACCTTTTAATTGTATTTCCCATCATACTACTAGAGTAAACATCAACAGCAAGCACCGGGTCCTCAGAGTGGTGTGCATAACGACTGTTGTTATCGTTGATGGGTCTTCGGAATTATGGCTTGGCACTGATGGCGGAGTTGGAATATTCTTGTAATAGCAGTAGGATGCCAGCCACCGGTGTGAAGAAAGCAGTAGGATGCAAGCCGGCAGTAGGATGCGAGCCGGTAGCAGTAGGGTGCCAGCCTCGAAGCAGTAGGGTGCCAGCCTGGAGCAGTAGGGAGCTAGCCATTGTGTTTCCCAGCGTACTCACCAAGGACTGGTGTCAGGAAGACATTGGTGCTTGTGTATTCGGTAGGTCTTGTGTGTTTTGACAACAGACTGGAGGATAGAATGATGCCAGTGGTGCAGAGTATAGCAGAAGGATGCCAGCCATGGTGTTTTGTCCCACGAGAGGACCATCCCAGCACACTTATGAAGCTCCAAGTTTGGTGGCCGGGTAGGATCGTGAGATCTTTGTGGTGTTTTACCCTGTTAACACCTTCCTAAATAGGAAGGAGAAAGCCGGAGTCGGGAAGGTAGTGGAGACGGAGCTTGTACTCTCTCGTTTCTCATTTTCTATCTTATTATATATATTCTCAATAGACCAGCTCACCGTTACAAAATTGGTATGAGAATATATGAATTAGCATGGCAATGGATTTTGTGCTTCATTGTTACTCTCACTATCTCTGATCTTTCCCATAAATTTTACACTTTATACCATTATAGGATAACAGAAGTTTAAAATTGAGGGAGAGTATTCTCTGAAGTGGTTAGAATAGAATAAAATACTTCTTTTATTGTTTTTTATACAAGTTCCTATTTCTGCCTGGCACACGAGATGATGGAATAGGGTAAAGACCTTTACACTCCACCCTTATAGTCCAGTCCCTCGACAATCTCAAACAGTTCTCCACTGTCCCCTGGTGTCCCCCATGGTCCCCCAAGCTGCTTATCGTTATGCGGAACCTACCATCCTTAGCAATAATTGGTGGTCACAGTCCTGAAGTTACCTGGATGAGAATGCACACTGTTTTATCGTCCCATCCCATCCCGTCCCCTCTTCTTTCTCAGCTCTTGGCAATTGCCCAGTAGGCCCAACAGGTTTCTGGACCATTGTGAACACTGCGGCTAGGCTGATTTGATAAACTAATGTAGCAGTCCTACAAGCCTCTTGCCCCAATGGTGAACTTGGCTACTATTATTGTAGATAATTTGGTCGTATTACAAATTGTAAGTCATATGAGGTAATGAATTTGGCACATGACTCACATTATGAGTCATGGGTTTTACAGATTGCACTCATTTGACCACATGATTTAGTTTATGGGTTGTGATTGGTTAACAGGATGTTGTGCAGTAACTCATATGATGCATCTGATGGATTTCACCCTATGACTCATTATGAGTGATAGAAAGTTATGCAAATGTAAGGTGATGAGTCACCTGGGTTAGGGTTATGAAGATGCTAATATCAGGAAGGTCTTCGGACCTGAGAAAGAGGGTCTTCATACCATCATCTAAATACCTGAGCCTTTCCATACTCAGAAGTTGCAATACGATTCTTTTTATCTATACACTCTTGAGCTCTACGAATTCTCCACTCTCCTGTTCTCTCAACCTGTGACTGTTGTAACAGTCAAGCCTCAGGCCAACTACATAGAACTATTGTGATAGTTCTATACAATGACAAGACAGTTCCATACTATCTGATAAGATAGTAGAACTATAAAAGATGACAAACAGGTTCTATACTATCTGACCAGATAGTAATGCCTGTAGATGTTTGTAAGAACGATAGTTACCTATTGTATCAAAACAAGCGCACAATCGGATTGTTACAGGTGGATACCCCTTCTGCTTAAAAGTCTTCTCTGTGTATTCTTAGACAAGTATAACAACACAGTCCTGCTTTCAACGATCGATTTTATCACTACATTACCTCAACAAGACCATCCTCCTCTCCAATATTAATTTTGATCACCTTTTCACTTCAATAACATCCTCCTCCTCTCTGTGATTGATTCTATCACTGCTTTACCACAACAACACTCTCCTCCTCTGAACGGCAAATTTGATCACATCTTTATCTTAACAACACTCACCTCTTTTCAACAATCAAATCTTTAATGACTTACCATCAATCATACCCTTTTCTCAACTGTCAATTCTATCACCATTCACCTCAACTGCACCCTCTCAATGCACAATTGCATTACTGCCTTACCTCAACAACACCCTCCTCTCACAACTGAATTCTATTCCCACTGCCCCTCACCCCACCTCCGTCTGAATAATCAATTTAATTACCACTTCACCCCTATTTAGCTTAGCTTTGTCTTTAATTTGCTCTTCGCTTTGGCACCACAGGTCCCAATTACCAAAAGATCAATCTCAACATGCTACCAGCAGCTCTGGTGTATAGGGTAACCAGAACTCAGTAAGTATAAAATATGTGGCATCCCAGATCACTATAGGAGCATTTACGTGCCAAAATCTTTCAGGAAAATGCCAAAGGAATGTAGGCTTGAGGTTGAGATGAAGGATCGGTTGAAGAAGTGAGATTAAAAGAGTAGGGGCTTCCGGAAGGTGGTCAAATCGCCAATACGTTATACAGATTTGTGTAACAACCCTACAGATAGGTGGCTACAGTAGACTAGACTCAAGCCCATATGGTATAAGGTGTGGTAACCATATTGAGGATAGGCCAGTATACTTAGTATACTAATGGTGGACATGAGTTGGTACAAGTGTCTACAAAGTGACTTGATGACATAGGGTTAGACAGGGTAACCTAGGTAGGTCAAAGTTACCCTACTAGGCAGGGTAACCGTTGGAGGGTATGTTGGCATAAAGCTAAGGACCCATAGTAAACATTGCACAGGTCTCTGGGGCAATATTATATGTGATCGTGCGGACTCCCAAAGGAAATAAAGGCATAACAGGCTGAAGTTACCCTATCTTAAAAACATGATTACACTACCTTGGGGACCCAGTTACCTTACTGAGGTACCCCAGTTACCCTACCTTCACCGACAAAGTCATCTGCGGACTTACGGGAAAGTTATCCCACTATAGTGGGGCACTTAGCTGTTGGTAGGAACGCATCGTAAGGTACGAAATGGACTACTAGCGGAGCAGGAGTGGTCCGAACCTCCTTTGACCTTCAGGAGATATTACTAACACCCCCCTGTGGCTCCTGCGGTTGAATGGCGCGACAGCACTCTACTGCTGTCTTGTTGTATGCTTCCTAGTAAAGTGAGATCAATCGGAACGCTTCTACAATACCGGATAGATTGTGGCCGTCCAACCGACCAGAAGCTGATCGCAGGATATAAAATGGGTATGAGGGTGACCGGCTCCCGGGACGCCACCTGGATAACACCTGGGAACCACCTACGGGCATACTTTGGGCTCCGGGTAGTTGTATGGTTGAAAGTAGAAGGCTTGGGGCTGACCGGAGAAGCTGCAAGACTTTCAGGACAACTACCCCAAAGGCAGTCCCAGGCTACCCCGTGAACTGTAGCATTACCAGGGGTTATTAGTGGACTCGAGAAGTGTGAGTCTTGTCACCATTTAAGAGGGTCCCGCATGGTTGGCTGTGGGTAGTGCCCATGCAGTCAAGCAGCAGGAGATTTCTTATCGCGGAAGGATGCAGTCACGTTTAGAAGCTTAGTATAGCCAAGTAGATTTGCCAATAGACTGCATAGCTTATATAGACAAACCCACCGGTGGCCCAGTCAGTCCCAATAGATATTATCTCTACGGTGGGTATGTCGGTCGGCCACTGACATACTACCGATAGGAAAGAGTTTTCGCTCATGCAGACGTAGTTGGAGAGACATCAGCGGGAGCCTTTCCTATTCCTGGAGATAGTTAGTAACTGTGCAGTCCGACTGCCTCCGAGTATTAGCTCACTCTAGGCAGGTAAAGTGGACACCCCTGAGCTGAGCAGTGTGCTCGCGAAAGGTCTGAATGGTTGACTGGGGTCCTCTGGCTTTACATTATTCTACTTAACTAAAGCAAGAGACACCCTATTCTGATAACCAACGACTCTCGAGGGAACTTAGTGAGTGAAGCTTTCAGGCTTAACGATATTAAGTTTCATCGCTTGATTCTACTTTGAATTATTTTATCTTTATTTTGATCCTTACTTCTACTTTGAGTCTTCGGTCCAGTTTCGATCTTAGGATCTGTCTTGCTGCAAAGTGCCCCCGTTACAATTTAATGCAGGATGCACAACAAAATGGATTGATGCTCGTGATCTACATCAGCAAAAGTTGTCATTTTCCCCCTATACCTCATGAGGTATGTGAGGGATGCCTGGCCAAAATATGAACCTCCAGTTGATGTACGGAGTGCCAATAATACCAAAAACCAGGTATTTACCAGGAAGAGTGGGCAAGTTGAGAAGAGCTGAGATTCACGGGTAGTACAAGGTAAGCAAGACGCCCAGAGTCTTATTTGGGAGTTCAGGAAGCCCTAACAGTACTTGGACTTAATGTCAGGTTCCCCAGAAAGACTGGATCCATAACCGAAAAATAAAAGAACAATTCACACAGGCCTTCCAGCATCTCAAATAGCCTTTGAGTCACTGGGTTTGACCTATAGAAAAGCTTAGTGAGACATGTTTCATGTCACAATATTCTATCTAATTACTTAGTCAGGCTAGTATTATACGATATTCATAAGCTTGTATAATTTTAAATTTATGTTTTTGTATATTAAACCACCAGTAAATTAAGCCACAACTAATACTAGTAAATGAAAGACTGAAGCCAGAAGGCCTAGAAATGGTGCAAATAGGACGTTCAGAGGCTCAAAGGAATGCTCTCAATGTGGTGAATCCAACCCAGGTATCCACTTGGTTATTGCGTGTCTGTAGCCTAGGTAAACATATGACATAGTCGGAGGTTCAAAGATCCGCCCAAGTGTAAAAGTGTAAAAAGGTAACCTTGGAAATAGTGCAAATGGGACGCTTAATTCCTCAAATGAATGCTATCGATAAGGGGAATCTAACCCAGGTATCCGCTTAGTGATCTCATGCCTGTAGCCCAAGTAAACATATGAGATAGTCAGAGGTTCAAAAATCTGCCAAAGTGTAAAAGTGTAAAGAATGGCCCTTGAAAATAGTGCAAATGGCACGGTTAACCACTCAAAAGAATGCTCTCGATGAAGGGAATCCAACCCAGGTATCCAGTTGGTAATTGCGTGCCTGTCGCATATGTGAACATATGAGATAGTGAGTTGCTCCAAAATGTGCCGAAGTGTAAAAGTGTAAAGAATGGACCTTGAAAATAGTCCAAAGCGGACGTTTAATGGCTCAAATAAACGCTCTCGATGAGTGGAATCAACCCTAGGTATCCACTTGGTGATATAATGCCTGTAGTGTAAGTAAATATATGAGATAGTCAGTACTTCAAAAATCCGCCCAAGTGTAAAAGTGTAATAAAGAATGGACCCTGAAAATGGTGCAAATGGGATGTTTAATAGCTTAAATGAACACTCGGGATCAGGGGAATCCAACCCAGGTATTGTGGAGCTTTTTATGGGCCAACATTAAACAAAATTGTTCCTTATATTCTTTTGTTTGTTTGTGTTTTCAATAGGAGGAAGGATTACATAGCTAGCCATCTGGGGGACCAATGCGATGGGTTACTAGATGACTACTAAGGGATGAGAAGAATCGTGGGGCTGAAGAGGCAGGGGTGAGTCAACAAAAACTAGGTAACAGTGGAGATGGACAGCAACCTCTGCATGGACTACTTTGCTTATGGCTTTTCATCGATAGGGATGAAGTTTCTTTCTTTCGGATTCCTTGATCATCATCAATAATTTCTTTGACTTTACCCTCTGTGTGAGTGGCGATTCCCCACTTTGGGTATTGTTTTGTTTCCCTACCATGATCTCATTTCCCCTGTGTCTGCTACGATTCTTTGCTTTCCTTTTTCTATCTTGCTTCATGGAAGGAAAGTTCTTCCCCGGACAGAAATCTCGTTTCAGTATCCACATGCCGATCGGATGCCTGTACCACAACTAAACATATGAGGTAATCAGTAGTTCAAAAATCTGCCCAAGTGTAAAAGTGCAAAGAATGGACCTTGAAAATAGTGCAAATTAGACTTTTAACAACGCAAATGAATGCTGTCGATGAGGGGAATCTAACTCAGGTATCCACTTGGTGATAGACGCCTGTAGCCTAAGTCAACAAATGAGATAGAAAAAGGTTCAAAAATTCACCCAAGTGTCAAAGTATATGAAGTGATCTGGTAAATTGTCCAAATGGGACATTTAATAGCTCAAATGAATGCTCTCAACTAGCGGAATCCAACGGTGGTATCCCTGTCTTGATTGGAGGTATATAGCATGAGATGTCCGATGGGGGGCCTGTGTGTGCCCTTGGGCAGGGGGCGAAGCAGGAAAGAAAGTGTGGAAGGGGCCTTTCAGCGGCCCAAATACATTGGGGAATGGGAGGTATGTTTGAAAATCTCGGCACTACTAACAAATTATGCGAGCCTCCCAGAGTCCCATTTGAGCCTCCTAGAGTTCGATTGGGTCTGTTCTCCGTCTTCTTCTAAATTGTGTCGCAGCTACCTTGTAAAAACGCCTAAGCACAATAGCAAAATGTGATTTATGTGAAGGCTAAAAATCTCAGCACTATTGTACTCCTACACACAGGGACTTTAGAATTAACAAAGTCCTCCAGGGGACTCCAAGGGGACACTGTCCACAACGGAACAACTCTAGGGTCCCAAATCAATACCGGAAAGACTCATGGAAACGAGTAGCCTTACCAGAGACTGTGTGGGACTGCAGACATTGCCAGACCACCCATCTGTTACCCTGCCAGTGCATTATGTGGTTCGTACAATACGCCATGTATTTACTATGCATAGCTTGACCCAAGTGGTAAGGCCCTAAAACATGAGTAAACTATAGTTGGCTCATGGGGGGCCTCCGGAGTCCCAATCAATACCTAATGTCTTATGAGGTATGAGAGGTATAAGGCTTCCTGGCAATACCACCTGCTACATAAATCAAAGTACGATATACATAAGGCAAAACTCTTTTTGCTGATGTATAAGGCTAGTGAGGGGAAGAAAGCCTCGGCCATTTACCCATCCTTCTTAGGGCAACTAGAGATACGAGATTAAAATACAATGATACTATTGGATACAGTTTCTGCATTCCTGACAATTGAATTCAAATATGCAGCAGCTCCACAACCCTACTTAAACCTACACTGGCACTGGAGATTACAAAAGGTGTTTCAAATAATCCAACAGTTCGTGGCGAGTACCAGTGTTGCCTATATGGAGTCTGGCCTGATTACAGCGAAGAGCATAGTGTGAGCATAGACTTAGGAAAGGATAGAGATAAGTGACTGTAACAAATTATGACCAAGCAAGGCAGGTTTTACACTACTAATACTCACCAGTTACAAGGTATACCGGTTTTAAGACACGAAGGTAGTCGACCCACAGCATCCGACACGACTACGCAATAGCGAGTTATCATTATCTTGTGATTGTTTTAATAACCCACAATTGTGACTCATATGATATATTGACATTTGCACATGAGTCAGATTATAAGTAATAGGTTTAACGAATGTGACTCGTTTGAGCACATGATTTGGTTTATAAGTTATGATTGATTAAGATTATATTCTGCAGTGACTCATATGAGTCCTCTGATGGATTGCACCCTATGACTGATTATGAGTCATAGAAGGGTTATATTATGCGAGGTGATGAGTCACCAGAGTTAGGCTTGTGAAGATGCATATATAAGGCAAATCTTCTAACCTGCCAGACAGGATCTTCACGCAATCATGTAATTACTTTTCTAGACTAAAGTAGCTGCAATAGGATTCTGTTTACACTATTGAGTTCTATGAATATTCCACCCACAAGCTCTTATGCCCCACCACTGTTGTGATAGTCAAGAGTTGGGACAACAACCTAGAACAATCATGGTAGTTCTATACAAGACTACAAGACAGTTGCCTACTAGTATCTGATGAGATAGTGAAGAAATTGGTAAGAAACGTCATCACCTGTTACATTATAATAAGAATACAATAGGATTATTACAGGAATATGAATAGCTACAGACAAACAAGGAGCTGTGTTGTTTTTGTAGCAATGAGCTACCGATCCGGTGCATGGAGCAATATATGAGGATGATAGAAGTAGTTGTAAAAGATATGAAAATGGTAAAAGGACAAAATGGTGTACCATTGGAGCCTGTTGCAGCAGCATGGAATGGTTTTGCCATTAATGAGTCAGAGGGGCTTGAAGAAGATGACGGCACGGGCTATTAGGATTCAATAAACAAGAAAAAGGTTTTTAACTGTCTGCTCTATTGGGCAAGGGGGGCTTGGTTAGAGAGACCTGATACTCTGGCAGATTAAAATGTGGGTTGGATTAGCAGTGGGATATAGGTTTTGTTTCTTTGGGTCACTGGTGGCAGAGCAAGTGTCCACAATTATGAAGGGGATACAGAACTCACTTGATTTTTTCACTCATGCTAGCAACTTTCAGCTGCTCATAAAGAATCAGGAAAAGGCAGGGAAGAAAAAGTATCCAAAGAAGGAGGGGCAGGGGAGGGTAAGGAAAGAGAGGACAAGGCGAGAGAGATGCCTGAAA
>Ga0307510_10008446_pt1 | contig 12271 bp, 8 predicted proteins | sample 12_EM_MG_FD_207224 | JGI IMG/M metagenome (GOLD analysis project Ga0307510, IMG submission 207224) | Populus trichocarpa ectomycorrhiza microbial communities from riparian zone in the Pacific Northwest, United States - 12_EM | ecosystem: Host-associated > Plants > Roots > Unclassified | place...
AAGTGACCCACGGGGATGTCGAGCACGTGATCGATGCCGCGAAGGCAGTCGCCATACCCGCTGACCAGAAGATCCTCCACGTGCTGCCACAGGAATTCATTGTGGACGGGCAGGAAGGCATCCGCGATCCGATCGGCATGTCGGGTGTGCGTCTCGAAGCGAAGGTTCACATCGTGACCGGCGCGGACAGTGCCGCGCAGAACATCGAGAAGTGCATCCAGCGCTGCGGGTTGGAAGTGGACGATGTGGTGCTGGAGCAGCTCGCCTCGAGCTTCGCTGTGCTGACAGAGGATGAGAAAGAGCTGGGTGTTTGCCTCGTCGACATCGGCGGTGGTACGACGGACCTGGCGGTGTTTGCCAATGGCGCGATCCGGCATACCGCGGTGATTCCGATCGCCGGCGACCAGGTGACCAATGACATCGCGGTGTCGATGCGGACACCGACCCAGTATGCGGAGGATATTAAGATCCGCTACGCCTGTGCCTTGTCCCAACTCGCAAATCCGGATGAAAGCATCGAGGTGCCGAGCGTGGGCGACCGCCCGGCACGGCGGCTCGCGCGCCAGACTCTCGCGGAGATCGTAGAGCCGCGCTATGAAGAGTTGTTCGGACTGGTGCGCGAAGAGTTGCGTCGCAGCGGCTTCGAGGAAGTGATTGCCGCGGGCATCGTCCTCACCGGCGGCAGCGCCAAGATGGAAGGCGCCATCGAGCTCGCCGAAGAAGTTTTTCACGTTCCCGTCCGCCTGGGCCTGCCGCAATCCGTGCGCGGCCTGTCGGAAGTGGTCCGTAATCCCATCTTCTCAACCGGCGTGGGGCTGCTGCTCTACGCCCGAGATAACGTCATGCCCGCGCGCCGCGGGCGATCCCTGGGCGGCAATGCAAAGTCGGTGTTGGACCGGATGCGTTCGTGGTTTCAGGGTAACTTTTGAAGCTGACAGTTGAAGTGAAACAGGCAGACGAAGAGGCGAAAAAAGAGCAGGGGTTCACCCGAAGGGATGGGCCCAACCAATCAATGAAGGTCGATAGGAGCGCGCAATATGTTTGAACTGATGGACGCATACAGCCAAAGCGCCGTCATCAAAGTGATCGGTGTCGGCGGCGGTGGCGGGAACGCCGTGGCACACATGGTCACGAGCGGGATCGATGGGGTGGAATTCATGTGCATCAACACCGACTCGCAGGCTCTCAAGCATGCGAAGGTGAAGACGGCACTGCAGATCGGGTGCAACATCACCAAGGGGCTCGGCGCCGGCGCCGACCCGGAAGTGGGCCGCCAGGCCGCGATGGAAGACCGCGACCGTATCGTCGAGCTCGTCGAGGGCTGCGACATGTTGTTCATCACCGCGGGCATGGGTGGTGGCACGGGAACGGGCGCCGCTCCGGTGGTGGCCCAGGTCGCCAAGGAGCTCGGCATCCTGACGGTCGCAGTTGTAACCAAACCTTTCGAAATGGAAGGTAACAAGCGCGGCTTCGTCGCCGATCACGGCATTGCCGAGTTGGGCAAGTATTGCGACTCCCTGATCACCATCCCGAACCAGAAGCTGTTGACCGTGCTCGGTCCGCAGACAACGTTGCTGGATGCATTCAAGTCGGCAAACCAGGTTCTGCAAGGTGCCGTACAGGGTATCGCCGAGCTGATCACGCGGCCCGGCCTGATCAACGTTGACTTCGCGGACGTCCGTACAGTCATGGCTGAGACCGGAATGGCCATGATGGGTTCGGGCACTGCCAGCGGCGAAGGACGGGCGCGCGAAGCGGCGGAAGCAGCAGTTTCCTCACCTCTTTTGGAGGATATCAACCTGGCCGGCGCACATGGCATTCTGGTCAACGTCACGGCAGGTATGGACCTGTCCATTGGCGAGTTCCAGGAGGTCGGTCAGATCGTCAAGCAGTTCGCGTCCGAGGACGCGACGGTGGTGGTCGGAACCGTCATCGATCCCGAGCTGTCGAACGTCGTTCGGGTCACGGTGGTCGCAACCGGCCTGGGCCGTCCGGCGGCAGCCCGGCCGATGCCAACTCAGCACCGCGAAACGGCGGCGCCAGCGCGCGATCCGCTGCACCGCGATCCGCTGACCTCACGGGCTACGCCGGCGATGAGCGTGGTGCGTCGGGGACCGTTGTCCAATAGCGATTACGCAGCCCTGGACAAGCCCACGGTGCAGCGTCAGCGGGCGGTCGGTGATGGCTTGCGACCGGAGGCCGAAGCTGAGGATTTGCTGGATATTCCGGCATTTTTGCGGCGTCAGGCTGACTGACGCCGGGTCTCATGACTTTGGCATCGACGTTGGTCGAGCGTTAGTGATTTCTACGCCCCCGGCGTGATTGGCGGGGGTGTGGAGATGAGCGGGAACACATTGGTGTCGCTTTTTCGCCTGTGATACGGTAACGCGCTCTTTTTATGCCTTGGGGACAGTGCTGTATGCCTGCAGCACTGTGCCCTGGAGGCAACAATGGGTAACAGTCTCAAGCATGGTCGGACAACGGACGCTCAAGAACTCTATTCGTGCCACTGGTGTGGGGCTGCACACGGGCAAGAAGGTTCTCATGACCCTGCGCCCCGGCCTTCCTGACTCGGGAATCATTTTCCGGCGCACCGATCTGCCGGAAATGATCGACATTCGCGCTCACGCGGAGAATGTCGGCGACACCATGTTGGGAACCACTCTCGGCAAGGGCGAGGCCCGGGTCTCGACCGTGGAACATCTTCTGTCGGCCTTCGCAGGTCTCGGCATCGACAACGCGGTTGTGGAGCTGAGCGCGCCGGAAGTGCCGATCATGGACGGCAGCGCCGGACCCTTCGTATTTCTTCTGCAGTCCGCAGGAATCGAGGAACAGCGTCGGCCGAAGCGTTTCATTCGTGTGAAGAAGCGCCTGCGGGTGGAGGACGGCGGCAAGTGGGCGCAGTTCGACCCGTTCGACGGCTTCAAGGTCAACTTTGAGATCGAATTCAACCATCCCATTTTCAAGCGTCGCGCCCAGAAGGCGTCGATGGATTTCTCCACGACCTCCTTTCTCAAGGAAGTCAGCCGGGCCCGCACCTTCGGCTTCATGCGGGACCTGGAGACGATGCGCTCACACAACCTGGCGCTCGGCGGCAATCTCGACAACGCCATTGTGCTGGATGATTTTCGCGTGTTGAACGAAGACGGCCTGCGCTACGAGGACGAGTTCGTGAAGCACAAGATTCTCGATGCCATCGGGGATCTGTACCTGCTGGGACACAGCCTCATCGGCGAGTTCAGCGGTCACAAGTCGGGGCATGCGCTCAACAACAAGTTGTTGCGGACGCTGCTGGCGGACCAGTCGACGTACGAAGAGGTGTCTTTCGAGACGTACGCTGATGCGCCGATTTCGTATATCGAAGCGCCCGCGTTGCCGGGGTCATCGGGCTGAGAACCCAGCCCCCTCTGCGTCAGCGCTCCGAGCTGACATTCAAGCAAAATCGCCAGCACGGCCGCCACGGGTGGCTCCGACTCACGCCTGCTTATTCCGTTCGCCTGGTCGAACAGATCCTGGCTGACAGCGGGGCGCACGCCGAAGTGGTGTTCGACCCGTTCTCGGGGACCGGCACGACGGCTCTGTGCGCGGCCTATCGTGGCAAGACTGGTGTTGCCACGGACATCAATCCGTTTCTGATCTGGTTTGCGAATGCCAAGGCGCGCTCGTACGACGTGGCGGCGATAGCCTCGTTCCAACATGCGGCGCAACTCGCAGCGGTCGCTGCTGTGGACCACTCGGGTCCTTTGGCCGTGCGGCCCACGCTCAGCAATATTGAGCGTTGGTGGTCGCCTTCGGCCCTGACATTCCTGTTGCGGCTGAAGGCGGCTGTCGATGCGCACGAGGCTGGGGATGCGACTCTGTTGAGAGTGGCGTTCTGTCGCACGCTGATGAAGTTGTCCAATGCGGCCTTCAATCATCAGTCGATGTCTTTCAAAGCGCCGCTGGATGCGAGTGACGACATCCCGCTCATGGTGGAACAGTTCCTTGCGGATGTGGCGCACGTCGCCGCTGCGGCTGCCGATAATCCATTGGGGGCGACTGAGTACATTCTCTCCAACGCGCGCGACGGCGCCGAAGGCCTGGCCCGCTGGCACAATCGGATCGACCTGTTGATTACCTCACCGCCGTATCCCAACCGCATGTCGTACATCCGCGAGTTGCGCCCGTACATGTACTGGTTGCGATTCCTGTCGACGGGGCGCGAAGCCGGTGAGCTCGACTGGGATGCCATCGGAGGGACCTGGGGTGTCGCGACCAGCCGCCTGGCCGACTGGGTCCCGGGGCAGGGATTTGTCCCCGCGGGCATGCAGGACACCCTGAAAAAGATACGCGCCGCTCACGCGAAGAATGGGATCCTGCTGGCCAACTACATTCACCGCTACTTCGAGGACATGCTGTGTCACCTGGGCGCGATGCTGCCGCTGCTGAAGAGCGGCGCGACCGTGCACTACATTGTGGGCAACTCGATTTTCTACGGCCACATGGTGCCCGCGGAGGACTACCTCGCGCAGCAGATGGCCGCTGTTGGGCTGTGTGACATCCAATGTGAACCCATTCGCAAGCGCAACTCGAAGAAAGGGCTGGTAGAGTTTCGAGTCACGGCGCGCCGTGGGGCGTGAGTCACGTTTTGGGCATAACGCGCACGCTCACCTGTTGAATTGTGGGCTGTGCCTGTTTGATTCCGGGCTCGAGCTCCTGGATAACGTACCGCAGGCGGGCGGACCAGGCGGCCGACTCTGCGAATATAACCAGTATGTTATCGCGCTCCACCACGCCGGAGAGGCGCGGTGTCAGCTCGGAGGGTAGATGTTGCGTGAGCCACTGTTTCCAGAAGGCCTGACGGGCGGCCTGATCCGAGACGCGCGTCAAAGTCGGGGTCGAACGGCCCAGGACGTCTTTGACAGAATCCGGACTGCGGAACGGTTTTGAGACACTTGTCGCCGAATTGCGAGTACCGCTGCGCTTGTTTCGGCGAAGCTTATTGGGCATATTGAAATTGCTGTTTTGGGGCAAACCCGCTGAAAGGCGGGGACGCAAAGCCACCGGTCTAAAGCGAGGAGCTATGACAGCGGGGTTGCCAGCAAGGTGCAAGCTGTTTATATCGTTGATTGAACGAAAACAGGGCGCTGAACGCCCGGGCTACCGCCGTGCGCTTGCGACTCGGCTCCTGCCCATGCAGACGGGGTTTTGCACGAGTCATCCGGAGCGCACGGAATGAATGTGATTTTCTTTTCAAAGCGAGAGGGGCTGGCACGCCAGCTCAATCTTGCGCACCCGGTGACACTCGGCATCCTGGCCGTGCTGGTACTGGGAATACTGGGCACGGCGTTCGCGCTGGGCATGCAACTCGGTCAAGGCAGCAGCGGTCGCCTCGCCAGTGGTGAATCAGCGCGCTGGATGCAGATTCTCGCCGAACAGAAACACCAGATTGCCGAGCTGAAAGAACGGATGAATGAGCGTGTGGATGCCATGGCCATGCGCATGGGTGAAGTGAATGCCCACGTGATCCGGCTCGATGCCCTGGGCAAACGGCTCACGGAAATGGCCGACATCGACAGCCACGAGTTTGACTTCGACAGCGCGCCGGCCAGCGGCGGTCCCGAGTCCGATGGCGCGGGTGTCACCGCCCAGATCCCCGACATTTCCGTGAAATTGAATGACCTCGAGCAGAAGGTGGCCCTGCGGGACTCGCAGTTGAACGCCCTCGAGAATGTCATCATTGACCGCGACCTGAAGAAGCAGATTCACCCGGAAGGCCGGCCGGTCAAGTCAGGATTCATTTCCTCCTACTTCGGTGAGCGTGAAGATCCGTTCTCCGGAGAAGAGGCGTATCACAAGGGTGTGGATTTCGCGGGTACCGCCGGCGCCAATGTTGTGGCGGTCGCGGCGGGTGTTGTGACTTGGGCGGGTAACCGCACGGGTTATGGGAACCTCGTGGAAATCAACCACGGTGACGGCTATGTGACCCGGTATGCCCACAACCAGCGAACGCTGGTGGCCGTGGGGCAGACGGTCAAGCGCGGTGACCCCGTCGCGCTGATGGGCTCGACGGGGCGGTCCACCGGACCCCACGTGCATTTCGAGGTCATCCGTAATGGCCGGCAGGTCGACCCGCTGACTTTCGTGGGCCGGCAGCAAGTGGCGGTCGCCTCGAAGCACTGAGCCGCCGCCAGCCCGTGGCCCGGCCGCGTGCCGCCGAGCCCCGCCGCCAGCCGCTAACTGTCGTTGGCCGGGGTAGCCCTGCGGGGCCCGGCGAACCCCTCGTTGACCAAACTGTCATCCCCGACTGGTACCCTGCGCCCCGGCTTGCCGGGTAGGGCCCAGGCGGCGCCTGAGCCTCGTAGGGAGGCTCCGGGCCGGGACGACCGCCGGGCCTGGCCGGCGAGCGGCCGGCCGTGGGAAGGCTGCCGCGAGGCCCTGGGTCGCCAGCGCCTTGAAAACTCCCCGACAAGAACCAATTGGGCGTAGGCGCCGTCTATTTTGTAGAATAGCCGGCTTTCAAAACGCCCCAGAGACTCGCCGGGCACCTCCAAGGGCTTGGCGAGCCAAGCATTTTTCCGATCCAGGACGACAAGTTGCTGAATTTACTCACGCGCGTTTTCGGCAGCCGGAACGATCGGCTGGTTCGAGGCTATGGCCGGTATGTCCGTGTAGCCGCTGAGCTCGAACCGACCATTCAAGCTCTGAGCGACGAGGGCCTGCGCGCCAAAACCGACGAATTCCGTAATCGCCTCAAAGACGGCACCAAGCTCGAAGACTTGCTGCCTGAGGCGTTCGCTGTGGTGCGTGAGGCGGCCCGCCGCACGCTCAAGATGCGTCACTTCGACGTGCAGTTGATCGGCGGTACCGTTCTCCACGAGGGGAAAATCGCCGAGATGCGTACCGGCGAAGGCAAGACGTTGATGGCTACGTTGGGTGCGTACCTGAACGCTCTCCCCGGTGAGGGTGTTCACATCGTCACGGTCAACGAATACCTCGCCCAGCGTGACGCGGACTGGATGAGTCCGATCTACAACTTCCTCGGCCTCACTGTTGGCGTGATCAAGAACGCGCAGTCTCCTGCGGAGAAGCGTCAGGCCTATGGCTGCGACATTACGTTCGGCACCAACAACGAATTCGGTTTCGACTATCTGCGCGACAACCTGGCGTTCCGACTGGACGACAAGGTGCAGCGTGGATTGGCCTACGCGATCGTGGACGAGGTCGACTCGATCCTGATCGACGAAGCGCGTACCCCGCTGATCATCTCCGGACCCGCGGAAGAGAGCACTGAGCTCTACCTGCGGATCAACGCGTTGGTCCCGCGCCTCACGCGGCAGATGCAGGAAGATGGACCTGGCGACTTCACTGTCGAAGAGAAGCAGAAACAGGTTCACATCACTGAAGCGGGCCACGAGCACGTCGAACAGTTGATGATCGAGTCGGGCCTGCTGCGTGAAGGCGAGAGCCTGTACGATCCGGCCAACATCCGGTTGATGCATCACCTGAATGCCGCGCTGCGTGCGCATGCGATCTACAAGCGCGATGTCGAGTACATCGTGCGCGGTGGTGAGGTCATCATCGTTGACGAGTTCACAGGCCGTACGATGCAGGGTCGTCGTTGGTCCGATGGCCTGCACCAGGCGGTCGAAGCCAAGGAAGGAGTGCGGGTACGGGAGGAAAACCAGACGGTTGCCTCCATCACGTTCCAGAACTACTTCCGTCTGTACAAAAAGCTGGCGGGCATGACCGGTACCGCCGATACGGAAGCGCCCGAGTTCCTGCAGATCTACGGCCTCGAGGTCGTGGTCATTCCGACGCACCGGCCGATGATCCGCAAGGACCATTCGGACTTCGTGTACCTCACGCAGGACGACAAGTTCAAGGCCATCATCGAAGACATTCGCGATTGTGTGCAGCGCGAGCAGCCGGTGCTGGTGGGCACAACATCCATCGAAACATCCGAATTCCTGGCCGGCCTGTTGCAGAAGGAACAGATTCCGCACGAGGTGCTGAACGCAAAACAGCACGAGCGTGAAGCGCATATCGTCGCTCAAGCGGGCCGACCCGGTGGCGTGACGATTGCGACCAACATGGCGGGCCGCGGTACTGACATCGTCCTGGGTGGCAACTACCAGGCCGAGCTGAACACGCTTGGAGAGGTTGACGACGCGACCCGCGAGCGACTGAAGGAAGAGTGGCAGGCGCGGCACGACAAGGTGCTCGAGGCCGGCGGGTTGCACATCATTGGCACTGAACGCCACGAGTCCCGCCGTATCGATAACCAGCTGCGCGGCCGTTCGGGCCGCCAGGGCGATCCGGGCTCGAGCCGCTTCTATCTGTCGATGGAAGACAACCTCATGCGCATCTTCGGCGATCCGCAGCGAACCAAGCGGTTGCTGACGATGGCCGGCATGAAGGCAGGCGAGGTCATCGAGAGCGGCATGCTCACGCGCCAGATCGAGAAGGCGCAGCGGAAAGTCGAGTCACACAACTTCGACATCCGCAAACAATTGCTGTTGTTCGATGACGTTGCGAACGATCAACGTAAGGTCGTGTACCAACAGCGTACCGAGATCATGGGTACGGACGACCTGTCCGCAGCCATTCACGGCATCATGGACGAGGCTGTCGGCACGCTGCTCGACCAGTACATGCCGAAGAATGCGTCGCCCGCTGACTGGGATCTGACGGGTCTGTCCGAGGCGCTCGCGAAGGACTTCAATGCCCGCGTCGACGTGAAGTCGATGGTGGAATCCGATCCGAACCTCGAAGAAGCCACTATTCGGGCGCGCCTGGTTGCTGCGGTCAGTGAAGCGTACGACGCGAAGGTTGCACGTGTCGGCACGGCGGAGCACGGTGAGCCGATCATGCGCCACGTTGAAAAGGACGTGATGCTGCGGATGCTGGACCAACATTGGCGCGAGCATCTGGGGGCCATGGACTACTTGCGGCAGGGAATTCACCTCCGCGGCTACGCCCAGAAGGACTACCGGTTCGAATACAAGCGCGAGGCCTTCGAGCTGTTTGCCGCCATGCTCGACCGCGTGAAGTTTGAGACGGTGACGGTCCTCGCCAAGATCGAGGTCCGCACGCAGGACGAGATTGATCGTGAGGAAGAGGAACGACGCATCCGGTTGATGCGGGCCTTGCAGGCTCAGCACGCCGAGGCACAGTCGGTTCTGACGGCCGAAACCTCTGTTGACTCGCTGCCACCTCCCGCTCAGTTCAATCCCGCGGCGGCTCCCGCTGGGGCGATTCCCATAAGTCCGTCGCACGAAGGTGAGCATGCGGGCACTTTCGTTCGCAGCGAGCGCAAAGTCGGGCGCAATGAGCCGTGTCCGTGCGGGTCAGGCAAGAAGTTCAAGAACTGCCACGGGGCCCTGTCTGGCATCGGTTAGCGCTGGCGCTAAACCCGTCATCTGTGTTGTGGCGGGTGCACTGTTTGATCGAGACGGTCGGGTGCTGATCGCAGAGCGCCCGGCCGGCAAGCACATGGCTGGACGCTGGGAATTCCCCGGCGGCAAAGTCGCTTCGGGTGAGACTGAGGCGGCTGCTCTCGTTCGCGAGCTGCGGGAAGAGCTCGGGGTGGCTGTTACGGGCTACCGGCCTTTTATGCGGTTATCCCATGAGTACGACGATCGGGTGGTCGAGCTGTCCCTATGGCTCGTGGAATCCTTCACGGGTGATCCAGTGGGACTGGATGGGCAGGGATTGAAGTGGGTTGCCCGGGGCGCGCTGCGGGCGGAGGACATCCTCGAGGCCGATGCGCCATTTGTGGAGGCGCTGGAGAGGCTTTAGAGGCGCGGGCACCAGGCGCGGGCGTCGGCACCGCGCTGGGAGTTGAATCACAGGCACCGCACCGTTGCGCGGATATGCTTTAGCGGTGCACAAACCCCCATCTACCCTCCGTCGCCTCGGCTTGGACATCGCTATCTGGTATTGCCTGCCGATGGCATTCGCCATTGCGTACGTGCTGATCTTTTCGGGCGGCATTGGTGGTGCGCTGCTGCACCTGGCGGTCATTGCGCTGCCATTCATTGCGATCCTGTTGGCGCGGCTGGCCATCAGCCGATTCGTCACTCACGCCACCCTGTCACGGGCGGCCGCGGCTGCCGTCACCGGCTCCGTGTTGGTGGCATTGGTCCTGTACTACATGTTGGTGATCGTCGGGCTGGCTTCGTGGCGTGCGGTGATTTCCTGGGATGTCGTTCCCAGCTTTTTGACGCAGGTTCCTGAGATCGCGGAGGTCATCGGGTTTCCGCGCTATCTGGTGTTCGTGCTCGCCGCGCTGTTTTGTGTCGCTGTCTTTGGGGTCACCTGGAAATATCTGCGGCGCTTCGACTGGACGGTACCTGTGGCGTCCCGGATCAATGGGGCTGCCTGGACGGGAATGGTGGTCGGAGGTCTGCTGGGATTGATGGGCGGATGCTGGGCTTTGGCATCGGGTGTGGGTGTCAATGTGGCGGAGCCGCTCAGCCTGACGCTCTTCCCCAAGGCAGGCGATGTGGTGGACCTCGAAGGTCACGCCATCGACCGCCTGAAGGCCAGTGTTCAGGATCGCCTGGAAGATATGGCGCGCAACGCCAATCCGACTCCGAAGCTGCCGAGGCGCAAGCAATGGATTGAGCGCAACGCGCAGCAGGTCGATTTCGAGGGACACGTCATCGATCTGCAGGCTGCGGGAGCTCAGGACCGCACCGATGAAACAGCGCGCGCGGGATACGCTGCTGTCGCCGGTGGCTCGTCGGCCAACGTGGTGTTGATTGTCGTAGATGCGCTGCGGCCGGATCACATGGGGCTCTACGGCTACAACCGCGATACGACTCCGAACCTGAGCGCGCTGTCGCGCACTCGGGAGGTGAGGGCGGTATCGGGCGTACATGCTTCCTGCGGCGATACCATCTGCGGCCTGCTGAGCCTGTCGAGCTCGAAATTTCCACGGAATTTCTCGCTGCATCCCATCACGCTGCATGAAGTTCTGCATCGCAGTGGCTACCGGCTGCACCTGATTCTGACAGGCGATCATTCGTACTTTTACAGCTTGAAGAGCTTCTATGGTGACGTCGATGACTACTACGACGGCACTCAGGCGAAGGGTTATTTCATCAACGACGATCAACTCGCGCTCGACCGTCTCGAGAAGACGCCGGCTTTCGACGGCACACCGGCGATGTTTCAGTTCCACGTCATGTCGTCGCATGTCCTGCGCCCACGCGAGAAGACGCCCGGTAAATTTCAACCCGCAACCAGCTATGTCATCAATCGAGGGGGTGACACCGGGCCCGTATCGAGCTCGAATCCAGGCGCCACCAACTACTATGACAACGGGGTCGTCCGCACCGACGAGGTGATTGCCGGTTTGCTTTCGACTCTCGAGAAGAAGGGATATCTCAAAAAAGCGCTGGTGGTCATCACCGCTGACCACGGTGAGTCGCTGGGTGAGCACGGCTTGTTCGTGCACGCCAACAGTGTCCGGGAGCAATTGCTCCGGATTCCCCTGGTGCTCATCGCATACGGGTATCAGCCGCAGCCGCTGCAGCCCCGTGCCCTCTCGGCGCAGGTCGACATTGCGCCCACCATCCTCGCCGAGTTGGGCATTCCTCGGCCCACGACCTGGGTCGGCCATCCCTTGCAGGAACAGGCGGGTGGCCAGATGGTCTATTTCGAAGAGCACGAGGACTCCGGTGTCATCGACGGGCGCGATCCGTCCCGGGTCTGGAAATACTGGCGCAACTCGCAGACCGGCCTGGAGCATGCATTCGAATTGAGCGCGGACCCCGATGAGAATCACGATGCTATCGGGGAAGTTCCCGCCCACTTGAAGGCTGAATGGCACAGTCATTCCAGCGGCCAGACTGTGGCGGCGCGCTGACGGGACCTCTGGCGCGACTGCGGGGCGGCAGTTCAGGACTTGATTTCCGGCCACCTGTGTACAATGTAACGACGCAAATACAGGCCTATTCAACGGACCCCAGACAGCCATGGCAGCCCAGAACGATCTTCCAGACGTCAAAATCGACCCGACGACCCTTTACCGCGAAGAGGTCTTCACAGACCGCCGCGCTGGCACCCTCCGTAAGCTGACGCCCGTGACCGTAACCGGCGCTGACGACAATACGCGCCACGTACTGTTCTCCGGCCAGACACAGCTTCTGACGCCCGCTGGCGTGCTCCCGTTGGCTTTTGAGCTCGAGGTCGACACCCTCGAAGAAGCGATTGAGAAATTCCCGGAAGGCGTGAAGAACGCTCTCGAGCAGGCGATTGACGAAGCCCGTGAAATGCGCCGCGA
>Ga0307510_10008447_pt1 | contig 12270 bp, 16 predicted proteins | sample 12_EM_MG_FD_207224 | JGI IMG/M metagenome (GOLD analysis project Ga0307510, IMG submission 207224) | Populus trichocarpa ectomycorrhiza microbial communities from riparian zone in the Pacific Northwest, United States - 12_EM | ecosystem: Host-associated > Plants > Roots > Unclassified | place...
AAATGCCTGATCAGCTAGGCATTATAAAATTCTCATCTTGATTGTAACAATTGTGCCCCGGAAGAAGTAAGTGTTGCTGATGTGTGTTAGGAAGTTGAGATTGGTGATGAAATGGTGTGGTGGAGGGTCAGTTGTGGATGAGAAGATGAGAGAGGGAGAGAGTTGGGGGTTAGTGGGCTGCATGAATTATGTAGAATTAATGCAAGCAATGCTGAGGATGTTCAAAGAAACTCACCTGAATAAAATTCATGAGAAAAATAACAAATATTTTTCTAAATTAGGAAGAAATATTATTTGAGTCTAGGAATCCAGAATACATAATGATGAAAGTCAAATGCAATGCACCAAACAAGAATAATTCAAGTTACATCATCATGGACTAGTTAAAATTTAATTAAGCCATCAGCGCATAAATCGTTGCACTAGATTCCAAGAAAGCTAAACAAATCTAGTTAGAAACTAGAGTACTGACTAAAGAAGCTTAAGGACCAAATTTGGAGTATTTGGAATGGGATTGATGGATGCTCCTGATGGCACAGCAACCAAGGGAGTATAAGATGATGAGAAAAACGGTGATAAAGATGAGGACGATGGCCAAAATCCTCCATTCTTTCTTAATGTTGGCGAGAAATCCAGCTTTACATGAATTGCAGTCGTAGCAATGCTTGTTTTGGTTATTGCTCCATGTGGTACAGTCAGAGTCTTGCACTGCTGGGCCAGACTCGGGCACTATCCAGAATGTTGCATTCTTATATTCGAATCCACAGTCTGCTGGGGGCTTGCAGCAACCAGACTAAAAACATAAAAAACCAAACATGTTATGTTTTGCATGCAACAGTCTCGACGATGTCTTTACCAACGTAAGAATTGTTGCATTAGACACAGCGGACGTTTCTACCGAAATCAAGATTTACAAGCAGCTGCTAGCGAAAGAGAAGAAAATCATATGTACCAACTAAACAATATTCAAACTCAAAACGGTAAGAGTTGGAATATTATCGATTCATGAATCTCATGTATATTTAGATGTAAAATATTGATCAAAAGAGAATAGATAATACCTGTACAGGAGACAATTTGGTCTTGTAAAAATCCGCAACCTGTTGATTAACATCAGAATGAATATCAAGACTCTGGCAAACATGAGCGTCAATCAAACAACTCCTGATCTCATCCCAATTATTCTGATTCACAAAGTGATTCTTCAACCAATTTGAGTAATCTCCGAGCCTGTACTCCCTGTACCCTATCCTTGACAAGGCCTTGCCTGCACCCTTATTTGTGACAATGAATGCAAAAACAGTGAAACATATGAGCCCGACAATCAACAAAAAGTTGAAGCAAGAATGAATCTTGATCCAAAAAGTCTTCTCACAGAGTGATCCCATTAGCCCTAGCAATGACACCACAAATAAAGAGACACCCAGTAAAAATAAAGGGAGTTGTAGGGCTTTTTGACACAAGGAGGAAGAGTGATGCATCATTAGATAAGCAGAAGCGGCGATAGAGACAAGGCCTAGGATCAAGATCAACGAGTTTATAAATGTAAAGACACCATTGCTAATGCGAGCCATTGTGTGGTTAATCTCTTGTTCTTGGTGAGGTTTCAATTTGTTGTGATTTAGTTTTAAATATATGTATGAATATATAAACCTAGAAGGCAATGTAACAAAAAGAGAAGAATGCTATGCATGCAGACTAGTCTTTACTTATATGGATAGAAGAGACGGAACAAGGCAGGGAATTAATTAGGGTTCTAAAATTGTATGGGATTTGGACTTTAATCCTTTTTTTTCTGCGTCTGCGTACGTGAAAAACGGTTACTTTAAGATAATACTTTCTTGGGAAAGAGGAGTTAGTTACTACTAGGAATCTTACAAGTGTTAACCTTGATGGAATGGAGTAGAGTCCTAATTAACTTCCAAGTGGTTAGAGTTTAAGGTCATGAGTTTGAATTTCGAATTAATTCCAGTAATCCGAGGATTACTTCAAACCAACATTTTGCGCTTTTTTCTTCTTTTTTAAGTGTATTGTAACTTCTTGACTTATTCCTAGTACATAAACAACATCGATGTTTTATTTTTTAAATAGTACAGTAGGAAAAAAATATATAAAATAATTCAGTTTGATGGGTGGCACTACTCATACATACATACATACATACATACATACATAACATACATGAGCTATTTACAAAATAAAGGGTTTGACAAATTATTCAAATTCAAGTATTTCCTAGGTGCAATATGCAATGAGAAGTAAATATAGTTAATGATATAGTTGTTATTTACCAAAGTGAAGCTTTATTTTTTTAAGTTAATCGTTTATCACACCTCTTTTTAACTACCAACATGAGAGTAGTCTTAACTTGAAATAAGCTAATTTCAAGATTAAATAGGCTTAGGAAATATATTTTTTATTTTTTTCATCAACAGTTACTTCATTAAGTACTTGTGAATGCCACTACACCACTTCTTATGAAATCTTCAACCTTGCTTATGCACTCAACAAATATTTGTTTGACCTATAAAAGATCATTTACAATATAGCCATTATGGGCAAGCCAAGAAAACATTTCATACTAAAAACCTCTAATAAATTAGTTGTTATATTGTCATAACAATTAATGACCACCATCATATGAGAGTGTTATATTTTTTAGGTTCAACTTTTAGCTATTCTTTATTATTTTTTTCATCTTTCTCAATCATATCAACATAAAATGTATCAAATTTCCTTTTTAAAGGTTCGTTACACATCTTTTTCAACATTTTCTTCAAAGCCGCAACTTTGAACCTGTTGTTGAAGTTACTAATAAAGTATCACAAACAATAACGATGACAACTAATGGGCTCAAACTATATTCATGTCATAACATTCTTAATTATTGCATGTCTATCTAATATCATGCACAATCTGCTACGACCACCCATGACATGTCGGCTAAGCAAATCTAAGAACCATATCCAGTTATTGTTCGTCTCTTCTTTGACCAGAGCATGACACAATGGGAAAAAAAAACTCCATTATTCTTGTTATAAACAACTCCAATCAACACATTTACCTTGTAATTCCTATAAAAGTGAATGTCATCAATACTTATCAGTAAACGACAATATTGAAACCACTGAATTACGCTCTAAATGCTTAGAATACTCTCCTAAATATTGATTGCTCTATTACCATTATTAATTTAATTTGTGATCGCGCTCGACAATTTTACTTGGATTTGATTCCTTCAGAGCTAATAGAAATCTAAACAACATTTGAAAGGACTTCTCATGTGAACCAAACATCTACTCCAATACTTTCTGTTTAGCTACCCACGCTTTTTTGTATGAGACATCATACAAAAAATCACTATATATAATAGCTTAAATGGTTGCAATTTTAATACTTATATCAGCTTTAACAATTATCAAAATCACATTATCGATAAAATATGAGTCAATATAATAGTGGGATTGAATAACCATTGACCTGATACTTGCGTGGTGCTATTTCCATTTTTATATCTCAAATAAATTAGAATTCTTGTGATATCCCCCACACAAATACCATTAACATGTTGATTCATGCATTTAATGTAATTGTACATAAGTTGTAATTGAAAGTTGCACCTTGTATTGTAATGAAATCTTTATATAACATTGCTTAACTGCAGTAATTAAATCAAACTTGATTTAAAAGGTATGTCTAAACTCTAACTCGGTAATTAAGTCTGCATTCCTATGACTCAAATCCCAACCATTGAATATCATACAAGCATACCCACTTATAACATCCTTAAATCTAGGAATGAGAGGTCTTATGATACGAACCTCATGATAACTGGTCACGCAACCCATTACAAGATTGACAATGAATCTTGAAAAACCAAAAGAGTTTTGATAAGAGTGTGAACAAAAAACAAACCCCTACTCTATTAATACCAAATTGTGAATGAGAAGTATAAAGAAGACGTCATGAAGCCACTTAATCTTTGATAAGTCAATTTAGTTCGTTTGAGAACCAAAAAATATGAGAATCTCTCTCACACAAGCTGAATAAATTCAGCAGCAATAGTATTATCAAGTTTTAATATTTTATCCTTACAAAGAGTATTTATACTCTGAAAAATAAAATAAAAAACCTAATGCTAATGGGTCAGACATGAACCCAATTTAAATAAAGCCTAAACTAATTAAATTAAAATAAGATCTAGAAATAATAAAATAAATAAAACAATAGTCTAAAATTATTTTTCACCATTTACCGCATATGATGGTGAAAAATACCCAAGAGAAATAATTGTTGAAGAATCCTTGCTAAACTAAAGTTTGGTGCCTTGTAAAATAAGAATTAATTTCTGACCAATTAATTCTTCGTGTTTGATATGGAATCCCTGTAAAATAAGTAACTCAAAGGTTGACATATGTTCTTAGTAATAATAAGGACTTCTTGTAATGAATGGAATCAATAACTCTTAAGGAAATAATGTCTTTCTTGTTTTCGCACTTTGTTGACAGATTCTAGACCCAACTTTAAACACATTGTTCTCTCTCGTTTGGATGAATTAGCGGAACTACCATTTATCGTTGGGAAGGTAAAGATGTATGGCCTTCAGCCCAATTAAAATCGCATCCAAAACCCTCATATAGCTTCAGATATGACCCAAAAAGTATACAAAGATCCAGACTGGCAAATCTGAACCTTTTTAACTTAAGCCTCTTAACTTAGCCCATTGAACTTCTCTTTGATCCACTTCATTTTAGGTCTTAGAATAAACCCAATGGACACTCCAAATGGATCCCTTGATGTTGTAACCAGGATCGCATCATCTTCTCTATTCTCAAAAGCATTCAACCTCGAATCATCACTAACATCAAACAAATAAGAATTAGAAACTTTGAATATAGCACTAATATTATACTCACCTTGTAAATTCACTTTGTTGGCATTGACTCCTTCAAGGAATTGGAATGAACCATCTTCTCTAATCATCAACTTTGATTTCCTACGTCCAGGAAACCTCTTTTTAAACATATGCACCCAAACTCAATCTTTTGGTTCAAAGACAAACCTTTTTTCATCATTTGCTTGCTTGGAATACATACTTCTCATTTTTTTTTCTCAACATATTGTCGTACCCTCTTAAAAAATGCTTTCACCACTAGTGCTTTTTATTTCCATCAAGTCTAACATTTACCATATTATTATTGATTGCATCTTTTATCAGTGGCAAACCACTATGGATCTCATCAAGAAATACATAGAAAAATATGAACAATAACTTCTACCTTTTATTAGAAAGCCTTAAAAAATTTGATTGTCCTGAAATTAACCTAGAATAAAAAAAAAGATCTTTGAAAACTTCTGCAAAAACTTTAGCTTGATCTAACAATCAGATCAACAATTATGTTTGTTGGTGTAAAGCTACACAACATAACAAATTAAGCTAAAATCTGAATTTGATCGTCTTATACCATCCTCAAAATCCCGTGACAAAGATATAGCAATATTAGGAATAGAAGGGTCAAGTTTGTTAGTATTAAAATAAACTTTCTTGTAAACAAGTAGGATTATCAGTTGGTTTGATTAATAGGTGAATTTAACCTCATCCTTTTTAGCATAAAAATCAGGTTGTTTCTTTAGTTTTTCCACACAATTCGCATTCGCTCACTTACTTTCTTCACTCACCAGGTCTTACCTCCACTCTCGACCAGATTTAGGTTTGTTTTAGAAGTGGCTAAATGGTATAAGTTATTGGCCAAATGGTTTTGGGCAGTGGAAGAAGTGTTTTCAATTGTGGCCAAATTTGATAGTCTTCTCTCACCTTGTTCCTCACTTTGATTTTCTTTACCCACGTCATCATGTTCCAGTTTCAAGTTTATTTGATCATTATACACCTATTTGGGTATAAAAGGTACATGAGGGATGGTTTTACTATCTTTTACAATAATATATTTATCTATAACCTCATCATGTGTTGCTTTCTTGTTGCCTTCCTATCAAACCGTCATGGTCTCCCCAACAAGATGTGATTTACATACATTGAAATCACATCACATGGAACCTCATCAACATACTTCCCAATAAAAAACAGAACCAAGACTTGCTTAGTCATTTTCACCTCACTACAATTATTCAACTATTGCAATCTATAAGGTCTATGATGTTTAATAGTACACAAGTTTAGTTTATTAATAAGGGTAGTGATAGCTACATTAGCACAACTTCCAGTATATATAATCAAACTACACATCTTGTTTTATACATGGCAACGTGTATAAAAGATATTCTCCTTTTGTTAATCAATATCATCCTCCTTGACTTGAACTTGAATTGTATGCCTTATAACCAAGACCCCACCCTCAACTGGGTATGCAACCTCCTTATTAGTACAATCCTTTAATGGTGCCATGTCTTCATAATCAGATCTATGACTTTTGAACTACATGTCTCTATTGTCTCTAGTAACCATTATTATCTTGTTTGGACACTTTAAAGCATAATGCTCAAGCCCTACCACTTAAAACATTTAATATCACAAATATGTTTAGGTTGAGTATCGAATTTATTTTTAGAACCAGTGGAGACATCAACCTTGGTTTTGGGTAGTTTGGCTTTAGTACTAGTAAAGGGTTTTGATTGGGCAACCCCCTGTCCCTTGAAATTCAGCTTCCATGACAATGAAAAACCTGAATTGTTAGTTGGTCGTACATTCCTATTGTAATCCTGACTACGACATCAAATGATCCATTAGAAGTGTCCATTGGGTATATTCTAAGGCCTAAAATAAAGTGGATCTAAGAGGAGTTCAATGGGCTAAGTCAAGAGGCTTGGGTGAGTAAGAGAAAAAGGTTGAGTTGATATCCAATGGTCACTATCATTGTCGTCAAAATCGCAAATTGACTCGTAAAATCATACGATTTTACGAGTCAACATGTATATAACATGTAAAATCGGGTTAGAAACTCGAACTCGGTCAAAATCAGTCAAACTCGGTCAAAATCGACCAAACTCGGTAAAATCAAACCGATTTTACGAGTTTGATAGAAGTTTAAAAATTTACTGCCTCCCTGTCCGAGTCCCCCGACACTCCACTCCATAATATGTGATTGAAAGTTTAATTTTACATTTCATTATGTCATGACTTGAAAGTTTAATTTAGAATTGAATTTCTAATTTAACCATATAAAATATTAACACAATAAAATCAGGTTGATTCAATCAGGGTTTTAGTAGCTTATTTAACTCCACTCAACTTGATTCAATCAGGAATTTAACTATATACATGTATGCTTTTTTTTTTGTATTTTGTCCAACTCTCTACACTAGACATCCTTGTTGATGTATATATTGATTATTGAACAGATTGTTTGTTTTAGATTTGTTAATTTTTTAGTTAATAAAATTCTATGGACATAATTGTATTATATTGTATTTTTAAATTATTTAAATCATGTATGAATTTTTATTTAAATTATGTATTTTAAGGTGTTTGGACATTTGTATTATTTATTTCACTTTTATTTTAATTGTGTCATGTTATTATTTACTACTTGACTGAAATTGTCAATATATAATTAGTTAAAATATTTTTCTTATGATTATACGATTCGAGTTTATGATTCGAGTTTATATTGTATATTCCATGTCGTGTCAAAAAAGCGTTTTTGACAACCTTGGTCACCATTATTCAAAGGATAAAAAAGTAAATCTTGATGTTATTGAGTTTACCAATTATTCTATAATTTGGTAGGATCAACTTGTTTTGAGTAGAAGGAAACACCATGAGAGGATTATTGACACTTGAGATAAGATAAAAGCGATCATGAAGAAGAGATTTTTTCTGGAACATTAATACCAGGATGTCTCTCAAAGGTTACAAAGTCTAACTTAGTGGTTTAAAAGTGCATAAGATTACCATAAAAAGATAGAAATCGCTATGATTTGAGCGAATATGGTGGAGGATAGAAAAGCTATTATGGCTAGGTTTTTGAATGGGTTGAACCACGACATAGCAAACAGAGTGAAGTTGCAACACTATATAGAGTTAAAAGACATTGGTGTTTATGGTTACGAAGATGGAACGACAACTTAAATGAAATGGCAGTGCACGATAAGTCCAAGGTTTATGTTTTTTTAATCATGGAGGTCGAGTTATAGAAAGGATAGGGCTGCCCAAACCAAAACAAATAGAGGAGTTAAGGTCAAACTACTTAAAGGGAAAAAAAAGTCTTCATCAACACTAGAGATAAATCTGATACTCAAACACATCGTAACCATCATATCAAATGATTTTTATGTTTGGGAATAGGTCATATAGCTTCTAAATATCCAAATAAGAGAGCTATGATTTTATAAGATTATAGGGAGGTTAAAACTAAAACTGACAACATTGATGATGAGATTATGCCATTTAAGAATACTAGTGATGAGGATGTAGAGTATCTGGTTGAGGAAGAATCATTTATGGTTAGACGAACATTGAATGTTGAAGTCAAAGAGGATGATTTGAAGCAACAAAGGGATAATATTTTCCATACTAGATGCCACGTCAACAATAAGTTATGTAGTATGATTATATATGGTGGGAGTTGTGCTAATATTACAAGTTTTATGCTTATTAGAAAGTTGAATTTAAATATTACAAAGCATTATATACCTTATAAATTTTAGTTGAATGAATGTAAGGAAGTGAAGGTTAATAAATAGCTTTTAGTTTCATTTTTTTTTATTGGGAGATATAACAATAAAGTTTTATATGATGTAGTTTCTATGCATGCGAGTCATATGCTATTGGAAAGGTCATGGTAGTTAACAAGAAGGTTGTACATAATGGGTTTAGAAATATGTATTATTTTATAAAAGATAGAAAATCCATCATATTTATACCATTATCACCGAAACAAGTCTACAAGGACTAATTGATATTGAAAAGGGAAAGTAAGGCCAAGAGGAATGAAAATACAAATTTGATCATGAGCTATAAGAATAAAGAAAAGTCAAATCCGGCCGAAAGGGAAAAAATTAGAGATTTAGCAAAGGGTGGAGAGAAAAATCAATGAGAAAATAAAGAAAGTAAGAGAAAAGAGAGTGTTAAGGGAAAATAAAGAAAAAAAGAGTTTTTTATGAAAAAGAAAGTGAAATCAAGAATGTTTTTTATACTAACCAACCTATGTTTGTAGTTTTATAGAAACATGCCTATTTTAATACTAACAAACTTGATCCTTCTATGCCTAATGTTGTTGTTTCTTTATTACAGGAATTCAAATACGTGTTTCTCGAAGAAATTCCTAGTGGTTTACCATTGATAAGGGAAATTAAACATCAAATCGATCTCGTACTTCAAAGTGTGATTTCTAACCAACTAGCCTATCAAACTAATCTTTATAAGACAAAGGAACTTCAAAGGCAAGTTGAGAAGTTGATGTCTAAAGGTACAAGGGAAAGCATGAGTCCATATGTTGTTCCGGTGTTACTTGTACCTGTAAAGGATGGAACTTGGAGGATGTGTATTGATTTTCATGCTATCAATAACATTACAATGAAATATAGACATCTCATTCCTAAGCTAGATGATATATTAGATGAATTGCATGGTTCTTGTATTTTTACTAAGATTGATTTAAAATGTGGATATCATCATATTAGGATGAAAGAAGGCTATGAATGGAAAACTGTTTTTAAGACTAAATATGGATTGTATAAGGTTAGTCATGTCGTTTAATCTTACTACTACACTTAGTATTTTTATGAGATTGATGAATCATAGTTTGCATGCATTTATTGGCATATTCATTGTTGTGTATTTTGATGATATCTTAGTTTATAGCAAAAGTTTGAATGAACATATTAAGCATTTGCATTTTATGCTTAATGTTTTTCAAGAAAGAAACATTATATGCTAATTTGGAAAAAAAAAATATACTTTTTGCATTGAAAAAGTTATGTTTCTTTATAATGTTATTAATGCAAAAGGTATTGGAATAGATGAGAAAAATGTGAAAGTTATCCAAGAATGGTCAACACCTAAGTCAATAACTAGGGTAATGAGTTTTCATGGTTTGGCTAGTTTTTATAGGAGATTTGTTAAGGATTTTAACACACTAGCCACGCCACTTGATGAAATTATCAAAAAGTCAGTTGCCTTTAAATAGGGTATTGAACAAGATAATGCATTCTATCTTCTTAAAGAAAGGTTAAGTTTGGCACATTTATTAGCATAACTTGACTTTTATAAAGCTTTTGAGATTGGATTTAATGCCTCAGGAATAAAAATTTGAGTTGTTTTAATGCAAGAGAAGCAGTCAATTGTCTATTTTAGCAAAAACTTTAATAGAGCCGCCTTGAATTACCCAACTTACAAAAATAAGCTTTATGTATTACTAAGGACTCTGGAGACTTGACATCATTATTTATGGTTGAAAGAGCTTGTCATACATTCAAATCACGAGTCATTGAAGCATTTGAAAAGACAATGTAACGCATGTCAAGTGGGTTGAATTTATTGAGACTTTTTCATGTGTGATTAAGTACAAGTAAGGTAAGGATAACGTAGTGGTTAATGCACTATTTAGGAGGTATATATGTTTTTCTTTCAACTTTGAATGTGGAATTATTGGAATTTGAGCATGTGAAAAATTTATATACTGATGATAGTGGTTTTGCTAATGTGTATGATGCTTGTGAAATGTCGATCTATTAATAATTTTATAGACTTGATGGTTATTTATTTAAAGAGAATAAATTATATGTCTGATAATTTTATGCATGAATTGCTTGTTTATAAAGATCATAAAGGTGGTTTAATAGGATATTTTGGTGTCAAGAAGACTTTAGATGTTTTGTATAAACACTTTTATTGGCCTAGAATTAAACATGATGTGCAAAGAGTGTGCTATAGATGCATTTCATGTAGACAAGCTAAATCTAAGGTCTTACCACATGGTTTATATACTCACTAAAATGTACCTAAGAAACCATGGGTAGATATTTTCATAGATTTTGTTTTAGATTTACCTAGGTTAAAAAGGTTAAAGGATTCTATTTTTATAGTTGTAGATAAGTTTTATAAGATGGTACATTTCATATCATATTATAAAAATAATGATGCAACCAACATTATTGATTTATTCTTTAGAGAGATGGTGTGACTTTATGGTGTTCATATACGCACTGTTTTTTATCGTGATATTAAATTTTTTAGCTACTTTTGAAAGGTTGTGGAGAAGTTAGGAACTAAGTTATTATTTTTTATTACGTGTCATCCATAAACGGATAGTCAAATAAAAGTAGTAAATAGAACTTTAACTAGTTTATTTTTTTTATTTTCATTCAAAAGAATCTAAAAAAGTGGGAGGATTGTTTGTCATTTATTGAATTTGTATATAATACAAGCATGTATTTTACTACTGATCATTCACCATTTGAGGTTGTTTCTGGTTTTAATCTACTTGTTGATGAAAGTAATATTGATTGTAATAAGAAATAACAGATGATGACTACACTTCATGAAAGTGTTCGATAACATATAGCGGGAAAAAAATGAATAATAAGCATTTAAAGCTAACAAAGATCGTAGACGTGTTATTTCTTAACTAGTTTATTGGGTTTGGGTGCATATGATGAAAAAAAGATTTCTAGCCCATATGAGATCTAAGTTGCAGCCTAGAGAAGATGGTTTATTCCAAGTTCTTGAGCAAATCAATGACAATACATATAAAGTGGATCTTTCATGTGAGTATGATGTTAGTGCTACTTTTAATGTTTATGATCTTTCTTTGTTTGATGTAGGTGAATATTTGAGATCGGATCCTTTGAGGAGGGGGAATAATGAGAATCATCAAGCATCATCAAATTATCCATTAGAGATTCTAATTTGGCTAATAATAAGGAAGATTAAAAAGGCACTCGATGAGCTTATTCAGAATATTTAGACCAAGTCAAGCTTTCAGAATTCAACAAAAAATATTTTTTTACTATTTTATCAGTCTTGTTTAGGATGTTTTTACCTATTATAAATAATATTATTTAGTTTGTATTGTGTGTGAAAAGTTACTTATACTTTAAGGTCTTCATTAAACTTATTTTGGACTTATCAAAGATCTTGTCTTTGTAGCATTCATATACTTTTACTTCATTTCACGGTGTTTTTCCTATACTTTCAGTTCATAATTTATTATATTTATAAGATTTGAATTTTTTGTATCTAATAACTTTAATGTCTTAGTTCAGGTGGTATAATATAATTTTAGCTTTTTCAAGTTATTTTTTCTTGCGTAC
>Ga0307510_10008448_pt1 | contig 12270 bp, 14 predicted proteins | sample 12_EM_MG_FD_207224 | JGI IMG/M metagenome (GOLD analysis project Ga0307510, IMG submission 207224) | Populus trichocarpa ectomycorrhiza microbial communities from riparian zone in the Pacific Northwest, United States - 12_EM | ecosystem: Host-associated > Plants > Roots > Unclassified | place...
GTCCATGGTCGCCCCGAGGACAACGTAGCGGTACTCGACCTTCAAGTCTTTGACCTTGGTTTGAAAGCCCAAGTACACGAAGAAGAGAAACATCCTCGACAATCATTCGCCATCTCCACGAATCACGTTGGTCTATACCTTGATCTCCGCGACGCGTATCGACCCCCAAATCGGTCGGGAGGGTACACTGTCGCAAAGGTCTCGTTGTCGGAAGTCACTTCTGCATTCGTCCATAAACGTGCCGATCTCGCGTGGAGGGCGCTCTCAGTGATATTGGAAACAGATGCTGCGGACCACATTTCCGAAGTCGTTTCTGCCCATACAGGACCTATCATCCATGCTGTCGACGCATACCAGCGCCTTCAGTCTCGTATCCTATTAGGCGCACGTGTCCGTGTTCACCAAACACTTCAATGGTCAAAGAAACTCTCCGTAGTTGATCCACTCTCAACCACACAGCCATCCTTCCTGATTCAAACCGGCAGGCCACACGAGATCCGTGTACATGCAGCTACAAAGATACTCCTCTACATCCGTAGTTGCCTACGCTTTTTAACTGCAGAAGAGCGTGAAGCTATCCTTCATCTTCCTGGGGTGGAGAATACCACGGTGACGAGAGAGGATGTCATCGCTCTACTTGCAGGCCGACTGACAGGCCTTGCGGTGGACGCCGACGTGAACAGTGTCGCAAACCTCAAGCTCATGACTCGGATACTCGGTGCTCCTGACATTCCGAAGGTCACTCGCCGACATGAACGAGCCATTGAGGCGGTCAGGGTCAGGCTTCGGTCTACGAAGGTAGTTGTGCTTCACCCCAAGCAAGGGACCCCCTCAGAGGTCAGCCTCGACATGGTATATATTACAGCCGCCCTCAAGAAATCTGAGGTCCTCCCTGTATCATTAAAGTCACCGAAAGATGCTGTCCCTGCTCGTGACAAACCTCGCTCGCTTGTTCAGCACTTGGCGGTCTCTGTTGCGCTTGATAGTATTGATGTCCTCGTATTGCCCCACATCCTCAACTTTGCTCAGAGTCTCGCCAGGCTACGCAAGAGATCGAGGAATACAACATCCATTCCATCATCTATTCCACCTCCTCATCCGCCTCAGGGTACAGGGAAGACAACATTCCTCATTGATGCAACGCTCTCACTTCAGTCCACACGGTTCCAAGTAGCAGCCGAAAAGCTAATTGTTGCCCTCATTGTGTCTCGCCTAGGCTTTGTCTCCTCTTTGTATGCTCGCCCTCATCCCACTTCTCAAACTCTCCCGGACCTATCTGCCAATTCATCCCTTTTCTTTGATTTGGTGGCTCTCCAAGCCCATTCGTCGACGGATAATGGCTCTCCCGTTCCCCAAGATATGCTGGCCGAAATATCACTCAAGCGCGGTGGTTTGAACTGCGCATTACGTCGTGAAGTGGCCCTCAGCCCTACCATCCGCGCGGCTTTAGCAATTGGGCATTTGCAACTTTCTGTCCCTCGAAGTGCCATTCGTTTGAGTAGGTTTATCGATGAGTGGAAAGCCGATTATCTCCCTGGTTTAGAACACACTATCCAGGAGTTGGTATCTGACTTGCGACGAGGAGACGCCGTTTCCCCGTCTCCTACCAGTGCAAAACCTCCCACCCCAATCATGCAATTGCAATTTTCGATCAGATCCTGTGGCGTTTATCTCCACGTCCTTCCTGGCACTTGGTTATCATGGGAACTAATGAACATAGTAGCTTACCTCAAACTAGGAGTTGGTCTAGTCCTCTCACGTCAATTGAGCGCCCCTTTCGGCCTCAGATTTTCCTCACAGCATATCAACATCGCTTCTCTCTCAAAGGGAGAGCGGCTGGAAGACATGTTGGGAAAAGGTGGACTCAAGGTTGACCTTCCTTCGATGACTGTCACCGGAATATACGAGAATCAAGGCGTCCATGTCTTGGTCTCTGCTGGATTCTTTTCCATTACAGTCAAACCATCTTATTGGGACACCCTACTCTCAGTACAACAGAAGTTCGGAAACGATATCAACGATTTGTTCCATGTGTTGGCGGATGCACGTGCGAAGAGACTACCATCCCAAGCACCAGCCAGGTCACAACCTCTACCCTCACAGTCATTGTTGCGTAGCGGAGCATTCAAGGCCAAGGGCTTCCGAATCGGTTTGGAAGGCCACTCCTCAACTTTACTCTTTGAATGCCAGGATGTCAAGGGTAGCGTGACAGACGGAGAAGGCAAGGGTAAAGGAAAATCATGGCGTCTCAACGTCATAGGGTTGGCTCTTTCTCTAGCCCCGAGGTCCTATGGTGTTACGAAGTCTGAATCTGCTCGATTCGATGGAAACCGTCGTTCAGCTTTTGTTAAGATAGACTGCAAGTTGGACGTCAGTCATCGCACTTCAGGGAAATTCCTAGGGATCAAGGTGTGCAAGATCCATGCAATTTTGCAACCCAGTTCAATTGGGGAAATCGGCGACTTTATTGATCATCTTCAGGCATGTTTAGTTTTAAACTCTTTTTGTGCTTTATTGACTCTCCCAAACAGGCTGATCTCCTTAACCGAAAAGATGAGCGCATTCGTGAACTTGCTGCCTTTAAGAAGAAGACGCAAAGTATTCTGAAGACTTTTGAAGTCACCGACCGAGAGTCCACCCCCCGCGATGCTATAATGTGGTTCAAAGATTATGCCGTTGTCCTCAGCGCCAGCAACGTTGGAGTCGCCTTTCCCCTTGCTTTGGATAATAGTTTTGATATTCCTCCCGGAAAACCACATCATCACCACACCGTATCTGCCTTCCTATTTTCGGTTGAAACCGTCAAATTTGAGGCTAAGAATATGGGCGACAGTCAATTTGTTATGAAAGGGTTTTCATTCCAGTTTGTTGATCGGTTCGTATCCACACCTCAGTCGATAGTTCGCATCATAGAGACTTACGGTCATCGAACTTCTAGGTTCAGGCAGTCTGTCCCTGAGGACTTTGCTGGGGACAATCATCAGACCCGCAATCGTCTCGTGTATCCAGATATGATTGCCCAGGTGAGAACCGAACGGTCTGCGAACTCGCGTCGAATTCGCATAGGCGCAAATATCAGTGGCTTCATCTTGGACCTCGATCCCTCAATTGCGGACCATGTTGCCTCTCTTATTGATGTGTACCGGAGTGGTAAAGAGCGTGTTGATCGCATCGCGGTGAATGTCCCTCGTAACATTGCAGTCCAAGACCTCAAACCGAATCTGCGAAGGGTTGTTTCCGCATCGAATGAAGGGGCCCCGACCACGTCTAGTATCCTCCTGTCCATGGTCTTCCTCAGCGGAAAAGTTCGCATGCACAGCAGCTCTCTCAGAACTAGCACCCTATATGATATCAAGGGACATACACTTGCCGCATCTGTCGCCGAATCTTTCAATCTTCCCATGTTGTCGGTTTGGGGAGAATACCGAGCGACGCCAGCCTCTCGAGGGTTGACTATGGACCAGGAAGCCGAACCTTCATCTCTTGTGCTCAAAAGTACTATCCACTCCAGCGAGAACACGTTAAGGCCAACCTTGATCCCATTTATCACTGAACTCGTCAACTATATCGAACGCCGTATGCGCAAGACAAGCCCGAGTAGTTCATCTCTCCCCAACCGGGGCGCCATCTCTACCGCACCTCCAGAACCCGACGCTTTAAATGACAGCCCGCCCGCCTCGAGTATGCATATTACCCTTGCTTTGCGCATAGATCAATCAAAGCTACAGCTCACATGTCAACCGGATGTCAACGTCATTGCGGGGGTCTATTGGGATAGTGGAGGATTCCTCATAAACATCTCAAGATCCGGCCGACAGATTTCATTCGTAGGAAACGTTGGAGGGTTGACTATCGGACTTAAGCACGGATTTCTAAGTGAGGACTGTGTTCGACTCGATGCTCGCAATCTCGCTTTTTCCGCAACGTTTACCGGAGCCGACAAAAGTTCGGGGATAGAGATTAATTCGATATCGGTCGTCGTCGACACAGAAGTATCCGGGGGCTTGCGCTTCTCGCGATTCCAGGATGTACTATGCTTCAAGGCTGTGTGGCTCGACCGCATCCCGGTAATCAGCACGATGGCTAGTGATGAGCCCATCGACAGCCCCTTAAAGACAAAAGTACTACCGATGCCTGGTGCCGTCCCAACAACCAAAGCCGATTTCACCACCGCGGTCCTTGTGCATTTTCGCCGTATAGGCCTTGATGTGGACCTTGGGCAATCGATATCGTCCGTGAGGATGGATATGTTGGACGTGATCCTCGAAAGCAAGATTGAAGAAATACGCGCAGAACTCGCGGTATCTGTTGGTGATCTTACCATGTCAGCCACTGGCAATATATCGGGACACGCCCGTATTCCCGACTTCTTATTCCGCACCATGCGTCGCAAGGCTCTCAAGCTGGACTCGATTGATCAACTGGGAGAGCCTAGGATGCTGGACATGTCATTGGAAAGCGGGAGTCTGGAGATGACCCTGGAATCCGATTATCAGAAGATATTGCATCTCTGGTGAGTTGCATGCGTCCGAATACGACCACTTATTTAACACCCCCTTCAGGTCTGAGCCACTCAGTGTCACTGTTTGGGATGACTGGACGCAGATGTCTCCGCAAGTAGCCGTTCTAGATCGATTGCTCCGCTTATCCTTCGTGGTTTCCGGGACGGAGTTCATCGCCGTGGGCTCAGTCGGCACCATACCTAAGCTCTCTTCCTATAGCTCCCGCTTCCAAGCAAATCTCCAAGCACAACGAGAAGGCGCCTTGCGGGAGTCGAAAGCGTTCCGTATAGCACAGTCACCAAAGCCAGACAACCCCCTCTCCGCATTCGCCAATGCCATGCTTCAGACCGCGCGCACTCGCCTACGCGAGAAAGGAGACAGCCTGTCGTATGTCGTACAACAGCGGATGCAATTCTCGCTTGGATCCTTGAAGCTCGTTGTTTTTCCTAGAACAATGGAAGACAATGAAATGGCGTCGTTCAATGCGAGCGAGCTGCGAGCCGATCTTGACCTCATCGTCGAATCTAACGATCTTCCTGCGAAACGAAAGCTACTCCTCGCCTTTGCTGGCATGTCCGCTTCTCGCGTCGGGCCTCTCAATCACCGTACGGTCCCCGATGACGTTCAAACGGATGTGCGGAAATGGCTGGATACACTGCAAAAAGGCATGCCTATCTCAACCATCTTCGAGCTTCCGGCGATGGACATGGACATGGAGAGCGAAGAAACAGGCGGTGTCCTTGAATACAACTTTGAGTCAAAGTTTGCCCAGGGGGGCAAACTGGCGGCCCGGAGAGAGGATATCTTTATCACGCTGAACGTCGCGCTGTATTCATGGCTCACTCTACTGCGCAAGAATCTTGCGCGAGAGATGAATCAGGTTCAAGAGTCCCTCGACCGTCGCCCGGCTTCCGGGCTCCCGATGGCGACTCCCTCGGGAGCGTCGACCCCGAGACGCAGACGGACAATAACGGAGTCCTCGCCGGACATAGTTTCTCCCCCAACGACCTCCCCGATTGACCGACGCGTACCATCTCGGAGACGGATGCCAAGCCGATCCGATGCAACAATAGACAGACACCACAAATCGACGTTCTCGATGTCGGCAATGCCAAGTAGAAGCGACGCGCTCGGTCCACCAATATTGTTTGCTACGCCGTCCAATAGCTCAATGATTCTACCCTTAGACATTCTGACAACTGGTCCTTCCTTCACTAATGCACAACCTCCCCCGAGCCCCATCGCGCCTTCATCCTCTTCGGGACACCCCCCTGGCCTCGTGTACCAACCGCGACGTCGACATATAGAACGACTACAGATGCGGCAGTTGGGCGAGGCGACACCGGACGTGATGCACCCCTTTTTCACGAAGAAGGCAGGCTTTAGTCTCGAAGATGCACTGCCCCAATACGTACACGAATACGGGACAATGCCCATCGAGGAGATAACACGCGCATTGTTAAAATTGTACAGCCGGCAGCTGAGCCACTCGGCGCCACAGTAGTCAGCCAGCACATGTAATTTATTCACCATCACATTGCAATTAGTTTCGGCCATTTTGTTAAATAGATATTGTATCCATTGCATTAGCAGTCCAGAAGTACACTGGTACAGGAGGGAGTAATGAATCTACTTTGGACCTGAACCGCCCATACCGAAAACGCTTAGCAGCGCAAAGCAGCCATAGAGAAGGCCAACGGGATAGGCGACAAGGAGCCGTTGATCGGACATGCGCAGAACGGCAACGAAGATGCCGGATGCGGCATAGGTACACCAGACGATAGATAATGAGGAAAGCATGTAACCCAGCATGCCGCTAAGAACTGTACGTCAGAAAAATGAAAACTCGAGGGATAAATTGCGTACTCTAAAGCGATGATCACGCTGAGCGCGCCGACCCCAACCATGGGGAGGAGGCAGTACCCGAGCACAGAAAGAACTCGATAGGCGTCGATGCCCTGCTCGGACATCAGATTAAGGAGGCAGTAAAGGCTCATGGAGCCTAGTAATGCAAGACCATAGATATAACCGAACTGCGGTTTGCCGGACTGCGCACTGTCAGAATGTGTGGGGTGAAATGCGTGGCAGTATACTCACGAAAAGGAGAAACGTGGCAAAGCAGAAATAAAATATGAGAGGTCCAGCCAGGTCTGCGTCGTCCATTATGCGTTCGTCAACCCGGCGGAAGGGGTTCAGAACCGTCATGGACTTGGCTCCTATGTGAGGGAAGTTGATGCCGAGTTCTGAGGGTAGGAAGCAGGAAGGTTCAGGTTATGATGAGACCGGACATACAAGAGCACAAGACTCATGACAGCGCACGCACCCTCAAGAAGCGGAGGCTCGCCCTCGAACCCGCCAGTCCCAAACGCGGTCCACCATCCTCCAGCGGGCTGAATGCTTCCCGTGTAGCCCGCCGTGCCAGGTTGCACTATGGAACCCTGCGCGGCGACGTTGCCTTCGAGACTCGAGCGGGAACCCAGATAGAAGGATGACTGGTCGTAGAATTGGAGGGGTACGTTTGGCTGGTTCCCCTGGCCGTAGAAGTTATTTTTATTGGAGGAGGAGGCCCCGTACGCTGCGTTGTCCTGCCACATTGCGTTGAAAGGTGTGGGCTCGGATGCGGGACACGACTTCCTGATTATGTGACACGCGTCTGCGTTGGTCCTTATTTGTCCACCCTTCACTTCCGCTCCTTCTCGCGCCCTCTCCGGCCATGGTATGTACGATTATTGAGCCCAGTGACCACTTTTACTGACCACTTTCTGGCGTGGAATACAGCCGCAGGTATTTATTATGACCATTGTGAAATTTCGGTTGCCTAAACGTCTCTCCAGAATGAGTATATCGAGGAGCATATCAAGCGGCACGGTCGCCGATTAGATTACTATGAACGCAAGTACGCATTGCATCGCACCCTCCCCTTTTTCTTCGGCTTATCTCGCGCAGACGGAAGCGCGAAGCTCGCGAAGTCCACCGGCAATCCGCCGTTGCACAAAAGACCTTCGGTCTGAAGGCCAAACTTCTTCATGCGAAACGACATGCCGAGAAAGTGCAGCTCAAGAAGACCCTCAAGGCCCACGACGAGCGCAACGTCAAGCAGAAGGACTCTTCCAATGTACCCGAAGGCGCGCTCCCCACTTTCTTGCTCGATCGCGAGGGCCAGAAGGATGCCAAGGCGATGTCCAGTGCGATCAAGCAAAAGAGAAAGGACAAGGCGGCCAAATATGCTGTACCCTTGCCCAAAGTCCGTGGTATCGCAGAAGACGAGATATTCAAGGTCATGCGGACGGGAAAGAGCAAGAAAAAGTCGTGGAAACGCATGGTCACAAAGGCCACCTTTGTCGGCGAAGGATTCACCCGCAAACCCGTCAAAATGGAGCGCTTCGTAAGACCGATGGCTCTGCGCTACAAGAAAGCTAATGTCACACATCGTGCGTTCCCCCTCTCTTGGTTGTGTGCCCCCATGTTGAGAGTTATTCCCCGATCCCTCACGCAGCCGACCTCAAAGCTACTTTCCAGCTTCAAATTTTAGGCGTCAAGAAAAATCCCCAATCCCCTATGTACACGCAACTCGGTGTTCTCACTAAGGGGACTGTCATCGAGGTCAACGTGTCAGAACTTGGCATGGTCACCGCTGGCGGTAAAGTTGTGTTTGGCAAGTATGCACAAATCACGAACAACCCCGAAAATGACGGCTGCATCAATGCTGTGTTGCGTGCGTTGTCATACAATCTCTCAATTTATGTTATACTGACTATGGACCAGTTGTTTGATGCCCTTGATGGTATTTTCCTCGTGTACTGTATTTTTTAACACTACGCACATACACATACCTGCAACCAACAAAAAAACAATTATAATAATAATCATAATTGGTTGGCTGCGATTGCGTTGTAAGACCAAGTCCTAACCCTAGAAACGGGTCCGCATCTGGCTGTCCATCCGCCATCATGTCCAAGTCCCATTCACCTTCGCCTGCCCCTACTGGTAATTCGGACACACGACATGCGCGTAATGCTCATGAAAAACAACGTCAGCAGCTCGACCGCTTGCTAAAAGATCCCGCAAAGCCCGCGCCAATCCCCGCACCGCCAAAGGAGAAGGTGATACGCCCTGCCCGTGAAATGATGAAGAACGTGCAAGGCTCAAGCGCTGGCGCGGGAAGCGGCGAGTTTCACGTTTACAAGGCAAGTCGGCGGCGGGAGTATGAGCGGCTGAAAGCGCTCAACGATGGAACCGAGAAAGTATGCTTTGGACTTTTGGACGCGCGGGATAGCAAGCTAACCGGGTCCCCGACAGGAATTGGTGACGCGTGAATTCGAGGAGAAGAAGAGACAACGCGAAGAGGAAGCTGAAGCCAAGACCGCCAAAAACCGCGCGAAGAGGCAGAAGAAGAAAGAGCGCGCAAAGGCGGCAAAGTCAGCGGATGGAGCAGGAGCGGGAGCAGGATCAAGAGCAGGACAAGCCACAGGCGCGAGCGAGGAGCAGGTCCTGAAGAAGCGTAGGGTAGTGAATGGGAAGGAGGTCGTGTTCCGGAGGCCTGGGGAGGAGAGCGACGAGGAGGACGGGGGCGACGGTGGAATTAATGATGGTGGTGATGAAGAGCCTGGTCCGCAACCCGCGCCAGCGACCGCCGAACAAGAATTTGCGCCGCCATCTAGCGTGCCCGTTGCAGAGACACCTACCATCGTGATTCACGAGGACGACTGATTATTTTTGGCGGTGCGCCGCCATTTTCGTAAACGCGGACCCGGCTACCCCTCCGAACACCACTGTACTGCCAGTTTAGAATGCCAGGTACTTTCTGTACGACAAACGATATGGAGAAGCCAAATGCGATCGTTCGGAGCAGCCGCATGCGACCCTTTACCTTCACCTTGGCTGACCTTTTTATTTTATACTCCTTCCGAGGAGGGTTCTGTACTTATTTAATCCCTCGCATCTCTTCTCACCCCCACTATGATCATCCCTGACCCTGACGAAAAAACCTCCCACGACAAATCGATGTCCGGCCGGCCTGCCCCCGCTTCAGACCCGGAGGTCAGTCACCATGGTGGCTTGTCCCAACGCTATCAAAGCGTTTAATGAACTTCCACGCAGAACCCTCCCCCATATAGCCTCCTTCCTCATCAAGGCGCATCCTCCTCAAAGCCCGCGCAGCCTCTCAATCTCCCTCCAGACCTCGCCCCGGCGAACTACCTCCATGTAAAGGATACAAACAACGCGGTGAAGCGAAAGATCCTCCTTGACCTGAATCTTCCTCGACCACCGGCCTCTGCCTTGCCGGCCGCCCCCCAAGGGGAAGACATCCCGCACTTGACGCTCGACTCGTACAACGGCTCTGTCGCAGGGGAGGTCTGGGTGCTCCGCGCGGATTCCCAGGGCTCCGCTGCGCAAGGAGACACCCAGCCCGCGCGTGAACGCGTGCGCCTCAACTTCTACAGTCAACATGGTGCTGTCAGAGCCATAGTGGTACGAAAGATACCCCCTCCACGCCATCTTGGGTCTTTATCCTGATTGTTGGTTGTCTTTGCCGTTGTTCGTTGGTAGCACGTCCACCCATCGACGGTCGAGCCTCGCCCTTTCCTCAGCGTCGAAGTCAAGGCGTGTCATGGCGCAGTCACGATCGCGATTCCACGCTCTTTTCACGGACAACTTACGCTCCATACAGACCACGGTCGAGTGCGCCTCTCATCCGAACTCGCTCCCCTCGCTGCGACGCTGTCCGCCCAGAATGGGACTCACACATTCTTCGTTGGTGAGCGACCTAGCAGTGGAAATTGGCACACTGGCACGAGTGGTGATGGCGACGAAGTGGATGGGGTCATAGGCTGGTCTGAGCACGGTTCCGTGAAGGTATCATACGATGATGAAGACACAAGTAAAGGTCCAGGTGTCCTAAGCTCGCTCTTCACGGCCATGGGATTCAATTAATTATGATATGTTTTTTGGTCGTCCCTAAAGAATGTACCCCCCCATTAATTGTCATCATCATCTCGCTTTGGTACCCTTGCAGTTTTATAGGTACGTTATGGCTCTGCGCTGACCCTCGTTCCTGGCCGTTGCAACTATCTTCACACTACGTATATGCCTACAGGTCCTCTTTCTAGGTTAAAGGATGTTATTGGGCCTCCTTCCTGGTGTCTTTACGTTTATCTGCGTATGCCTTCGCAATCAGAGACTACACGCTGCCTTTGAGTGATCCCAGTGTTAGTCATGATACACCGTTCACTGGCAATCCATTTCGGTCATAGAACTGTATCACTCATCACTGCCTGCTTAATATCCTGCAAAAAGACCCGCATTGACTACGTTAGCCTCGTAACAACGCTTCATGCTGTAGCTTGCTCGCAGTGGGACTACGGTAATAACACACTTGGTGAGGCTTCCACCAGTCGTTCCGAACAAGCCGTATACATACATCTACCCCGCAAATTCGCAGATCGCGGTCGTCAGACTTTCTGATGGGGCATGCATCAGGGGGGAATGGAACAGCATCGAATCCCACTTATCCCAGGTTAACACCAGATGCAGAGTACGCTTGCGGTTGGGAGTAACCAAATTGACTTGACAGCCCCAAATGGCACGTGATGCCTTTGGGCGTTGATCAATTCGATGGGTGGTCATGGTATCGGGTGCTTTCCCTCGGTTTCATCTTTATGTCCCGATATCAACCTACATGCCAAGACGGGGGAAAGCCCGTTAAAAGCGATCATCTTCCTGATGAAGAGCGCGATGACCGGGGTGGTGTCCAGGCAGACGACCATGACGACGAGGCTGAGGGCGAAATGGAAGCACTTGGTCAAGCGCTTATCGGCGCCATCCTAGAACGCGCGCCGCCAGAGGACGTGCAAAAGCTGCTGGTCGAGGATGAGGCGCCACTTTGGTTCCGAGACGAAGACGGGTGGTCCGCGCTACACGCGGCGGCGAGCGTCGAAGATGCTGGGCTGATCAAAAACCTGCTCCAGCGCGGGGCGCCGTGGAACTCTGGTGAGCATGAAGTTCAAGCTCTAGCCTTTGATCTTTCTTCGCGCATCCGCTGATAAACAAGGCTGTTACTATCAGCGGATAATACAGGTAACACGGCGGGCGACATTGCGTTGTCTCTGAATGACGAGGAGAGCTACCACGCCATTCGCGACGCGGGCATTCGTTCTGGTGTGTCCGCTTTTCATCTATCAACTTACTATTTTACTGGATGGCTTATGTAGAACTTATCCTTCACGTATTGGCCTCTCACGGGGCGGAGGCCGATGCGCTTATGCTCAAAGAAGAGGATGACACTGCGTTGGGCTCCACAGACAAATTTTTATCGTCGCATCTTCGATACACGACTGACGCGCACGGACAAGATGTCTGTCTGCTTCAAAGTGGCGATACCGAGATTGGCGTGATGATGGGTTGGGAAAGGGGCATCAGTGCGTTCGGTTTCCCTGAGATCATGTGCGTCGCAATGCTCAAGGGCGGTAGTAAACTTAAGTGCAAGAAACGGTGCGCCGGTTATGTGGTGGTCATCCCCACGCGGAGACAGGCCTGAGAATTCTGAACGTGGGTTTTGGTCTGGGAATTGTGCGTGTGGCGCATGCCGTTACGTGCTGGGCTTATCGGGGATACATGCCCAGATCGATTCGTACTTCCAAGCATTGCCAGTTCCGCCTTCGAGGCACGTCATCATCGAACCTCACCCTGATGTGCTGCGGTATATGCGTGAAAAGGGATGGTACAACAAGGAGGGGGTCACGATTCTCGAGGGAAAATGGCAAGACTT
>Ga0307510_10008449_pt1 | contig 12269 bp, 10 predicted proteins | sample 12_EM_MG_FD_207224 | JGI IMG/M metagenome (GOLD analysis project Ga0307510, IMG submission 207224) | Populus trichocarpa ectomycorrhiza microbial communities from riparian zone in the Pacific Northwest, United States - 12_EM | ecosystem: Host-associated > Plants > Roots > Unclassified | place...
ATTTCTAGTTTTATTTATTTATTTATTTATTTACATGAGAGAAGAATGTGTTGATATTGTAAACATGTTTTCTTGTCTTGTCAAGATTTTAATTGGAAATTAAAATTTTGATGGGTATATTTAATGAAATGAGAAAATTATTGCAGACTTAAGCAAAAAATTAAAAAAACATAATAATATTTAATTTCATGACTTGGAATGTATATTCAAATTGTCTTTTATTTAACTACACGGAATTAAATATGATTTTTTCATCACAAATATAATAATTTAGATTTTGTAGGAAACATTTAATTGTTAGTATAATTTTTTTTTTACTAGTGTGTTTTTTTAAAATATATTTCTTTAGCTATGTTGTTTATTAGATATAAATTGTAAGCAACTAAAATCAATATAAAAAAATATAACTATTTGAAATAAGTCTAAAAATGTATTTCTTTAATCAAATCATGTTTCCCTATGTGGGATTTTTGTTACCAAAATATTTTTTATCATAATTTATGTTTTTTTTTTAAAGTTTATAATAATCTTAAAAGCAACTTTTAATAAAAAAAATGAATTGATAATTTTAAAGAGCATATATTTTAAAAAAATTAAAATATAATATTGAGAAAATTATATACAAAAACTTTAAAAATAGTTATTTCATACATTTCTAAATTTATGCATATTATGTTCATGTATACTTATTAAGAAATAAATTGTTGATATCACCATGAAGGATGCTAATATTATTTAAAAAGAATGACATAATTAGATAATTATTTAAAGATAAATATAAATTATTTTATTTAAAAATAATTAAAAAAGCACACACTCCTTGAACCACTATAACCATGTTCCCGCCAACAAAACACATTTTATTCGGCTTAAAAACACAAAATCAAATCAAGTAGAAAAACTTTTCGAGATCGAATCTATTTTTTTTTTGTATACATGAAGAAAAAAATCACCTACATTAAGTTTCACTCTTAAAGATGAATCTACCAATACCAAAATCAAAGTTATCCAAAATTTGACCACCCAAAAGTTTTTTCTCTCGACAAAATTTTCGACAACTTTCTCTCTCCTCTCTCAAGTTCTAGGGATTGAAATGAAAAACAAATAAACTCTAGAACCTAAACAAACATTCCAAAACCATAAGGGATCAAACTTAAAAAAATAAAATTGAGGGATTAAAATGTAGATTTATCTGCCTTGCATCATTATTGTGTTGTGTTTGAGAGAAATAAAAATCATAATGTTCTGCTGGCTCTGGGCTGGGCCTGCGATCTCTAACATGAACCCCCAAAATTGGCTATTAGGCTTTAAAGCCCTTTGTGCTAGGGCCTCAGGGTCCTTTTCCAGTCTTTAGTAAACAGCGACGCAGCCCAGGCGTCTGCCTAGTAAATATGAAATACTTTCAATCTTCAAGTGGCTTCCGGCCCAACGCTCGTCAAGATCTAACTACTGTCTAGTCTCGCACTAAAAGCCCACGATCATGTCTCTTATTAATTATCCGACGTCTCTCTTTTCAAGGTTTTGCTAATGGTAGAAACCACATCATATAAAGTGTTCCTGTGGAAGCATCAAACAATAGCAAAAACATCGTCATCGATTTCGTCATGGAGGGTTTTTTTTATGTGGCGTTTGTCGTAGGCCTGGTCTGACCTGAGAGCCAAAAGCATTACCTTTTGCGATTTGGACCCAACTTTGCTTCACGTACAGAGAGCTAATTTTCACTTCAAGCATGGAATTTATTCCTAGTACTACAATCTATCTTATAACTCTTCTCTCCTTTTCCATGCCTTTTGCAACTTCCGCCACCATCTTTGATTTCGAAAACTGTGAGTTCCCAGCAATCTTTAACTTTGGTGACTCCAACTCCGATACCGGTGGATTGGCAGCTTCTTTCACCCCCCCTAACTTTCCCAATGGAGAGACATACTTTGACATGCCAGCAGGAAGATACTGTGATGGAAGGCTTATTATAGATTTTATTTGTAAGTCTTTCTTTTTTAACTTTGGAAAATCCAAAGTATAGATTCATAGTTTCAAGGTGAGCATGTTAAAAAATTAAATGTTAAGTATGTTTTATGAAAGAAATATACCAATACAAGTTAATTTGCATCTTTAGTTGTGTAGCGGTCACTAATTTTGGAATCTTGAGATTATAATTCATGAATTTTCTTTCAATTGCGTTCCTTTATCAATTTATTTTAATAGTTTAAGCCTAATATACATGTTTTATCCATAAAAATGGTGTCGATTTGAAGAAAATTTGTCAGAAAAAATAATGAACACTACTAACATTTTTTTTTTGTCTAGTATGCATAGTTATGTGCTGAAATGACTCCAGTTTGAAGAAAAATGATGAAAATGTTGATGAATATTAACAAAATGCTTGATTGAGAATATTTTGAAATATTTCAGATTGAATTTGATAAAATTCATAAATCTGGAACTCAATTGAAAACGAGTAAGATAGGTCTAGGAGTAGATTGAGGTTTTCCCAGTTATTATTTTTAGTTAAATAGCTTGAAAAAACCGTGTTTTTTCAGCAAAGAGTCTTGATCTTCCGTATCTGAGTGCATATTTGAATTCTCTGGGGACGAACTTCACTCATGGAGCAAACTTTGCCACTTCATCATCCACCATTACCTTACCAACTAGTATTATGCCAAATGGTGAATACAGTCCTTTCTACCTTGGAGTACAATATGAGCAATTCTTGCGATTCAAAGCCAGGTCACAGTTGATCAGGGAAGGAGGTATCCCTTATAACATAGTTTATTGGTTTCATGTTTTCAAGATGATGTTCGATTAAGTAATTAACCTTAAATTGGCACGACTTGGTTTTGTAGGAGGAATTTTTGCCAGGTTGATGCCCCGAGAAGAATATTTTGAAAAAGCTTTATACACATTTGATATTGGTCAAAATGATCTCGGGGCTGGATTTTTTAGTATGTCTGTTGAGGAAGTGAATGCATCTGTCCCTGATATGATTAATGCATTTTCAACAAATGTTGAGGTATGCAACTCGATTCCGCTCCTTTTCCCTCCTCTAGACATTGAACGCGAGAACAATTTCAGTGTAAATATTTATACATAGCATGTATATGGTTCACCCCTCTTGAGTCTCTTAGAATTTCAGTAGCTAAAAAGAGTGGAGTCTTGTTGATGTATGTGGATGCAGAACATGTACCATTTGGGAGCTAGATCATTCTGGATTCATAACACCGGACCAATTGGTTGTCTCGGCTACATTTTAGTTGGATTTCCCACAGCAGAGAAAGATGTTGCAGGTTGCGCTAAGCCTTACAATGAAGTAGCTCAATACTTTAATCACAAGTTGAAGGAAAGTGTTTTTCAACTCAGGAGAGATTTTTCAACAGCTTTATTCACATATGTAGATGTTTATTCTCTGAAGTATGCTTTGTTCAGCGAGCCGAAAACATATGGTATTTTAAACCTTAAACTGCACTCAAATCGCGTTGAGAATTACTCATCGATCAACTTAGCAGGATATGATCATTTTCTCTTATTCATTCAACATATTATATTTGTGACTTTTGGTCTTCCAGATGTATTTGATGTGGTTTCTTTGCAAACTGCAGGATTTGAGCTTCCACTTGTAGCATGCTGTGGCTATGGCAACCTGTATAACTATAGCAGCGGTGCTGTATGTGGAGCAACCATTGCAATAAACGGTACCCAAAAAACAGTGGGTTCATGTGATACCCCCTCGGCACGGGTAGTTTGGGATGGGGAGCACTACACTGAAGCTGCAAACAAATTTATTTTTGATCAAATTTCTACAGGAGTATTTTCTGATCCACCTGTTCCTTTGAAAATGGCATGTCATAGGACTGCAGACCTTCAGAGATACTAATTAACTAGATATCATATGTATCAAAATCATCGAATACCCAAATGTTGAAGAATTTAGCAATGCTGATTAACTAAAGCAACTAGACACAAGCATGACAGGTTGCACGACACCAAACTCCCTGATCTGAGGAAAACAGGAAACTATTAATGTGTTAACAGGGTAAAGTTACTACAAATTTTAGGGATATAATCAACCATGAACTCATCATTATGGCCAGTATTAGACTAGGCTGGTCAACTGACTGAAAGTGACCTTTTCTGCTCTTGTAATTCTGAAAGATAATGCCTAAATGAATTTTGAAGATGTATTGTTAAATATAGCCAGAACAGTTTTTTTTTTTTTTAATCTTTCTGTTCTTATCTTTGGTGTTGGGCAAGGTTATGGCATTTTAGAGGAATAGGAGCAACGAAACATGGCAGTTCACTTTCTTATAGCAACTCGATCTCTCATGGTAATTGAACGGATTTTCAATCTTACCAAGTGCAAAATCTCACCCATCGATAGATGCTGAAAATTTGCATGGTGGTTCATTGGTCACTAGAATTAATTTGACAGCAACCTCATGAAGACCATTCTATCAACCCAATACATGAAACAAATGAAGAACAAGAAATGGCAAAATTCTCGTACAATTATATTGTTCAACCTTCTCTCGCTTATCCCCAGAATATGGCTGGAAAATGAAGGATGCATCAGACTCGGTAAAATTTGTCATCCAAAACTGCACAATTGCAACAAACAGAAGAACACGATGCTAGAAGGAAAGGAAGTTAGCAGAAATTTCATGCACCCTGTGCTTCTAAGAAAGCATTGAAGTCCTCCCTAGCCTTTTGCAAGCGAGGTGTAATGCAAGAAGTTGGCGAGGTAGGGTGCGATGTGGAAGATGATGTTGAAAACCGAACGTGGCGAAAAGATTCATGGGATTTCCTGGGTGCTGCTCTTGTTGAACAACTTTTGAGAACTCCTTTTCGATCCTTGTCGAAGACGAAGGCGGCAGCAACCGGTGAAGTTGCATCATTGGAATTAGTTTGGATCAACTCCATTGGCAAATCAAAGTAAAGATTCATGGAGTCATCTTCATGGTCATTTATGATGGCCGATGAAGCCCATGAACCACATTCAAATTTTTCCAGAGAAACTGTCCTGGATATTACATTTCCCAAATCTACTTTTACTTCTTCCTTTTTTGGTCTCACTGGTTTTCCCTTTGCGAAGCCTGGGAGGTACAAGCATAGCACACCGCATTTAAATCCATCATCAATGGAATCCATCTTTTCACCAGTTATGAGATCTTCTTTGCTAGCCTCAGTTTTGAAGTGTCCATGAGGTCTGTTATTGGATTTGCAAGCATTTGGTCTGGTGAACCAAAGATCAAGTCCATCAGCCGGTGCAGCTGTCCTTCCTTCTGCACAAGACTTGCTCCTTCGCAAGTGAATTTCTTGTTGAGCAGCGAGGGGAGCATGTGCTGAAGAATGTCGACTGGCCATTTTGTCAATTTGGCGGGGAGATGCTTGGCTTTCGTTTTTCCATTTCTTCTTCAACATGGTGAAGCTGATCGAAGGAGATGAGCAGGCTGAGCTGGGGAGGCTGCAGGTTATAAGCTGGGATTTTGAAGGCAGTGCAGGTGGTAGCAGGTCTGGAGTTGGAGTAGTTGAAACTAGCGGCAGCATGAAATTGAAGCTAGATTCTCTCCTTGATGATTCTCTCAACGATATTGGATCCACTGAAATCTGCTTTTCCTTTTGCATACTCTCCTTTCTGACCAACTTTTTAGATTCTTCAATAGCAATGAATTTTAACTCATGGAAATGTTCAGCAGTACTCATACAGAAGTCCAGATCATCAGAGATTTCAAGTGTTTCGCGAGTTCCATTATTTGAAGTGGGAAGGACAATATCTGAAGCTGGGACCATGGTGGGCACAAACTAGCTATGAGAATAAAATGAGAGATTTAACTACTTATAAGAACAAGAGGAGGAATATGGCAAAGTGCGGACGTGGGCAGCATGTCATAAGTGTCAATGAGTAGTGATTTCCATGTTTTTCCCTACTCGCCCATATAAAAAATGGCATAGTTATATAATATTGCAAGTTCTTTGTAATTTATCAATGTATCATCTGCTAGCTTCAGAATAATTTAGTTTATATTATATTCTTATGAGAGCTGACTTCCCTGCAATAATTATGGTCTAATAAGAGTAGCACTAATCGACACTAGCTAGAATCTAGTTTGTCCCCAGCATGACTCAAAAATAAGTGCCCCCCAAGCACCAGAGAAACCACTGTTTGATGTGCTTGCATCAACAAATAAAATCCCATAACAAGCATGCAAGACATACGATGAGGCTTAAGCCAATAAGCAATACTAAAAGACTTCATGTTTTTTGGGCATCAAAAACTAAAAAGTATCGCATGGCCAACCATAAAAGATCACCAACAAGGACATGACACCAACTCTTTAATTTCTGCCTGGAAGTTGCAAGAAATTGTTGTAATATATTTTCATTTTCTTCATTCACAAAACACAACAAAGGAAGATCATTAGGGAGCTGCAAAGAGGCATTCATCAGAACCTTTTTATCATACTAGCTCAAGCAAGGTCAATTAATTAAAATATATTGTAATTGCATAATCATGTGGTATTCACATTGTTTGAATGCATATGATACATTTTAAGTTAAAAGGTAGGACAAAAATCTCTACTGGAGAGAATTATAAAATAAGATTAATACTACTGCAACACCAATGATGATTGGAAAACCTGTGACCAAGTATAGCGCTCCATAACCCTGCAAAAGAGTTACAACCTCAAATTAGACAAGTCAATTTTCAATTTTCAATTTTCAATAGCAGATTGTTTTATCCTGCCCTCACAAAGACACCACTACAACCAGCATGCAGATTAAATGAACGAGGCAGATAGTACATGGTTTGTGTTTTTCAACAAATATTGTAGTCATGTTAAAGATTGCACGGAATATCAATCAGCAATTAAAACAAAAAGTATTACTATTTAAATCATACTATTTCTTTTCTGCTTTCCATGTGTGAAGTTAGAAAATCAATAAGCCTTTATAAGAAACCAAAACATATTTAACAGTGCCTTTCAACTGTGAGAGAGTCAGTATTTTCCACAACAAATGTTTCATGAGTATAAAATTTTAAGAGCTAGTTGTATCCATGTTTGCAGGAGTATTGGCACCACATGGACAGCAAGCTCGTGAGAAGCAGCCAGACTACTGTATTTAGAAAAACACACAAGCAGACCACCCTTAAATGAAATACACATTAAACTAAACAGAAAGTGAACAAACCACAACTGGGGGTACGTCAGTTTCATCATTCATATCAGCATCCTCAATTTCAGCAGCTGAGTCCCAATCAATTTTCAGTCTCCTTGCAGCCTCTTTAAGATTTATGCCAGTGTCAGTGGCTTTTGCATAAAGGGATTTGCTTGGCTTTGTCTTTGTTGCTTCAACCTATTCAAGGAACACGTCATTGTATAAACAAATATTCAGCAAGGCCACAAATAAGGTGGAGGTGGTAATCACTGAATACAAGTTAAGGGAGGATCTATTAAAATAATTTTGCCGTGAAAAAATGCAGACCCATTTTGCACCAGTATGGAAAATTAATGGGTTGAAACAAGGATTGAAGAAGAGGAAAATGACAATTAATTTCATGGCTGAACTGGTACACAAATGATTCAGGCGTTTAGAACTGCAACCATTCACAGAATTTTGGCTTAAAACAGAATAGTAAAGTAAAAAAAGGGACCCATGTAGCAAACTTGGAACTCTGACAATTAATTTGAGTTGAATTCAGTGGAGTTGCATGCTTATGGATATATTGCTTTTCAATTCTGGGTTGAACTCTAGGTTAAATTGGCTAATTCTAATAAGTTGACTTATTCATGCAAGGTGAAAATTATCCCAGTTAGCGGGATAAAGTTTCCTTCACAATGTGTCAAAATTATGTGGTCAAGACTATGCCTATTAGTCCTTGATAGATTATGATTTGAATATCAAGGGATCATGTTATTGCATACTTAGTTTCAACTACCTAGTCTTGAACCTTACAAAGTAGATTTGTTTTCTAGCTACTTTTACACACAGAATTAAGTAAATATGAGGTTCATTACTCGTAACCTGCAGCATACTCTTATCAGAGGTGACGTGACTTTGTTGCACAGGACTGTCAACATGGAAGTGATATAACTCAACTCACTTAAACTAGAACACGGCATACTGATGTAGTAGGGATGCGACTCCGCTTCAATCTATTCATAGTTTACAATGCTATGTGCCTTTTGCTGATCATTCAAAGAAAATATTTGCTTTAATAACTCTTTATATCCAACTTAGACAACCTTGCATAGTGATTCTTTCACCCTTCTCTGACTTCTGTCTATTCTGGCAAATTGAACACAGAAAACCCCAATCTTTTCTCTTTATGTTGCATTGCACATCACTTCTTGCATACCTCAACACAGTGAATGTTTGAAAAACACGATCACCTCCTCGTTGAGAATGATCCCACCTTCACCGAACCTGCTCCTTTTGTTTCTTGTCTCATACCTTGCTCACAACAGCCTATCTCATTTATCACTTCCCAGCTCGTTCTGAATTCCAACTCCCATTCGAATGTCTTTGGGTGCATCGCCGAACTATCTTAGTCTTTTAAGTAATTGGTTTTTTATGCTTTCCTTTTATGTGACCATACATGGAATAAATGCTTGAACTGCAGTCACGAACTTGCATTCTCTGGGCTAATCTCTCACCCAAAGTGCTTAAAAATGTTTTGCTTTAAGCACAGAAAATATCACATTATCTCGGAAATCATATTGCAAAGGGACAGGATCATAGCTAATGTTCATCCTAGCCTATGTTTACATCTAACCTTCACCTAAAGAAGGGAATTATCTATAAGTAAATTTACAAGTACAGCTGATTTCTGAAAATTTAATTATTGATGAAAATCAGGAGACCAGAAGAAGTCAAAACCATAGCACCCCTATTATCAACAATGAGCATAGACTAAACCACAAGTTTACCTCCAAATTAGGCCAATTTATCATCTCCTCAGCTAGCATTTGAAGTGCCTCCCGTTTTTTTGGGATTTTGCCTTCATTCACCTAGTAAATAAAGGATCAAATATTAGAAAGAATGAAATAATATTGTTCACACCTTATGAATATAAAGAGAATGTTTTCAAATTCTCTACTGGGGCAGGTGAGCTAACTTTCTTGAAGTGCAAATGCTTGAAGCAGCAACTATCATTATGGATTTTGGAGAAATTTGACATTGCAAAGTTTCAGCACTTAAAAGATCAGGGATGGATATCTGTCAAAAAAACTCCCATCTGCTACTAACTAAGTTGAGAAGATTGGAGATACTTGATCAACTCATTGAAACGTTATGTTATAGGTGGTCAGATGATTAATTTCAATTCCAGCTTATTTATCCTCTTCTATACCAAATAAGCAACTAAGTATCTGCAAAACACGGTGTTCTTGGATGTCTTTGCTTATGTGTAAGGGAATGCAGATTTTAAAACCAAATCTATGCACATCAGTTCATGGGAGAAAACTTAACTTATCACCCTCTACTTTCCCAATACTTAACACACTGTCTCATTCTTTAGTTACGGTAATGCATTACACTAGCCAGAAAAATAACTTCCTTCAAATCTCCAGCTAGCCTTGGCAAAAATTGACTAATAGTAACCTCAGTGCTGTCAAATATATAGCACAATTGAATCTCAATGAGGTATTAGGTTCAAGCACATTTCAATTCTAAAGTTAACTTCACAAGAAATGAATAAGCAGCAGCGGTGATTATTAGTTATAAAGGGAGGGATTTACTTGTTCTAGAGCTTCAGCCAAGTCCTCTCTGGTTGGGGTATCAGCATCATCAATACCAAGCAGTCTCCTTCTCTCAACTTCTCTTGGGTCCTCAATCATTACTGTCAACTTAACCTAAAATATTTGGATGAGTAATTGAGATCAAAGTGAATTTAATAATAAAGAAACAAAAATATTGAGCTAATTTGTAGTACAATATTCAGCTGCAAGAACAGTGAACATGAAATGAAATGAAGTGAATTGAATAACAAAGAAACAAAAAATACCTCACTAAATATCATGTCTCTGTTTTTCCTTAGAAGCTCCAACACCTAGTCAAAAGACACAGATATAATCAATTAATAAGAAACATGGTATTCTTTAAAATTTAAAAGAAACGAGAAAGAGAAAATGGTGAGGGGAAATGAAAAGCGACCCTTTTGATATCTTGAACATATTGGAGGTCTTGAGGGCTAGGGGGTAGTGCTTCTTCTTCTTCTTCTTCTTCCTCTTCCTGGTCTTCTTCTTGATCTTGGACACTCAATTCTATGTCTTCTTTACCAACCAACAAATTACCAGTCTTTCTCCTTCTCAAAGCGTTATGGTAGAGAAAAATACTAGCCAATCTTGTTGTCAGTCGCTCATTCAAAGAAGGTGTGTATTGGTGGGATTGAAAGAAGAGTGAATGGGAATGTGAAGAAGAAGAAGAAGAAGATAATGAGCGTGTAAGGGGCATTTGGTAAAGTTGCAAAGCCATTGTTAACATCATCTTTCTTCACTCTCCTGCCTTCTATATCTATGTGAAAAACTAGTAGTAGTTACTGATATGAACTAGTTGATGATAGGTTTATGCGTGTCAGTTTTGAGCATTTCAAAATCTTGGAGTTCCATGTTAAAGAAGATGAAGATGATGTTATGATAATCCCTTGGTTGGTTGACAGTAAAGGCCCAAATGTTACTCCATATGGATTGGGCTTTTGTGCTTTTGCAAGTCATCCCGATTCACGTCCGAATTAATAACACATAGAGCAAGCAACTATGTCACAAGTTTCATGTTTATTAAAAAATATTAAATTTAAATTAAATAAACATGATTTAGAGTAAGCCAATATCATTATCGCGAACTAGGTTGTCAGTTGGATTAATATTTTTTTAATATAAAAAATATATATAGGCATTGTTAATATTTTTTTCAATTAGAAATTTTTTTAAACCGTATAGAAATTGATCCGATATGATCTGGTTAACTTGACGAGTTTAAAAGTAACTCAGATAACCAATAAAAATATAGTTTGACTCAAAATAAATATTCAAGATAATATTTTTTTATAAATACTGAAATGAAGCAAACTGAAACAAATCACAAAATCTAATTAATTAATCCAATAGTGAAGAATAAAATTAAGAAAAAAAAAATCAATTAGAAAAATGAAAAAAAAAATTGAGTCGACCGAATTCCCGTCAAACTCGCGGTCTAGATCATGAGACTATAATAACCTCATAAAAAGTAAATTGAAAAATAATTATGAAGTTCAATTCCCAATAAATTTAATGTTTGAGGGTGAAATTGAAAGAAAAAATATAGATTAAAAAAACTAAAAGGTCAATTAGAAAATTGGAAAAAAATTGAGTCCATCGAATTCCCATCAAACTCGCAGTCTAGATCATGAGATTATAATAACTTCATAAAAAGTAAATTAAAAAATAATTATGAAATTCAATCCCAGTAAATCTAATGTTTAAGAGTGAAATTGAAAAAACAATATATAAAAAAAAACTTAAATAATATTTTATGTCAGGGAATAAAGTAAAATCTCCTTCTCTTTTAATTATTTTGTTAATAAAAATTATAACAAATTACTTCTTTATTATTTAAAATTTCTCACCGGATCTAATTATGAAATCTAGAATATAATCGATATATTCACAAAAAAAAAATTAAAAAAATCTCAATCACATCATCCAAGTTAAATAATAAAACTTTTTATTTTTTGAATTATACTTCCAAACATTTTAATGTATGAATGGCAAAATACATTAGAAACAACTATCATAATCATGATTTATGATGATGTTTAATGTCAAAAGTATGAAATATACCAAAAACATTATTTTGATGGGTTTTATTTATTTTTAATCTCAAAATCATTTTGTTAAAGCACTTTTGACATATACAAATAAAAAAAAATATTATTTGATTTTCAAAACCAGTAAAAATAACCTCCAAATTTTTCTTTACAAATAGAACTTCTCTTTTGCATAAAAAAAAAATTAGATCTTAAGAAATTCTTTAACATCGATATTAAATTTAAAAAAACAATCATTTAAATTTAGTTATTATAAAAATATTTTTTTATGTTAATATATTTTTTATTTATTTTAGCCAAAAAACAATTTTTTTATTGAAAAAATTAGATTCATTTGCAAGAATATGTGGAATCAAACAAGGAAAATATAATGCATGATCAATCAACTCCATTCCATTATATTCTTCACTACAGTAGATAATTGATTGTATTAAATGACATTACACCCTACCAAACAAATATTGTGTTC
>Ga0307510_10008450_pt1 | contig 12269 bp, 13 predicted proteins | sample 12_EM_MG_FD_207224 | JGI IMG/M metagenome (GOLD analysis project Ga0307510, IMG submission 207224) | Populus trichocarpa ectomycorrhiza microbial communities from riparian zone in the Pacific Northwest, United States - 12_EM | ecosystem: Host-associated > Plants > Roots > Unclassified | place...
CGGCGCGGTGGGGGGCATGGCGCGACAACTGCCTTTCGCGGTACGGAAGTACTGCGTTCCAGCGTGCTCGCCCCGCCCCGGCGGACCGCGCCACGGGACTACATGATCGTGTAGCGAAAAGCACCGATGGCGTCTTGCGCGGACGGCTCCGTCCGGCTAACCCGTCACCCGGGCACGGCGGGCGAGGCGAACTGAGTGCGCGTACTCATGCGCGCCCCGCGACCGGCACGGCACTGTGTGGTCATGACCCAAGCACTGCCGGAGCGTCCGCCACGGGGCAGCGGATGGCCGTGGTCCAGCCGGACGTCTCGTCCTTCGGACATCACCGCCGCCGTCGTCCTGTTCCTCGGCGAAGCCGCCTTCTTCGCGTGGACGACCTTCGGCCATGGCATGGAGATCTGGGCCGTGCAGGGCGACCAGGCCGAGATCGACGCGGCGACGCTCGCCGACATCGCCTGGATGGAACACTTTCTTTTCGTCGTGCTGGCTCTGGCGGGGCTCGCGGCGCTCTCCCGCGCACCGTGGACGCTGGTGTCGCACCTCCTCGGCGCCTTCTTGGTGGCCGCGGTGTTCACGAGCGTCCAGAGCGGCTACGACCGTGCTCATCCGGCCCCCGCGCCCACTCCGAGCGTCTCCTACACGCCCTGCCTCAGCGGCAGTGGGAAGTGCCACTGAGCTGCATGATTGTGTAGGGCGGCGGTACGGCGTGGCAGGAGGTGCCGGTGGACTGGACCCGCAGGGAGGGCGTGGTGTGGCGCAACCGTGCCCTGATGCTCTTCGACCGGGTGTCGGTGCCGGTCGCGGTGTGTGATGTGTACGGCTCGGTGCAGGTGGCCAATCCAGCGATGGCGGCGGAGTGCGGTACGACGCCTGGGCGGCTGCGCGGCCGGGACGTGCTCGACCTGTTCCAGCCGCAGGAGTCGGGACAGGTGGAGCGGATCGCGCAGGCGCTGCGGCTGCGGCACCGGTCGCGGTACCAGGTGTCGGTACGGTGGCGGGCCCCGAACGGCGCGGACCGCTATGGGGAGTTGACGGCCGACCCGGTCAGCGACACCGTGGAGGACACACCGGCGCTGCTGGTCATGCTGCGCGTGCAGGGGGAGGGCGAACCCCGTGACGGCGGGCCAGGCGAGGACACCGCCGCGCAGGTCACCCCGATCGAGGCCCGCATCCTGGCGCTGCTCGCCGGGGGCGCCACCACCACCCACGCGGCCCGCGAGACCGGCCTCACGACGGACGGCGTGACCTATCACCTACGGCGCCTCTCGGCCCGGTGGAACGCGGCGAACCGTACGGAACTGGTGGCCCGGGCCTACGCACTGGGAGTGCTCACGCCGGGGGTGTGGCCGCCGGCGCCGATCGCAGCCGACGACGAGCGGTAGGCCGTACCCGCCCCCTCCGGCGCCCCGAAGCGGGCGAGGGTGTGCCAGACCATCTTCAGGTCCTGAAGTTCGTAGCGCCCGGTGCGGGCCGCGTCGCCGATGACGCGGGGGTCGACGACGCCGCGCTCGGCGATGCGGGCACCGAGGTCGGCGTACTCCTCGCCCCGGTAGTCCGCGTGGCGCCGCAGTTCCGTCACGGTGAGCCGGTAGCCGGGGTGCCATTCGACGGGGCAGGGCAGGCGGCGGGCGGCTGTCTCGACGGGCGTGCCCCGGTAGCTCGCGTCCAGGACGAGGGCCTCCGTGTCCCGGGCGAGGACGACTCCGCCGTGCACCTGTGTCTCGATGTAGTCGTTCAGGGCGTCCTGCTCGTCGGCCTCGGCGAGCGCGATGAGGGACATGCCGGCGGCCACGCCGAAGTCGGTCGGTTCGGCCGCGCTGTCGGGGTAGCAGAAGGTGGCACGGGCGAGCGTCCCGGCGCCGAGCCGCAGGTGCGAGGAACCGAACCGCGGTGCCGCGCCCACCACTTGGTGCCGGAAATTCAGCGCGCCGTACACCGGTCGCTCGGGCGCGGGCGCCTCGTCGTAGGCACCGGCGAAGATCCGGCTCTCCCAGCGCCGGCGGTCGCCGCCGGGGTGCGCGGTGAGGCCGCCGTTGCTGGTGCCGGTGACGAACTGCGAGTGGTACGTGCCGTCTTGGGCCAGCGCGTCGAGGATCGGGCGGCCGGTCGCCGTCCGGTCGGGGTGGAAGTTGAGCGTGATGCGCAGTCGCGGGTCGACGGCCGGACCCGACGATCCCTCGGCCACATGCCGCAGCGCCCGCGCCTGCCGTGCCCCGACAACCTCGGCACCCTCGACGCCCCCGAAATCCATTGGCTCCTCCACCGCTCGCCTCACTACCCTGATGCCGAAACCTAGACCCCCTAGGTTTCGGCATCGGACCGGACACCGTCCCAGGAGCCCCCCATGAGATCACTCACCGAGCACGACATCCGCAACTCATTTGTCAACTGCTCGAAGGGCGAGGCCAAGCGGCTCGCGGTGCCCCGCGATCTCGACACCCGCCCCTGGGGCGACCTGGACTTCCTGGGCTGGCGAGATCCCGGGGCGCCCGACCGCAGCTACCTCGTCACCGAGCGGGGGGAAGGGCTGATCGGCGTGACGCTCCGCTTCCCGTCCTCGCAGCGCGGCTTTCTGCACCGCAGCATGTGTTCGCTGTGCGTGACGACCCACCCGGGCGGCGGTGTCTCCCTGATGACCGCGCGCAAGGCAGGAGCGGCGGGCCGCGACGGCAACTCGGTCGGCCTGTACATGTGCACCGACCTCGCCTGTTCCCTCTACGCGCGCGGCAAGAAGATTCCCGAGTCGGGCATCCGCATCGAGGAGAGCCTGACCGTGGAGCAGCAGATCGACCGGACGGTGGGCAACCTGACCGCGTTCCTCGACAAGCTGTACGTCTGACCTCAGTCCTCCCCCACGGCGATCACGATCTTGCCCCGGTTGTCCCGCCGCTCCAGCCGCTCGTGGGCGGCGCGTGCCTCGGCGAGGGGCACGACGGTCTCGATCGGCACACGGTACGTGCCCGCGGCGACGCGCTCGGCGAGTTCACGCAGGTCCGGGCGAGGGTCGTAGCCGCCGTGGATCTGGAGGTTGGTGAGCTGGAAGCCGAGGATCGACACGTTCTTCGGGTAGAAGTCGCGGGTGTCGACGGTGCTCGACTCCAGGGCGACATTGGCGAGGGCGACGACCCGGCCGCCGTGTCCGATCTCGCGCAGGCTGCGCCCGAAGGCCTGTCCGCCGACCGTGTCGAGAATGACGTCCGCGCCCCGGCCGCCGGTGAGCCGTAGCACCTCGTCGACCTCCGCGTCGTCCGGGAATTCCGAGGTGTCGAGGGTGGCCTGGGCGCCGAACTCCCCCGCCCAGGCGGCCTTTTCGGGTGATCCGGCGAGGGCGACGACCCGGGCTCCGGCCTCGGCGGCGATCTGGACGGCCGCGGTGCCGACCCCGCTCGCGGCGGCCTTCACGATCACCGTGTCTTCCTTGGTGACCCGGGCGAGGTGCCGCAGGCAGTACCAGGCCGACAGCCAGGCGACGGGCAGCGCGGCCGCGTGCGTGAGGTCGATCCCGTCAGGCAGGGCGGTGACCCGGGTGGCAGGCACGACCGCCAACTCGGCGTAGAAACCGGGTGAGTTCACGCCATCGAGGGCCACGACCCGTTGCCCGACGGTGAATCCGGTGACGCCTTCCCCCAGCGCGGCGACCGTGCCGGCTCCCTCCACTCCCGGGATCAGCGGCGGCTTCCCGGCACGGTGGTAGTTCCCGGACCTGATCAGGGCGTCCGCGCGGTTCACGCTCGCCGCGGCGACCCGCACCAGCACCTCCCCGGGGCCCGCGACCGGGTCGGGCACCTCGACCGGTACCAGCACTTCGGGCCCGCCGAACTCGTCGATCCGTACCGCACGCATACCGCACCTGCTCCCTGTCACGGCCACCGAATCCGGGCCGATCCGACTGACACCTCTTGAACTGGTGTCACCATGCGACACCAGACGAACCGGTGTCAAGAGCTGCCGACCGCCGTCCGGTACACCGCATGAACCGGTGTACGCGAGGTAAGCTCGCCGCCATGACCATCCCGCCCGTCTTTCCGTTCATCGGCGGTCGCCCGTGCCTGAACTTCGTGGCGACGCTCGGCAAACGGCACGGCACCCCCGTCGAGCGGCTCCCCGACCCCGCGGCCCTGGCCGGCTGGATCACGGAGGCGGAGCTGTCGGCGGGTGCCGGGCCGGTGCGGGTCTCGACCCGGGAGCTGACGGACGCGCGCACCCTGCGCGAGGCGCTCTACCGGGTCGTACGGGACGCGATGGCCGGGCGGGAACCGGCAGCGGCCGATGTCGAGCGGGTCAACGAGGCCGCCGCGCGGCCGGATCTCGCGCCCCAACTGGGCGCGGAACGCTGGAAGTCGGCGCATCCGGCGCGCGCGGCGCTGGCGACGGTGGCCCGGGACGGCGTTCTGCTGGTGGGCAGTCCGCTGCTGGAGCGGGTCAAGGAGTGCGAGAACCCGGAGTGTTCACTGCTGTTCCTCGACGACTCCCAGGCCCGCCGCCGCCGTTGGTGTTCGATGGACCGCTGCGGCAACCTCGCGAAGATCGCGGGCTACCGGTCCCGCAGCCGCGCGGCCTCCACGTCGTAGAGCCTCCACGTCGTAGAGGTGCTAGCAGTGGTACTCGGCCCGGGTCTCCCTCAGGACGCGACGAGCGTCCAGTGCGGGTCGCGGCCGAGGAAGGCGAGGAGCGCCTGGGCCCGGTCGTACTCGTCCGTCACCTCCAGCGCGGGCGCGAACACCCGGTAGGAGTCCCGGAGTTGATCGACGAGCCGGTCCGCGGCCGGCCAGATCCCCTCGGCCAGCTCCGCCGTCAGCGGCCGGTTCTGGCCGGTGGCCGCCGCGATGTCCCAGGCGTGCACGGCCGCGTCCATGGCGGCCGTCGCCGCGGCGAACGGGAGGGGCATCGGGCCCAGCGGGGTCGGCACCTGGTCGGCGTCGGCGGGCAGGTGGGCGTAGCCGTCCGCCACCGCGCGGAGCACCTTGTCGAGCTCGGCGACCGGGTCCCCGTCCAGGACGTCCGCGGGGTGGAAGGGGTCGGAGCCGGGCCGGTCGCCGGTGAGGACGAGGCCGTAGGCCTGCTGGTCGATGCGTGCGTGGTTGAGGACCTGCCGTACCGTCCACTCGCTGCACGGCGTGGGCGCCGCCCAGGCCGCCTCGGGCACGGCGGCGACCACCTCGCGCAGATAGTCGTGCGAGCGGGTCAGTACCTCGATGCCCTGGATGTTCGTCATGAACGTTCTCCTCCCCTTCGCTCCGTGCGGTGATGCCAATCTAGAAGGCCTTGCGGACAGCTACGGTCCTCAACGACAACGTTCAGCGCACCCGTGAGGGGGGAATAGGCCAGTGATGCGAGATGTCCGTGAGTGGGCCGCGCCACTGGTGCGGTTCGTGGGACGGCACCGGGACCCGGTGGTCGTCCAGACGCTGCGGTCGGCGACCGCGGCGACGGTCGCGTATGTCGTCGCACTGCGCCTGAGCCCCGAGCCCGCGCCGCTGACCGCTCCCCTGACCGCGCTCCTCGTCGTCCAGGTCACTCTCTACGCCACCCTCACCAACGGCATCCGCCGGGTGAACGCCGTGGTCGCGGGCGTCCTCGTCGCCATCGCCTTCAGTCTGCTGGTGGGTCTGACCTGGTGGAGTCTGGCCCTGCTGATCGTGGCCGCACTGGTCGTCGGGCGGCTGGTCAAGGTCGACGAGTACGTGCCCGAGGTGGCGATCAGCGCGATGCTGGTCCTCGGGGTCACCACGGTCGGCAACACGGCCTGGGCGCGGGTCGTGGAGACGCTGATCGGCGCGGTCGTCGGGCTCGCCTGCAATCTGCTGCTGGCTCCCCCGGTCTGGGTGGACGAGGCCGGCGAGTCGATCGAGGGACTGGCCCGTCGGCTACGGCGGCTGATGCGGCGCATGGGCGAGGAGGCGGCGGGCCGTACCCCCGTCGACCACGCCACCGCCCGGCTGCACGAGGCGCGGCGGCTCGACCACGACATCGTCGAGGTGGACGCGGCCCTGAGGCAGGCCGAGGACAGCCTGCGGCTCAATCCGCGGGTACGGGAGGGACTGCTGCACCGGGTCGTGCTGCGGACCGGTCTGGACACGCTGGAGATCTGCACGGTCGTGCTCCGCGTCCTCGCCCGTACCTTCACCGATCTGGCGAAACAGCGCGACCCCGAGCCGCTGTTCGCACCGCCGACGGGCGCCGCCGTGGAGCAGCTGCTGTCCGAGATCGGCGACGCCGTGGTCAGTTTCGCGGTGCTGGTGACCACCGATGTGACGGTGAGCGCCGAGTCCGCGGAGTCGCGGCTCACCACCGAGCTGCACACGGCGGCCGCGACCCGCGACAAGCTGGCCCAGCTGCTCCTGGAGGAGGTCCAGCGCGACGCGGCCCAGTGGCAGCTGCTGGGTGCCGTGCTGACCGAGGTCAACCGCATGCTGGACGAGCTGGACACCGAGCACCGCTCGCGCCGGCTGCTGGAGGAACTCGACCGGTGCACCAGTGAGCAGCGGGAGCGCATGCCCCGGCTGACCTGGCTGCGGGAGCGGGTGGGCGTGCCGGACCGGCTGCGCAGGAACCGGGACACGGGCGCCGATCGTTCTAGGTGACGGAGTCACCTGGGGGCGGGGCGCCCTCGGCAGCACGCCGACGGGGGCGGGCCGTCCCCTACGGCACAGCGGAACGATGGGGGCGGGCGCATGGCGGACAGCACCGTACGGATCGACGGGAACACCTTGCGGCTGCCCGGTGGGGTGGCGGTGCGGTTCGTCCGCACCCTGCGCCTGCCCGAGACGGGCACGCATCCGTTGCCGCCGGGGCTCGGCGAGTTCCCGGTCCGGCGGGTCGCGGACTTCCCGGACACGGTGCCCGAGGAGTGGCGGGCGCGGGGCGGGGTGATGCTGCCGGTGTATCTGCGCGAGGCGATGTGGCTGAGCTTCGCGGGCACGGCCGAGCCCGCCGCCCTCCAGGTCGGGGTGGGCAAGGTGTGCGCGGTCTCGGGGAAGCCGTGGAGCGACCGCCTGTCCCGGAACCCGCAGAACTATGTGGTGCTGCCCCGCCAGCCGTGGCTCGACGGCATCAACTCCGGCAAGGGGACGGTCCGTCAGTTCGTGGCGGTCCCGCTCGGCCTCGGTGCGACGGTCGAGGGACAGGTCACGGGCGAGGAGGTGTGGGGCGGCGTCCAGCTCCAGTCCTTCCCGCTCGGCGAGCGGGAGTTGACCAGGTGGCGCGAGGCGGAGCGCCGCCGCTCGGAGCGGACACGGACGACGGCCTTGCCGACCGGGGGCTACGGCATGCCCGCCATGCCGATGATGTCCGCGCAGGCCGCCCCCGCACCCGGCGCTCCGCCGGCACCGAGCCCCCGGGCCGCCGCTGCCATGGGGCTCGGCGTCGGCGGTTCGATGCGCCAGGAGGTCTACGAGGACGACCGCCCGCTGAAGGCCTGGGCCGAGGAGCCCGCCGGGCGGGTGTTCGTGCACCTGGTGACGCCCCCGGAGTGGCGCCGCATCACCGGCGAGGCCCCGCCGCCGTCGCCGGTGGACCGCGCCGCGTACACCCGGGCGGGGCTCCCCTGGTTCGACTACTACGACCAGGACGCCGAGGATCTGCCCCCCGCCGACACCTTGGAGGTGGTGAAGCCGGTCGGCGACTGGCTGGGTGACGACCACGAACCCTGGCAGCAGCCCACGCCCGACCATGTGCGGCCGCTCAAGGACGCGCAGGGCGAGCCGGTGGAGGACGGCGACTGGTAGGCCACCACCACGTTGCACTGGATGCAACGGCCGTTGCCGGTCTTGCGCTCGACAGGCCCCGCACGCCAAGGTTGCTGTGACGACCGGGGCAAGCGACGACCTGAGGGTGTGGGTATGACGAGTGGTGCGGAGGCGTCACGCGAGGGCTGGAGCAGGCGCCGTTTCATCGGCGCCCTGGGGGGAACGGCGGCGGTGATCGCGGTCCCCGCACCGGCAGCGGCACCCGCGGATCCCGCGTCGTCCCGTACGACCAGGCCGGAATCGTCGGCCGCGAAGGCACCGGCACCCGGCACCCGCCGCCCCGGCAAGGCCTCCGGCCCCCGCGCCCTGTACCTCGGCACGTACACCTCGGTCGACGGCGGCGGCACGGGCATCGGCCTGGCCACCTACGACGCGTCGACCGGTCAGATCACCGGCGCGGGCACGCTCACCGGGGTCGCCGACCCGTCGTACCTCGCCGTGCATCCCGACGGCGGCACGCTGTACGCGGTCGACGAGCAGACGGCGGGCGCGGTGACCGCCGTACGGCTGGCGGACCGCACGGTCCTCGGCGCGCGGAGCACCGGCGGGGCGGGCCCCTGCCATCTGTCCGTGCACCCCACCGGGCGCTGGCTGCTGAGCGCGAACTACACGTCCGGCAGCGTGGCCGTGCACCCCGTCGACACCTCGGGCGCGCTCGGCGAACGCACCGCACTGGTCAAGCACTCCAGTCCGCAGCCGGGCCCCGGCCAGGACGGCCCGCACGCGCACCAGTTCGTGACCAGTCCGGACGGCGGCCATGTCCTCGCCGTCGACCTGGGCACCGACACGGTGTACACCTACCGCCTGGACACCACGAAGGGCACGCTCACCGAGGTCTCGCAGGCGCACACCCGCGCGGGCGCGGGCCCGCGCAGCCTCACGTTCCACTCCGGCGGCCGGTACGCCTACCTGGCGAACGAGGTCGACGACACCATCGCGGTCTGTGCCTACGACCCGGCCACGGGCGCCCTCTCGATCGGCGACCCGCAGTCCAGCGGCAGCACGGGCGACGCCACCAACTACCCGGCGCAGATCCTGGTGACGCCGAACGGCGCGTACGCCTTTCTCGCCAACCGTGGTGACAACACCCTTGCCCGGTACGCCGTCGAGGCCGACGGCGCCCGGCTCAGGCTGCTCGGCACGGTGCCGGTGTCCGGTGACTTCCCGCGACAGATCGCGCTCTCGCCGGACGGGACGCTGCTGTTCACGGCGAACCAGAAATCGAGCACGGTCAGCGTGTTCCACGTGGACGACAGCACGGGTCAACTGCGGCTCGCGGGCGAGCCGTTCGCGTCACCGGTCGCCGTCTGTGCGCTGCCGCTGTAGGGGGCGCGGGCAGGACGCGGCGCTGGCCTGGGTGAGCAGCACGTGCATGCGCTCGGTGAGGTGGGTGACGGAGTCGGCGGGCGCGTGAAACGGCAGTCGTACGTCGCCGTGGGCGCGGGCACGCTCGATGCGCAGCGTCAGTCCGTGCCGGTCCACGGCGAGGGGCTGGACGCGGACCGCGCCGTGCAGGCTGTCGGGTTCGACGAGTCGGGTGAGCCGCTCGACCGCGTCGGAGTGGCAGTCGGCGAGGTGGGTCAGCAGTTGGGCCTCGGCCAGGGCCAGCGGGTCGGGTTCGGCGGCGGCGAACTCGTCGAGGTCGATGACGACCGCGCCGGTCGGCGGGCGGAGCACCACGCGCGTTGCCCGGAAGGCGAGTTGACCCTCCTCGGGCACGAACCACCCGGCGAGCCACAGCCTGGCTCGGATACGGTTGCGCACGGGGACGGGTGCGACGTCCGCGAACTCCAGGACGGCGGACGGCTCTCCGCGCGGCGCGCAGATCGCGGCCGACAACAGGGCACTGTCCTCGGGTACTTGAAGGAGCACCCGGCCGTCGTCGTCCACGCTGTGCGCACCGACGAACTCCTCGCGACCGCCCTCCGCGGTCACCGCGCAGGACCATGCGGCGGCGAGCACCGAGCGGGCTCGCTCGGCCGCGGCAGGCACGGCCGTCCACGTCTGGCTGTCACCCATCCCTGAACCTCCTTAGGTAAGCCTTGCCTAACCTACCGAAGATCGGGGCGCACGCCAACCACGCCACGCAATCTCTACAGAAGTCGTCCGGGGCGAGCGCCGCGAGAGTCGTTCAGGGCGAGAGGACGCCCAACAGCGCCCGTGCGCACAGATCGCGCACCTGCTCCCGGCTCAACTCCGGTGCCCGCAGCCACTCCAGACAGACGGCGGTGGTGAACGCCAGCCACCCGCGCACCGCGAGCTTCGCGTCGGGCCGCTCCGCCACGGCAGGCCCGAACTCGGGATCCGCCGTCAGCGCGGCGAGAATCTGCCGCTCCTGCGCCGCCAACGCCCGCTGATAGACCCGCCGCACGGTCTGGTCCCCTGCCGCGTCGGCGCGGTGGAAGGCGCGATAGCCGTGCGCGTGGGTGTGCACGTACTCCAGATACGTGTCGAGGGCGACGGCGAGCTGCTCACGGGCCGGTACGCCCGGCACGGCCTCCGTCATCCGCAGCATCCGCTCGCTCTCGCGCTCGACGACGGCCGCGAAGAAGTCCCGCTTGGTCGGGAAGTAGTGGTAGAGCAGCCCGCGGGAGACTCCGGCGATCTCGGCGACCTGCTCGATCCACACGTCGTCGTAGGGATCCTCCGAGAACAACCGCGCGCCCACCGTGAGGAGTTGCTCCCGGCGCTCCTCGGTGCTGAGCCGGCGGCGCGTGCGCTCACCCTGGTTCGCGGCCATTCCCGCACTTTACTTGACGTCGGTTCAACAGCGGGATCACACTGGAATCCGCTATTGAACCCACGTACAACAGGCTCAACCTGCCGCTGACTCAAGGGAGATCGCGTCATGGCGGAGACGACTACGGTGACGCCGACCGCGCTGCCGAAGGGATTCCGGGACGCCGAGCAGGGCTGGCCCCACCTCGACCGCATCCCGCATCCGCCGCGCCGGGTCCCGTTCCTCGGCGACATCATCGGCGCCGACCGCCGCACTCCCCTCCAGGACTCGCTCCGCTTCGCCCGTCAACTGGGCCCGATCTTCCGGCGGAAGGCCTTCGGCAAGGAGTTCGTGTTCGTGTGGGGCGCCGACCTGGTCGCCGACATGGCGGACGAGTCGCGGTTCGCCAAGCATGTCGGTCTGGGGGTGGCGAACCTGCGGCCGGTCGCCGGGGACGGGCTGTTCACGGCGTACAACCACGAGCCCAACTGGCAGTTGGCGCACGACGTCCTGGCCCCCGGCTTCAGCCGCGAGGCGATGGCGGGCTACCACCCGATGATGCTGTCCGTGGCCGAGCGGCTCACGGACAGCTGGGACCGCGAACTGGCGGCCGGACGCTCGGTGGACGTGCCCGGCGACATGACCAAGCTGACCCTGGAAACGATCTCGCGCACCGGCTTCGGCCATGACTTCGGCTCCTTCGAACGCGACCGCCCGCACCCCTTCGTGACGGCGATGGTGGGCACGCTCAGTTACGCGCAGCGCCTCAACTCCGTACCGTCGCCGCTGGCCCCGCTCCTGCTGCGCACCGCAACTCGCCGCAACGAAGCGGACATCGCCTATCTCAACCGCACGGTCGACGAGATGGTGCGGACCCGCCGCGAGGCGAGCGGGAGCGGCGCCGGCGACCTGCTCGACCGGATGCTCGACACCACCCACGCGGAGACCGGCGAGCGCCTCTCCCCCGAGAACGTCCGCCGCCAGGTCATCACCTTCCTGGTCGCCGGCCACGAGACGACCTCGGGCTCCCTCTCCTTCGCCCTGCACTACCTCGCCCGTCACCCGGAGATCGCGGCCCGCGCCCGCGCCGAGGTGGACCAGGTGTGGGGCGACACCGAGACCCCCGGCTACGACCAGGTCGCCAAGTTGCGCTACGTCCGCCGGGTGCTCGACGAGTCGCTGCGGCTGTGGCCGACGGCCCCGGCGTACGCCCGCGAGGCCACCCGGGACACCGAGCTGACCGGGGTCCACCCGATGCGACGGGGCGCCTGGGCGCTGATTCTGACGCCGATGCTGCACCGCGACCCCGAGGTGTGGGGCGCGGACGCCGAGGAGTTCGACCCGGACCGCTTCGACGCCAAGGCCGTACGCTCCCGCGCGCCGCACACCTTCAAGCCGTTCGGGACGGGGGCGCGGGCCTGCATCGGCCGCCAATTCGCCCTGCACGAGGCGACGTTGGTCCTGGGCCTGCTGCTGCGCCGCTACGAGTTGCGCCCCGACCCGGCGTACCAGCTGCGCGTGGCCGAACGCCTGACACTGATGCCGGAGGGCCTGCGCCTGCACCTCGACCGCCGCACGGCAACAGCGACCCCCGCACCGGTCACGGTCCCCGACGAGGCGCGGTCAGAGCCCCGCTGTCCAGTGCACGGGGCGGACGACTGACTCCGGCAACCTGGTCCCGGCGCTCCCCCGGGCCGCGTTGACCTGCGGCTGGGTGAGAAAGAACGCGCCGGTGAGGTCCGCGTCCGTGAGATCGGCGTCCCGCAGATCGGCACCGATCAGATCCGCACCGCGCAGGTCGG
>Ga0307510_10008451_pt1 | contig 12269 bp, 5 predicted proteins | sample 12_EM_MG_FD_207224 | JGI IMG/M metagenome (GOLD analysis project Ga0307510, IMG submission 207224) | Populus trichocarpa ectomycorrhiza microbial communities from riparian zone in the Pacific Northwest, United States - 12_EM | ecosystem: Host-associated > Plants > Roots > Unclassified | place...
CGACACCCCCGAACCGGTTCATATATACATCTCGCAAAAACAAGACTCCCGAATGAGTGCCCACTTTGTCTACTCTCGTCATTTCAACCTTGATTTAGCGGGTATCTAGCATGTGGGCGGTTAGGCAGAACTTCTTGGCTTCTTCCGTTTCGCGCATCTAGGTATTGGGGTTGGGGAGTGTGAAGCCAGGGCGATTGGATAGGATGGGGATGGTATGGGACTTTGTAGGCGTATCTGCGCTGCAAATAAGTGCTTCCAGAATACTTTTAATCACTACTCTTTGTGTTCCATTCTCTCCTTTTCTCGAATCGGTCTCTCCACTTCACCATCACGCTGAGTGGCAGATGCCTTCGACTCGACCCCTTCTTTGCCTTTTCGAGTCTCTTCCGCTTAGTCTTCTCAAATGCTTTTTCCCGGTCTCTGTTGGCTTTTCATAATCTTTCACGCTCTTCTCTGACAGCTTCATTCCCTTTACAGTGCTTGAATCGCCACTTTGCCCATGGCAACATTAGAAATTTGGAGTTATGAAATCCGCTGGCCCCACCAGTGGCGCAGAGAACACCGGAGACGCAGATATCGGAGTAATAAAATTAGTGGGGAAGAGGGAGTATGGTGTTGAACGGTTGTGCTGGGCTTTGGTAATTGCGGGAGTATGACAGATCGGTGAGGAGCTTTGCAGATGGTTCGGGCACAGGAGATTGTTTAACAACAGATTACCGGTATAACGGGATGTCTTTGCTTTGTTGTCACAGGAGCACACGGGCGAATAGGGCATGCGCTGAAATACGGAGATAGGTGTCGTGATCCATGGAAGATTTTACGGTACTCATGAAAAGTCAGGGAGTGGGAAAGAGTCATAAAACTTGAACATTTATAGAATACATGAGACGGCGCTTTCCCAAAACAAACCCATAGCGAAATTAATTTTGAGGGTTATGAGAAAGAAAAAAGAGTGGCGACGGGAGAAAGAAAAAGTAACGTCTACAGAATATGGTAAAACACTAAGCGGCAGAGGTGACCTACGAGGAGGGTGAGTCTAATTTCTGCTTGCACAGAGATCTAGCATGAAACTATTGCAAAAGGAATGAATCTATATGTGCCAAGAGGGAGAATGTAGAGAAATCTCTTTTTCAACCTAATGCAGATCGGACATCGTGATTGGCGGAGGTTGCAAGAGGGCTGACTTCCCGTTATCCCGGTGGCGTGAAGCAATCATGAGCGGTGTTTCACCATTCTTGTCGGGCTTGGTGGGATCGGCCCCACCGTGTATCAACACTCTGACCATCTCATCATCCCCATACTTGATAGCCCAGATGAGTGGTGTTCTATCATGGACTGGCTTGTCAGGATCGACCCCATCGCATGTGAGCAATAGCCTCGCTGCGCCGTGATTCATGCGCTCAACTGCCCACATGAGTGGTGTATACTCACTCGCATCGCGTTGATTGATATCACAACTTTTCACCTTTATCAATGTGTCCACTAGACCATCAATTCCCATGAAGGAGGCCAAATGTAAACCAGTAAATCGGTACCGGGTGTTTGAGGGATAGTACCCAAGTGATTTTTTGATAAAGAGGGTAAAGAATATATGGTTTTCGAAATTCTCTAAAAGCTGAGGTGCAAGCGTTTTAGCTCGGTCTGAAAGCTCAACTTTTGCGTGGGTCCCCCAATATCTGGAGGCGTATTCAAGAAAAGGAAATGGTGCAAGATCCCCAATCTCGTCGGCACGAAGCCTCTTGACTGGGCGATAATTGAGATATGCTATGCAGGTTTCACCCAGGAGTTTGTGAGGACCAACTAGGATCCCAGGCCGGGAAAGGTATTGCTGAAGCGTGTCGTGGATTAACCGGACTCTTGATGTCCCTTTTTCAGCCATCACAAGCCCTAAACAAGATCCGAGAACTGTATCTTGCGAGGGGATGTTCTTAGCGTAAAAATCCCTCGCGTCAGGATCTACTGCCAGAGCATAGCGGAGTTCATTCATTCGCAATGGCCGTTTCGCATGGGATACCCACATCAGCACCTTCATCCCAAGTCTTGGTAACTCCCCTTTCTGTTCCCTTATCTTCTGTAAAGTTTGGCCGTATGAGCTGTCTAGGTCCACGCCATTCATAGTTACCGTTTCCAGCATTTCCTTTTGCATTGCTAATAGAGTCTCGTGCGAAATACCCTCAGATGTTCTCGCCATAGGTAAGGACCCTCGCGGTGTCTTAAGAAGCGACCAAAATTTATAATATGGCCACCCCCGCCTTTCGGGGGCTTGTCCTGACATCCTTTCCGGGGTGTTGTCGGTTTTTGATGCGGTGGGTGGTGATCTTTGCAGAGTGTTAGTCCCTAACACAAATTTATAACAAAGCTATTCCTGCTTACATCTCAGAAGCCTTTTTTAACTTTCCTCCCATGGTATTATTGATAGTGTCATCCTTTAATACCTCTCCATCTCGTAAACTATCATCTATTTTCCGGCTGATATCCCTAGCAATATCGCCTTGATCAATCTCAACGATTTTGCTATATGCGCCATCCTCGAAATGCTCCTCAATCTCGCCGCGAATATGTGGCATCGCCGTAAGAAATAGTCTGGTATTTGGTGCCTGTCGGGAAATCCGACCTAATGCGTCAAGAAACTTTGTTCGCTCTTCTGGCACTAGCTCGTCCACTGCGTCGATGCAAATATATACTCGTTCAATAGGAATGATGGTTTTAATGAATAATTTCACCATTTCGGACAATTCAAGCCCTTTTCGGTATCCTTGCCCAGACTCACCAAATGCACTCCGAATTCCCTTGGGAATCCCTGTAGCTCCCACAAGAAATTGCCTTAATAGACACCCTATGATGTTTACAGCCGATTGGTCCTTCTTAGTCCGGTAATTGCAATAGAAAAATAATACCACAACACCATTCCGATGCGCTTGCTCGCATAGGGTGTCTATCACCAATGAACTTATTTCATTCCTTATCAGTATCTGCTCTTGTATCTGGAAAATTCATCTCTACCTTATATATGTCTTGCCAATCCCTTTGTCTCCACAGCAAAGAATAGTGGGATCCACTAAACCATCCGGACTCTCGCACCACCTCTTGAATCCGTTCCTCCGTACAACCTTGTCACCAACACCCTCTGGTCGCCCGCCACTCACATCTTGATGTCTTCCATAGGGCTCGAGTGGTGATAGCCATGCATGAATCCGCCAGGGTACTTCATTCACTCCCACATTTATTGTACTACCATGGCTTTTCGACACATTCTCAGGAGTCTGATTCAAGTGGTTCTGAATACCACTGGTTGTGTGATGGGAATGAGCCTTCGATTTTCCATGTTGACGATAATCGCGCCACTGACTTGAAAAAATATTCCCCACAGGCCGTGTATTTCGGTAGAGAAGGTGAGGCAGCAGGCGAGATTGCCGTATCGCAGTGCAGGAATACATCGTGGAGGTAAATGTGTTTCTTCTTCCGGTGAGTGATGGAGGTCAGGTTCTGCGCAGGCAATATGCTGTTGTACAAGCACCGTAGCGACACAGCTATTGGCCAGCTGTCGCTGTGAGAAAGGCCCGGAACGAGGAGTGGTAGGAAAACTGCGATGTATTCGATATTCGATGTATATGACAAGTGAGTTCCCAAAGGAGTTGAGTGTTTACGATGGATGTATGTACAGAGAAAGGAACGCAGCTCAGACAAAATATAGTTTGTGGTGGCCACTCACACAGTGGGCTCTCCACCACACAAACACCAGTCACCGCCGCACAGTCAGGTCATATCCCTGCTCGCTGGTTAACTGTTTATAGTAGTGTTACCGAGTTCTGTCAGATGGGAACTACCGGCTAATAATTTCCACACCAAGGTAATCAGTGACTTCAACTTCCCATCTCGGTAAGCCGAGTTTCGATGGGGAAAGCTTTTACTGCCTAACTTATCAGAAGACCTTATCAACTTGGCCACGTTTCGATTTCCCTAGCTATGATGGGCAGTCGTACCGATATATCAAGTGCGTCACAGTCGAATTAAAGATGATTGAGAAGTGGGCGTGTTGGGCCAAAGGTACTGAACAGGGAGTGCATAGCTAGTCCAGGTCAAACTATCTATTATTGCGGATTCCTGAGATATGGTGAACTACTCGAGTATGTTCACCATATATTTGCCTTCCCCATTTGTCCTAGTGAGCTTTGCAAAGATCTTTCTTCCAAAGAGGTATAGTGTGCAAAGTCGTGCATAACGAGCGCGGCTCCTAACTATCTATTATAACTGATTCTTGGACGATCCAGGCTAACCGCTACTCACCATATCAACTCTGAACGTGTCCACGCAATCTTAACCTTCCGGATGCTAGCGTGCGCACTAGTCATGCACCATATACACACTATTCCTCTTTGGCACAAGCATCCTTGCAAATCTTACTATGACAAATGGGGAAGGCAAATCTTTGCTGTGAAGCACGAGTAGATTGAACCCTCTTGGAATATCTATCTTGAACCTCCGGATACCAGCATGTGTTCGAGTACACTAGATATGCACTACGCACACACCATACCTCTTCAGCTGAAAAGGCTTGGTGTATCATAGCTTACTATACCGCATTAACTGGTTATATTCGGAATGGCGCTAACACGAAAGATCGGCGTGTGGCGCAATTTTGAGGCCAAGCGAATATAAAAAAGAGAGCAAGCGACAGTAAGGTGACTGATTAATCGTGGTTAATTTCCTGTATTTGTCATAACCTGATGGCTCATTGGTTCAAAATTCAATTTACTGCTCCAAGATCTCCAGTTTTGGTAGTTGTTGTCACAAGAAGGTTGGGTGACTCCTTGACTGGGCTGAGTTTCCACAGAGCCATGTTGGTGGCAACTCGCTTTTCTATCTACTTTGGTAATAGCGCCATTCCGAATATAACCAGTTAATGCGGTATCATACGAACAAAATGGGGAAGGCAAATGTTGGCTAACGAGTCGTGAAGAGTGACTTGTACGGTACCGGTATTGCCTATAATCCCCATCCCCACACCCCCAATATCCGGCCCGCAGACTGATCCCGGTACCCGAGCATCCGAGAGGTAATATGGTCCTCCAATTGCTGCCATGGATCACCACACATGGGTGTCCCTGTCCACTTGCATACTCCCATGTTTTATAGAGGAAAGCTCCGCAGTCCCCTCCCGAGGCGCTTCCACATTACGTGCACCTGGGCTAGTGGGGTACCGAGGCGATCACTCAAGTGCACGTTCTCCCTTGGCCACTCCATCTAAATATTAAGATAGTAACCCGCGGTCTCTCTTTTATCCCTACTATGCGATTGCTTTGCGTTTCGGCACTTGCTTCTTGTCTGTGCCACCGACATACATCGTCACGAGCCTAGGAAATTCTTGTCACATATTAGGCTAGGAGTCTTGTCCTACCGACTTTTCTACAGTATGTTGCGCTGAATCCTTGATGCCATCAGTAGCAACTACAGGGATGCTAAAATTGTGCAATACTGCTCCTTTTGGATCACTGGCATGTTCCGTGCAACCGATGCTGCAGTGCCTGTCGCCGCAGCTTGCCTTGCCAGGATCCACCTACGAGTGCTCTGCTATACGAGTCACAGGCCAGGTGTGTGCCAGGGGTGCCCAGAACAACGATTCACGAGAATCAGGCGGCGAGAGTCATGCTTCCGGCTGAAGCCTTAGCTGCAAATTTAGGAGTGATCATGGCCATGGTGTGATAACCATAGAATCACGCACGAATTTGTCCAGCGCATTGTCGGCGCTGCGGGGCCCCCGCTTCGGCCTGCCAGGAGTAAGTTAGTTTAAGCCTTTCAATATCGTGGCAGATCCACCACTCTAGAATAACAGGAACGGCAAGCAAATAATTACAAGTTATTTGCCTGCCCGGTTTGGAGCCTTTCGCGCGGTATGGTGTAATCGGGATCTTGAACTGTAGCGTTACCCGTTTTTATTGGTGAACAATGATAAAAATTCCCTGCGAATGAATTTAATCCACCTAGTTCGCAACTGAACTAACAAGAGTCTCCACAATATCAATGAGTCTCGCTACATATTACCCCCCAAACAAGGAGAGATGGCTACTAAATATACCAAACAATGGCTAATTCATGGTGATGTCGAGTTGACGGGGGTGGGCATTTAAGGGGATCTCTCTTGAAATGTCTCGTCAGCTGACTATACAAGTACAAGTAGCTTCCTGGACTGGGGTAGAGGAGGCTGAGTAGGAGGGGGGGTTCTGCAATACCGCAAAATTTGGTTAAACTGGAAATGGCGCTAGAGCAGCCAAATAAAGTGTGGCTCAATAAGCGAGGCAGAGTAAGCCCCGACGGGAAATTCGTTCTCTCGAAAAGTAAAAACTCTGGTGGAAAAAGTATTCTGTGGCAAATAATCTTCAGAATCTAACTCAGTGGACAACTTTTCTTGCTAATCTCTCTCGCTACCGTATTGTGGTAAACTTTGTCTGACTGCTCTAGCGCTAGTTCTAGTTCAACCAAATTTTGCGGTATCACAAATACTTCCGTTGAATCCCTGTATCATACAAGGCCGTCCTATGCGTGCATGGCCCAGAACCTTGTCTCACACAGTAATACGCCGTGAGGCGGAGCAATGTAGCGGCTATTCGTTAAAGCCTCCAATGTGTTGAGATTTCCTTGGCTTGCAAATGGTTGAATAGTAACTTTGTTACCACAAAAGGAGCCACATCCCCCGCCTTTTCTTCAGCTTCGCGCACTGAAAGGTTTTGTGAACTCCCCCATTTAGCCTTCATATTTCTCTCTCTACCCTCTTTACGCACAACAAATATTTTGAACAGAGTGTCATGGCCCAGACTACATATACCCAATCGACAACACTCGGCGACAACAATGTCAACAGCGCTAACACAATAGGGAGCTACAACAAAACGGTTTATAAATACAACGAGGATGCACAAATATTGCGTTGGCTCTCCCCACTAGAGCCAGAAAACAGACATCATGGGGTGCGCAGCGACCGATTGGCCGGTGTTGGGGATTGGCTTTTAGACGCTAGCGAGTTTCGGGAGTGGAGGGGAGGTTTGGGTGGAACCGATAAGGGGGTCTTGTTTTGTTCCGGGAATCCGGGAGTGGGGAAGACATATTTGAGGTAAATGACAGGATTCTTTGGGGGAAGCGAAATATCACTGATAGCCGGGAATCCTAGCTCCCTGGTGATTGACAGCCTGTGCGATCAGGCAAAGAAGGAAGACATCGCCGTTGCATGCTTCTACTGCGACTTTCTTGCCCAGCAAGACCAGACAACTGCCAACATAATGGGGGCCATTTTAAGGCAGCTTGTAGGCAGGGGAGACATCCCGGAAAATGTACGCCAGGCATTTCAAGACGCGAAGAGAGAGGTTGGAGGCCGAAGGCCGCTGCATGCGGACTTAATGCAAATGTTAAATATCGCTATTGCCTCGCAAGCACAAGTTTTCATCTGTATCGATGCGCTCGACGAATGTCTACCGAGGAATCTTCCGGAGCTACTGGAGTCACTAAGAGATCTTGTTCGCGAGTCCCCCACGACGAGAATCTTCCTCACCGGGAGGCCCCATGTCACGGGATCTGTTCAGAGATATTTCGCTGAGGCGGTTGTGATACCTATCTGTCCTAACAAGGACGATATCAGGAATTACCTGGAGATGAGGTTAGACAGGGATGATGACTCAGAGGCCATGGATGGTGACTTGCGTGCGGATATTGTGAAAGGTATTCTAGGCAAGATGTCTGATATGTACGCAGGAAGATCTTCCGTTCCCACTCTATCGATGATGTCTGCTTACGAGCGATTGGGTCCAGATTTCTCCTCGTATCGCTAAACATCGAAGCTATTCTAGGGGAGGTGACAATTGCTCAGAGAAGGAAGAAACTTGAAGTGATGGCGCGAGGAAATGGGCTAAGTGATGCATATACGGCAACTCTAAGTCGACTGAAAGCGCAGAAAGGAAATAAATCAGTACTCGGATTGAAGGTCTTGATGTGGGTGTTGTATTCGGAACGGCCGTTGCGGGCCGAGGAGCTGTGTCATGCCCTAGGAGTGGAGATTGGATCTGCGGATCTGGACCCGAAAAACATCCCCGTGTTGCGGATACTCCAAGCATCTTGTCTGGGTCTTGTCACTATCGAGCCGTCTTCATCTAGAGTTCGACTAGTGCACTTTACTTTGCAGGAGTATCTCTTAGACAATCCGACACTATTCAATAGCCCCCACGCAACAATGACCGAAGTCTGCTTGACGTACCTGAATTTTGGATCTGTCCGGGATCTTTCGCCAACTCTTCTCTCGGCCCCATCAGAGCTGCCCCTTCTCCAATATGCTTCTCTTTCCTGGGGGAAGCACGCAAGAATGATGATGACGGAAAATATCAAAATCCTTGCACTGAGGCTTCTCGATAAATTTGATCAACATATATGTGCTCAACTACTGCTATTGAGCGATAATGAAATCCACAGTGGTGGTGGGGGCCGTGCGCCTTATTTTGGTGGGGCGGCAGGACCTGCCGGTTTTACAGGACTCCATGGAGTATCATGTCTCGGGATAGTAGAGATAGTTGGTGATGTATTGGAGATGAAAGAATGGGATGCTAATGCGATTGATTGTGTTGGGCGTACGGCTCTGATATGGGCAGCTAGCAAAGGGTACGCAGAGGTTGTAAAGATCCTCCTGGGGCGAGAGGACGTCAATCCCGATCGTGCAGACACCGACTATGGCCGAACGTCACTCTCGTGGGCGGCCAGGAGAGGGCATGAGGATATAGTAAAGATGCTCCTTGAACGAAAGGACGTCAATCCCGATCGTGTAGACACCAAATCTGGCCAGACACCACTTTCGTTGGCGGCCGAGAACGGGCATTCGGGGGTAGTGAAGATGCTGTTGGAACGAGAGGGGGTCAATCCCGACCAGGCAGACACTCAATATGGCCGAACACCACTCTTTTGGGCGGTTGAGGGCGGGCATTCGGGAGTAGTAAAAATGCTTTTGGAACGGGAGGGCGTCAATCCCAATCGGGGAGGCACCAGATATGGCCGAACGCCGCTATCGTTGGCGGCTGAGCGCGGGCATTCGGATGTAGTAAAGGTGCTTTTGGAACGAGAGGACGTCAATCCCAACCAGGCAGACACCAGATATGGCCGATGGCCCCTCTTGTGGGCGGCTGCGCGTGGGCATTCGGAGGTAGTAAAGATGCTTTTGGAACGAGAGGACGTCAATCCCAACCGGGCAGACACCAAATATGGCCGAACGCCCCTCTCATGGGCGGCTGAGCAAGGGCATTCGGGGGTAGTAAAGATGGTTTTGGAACAAGAGGACATCAATCCCAACCAAACAGACACCAAATATGGCCGAACGCCCCTCTCGTGGGCGGTTGAGCGCGGACATTCGGGGGTAGTAAAGATTCTTTTGGAACGAGTGGACGTCAACCCCAACCATGCAGGTAGAGGAGATGGCCGAACGTCACTCTTGTTGGCTGCTATGCGCGGGAATTCGGAGGTAATGAAGATGCTTTTAGAACGAGAGGATATCAATCCCGACCAAGCAGACACCAAAAACGGCCGAACGCTCCTCTCGTGGGCGGCTGAGCGCGGGAATTCGGGGGTAGTCGAGATGCTTTTGGCACGAGAGGACATTAATCCCGACCAGACAGACAAAGGAGATGGCCGAACGCCACTGTGGTGGGCTGCTGAGCAGGGGCATGAAGGGATAGTAAAGATCCTCCTGGGGCGAGAGGACGTCAATCCCAACTCGGCAGACACAGACTGTGGCCGAACACCCCTCTGGTGGGCGGTCAGGGGCCGGCATTTGGGGGTAGTAAAGATGCTTTTGGAGCGAGAGGACATTAATGCCAACCATGCAGACACCAAACGTGGCCGAACACCCCTCTGGTTGGCGACTAAGCGCAAGCATCAGGAGGTAGTAAAGATGCTTCTGGAACGGGAGGACGTCAATCCAAACCAGGCAGACACTGTATATGGCCGAACGCCCCTCTTATGGGCGGCTGAACACAAGCATTCGGAGGCAGTAAAGATGCTTTTGGAACGGGAGGACGTCAATCCAAACCTGGCAGACACTTGGCGTGGCCAAACGCCCCTCGCGTACGCGGCTGGGTGCGGGCATTCGGGAATAGTAAAAATGCTTTTGGAACGAGAGGACGTCAATCTCAACCATGTAGACAAAAGATATGGCCGAACGCCACTCTTGTGGGCTGCTGAGCGCGGGCATATGGAGGTAGTAGAGATTCTTTTGGAACGAGCGGACGTCAACCCCAACCATGCAGACAAAGCAGAAGGCCGAACGCCCCTCTCGCGTGCGGCTGAGCGTGGGTATTCGGGGGTAGTAAAGGTGCTTTTGCAACGAGGGGACATCAATTCCGACCAGGCCGACACCAAATATGGCCAAACGCCCCTCTCGTGGGCCGCTCAACAAGGGCATTCGGAGGTTGTAAAAATGCTTTTGGGACGAGGGGACATCAATCCCAACCAAACAGAGAGCAAATACGGTCGAACACCCCTCTCGTGGGCGGATGAGCGCGGGCATATGGAGGTAGTGAAGATTCTTTTGGAACGAGTGGACGTCAACCCCAACCATGCAGACAGAGATGGCCGAACGCCACTCCTGTGGGCTGCTGAGCGCGGGCATTCAGAGGTAATGAAGATGCTTTTGGAACGAGAGGACATCAATCCCAACCATGTAGACACCAAATACGGCCGAACGCTGCTCTCATGGGCGGCCGAGCACGGGAATTCGGGGGTAGTTGAGATGCTTTTGGAACGAGAGGACGTCGATCCAGACCAGACAGACAAAGGAGATGGCCGAACGCCACTGTGGTGGGCGGCCGAGCAGGGGTATGAGGGGATAGTAAAAATCCTTCTTGAACGAGAGGACGTCAATCCCAACCAGGCCGACACCAAATATGACCAAACGCCCCTTGCGTGCGCGGCTGGGTGCGGGCGTTCGGGGATAGTAAAGATGCTTTTAGAACAAGAGGGCGTCAACCCCAACCATGCAGGTAGAGGAGATGGCCGAACGCCACTCTTGTGGGCTGCTGAGCGTGGGCATTGGGAGGTAATAAAGATACTTTTGGAACGAGAGAACATCAATCCCGACCAAGCAGACACCAAATACGGCCGAACGCTCCTCTCGTGGGCGCCTGAGCGCGGGAATTCGGAGGTAGTAAAAATCCTTTTGCAACGAGAGGACGTTAGTCCCAACCGGCTGGATACCGAGTGTGGCCAAACGCCCCTCTCATGGGCGGCTACGCACGGGTGTGAGGAGGTAGTCAAGATGCTTTTGGAACGAGAAGACGTCAATCCCGACCAGGCAGACACCAAATCTGGCCGAACGCCACTCACCTGGGCGGCTAAGAGTGGGCATTCGAGTGTAGTAAAGATTCTTTTGGAACGAGGGGAGGTTAATCCCAACCATTCAGACACTAAATCTGGCCAAACGCCCCTCGCATACGCGGCTGAGTGCGGGCATTCAGAGATAGTGAAGATCCTTTTGGAGCGAGAGGACCTTAATCCCAACCAGGCAGATACCGAGTGTGGCCAAACCCCACTCACCTGGGCGGCTAAGAGTGGGCATTCGAGGATAGTAAAGATTCTTTTGGAACGAGCGAAGGTTAATCCCAACCATGCAGACACCAAATATGGCCGAACGCCTCTCTGGTGGGCGGCCGAGCGCGGGCATGAAGGGGTGGCAAAGATGCTTTTGGAACGAGAGGACGTCGATCCCAACCCGGCAGACACAGAGTGTGGCCAAACGCCCCTCTGGTGGGCGGCTAGGGGCCGGCATTCGGGGATAGTAAAGATGCTTTTGGAACGAGAGGACATTAATCCCAACCATGCAGACACCAAATTTGGCCAGACCCCCCTCTGGTGGGCGACTAAGCGCAACCGCCAGGAGGTAGTAAAGATGCTTTTACGGCGAGAGGACGTCAATCCAAACCAGGCAGACACTGAATATGGCCGAACACCCCTCTCGTTGGCCGCCAAGCGCGGACATTCGGGGGTAGTAAAGCTGCTTTTGGAACGAGAGGACACTAATCCCAACCAAGAAGACACTCAATTTGGCCGAACGCCACTGGCATGGGCCGCTATGGCTGGAAAAGGAGGTGTAGTGAAGGCACTTTTCGCACGGCAAGACGTCCACCTCACCACAGTTGATAACAATAACCAAACCCCTCTATCGTTAGCCCTTACCCATGGTCATACAGAGGTTGCGGGGATATTACGGGACAATCTCAACTCCCACACGACAGATCATGGCAGCC